>Ga0070658_10000023_pt1 | contig 185522 bp, 177 predicted proteins | sample KBSC13metaG_FD_64664 | JGI IMG/M metagenome (GOLD analysis project Ga0070658, IMG submission 64664) | Corn rhizosphere microbial communities from Kellogg Biological Station, Michigan, USA - KBS C1-3 metaG | ecosystem: Host-associated > Plants > Roots > Rhizosphere > Soil ...
AGCGTCGGTAAGTACACTCTAGCTCCCATTTGGACGGGGTTTAGATAGAAGGTGCTTTCTGTTAGTTTTTGGTTGGTGCCTACGTAGGCGTAGGAGCCATTGGTGGTGTTTGTTGGGAGATTACTACCTTGGATTGCGTTGCCGAAGGGGTCGTAGGTGAAGGTATTTGCAGGACCATTGCCGGTGGAGGTGTTGGCGCCGGTTGCGTCTGTGGTTAGAAGGACGTCGCTGTGGATGTTGGGCAAATCATATGTAGCGCTAGCTGCTCCTGTTTGGGTAGGTTTAATGGTTAGCACCACTCCACCAGGAAGTTGTAGGTTCTTTTCTACTACGTTCCAACTAGAATTATAGGTGAAGTCTGGCGTATCGCCACTTCCGGTAAAGCCGTAGAACAAATCACCTCGACTTATCCAGTTCCAATTCTGTACGTTGTCGCCGTAGCGTCCAATGATACGGCCCTGAACATCTCGGTCGTAGTACACGGCCGAACCCTGACCGTTGGCGTCATACTGCTCCATCCCGCTATTGCGATCACTGCTGTCGTAATAGAAGTACGTTTCGGGACTTGTGGCAGTGGGTGTGCCCAGATGCGCCAGGTTGCCGTGTGAATCGTAGGTTATGCTGCCGTTTATTGAGCCTGTGCCGGATACTAGCCGATCGGCGTAGTCGTAGCAATAGCTTGTCGCGACACCATCTACAGTCTGTGTGGTGCGATTGCTGTCTTTGCCGCTGTTCGCATTCATATTGCCAGCTGTGCCACAAACACCTGCGTTCTGCGTACCGAAACCGTAACTATACGTGTGTGGGCCAATATTTGCCGTGACCAGGCGGCCTGCGGTGTCATAGCCATAGGTGTAGTCGAGTTCTTGCGAGCCAGATGTAACTACATCCTTGGTAATCTGATTGGATTGGCTACGAGTGACAGTGTCTGCCACTTGCGTTGTGCCATTACCGAGCGTGTAGGTGTCGGCATTGACGCGCCCGAGCGTATCGCGGCTCAACGTCAGCTTGAGCTGTCCGGCTGCAGGGTACGTCACATTGTCTACCTGGCTATACTGATTGTAGGTAATGTGCGCATAGGTGGTGCCATCGAGCTGCTGATCGGTCAGGCGATTGTATTGGTCGTAAAGGAATGTCTCAGTTCCAAGCGGGCTGACGCGCTGCGCCAGTCGTCCGTGGGTGTCGTAAGTAGATGCGGTCTCGTCGTCATACGCATCAGCATATTTGGTAGTTCGACCGAGCAAATCACTCCAGGTAGTAATTGGCCCATTAGCATCCCAGGTGGCAACCTGCAGCGGATTACCACCGACTGAATAGTCGTTTTTAATGGTGCGAGCCGGGTTACCGTTGTAGGCTGGCACGTCTGTTTCTAGCACTCGACCACGAGAATCGTAGGCGGTGCAGGTCCATGGGTCACTGTTGTACCGCGTAGCAACTACATTGCCGGCGTCATCGTAGATGGTCTGGGTGGTACGGCCGGTTTGTGAGCCGGTGCCATCTGGATCTGGTTCTGTCTTAAGCTTGAGCATGCCGCCTTCGCGGTAAGCTTCTACGGTACCAGTGGTGCATGGGTTATCTGCGGTTTCAGTAGCGGTGTAGTAGGCATAGTTGGTAGTAGCACCGCCCGGCAAGCTACTGCTGGTTTGGCGTAGGAAACCACCGCTTGCACCTTGTGCTTCATACGCACTGGTACTTGTTAATTTTAGACCTGCAGCGTCAGTACTCTGGCTTTGGGCCAGACCTAGTTCGGGATTAACCCCGTAATTGGTCGTCGACGTGGTGTTGCCAAGCGTACTGTCATATACCATTGAGCTGGTTGTTAGGCTATAGTCCGGGCTTAAGTATTGGTTAAAGTGGCTTGTGCCCAGGCCGTTATTGGTATCGGTAATGCCGGGGCCTGCAATCCACAGCTCTAGGCCTCCAGGATTGCCGGCGTGCTCATAGTCGAACCGGAAGCGGTACAGCTTGGTTGCGTCAGTGACCGTAAAGGTGCCCGTGAGGCGATTTTGGGTTATACCTTCGGTAACCGTTCCCCAGTTGCTCAGCACCTGCGTGTCGTCTACATTCAGACGAGCGCCATCGTCTGTCCACAAGTTGAAGGTGTAGGTTCCTGTGGCCGGGAATTTAATCTTTCCAGTTGCACTAAACCCATAGCCGTCCATGCCGGTGTCCGGCGTAATGGGCGCTGGGTTGCTTATGAAACTCCTACCCAAATGACCAGGGTCTGCTGAGTCAAAACCAGTGGTGTGCAGCTTTGGAGCGCCTACCAAGCTTCCGCCGTTAGCGGCTGTATAGTTGTACCATGCGACAGCAGGGCCAACGATGCCTTCGTCATAGCCAGTACTAGTGTGCGGCACTTGAGAGGTGTAGCTACTGAGCGGTACCTGCGCTTTAGGATTTGATGTGTCAAACCAAGCTGTCGGTGCCGGGCCGTAGCTATCAGTCGGACGATCATCGGTATCGTAAATAGTTGTGGATTTGAGCCCAGTGGCATCGGTTGTGCTATATAGCAAATCCTTTATGGCATCCCATTGCTGGGTAGTGGCATTGCCAGTAGCATCAGTATCCTTAGTGGTGCGGAAGATGCTGTCGTAATCGACGCGGCGGGTATAGCCATTGGGCTCCGCATCGCCAAGGATATGCTCCAAGGTATAGCCGCTTTGATAGTCCATTGCCTGCTGCTGCCTGGCATCTCCGGCATTAGCAGCCGGAGCGGTTATGGATGTAGCACGGCCGAGTACGTCATAGCCGACTTGCGTCAGCACAGTGCTGTCACTAGAACGGACACCAGCTGCTATAGCATCCTCAGCCAAGCTGTCACGCACAGCGGTCAGCATGCCATTGTTATCGTATTGGTACGAGGTACGTTCGTTACCGGGTTTTAGTATGAGCGACAGCTCAGGCGTGCCGCCTATGTTGCTATAGAAGAAGCTGGTAGTGCGGCCATCATTGGTCTGCACCGCACAAATGTAGCCACTAATGGTACTGTCAGCCGGATCCAGGAAAGTACTGTCTGGCGGAGCTACACATTTGCCCTGCCCGTCACCACTGTAATAGACGGCGGCGTAGCGGCCGCTATCCACACCATCAGCAATCTTGGTAATGTGTGCGGGTGTGCCAGCATAGGTATATTGCAGTGCGGCTGGTTTGCGGTCATCGACCGGGTTAGTCACTGAAGCCAGTGTTCCGTCAGCCTTGAACACGTAGGTTCGACCATCAGTATCGTTCAAGGTGAGGGTGCCATCATTATTGCGCGTCAGTTGTCCATCTTCATTAACTGGTGGTTTGTAGCCGCTGCCAGTCCAAGTGTAGATATGCGTATCGCCACTGGAATCGCTGAACGTTACTGAGTTGTTGCTAATTGCAGCGTGATCGTAACTGAGACTGCCATCAGGGTCAATACCAAGCTGCCAGCCAGCGGGCAAAACCTGCGCACTGGGTGTAAGCCATGAGGTTGGGACAACTTGTCCGGTTGTCGCGCCATTAACTTTTACCATGACGGATAGGCTCGCGGGGCCGCCTAAATCATAGTAATCAATTTGTATGGGATAGGTACCGGCCGCAAAGTGAGTGGTTGAGCCATATTTCTCGGCACAACAGCCGTTAGTGTAATTATCGACAACCGGCGTCCCATTTATGCTTATCTTCGCACCATCATCTGCGTTAGTGCCAAATACATAGTCACCTGCAGCCAGCTGGACATACCCGCTCCAGCGAACCATAAAGTCGGTAACAGCACTTCCTGGTACCGGACCGCCAGTGCCCCAGTTAAAGTTCATAGCCGTATCTAAGCGGCGAACCAGCAGTTGCTTTTGGCTCTCGGGGGCATCTAAATTGTAACCAGCATTATTGGCGTAATAGGAGCCGGTTAAGCCATGTGGCTGCGCTACCGATCGGGCACCAGTCTGGAGCCAACTCTGCGGCACGACCTGCTCGGTAACGGCGCCTTTTACGTACAAGCTAGCGTACGCAGTGCTTGTCGCCTCGACATAATCAACCTTAATAGGTACGACTTGGCCAGCAGTAAGCGTGACACTTTTGGTCGTATCGTAACAAACACCCGAATAGCAGTTCTGGTTATACAGAAGCTGATTATTAACCGTTACGGTCATACCATCGTCATTTGATCCGCCAAAATAATAGGTGCCAGCTGTGGGTGCTACAAAGTAACCCGCCCACTGCGCAGAGAAGTTATCGTTATTGATCACTCCGCCCGACGGAGAGCCAGTGCCCCAGTTGAAATTGATGTTTTGGTCCATACGGGTTAGCACTGCGCCACCGCTTTCGCTGGTATTATTCCAGTAGCTGCCGATCAGGCCAGGACGCGAACGCATGGGCGAGTTGTAGTCGAGCGAAACACCCAAGCTGCCGCCCAGCGCGGTGCTGCTGTGGCTGCTAGCACTGGTTGATACATTGCCGTTGGTTAAGTCTACACTAACTGGACCAACGGAATCGTAGGTTTGCGTCTTATCTTTCCCTCGCCGCGAATCAATTGTAAATTTGATCGGTGCACTTGGCGCACTATAGGCATAGGGGTCTCGACTGTAGACATGCAGATAGTACGTCATGCCGTCTTGTAGCACACCATCCGGGACTGTCCACTGAGTAGAGTTAACGTCGCCAGAATTGATAACCGTTCCGCTCTCGCCGTCAGCGCCGGTGGCAACTCGGTAGTAATACGAAACTGGATCGCCATCTACATCACCTACCGGGTTAATCTGAAAACTGGGCTGTGTATCGGTAAAGGTTTGTCCATTCTGAGGCGTTATTACTGAAGGCGTGGCAGGCGTGGTGCTATATTGATATGCCATGTACGAAAGATCGGGGTCGAAACCCTTCCACGAAGTGTAGGTTCCGTACACTTCACCCCACATTGACCAACAAGGCCCCCAGTCGGCACGGTTGGCTTCAAACTGGACGGCGCTTGTCATGTCTATGTCGCCCGCATAGTCTATGACAGCCGAACCAGCAGGCGCTCCGCCGTCTATACCGCCGTAGCTGAAACTATTTGCGTGCTCAAGCCAAAAGATACGCCCGCCGCCAACTCCCACCAAATACGAACGGTTAGCCTGCTGCAGGTGCATTCCAGCATAGGTAACAACTTTGCCCGAAAGGAAGCCTATGTTCCCTGTGCACAAAACCGTTCGCCAGTTCTTATAGCCGTTATCATACAGTTGCCCCGCGTTCATATAGCAGACACTGCTACTACAAACATAGCCATCGGATTTGTAAGCAGTGTAGTTCCAACTTACGGTAGGGCCGTTCGTCCAACTTGGGTCAATAACAACCGGGAATTGGTTGTCCGCCTGCTTTGTGAGCCAGGCCGCATCGAGCTTAATCTGCAGCACGCCGTTTTTATAGTCTTGGGAAATGACTTTCTCGCTAGTCGGCCCCGACTTCTGAAGCGTCACACTGAGCTCGGTTAAGCTCTGCTTGGTGCCATCTATATCAAAGCCACCTTCGGCATTCTTTGTCAGTGATGCACCAGTAACGTCATATGCAAAATCAGTTGTTGCAGATTTATCATTAAGCAGTATTTCTTCCTTGAGCATCTCATTTTTAACCGAATATGCTACTTTGACTCCAGGCCACAGGTTGTCGTAGGTAACCGTCTGGAGACCTTGGCCATCGGTTCGTACTTCGGGTATGACTCCTGCCTTTGCATTGCGAGGAGAAAAACTAATCTTTTCGGTGCCCGCCTCAATGCGAACCATGCCTACTGGGTCATCACTGGCCGCAAATTTCGCTTGCCAGTCATTTGCCTTGACCTTATAGGTATGCAATGTCTGCGTTTCGCTCTTTGCCCAAGCAATGGCCTTGCCCAGCGGATTGGAGCTCTCGGCCGCATTTGTGTCTTCTACGAGGCGTGTATCTATCTGATTCCACGTACCATTTTCTTTGTAATGGACCGGACCCATATATTTCCGCACTTCCATTTTGCCGTTACCGAGGTCGAAAGTTTTGGTGTTTGCAGTACGCTTACTGGTAATCTCTACTGGCTTACTCGGTTTGTTCGTCTCTGCATCTCCAGGCCCCTTGCTTGAGATCGGCGTGTCTTGGCTGCTGCTAAAAATACTTTTATTTGTATTGGCTGCTAGCTTAGTGCTAGAACTACCTGCGGCAAGCGCGCCAGGGTAATGGTTGCCCATTTTTTTACCGGTGTCTACTGCCGGTGCTGTATGAGAGTTTCTGACGGTATCAGGAGTATGTTGGGACGTGCCCATTGCAATCGCTGACACCGTTGGCGAGATTGCCCCAAATAGCATCAGGAAACTCAGTAGTAGTGGTGCTAGGCGGCGTTTTATATACGCGACAGACCACATGTTTATTTTTTCAACAACTCCAGTAAAACCAAGCATACCAGCCCTCCATCAGCATTTTTCATCTTGTTTCCTCAATAGTATTTGATGCGCTGCGTTCCGCACAACTTCAGCCATCCCACAGCTACAGAAAAACTTAAGGTGTAGATACGTAACTTTACGGATATAAAGATGTAATATTTTTTACATCACATTATGAAAACATTATTAACTACGCTAACCATGAGGGCACTAGAATAGCCGTCACCAATAGCTTCAGAATCAAATAATGGCAAGGGATCTCCAATTGCGCCCGCATAAGCACACAGTAATAGTCAGATATGTCACAGGCCTAGCATTGGCACAGCTATATATTGATACTAAACAAGAGGAGAGGCCGTGAGTGAGCTAGGGGTGCCAAACAGTATATACGCAACCGAGGGGAATCTTGCAGCCGTATTACAAGAAGCGCGTTTTGCAGGAGGAGTTGCAGGCAGCGGGCAGCGAGCGGGCTTTGGCGGCAATCTTTTTACCCGCGACGCGTGCCGCATAATACGTGACACCATGGGCGCCTACCCCTCCATGGCGCGCGAAGTGCTTGGCATGCTCCCTCAGATGCAAGGCATTGAGTACAATGAAGCAACCAATGAGTTTCCTGACGCCATGCCGCACCAGACTTTTCGGCAGATGGTGGGAGGGCGCCGGCTGCCCGACGCACAAGTTGAGATAGCAGAATATTGGGCTCACAAATGGGGAGCCACAATGCAGCACAACGACGTTGATGGCAAATCGTTTACCGTATACAACAGTAGTGATGCACCCCTGCTATACCTCATCACTCTAGCCGAATTTGCGAAACGCGAAGAAGGCAAGGGCGTGCTGAATGATGCGTTCCTGCATCGCCCCACAGGCAAAATGCGCACGGTGGGCGAGGCTGGAAGGCGATGCGTTGACGCCATTATGCGCTCACTTGCTGCTTCTGAAGAAAAGGGCTCAGGGCTGTACGCCGTACCCAATACCAATCCGCTGCAAACCAGCCCTAGCGGCGTCATGCGTGACAGCTTTGATGCTTACTACTACCCCGAGGGTGAGTTTGGCAGGCCGGTTGATTTTAGTTTCTTAGCCTACATAGACAACCAGGCTTTAGCGTACGAAGCCCTGCTGGCCGCTGCTAACGAACTATACCCCGATGACGAGCAAGCATCCGAATGGCATGCCGCAGCAGAGACACTACGCGAGCGCGCCCTTACCGCCTTCTGGATGGAAACATCACAATTTTTTGCAGCCGCAGTCGACGCAGAAGGCAATCAAGTAGCCCTGGAGAGCAACGCTGCGGCCGAAATGCTCAATGGCCCGTTTCTAAAGAACGATGCCGGACCAGATTATGTTCAAGCAATACTGCAGTGGCTCTACGACCCCAGTGTGATGACTCCTGTTGGACCAAGGATGTTATCGCGTAAGTTTGACCGATTTGAAGGAGATTACTACGCCTACCAAGGGACCGGTGCAGTATGGCCATACGCGAATGGCATTATAGCTAAAGGCCTGCGCAATCACTGGGGAATCTTTTGGCCTGCACATGATATTGGCGTGCGGCGGACTTTGGGTCTCCTAAACCGTGCGAACGAAGCTGTGGAGCTGGCTTTTGTACATCGTGAATCAAATGAACCGGTATATAACCCCTACCATTCAGTGGCGCGCGCCGCAGGTGGCCTTGCCATCGCAGCTTCGGGTCTAGGCCAGCTAGAGCAGGGCTGGACGGCTAGTGCTGGTCTACGGGAAATTTGGGATTGGCGGCGCGGAATTCCTAATGAGAGAGCGGGCAGCTGGCAACGCGCACTCGCAAGACAAGTTATGGATGCCGCCCAGAGCATTCCGGCAGCAGCCAAAAATAGAGCTTCCCAGCCATGTTACATCGACTTGGAGAAAGGTATAGCACTCAAAAACAGACGGGCAGAAAATATGGGCTATGCAGCTTGAACGATCTTTTGGAGCAGCGGCTATGTGTCATCTTTTGTGCGCCGCGCTAAACCCTATCTTTTGGAGCTTCGTCGAAGAACTGCCTATACCCCCGTAATGCAATCTGTAGTTCAGCCGCAATAGAAGGAATATACATGTTGGGATGGACATCTATATCGCCTAGCAGATCACTTGGATTCCACAGTTTGAAAGCATCAACCTCTTCGTTGGGCTGCGGCTCGCCTTCGCTTTGGCTGATGTACACATGCGATAAACGCCTCCGCTCTTCACCATTGTCTCCTGGAAAGACATTCATAAACGTCTCAACATAATAGAGGGTTACGTTGGCCAGCCCCGTCTCCTCGTTCAGCTCACGCATAGCAGCAGCTTCCGGTTCCTCGCCACTCATTAAACCTCCACATGCTGATACATCCCACATACCAGGGTAGTGGTTTTTTGATTTTGGTCGTAATTGCAACCAAACTTCACCCCGAGAATTGAACACGAAGACCAGAACGTTCTGGGTGGTATGATTGTGCGCCTCAGCTTCGGCACGCGGAATAGTAGCAATGACTAAGCCATTATCATCAAGTATATCCACCATTTCGCCCAGTGACATTACTCTAGAGTACCAGAAACGCACATGTTACTAAAGCTGCCGGGTTTGTTAGACATACATCGAAGAATCTGAATTGTTAAATACTTATAAAAAGCTTTGAAAGTGATTATGTTTTTGGAAATTGGTTATGCTACGATGAATATGACTGTTGTGAGAAATAATTAAAAGTGAAAGTGACTTCATGAGACGTTTTACTGCACTAGTTTTTGCGTTCCTTTTTATTACGGCGCTGAGCATGCCTCTGCTTAGTTCAATCCAAAAGGCATTTGCCGATATCCCCGGCGAGATCAGCTATAGTGCCACAAACACTGATCTATATGGGGATGATGAAGTAACCGGAACAGCAAATCCCGAAGGCGACACACCATTCAATACACCTGGCCCTATTGATATTGGCTTCACTTTCAATTTTTACGGCACTAACTATACTACCGCGGACATTAATACTAACGGCGTGCTCATGTTTAACGAGCAAAATTCTGCATACAGCAACAATACCCTTCCCACTAACACCTACGGTCCATCAATTATGGCATTCTGGGACGATCTTATTACCGACAACTACTCGGCTAAAAGCATCTACTACAAAACAGTCGGCAGTCCAGGCAGCCGCAAGTTTATCGTGCAGTGGACCAACATGAGCTTCTGCTGTTCGGTTGGTGTACCAATGGGAACGTTCCAAGCAATTCTCTATGAGGGTAGCAATAAAATTCAGCTGCAATACCGTGACCTTGTCGATAATAGCCGCGCTCATGGTGATAGTGCCACTATTGGCCTGAATAAAGATAGTGAAACCGCCAACTTGTACAGTTACGATACCGAGGTGTTAAATGCCCCTGAAGCCATCTCCTACACTCCCGATGGCGACGGTGGCTATACTAGTAATGGTACGGTCGCCACCTACGACCCAGTGTTCTTATACGTCGACGGACTCCCCGGCACCGCCACCCTCACTTCCCCGGCCAATAGCGCCACCGACGTAGCGCTAAATCCTGAGCTCCAGTGGTCAACCGCCAGTTTAACGACCACATACCGGGCAATCATATCCCCCAATCCCGACATGACTAGTCCTGTCGTTAACGTCGGTAATTTAACGACAACATCCTACCTCGATACTGATGACGCGCTTGATCCAGGCACAACCTACTATTGGCGGGTCGTGACTACCAACGACCAAGGCAGTGAATATTCGGACATCCATTCGTTTACGACTACGAGTGCACCTAATACCCCGCCAGATGATGTAAGTTCCGTTGGTCCAGGCAGCCTCCTTTCCGGCAACACAATTAGCCCCACAGAACTCCTCAGCACTCCTTTCACATTTAACTTGTCAGACTCCGACGGTGGCGATCAGGTTCGCTACGAGGTAGCGATTAGTACCGATGGCGACCCCGGCGATGCTATTATCCGCTACCTCTCTCCCTTAGGCGCTCAAGGCGCTCGGAGTTTTACATACGGCCAATCCGGTAATGGAACTTACACTGTGGGCAATAACCACACGCAACTGACCGATGGCGACAGTTACTATATAAGTATCCGTGCCGTAGATGAACATGGCGCCGCAGGTAACTGGTTTGATAACGGCGACCCAGCTTTTACCTACACTGCCACACCCAGTAACGACAATGACGGTGTTACCACTGCCGATGAAGACAATGCGCCAAACAGCGGTGACGCTAACGGCGATGGCTTCCCAGATAGCTGGCAAACAAATGTCACAAGCATGGTTGATCCGGTTGATAATAAATATGTAGCTTTGCAGACTGATGGCTGTACAAGCAATAGTAGTGTTGGCGCTACGCTAGACTCTGCACTCGGTGCCTCTGATGCACATTTTAGCTACCCCGCCGGCTTGCTACACTTTACCATCAACTGCACAACCAATGGTGCGACCGCTACCGTTACGCAGTATTACTACGGCGTTGACCCCGCCGGGCTTGTCCTACGAAAATACAACGACACGACAAAGACATACACTACCGTCAGTGGTGCAACAATTTCGAGTGTTACCATTGGCGGCCAGCAAGCTGCCAAGGTAGTCTACCAGATTACTGATGGCGGCCCACTGGACGAAGACGGCATCGCAAACGGCATTATCGTCGACCCTGTTGGACTCGCTTCAGCCGCAGCTTCTAGCACTCCCGGTGCTCCAAATACCGGCCTGCCGACCATGTCACCCTCCAGCGAAATAGCACCTACAATTCTAGGTGTCGGCCTCACTACCTACGGCGTCAGGAAACACCGTGCTAGCAAACGGCAAAAGTAGCCAACGGAGCCGTAAGCTACCCACCTATTGGACACCCCACTGGGCCACTTGGGTATGTATTATCCTTGGGTTATTACTACTTGGCTTAGGCAGTGGTAAACTCTGGGCGCGCTGGCATACGACACACGCTGGCGGCGATACAATACCGCTCGTTGTCACTAAGTCGACAAATCACCCCAGCGAAGCACCCATTAGCCCTAGCACGTCCTATAAAGTCGCACCCGACTTACCACGCCAGATTACCTTGCCGACTATTAATACCCAAGGCTTTATCCAGCAGGTGACTACCAATAAAGACAATACGATCGTAGTGCCCAGTAATATAAACCTGGCAGGTTGGTATACTGCAAGTGTAAAACCCGGAGACCCAGGCGTCAGTATCATTGATGGCCATATAGGCGGCTACTACAAACTAGGGATCTTTAAGGACTTGAGCAGACTAGCTGCGGGGGACGTCTTTAGCGTTACATTTGGCAACGGCAAAAGTAAGTCATTTCAAGTCATTAGCGTCCACAACTACAGCGTCAGTGCCGCCACAGCTCACTTATTTGACCGCGCTTCTAGCGTCACAAACCAACTCACACTCATAACTTGTGGCGGCAAGTACAATGCCCCCACACAGAGCTACGACCAACGCACGCTTGTTGTCTCAACTCTAATTACACATACGTAGTCTCCCGAGTGAGATACGTGCACTTGATTGAGTACATCCGATGGAATTGGGACCTTACCTTATCAGAGCTTTCTAGATGGAAGCGGCTATGTGCACGGCAGTAGCCTACCTACCATGCGATACTAGACCTACTTGCCTTTAATTGAATAACCTCCGTCAGCTAAGAAGTCCGAGCCAGTTACATAACTGGCTTCATCAGACGCAAGGAACATGACCAGTGGAGCAATCTCTTCTGGCTTAGGTATTCGGCCAAGTATTGTTCCGTCGTTTATCCTCTTGAACGTTTCTTCGTTCCAGTCATTAACCTGGTCGGTCTCTACATAGCCAGGGGAGACGGTATTAAATCGAATATCAGGGTAGGTCTTCGCTAAAGCTTTTGTAATAGAGATGACACCCGCCTTTGTCGCCGCAAAAGTTAGCGTACTTGTGGTTGCAAGGTTTGGCTGACCCTTTATAGAACTGATGTTAATGATACTCCCGGACTTCTTTGATAGCATCGAGGGCAGAACAGACTGGATACAGTGTAGGGTGCCCAGAACATTGGTTTTGTACTCTTCTAGGGCCTTGTCATCGTCCATTTCAGAAACGTCTTTTAGGAAGTTTCGGGCCACACCAGCATTATTAACTAACACGTCAATGTCACCTAGACCCTTGATTGCCGCGTGCACGGCTTCTTTATCCGAAACATCAAAGACAGCCTTAACTGAGCCGCTTAGACTCTCTTGAACCTTCTTTAGATCCTCACTGTCTGTGCGTCCGTGTACGATAACTTTATAACCTTGCTCGTACGCCAGCTGGGCGATAGCCTTGCCGATTCCTCGACTTGAACCTGTCACTAGAATAGTTTTCATAGCTACATGATAGCAGACACCAAGAAAGACTCGAACCAAAATAACAGAGGTGAAGTAAAAATAGAGATTTGCGATTAAATGAGTCTCTACCTGTTATTCAATCTGGCTGCGGGACCAGGATCGGCCTTGCCTCCGCCGCTGCGGCGTGCTCAGAATAATTCCTGCGCGCGTCCTCACTCTGCCGAACCTGTGGTTCGCTTTCGCTCTTGCACCAGACCCCTTCCAATACCAAGAAGAATACTCATCAGAGAATGAGATATCAGTCTTAGTAATTGGCACGCATATACTCGTACATTTTCCATCGCTAGAAGTTAGTTATGTATTTCTACGGCTAACTCAGACTCAGAAAAACTTGTTGGCGCTGTTTTGATGATAATACGCATTGTTATGCCTTCTTTAGCTGCTTTGGCTTTTTAATTTCTTTGCGCCCTTTATCTTTTGACACAGTAGATCCCTTTCCTATCAAAGGAGCTCCGCCAATGGAGCTCCTTGTTATTTACTCTGCTTCTGGTTGGCCAGGATTAACAGGCACAACGGGTTTATCATCGCCTTCGTTTGGACTGTTTTCGGTATGGATATAATCTGAGTTACGTACTTTAAATTCTTTATTGATTCTGGTTGGTGTAAATAATGACATTAAATGCCCTTTCGTAAAGTTATTGTGGAATAGACCAACAACAATCTTTACGATGGCTCCTTCACGAGCATTTAGTGTTGAGGTGGGCTAACTATCCTTAACTATACGCCTCTTATTGACATTTACCTAATATCATATTAAAACATATTACTGCCTGCTTCCCTTGTAGCTAAACATCACGTAAATCTCAAAGTCAAAATAAGGCCACCCACCTGTCTAGGAGTTTATTTTGGTCGCCCACGTGGAGTCGAATTGGAACCTAGTGAGTTTGTTCAGCTAAGGAGTACACGGCCGTATCCTGTCCCGCCAATCTGACAGAAAGTTGGTCTCCGCGCCCCCAGTGCCACCATTCTGTTGGATTATTCTGAAAGCCAGTCTCGATGCCGAATGCCGCTCCGGTCATTATGGCGTAGAAAGCTCGTCTATTTCGAAGCGCTAGCACTTCTTGCGGTGTATGTGGTGAATGCATTTCATAGTAATCAGGGTTTGCTCGTTTGCTCGTGTCCCCATCTGTACGCCCCATCTCAACCATGTCACCATAAGCATGGACGTCACCATCTTCCGTATAACGTAGGCTCAGTCAAAAGCCCCACCCGTAGCATGGGGGGAGGGTCTATTGGCGTCATTGGATGGCTTGGCTATAAGCTGGCTTCGACGTTCAACCAAGTCCTCGTCAGAGATCCCGGGACTCTGTTTACGTATAAGAGCCGGAAACACGTCATCATACAGATGCTGTTGCAAACTCAGTGGCCTTAGCGCATCTTGAACATAAATCTCCACCCTTCCGCCAAAGAACGCGACGGCCACTGAGCGTCTTAGATATTGATTAGGGTCAACTCCCGGAACTGGTTCTACAGTCGCAGCATTTGGTCGTGAATAGTAAGACTGGCCACTAATGCCTAGCTCGGCAAGCGCCACAATAGGTTCATTATACAGTTCGTTTGCTTGGTCTATCGGAACGTCACCATAGCCAATTTTGTTTTGTCTTGCCTCATCCATAATGGGGATCGGTCGCACTAAGGCTTCTGGATAAAAATTGGCAGAGGAGTTGATGGCTTTTCCTGTAGGCATAGGAAAATTGTATCATCGGTAAATGATTGCACCCAACAGAACTGGAGCCAATTAACTTCTTACAGGATTTTTGAGCAAACAAAAACCTCTGTCATTACAACAGGGTTCAAAGTGCTTTTGGTTGCGCGACCAGGACAACGCACATCTCAAACTCATGCTCGGCGCAAGCACCTGCGCGTGCGTTTGGATGACCGGACCCGGGACCTACGCCAGCTTCGCTGGCTAGTCCCAGAACCCAGCCTTCAATAATCAAAGTTGATTAGTTTACAGTCAATGTAAAGTTCTGGCTTGCCTGAGGTGGATTACCGTTGTTTGCCGAAATTTTAAACTTGTAACTTCCTAGGGCGTTACCAGTGGGTACGCCGCTTAGAGTGGCCGTACCATCATTGTTGTCAGTGAAGGTAATGCCATTAGGTAACTTACCAGTTAGCTTTAACTTTGGCGCCGGATAATGGATTGTTGTAATCGTAAAGCTGAACGGCTGCCCCATCATGGCAGCGGCGGAGTTATTGCTCGTAAATTGGTTCGGTTCCTCTATTAATAGACTTAGAGGTTGAGTAGCGCTTCCTAAGCCATTTGAAGCAGCCACATTGTATGTGTATGGAGAGCTTGTGTCAGGAGCTGGCGTGCCGCTTAACGTGGCCGTACTGTTACCATTATCAACAAAGGTGAGACCTTGAGGTAAACTAGCGTCGATTGCCATAACCGCGTATGGGTATGCAGATGCATCAAGCGTAAGCGATAGCTGCTTACCTACCTGGACTGTCTGTGTTGGTATTGTTGAAAGTACGGGGGCATTGGTAATCGACAAGATGAACGATCGACTTGCATTCCCTGCCGAGCTACTCGCGGAGAATGATAGTGGGAATGCGCCAATCGAAAGGCCCGTTGTAGTGCCGCTTAATGTAGCGGTACCGTCATGATTGTCCTTAAATGTTAGTCCCCGGGGCAAAGTCCCACTCAATGACAACTTCGGTACTGGATACCCATTGGTAGTGACCGTAAAGGCTGATGGTGCTCCATACGAAAAGCTGATATTGTTTTCAGAAGTTATAGTTGGAGCAGTAAAAGTATTATCTACTGTAAGGGTGAAAACTTGTGACACACTAGCTCCAACGCCATTGGTTGCCGTAATAGTTACCGGGTAAGAGCCAACCGTCCCGGGTGTTGCAATGCCAGAAAAACTTGCTGTCCCATCACCATTATCCGTAAACGTTAATCCGGCAGGTAGTAGACCAGCCTCAGCTAAGTTCGGGGCGGGACTTCCAGTAGTAGTTATTTTAAATGTCAGAGGTTGACGCATGGGCGTTGTCACAGAGCTGACACTGGTTATGGTTGGAGGCGTATACGTAATACTTACCGTGTCGCTTGGATGTCCTTCGCCTAAAGTATTGACGCCAGTCACATAATATTCGTAAGTCCCCGCCATACTACTGAAGTCTGTGTAGGTCGTGTCAGTCGTATTCCCTATTAAGACACCGTCTCTGTAGATATTGTATGAATCGGCTGATTGATCAAACTTACCCCAGGAAAGCACAGCAGGCAAAGCATGCGATGTGACCTGCAGGCCACTTGGCTGAGACGGAGTAGCTAAACAACTAGCGGCTCCCTCTTGACAGACAACTTGTATGTCAGACCAAGTGGTAATCATAGTGTTCGTACAAGTAGTACTTCCGGTGCTGAATGTTACACAGACGGGCTGATTACCCTTAAATCCTGTGTGGCTAAAATCACCAAATGATTGTGGCAGCAACAGATCATATGAGTTCACACCTATACTTCCGCTACCACTTAACGAATTAACTGTGTCTGTATACGCTTCGTCGCCAGTGTTCAGTATGTGCAGACCTTCTATAGGCAGTGTAGGGAGCGTCACCGTTCCGCCCGTACCAAGTACGGTATATCCTGCACTAGATGCGCCATAGCTAAATGTAGCATTTGCACTAGGGCTACCGTCACTGTCAAGAGCCGAAATATGCATCTTAACCAGGTTTACTATGATGTCCTGGTCCACGTCATTTGTCGTAAGGTTTACAGCGGTCGCACTATTAGCGCCAATGCTAAAGTTAGTTAAGTTCATTCCCCCAATAGTGGTCGTCCCCAGATTATTGAAACTTAGGGCGAGATTCGTATATAGCCCAGCCGGAACCGTCATTGAGAAGGCGCCATTACTATCCGTACTCCCTGAAGCGCTAAATGCATTATCGGTGGTTTTGAGGCTCATACTTACATTCGCGATCGGATCATGGTTATTATCGATCAGATGCCCAGAGAATACTCTATTAACCTGATCTATTGGTTGATATGACCATACCTGATTTACTGACTGTGTCACATCATAGTTATTCCACACAATTGGCGCCAGTCCACTACCGGCTGGAGGGTTGAAGTGAAGATCATAGGTGCCTGGATCTATACACATGCCAAAGTCACCATTTGTATCAGAGCCGGGGACGGTAAAGAGTATATTTGGAGTACCGGGTTGATTCGCAGTAATACTGGAGCTCTGTATACCCACCGCGTCTTCAACCGTTCTCCCAAAGATGCTCACGCAGCCTGGCGAATCACCAAGCGCCTTACCGGTAAATAAGAGGGCCATGATCAGTAAGCTCAACCCAAAAGGGATAGTATATTTTTGATGGCTTAGTAATTTAATAACCCTCATTTCGCTTCCCCTTATTACTTAAGCTCAGCTTAAGGCGCAACGAGTCAAAATACAATCATGGAATACTAATTTTAGAAATCATTACAGCCTGCCTCCACCTAACCCTTAAGGATGTGCTCGAGGTCACCAATAGACTTGCTCCAACTAAATTCTTTTGCTTTTAGTAATCCGTTTTGAGCCAAACGATCACGTTCAGCCTTGTCGTCCAGTAAATTTGTTATAGCCTCTGCTAATGCAACTGGATCCCTGGGAGGAACCACTTTGGCCGTCTGGTCATGAATGGCGTAATCATTAATACCGCCAGAATCTGTAGTGATAAGGGGAACGCCACATGCCATCGCCTCTAAACCCGGTAGTCCAAATCCCTCTTTCCATGAGGACGAAACAAATATTGTTGCAGAGCAATATATACTGGAGAGTTCTGACTGCTCGGGTAAGCAGAAAAATACTGAAGAAAAAGAAAATCCAAAATACTGGCCATTCTCATAGGGAGTTAGTGGATATGATCGGCCAAACATAGCCACTTGGACTTCTGGCCTACCAATTCCTAGGATTGCACTAATCGCATCGTGAAAGCCCTTCCAGTTTTGCGGCTCGTACTGTAGTAGCACTACAGGCCTCTTGGTTTTTATCATAGGCTCAGCTTCATGAAACAACTCTTTACTCACACCATTCCGTACTAAAAATGATTTGGCTGAGTATTTTTCATGCAGAAGATCCCGTAGCCATTGGCTCACTACTAAAATTTTGCAAGTTCCATCATCAAAATAATCTTCATTATCGGCATACCATGTGACGTGCTTATAGTAATCTGTTGCCTTGCTCAGCCATTCGAAATCGTGCTGGATAAGTAGAAATGTACGCTTACGTTTACTGCGAATATGGCGAGCATCTGTGACAAATACGGGATCAGTTAGTACCAAGACGTCAGGAGAATCAAGCTTTTCTGGATCGTACGTTCGTATGGATACATCAGTTTTGAAATAGGGTATACCTTTTTCTGCCTGCCAAATCTCAACCTCATGGCCTAAACCCGCAAGTCCATTTACATGCTCAATGATGACACGTAGGCCACCAGCAACAAAAGTAGTGTTCGCGACTAGGTAGACGATTTTCATATGTTTTATACCTATACAGTATAGTATCCCATTGTTATATACGAAACTTACACGCTTTCTTCGAGCTCGGAAATGCATAACTCTACGATATAGACAGAGGTAAAGCTGCTTATGGTTGCGGGACCAGGACAACGCACGTTAATCCAGCCGCCCGCTTCGCTGGGGGCTGTGACTAACGACCGAACCTTTTTGGCTCGATTCTAATCTCAGAACCAAAACAAAAACCCGACTTTCGTCGGGCTCTTGTTTTGGTTGCGGGACCAGGACTCGAACCTGGGACCTCATGGTTATGAGCCATGCGAGCTGCCGCTGCTCCATCCCGCGACATACAATCATTGGTTTCCAAAACTCTGCGGGAAACGTAACTTGGTTATATTCTAACAACAGAGACAGTCTATGTCAACTTTGGGTTGAGCCGCGGTGCAAGAAAAAGTTGATCCACTCCTGGAAGTTACGCTGCCAAAACGGACGTTTTGGCACTTCCGCTGACACGCTTGTATCATCAGGCTGCTTTACCGTGTGTGCCAGGGCGACGCCTTTAGGAACCAGCAGTTCAGTCTCACCCGGTGCCGCCAAACCTAAGTTTTCGCGGGCAGTGACTTCCAGATATTGGCTTGTACCCAAGTACTGGTTTTGAAGCGCCAGGTTATTATTCTTGAGCTCCTGGACACCGTTTTCCTGGCGCAGCTCAGTGATCTGCTTTTGTAATCCATAGTTCGTCTGAATAGACTTTACACCGCTCCAACTTATAAGCAACACAATCACCGTAAACACCAATAAACCTACATTACGAATATCACGCAAACTCAATATGTAAGTACGTAGCATAGCCATGTACGGTTCAGCTTTTGCTTGGATGTTTATTTTATCGAACATTTTTCATCTTTAGTATATAACATTGCCAGGTCGTCTGATATACTCGTATCTGTTAACCACCGTTTTATGGCTGTTATACGGGGGCGTAGCTCAGTGGTTAGAGCAGTCGGCTCATAACTGATTGGTCGTTGGTTCGAACCCAACCGCCCCCACCATGTTGGATAATTAGTATCATTCGAATAAGAACGGCATCCATGGATGCCGTTCTTATTATTTCTTTCAAGCACTACACTGTTGGCTTATTCTCAGAAATACAAGCGGCTAGTTAGCGTCACGTTTTACAAAGAGAGCCGTGCTGATTACTAGGCCTACTACAATATACACAAGGACCACCAGTGCTTCATGCCCTGAGTTGGCATGGTTACCGAGAGTATGTGGTGCCACTACTGACTGCAGGGCATTGAACGGTAGATACTTGGTATTACTTTTGAGCAGCAAGCTCAGTATGTTTTCACCTATAAGCGGTACGAGCAAGAACGTCACGATTGCACCAACCTGGCTTCGTAAAATAGCAATCAGGATAAATGCATACATAGCATAGCCCCAGCCACAAAACACACAGCGCCACAACACCGACCAATAGTTAAACGTTTGCGCAGCAATATGATAGCCGTGTAAATGAGTACCAATGATTGTACACAGCGGAGAAAAAAGTGCGACGGCAAGGCTGGTGACAAACGCAAATGCGCTTACTGTAATTATTTTCGCTAACAAAACTTTGTACCGGCGATTTGCCGCCGTTAGCGTGTACATAATCGTGTTGTACCGATATTCGTGCCCCAAAAGGAGCAAGCCCGCAAAAGCAAGGATGAGTCCTACAAATACAATGCCATTCGTCGACTGGTTTACGAGTAGGTCATGAGCCTGCAAGTCCGGCGGGATGGCCCGAAAACCGCTGACGAAACCAGCAAAGAACATCACGATAAGTAAGGCTGCACCCACCATAAAATAAGTTGAGCGCACCGAGAGCAATTTGCGGAATTCCGCTTTCAGGCTAGCCGTCATACGTTCTCCTTTTTGGTAGCGAATTCCTGGCTGGTGGCCGTTAGTTCAAGAAACACTTGCTCAAGCGAAGCCTTTTGCTGGGCCAATTCATACACTGGTACATTATTTTCAAAAGCGAGCTTGCCGAGTTCGTCGGTAGTTAGTCCAGAAACGCGTAGACCGTCACCAGCTTGTGTCACCGTGGCCTTGCGAGCTTTTAAGGTACGCTCCAGCACTGATAGCTTCGGGCTCCGCACAAATATGCTACTGTGCCCATTTTCTGCCAGTAGTTCCGTGATGGAGGTATCGGCTATCAGCTTCCCTTTGCCAATAACCACCACGTTGTCGGCCATCTGTGCCATTTCGCTCAGGCCATGGCTCGAAACAAATACGGCGTTGCCTTTATCGGCATACGATTTTAAAAACTCACGTAGCCACGCAATACCCTCCGGGTCTAGACCATTAGCCGGCTCGTCCAGCATAAGATACTTCGGCTTACCCAAAATTGCAGCCGCAATACCAAGACGCTGGCTCATACCCAAACTAAATTTGCCTGGCCGACTTTTAGCGACTTCAGTCAGGCCAACTTCGTTCAAGACCTCATCAACACGACTCTGTGGGATACCACCAGCATCAGCTAACACCCGTAAATGGTCGCGAGCTTTGCGAGTTGGGTGAAAGGCCTTTGCTTCGAGCAGCACACCGACCATGTGCGCCGGCTGGCTATACTCGTGCAGCTTTTTGCCGTCAAACGTAGTTGCGCCGCCACCGCCATCCAGGCCAAGCATCAGCCGCATAGTAGTAGATTTGCCCGCCCCATTAGGACCTAGGAATCCAGTAACCCGCCCCGTCTCTACCGTGAAGCTTAAGTTATCAACTGCAACTTTCTTTTTGTACCGTTTCGTAAGATGTTCAGCAACTATCATAAGATATATGATACGCTGCGCAGGTGGTATGTTTCAATCTTGCGCCGCTACCATAGTTTGTAGTAGGTCGGCAGTAGAGTCACACGCCATCAGCTGCTCACGCAGCTCTTTCGCCCCTTCAAACCCGTTAATATACACTTTGCAAAAACGATTGAGCGTTTTAATGTTGCGCTCACGGTTTTGCCAGGTCGCTGCAAACAACTTCACTTGCTTTTCATAGAGTGCGATACGCTCGGCCTTTGTCCTTTGTTCCCAAGGACTCTTTGCGGCAAATGCGTAAGGGTCGTGGAATATGCCGCGCCCAATCATGATGCCGTCCAATCCGTATTGCTTGGCAAGCGCCTCACCCTCTGCGCGGTCCATCACATCACCATTGCCCACCATAAGCGTTTGCGGCGCCAGCTGATTGCGCATTTTAACCACTTCGCCGATGAGATCCCAGTGTGCTGGCACTTTGCTCATTTCCTTACGCGTCCGGCCATGCACCGTCAACATATCCAGGTTCTTGCCAAGTAAAAACTGGGGCCACGTCATATCAACCTGATTGAATCCCACGCGCGTCTTGACACTAAACGGTAAGCGGCCAGCTAGACCTTCTTTGGTGGCATTGATAATATCGCTGGCAAGTTGCCGGTTTTCCAGCTTTATCAGCGCACTGCAGGCACCATTTTGCACCTCACTCTTTGCGGGGCAGCCCATGTTAAGATCTACGCCTACAAAATTACAGCCATCAGGCAGCCCAAGTTCACGGGCAATCGTGCCGTCGGCAATTTGCTCAGCAATGGCTTTAAAATTCTCGGGTTTCAATCCCCACAGTTGCGCTACGAGGCTCTGTTCTGTTTGAACGAAGCGAAGCTTTTTGAGTAGCGCCTGACGCCCCGCGCTCATTAGACCGTCAACGTTCACGAATTCAGTAAAAAACAAGTCGGGTGGAGCGGTATCAGCAATAGTTTGACGGAACACCGTGTCCGTCACATCATCCATCGGTGCCAATACAAAGAATGGCCTGGGTAGTATTTGATAATTCATGTTTTTCTAAAAAGCCTACTGCTGTTTGCGTCGTCTGTCGCGCCGAGCTTGCTCTCTTGCCAATTCTAGAAGTTCATCAGATTGAGTAGGAGCCGGCTCTGTGGTTTTCTGTTGAGCCCGAGCTTTAGTGTATTCGCCCCATACCGCCGCCATACCCACTCGGTTAGTTTGAAGCTGTTTTTCAGGCAGTGGTCTAGTGCCTACTCTATCGCAGAAATCGTCAGGCTTTTCGCCAGGCCGCTGTTCAAGCCAGTCCAGTGCTCCCTCAGGATAATCGGTTGTCACTCTCTCTGCGTCAGCCGGAGAGAGACCAAGGTTGTCTTCTAAAACTTGCCGGCGACGTAGGTTATGGTAGTTAGGATCTTCAGATCCTCGACTTCCTTCACCGGCTACCATAAACCATTTATAGCACAAAACATAAATAGTTTCAACGCTGGATCGTCCCAGAAACTGCCTATATTACAACGCTAATTGCTACTTTTGAGCGGTAAATTGCTGGCGTAGCCACTCGTCCAAGCTACCCTTACCACTCGCATCCATCGCCACCACTAGGTCGCCTTTGTCTAAGTGATTTTGAATGGCCTTTTTCAACGCATCGTTCACTTCTGCTGGCTCAGCAATCGAAGCATTACTTAAATAGGGAATCAGCTCGGCAGGAGTCAGCAGCGGTAAATTAGGATCCTCACGAGCCAGATAGGTTGGCACCCAATACAGTTTTGCGACTCCAGCAAAGCAATCTTTGTAGTCGTCCTTGATGTAATGCTGGCGGCGATTGGTCAGTGGCTCATATACCACTACCACGTTTTGCTTTTGGGCACGGGCAATTTCGAGCGCGGCATCCATGCCACCCTTAATTTTCTCGGGTGTGTGGGCATAATTGGTGTACAAGTTAGGTGCAAGCAGTTCCATGCGCTGCGTCAGACCTGGAAAGTGATTGATATGAGGAATGAGCTCTGTAGGTGATTTACCAGTCATCGCAGCAACGAGTTCAACGGCTAACCACGCATCTTCTCGATTAAAGCGACCCGGCAGCGTAAGTTCATCAATCGCAGCTGTAGTGGCATCTAAAATGGTTACGTTTGTTTGCAGATTATTGGAAGCATTCTGGAGGTCAAGCCGGTCAGCATCGCTCTGCCAGATTATTGTTTGCTTGCTCTGCCCAATAAATTCGCGAAACGCATCATTGTAGTTTTCGAGTGTTGGGAAGATTTCGTGGTGGTCCCAGCTTAGACCCGTAATGCCCGAAAGGTGCGGATGAAAGGCGAGAAAGTTGCGATCAAACTCATCGCACTCATACACAAAATACTCACTGGCCGGGTCAAAGTAGCTAAGATCGCCAAAACTAATTTTGGCCCCCAGGGAATAACTCACTGGTAAACCCAAAGACTTACAGAGCCATACAACCATAGCAGTCGTCGTGCTTTTGCCGTGCGTACCAGCTAGGGCAACCAGCTTTTGGTCTTTCTTTTCGAAGAGCATATTAAGAAACTCATCTCGTTTAGAAACACGGATGCCCTTGTCCTCACAGAAGCGCAGTTCGTCTGGCTTGGTTTGGCTCATGGCCAGCGCCGAGCTATACACATACCAATCGATGGGATGCGCTGCATGCACCGCAGCAATATGCTCGTAGCTTTGATCGATGGCAATATTGGTAATACCATGGTCTCTAAGCATCGGTAGATACGGAGTTTCCTGCATATCAGAGCCAGAAACTTCAAAGTTTGCCTGTTTGGCGAGAAGCGCCAAAGCACTGATACCTGAACCGCCGATTCCTGAAAAATAGATATGCATAGTCTTTTATTATTCCCAGCGGAATACTCGGAAAGCAATGGCGTAGATAATCACGAACCAAACCGCCATAACCGCCAGCTGTGGACCCAGATCGAGCAGTGTCTTGCCTTCCGTAAGGATCATCCGCGCACCATCAATCACCGGTGTCAGTGGCATATAGGTGGTAATGCTCTGCAGCCACTGCGGCATCAAAAAGCGTGGGAAAAACACACCGGTCAGGAACATCATGGGGAACACAATAATGTTGCCCAGTGGTGCTGCTTGTCGCTCGTTCTTAGCCCAACCGCCGAGTGCCAAACCAATACCCAGAACCAAGATTATGCCCAATCCCACAAAGATACCAAACTGCAGCACGCTACCCACAGGATCCAGATTGAATACCGCGTGGGCAACAACAAACATTACGCCGATTGAAAGCAGGCCAGTCACCGCCTGCCCCATCATCGTCGAGAGGAAATACTGCCAAACCCGCAGCGGCGTCGTGTGCAAACGGCGCAATATACCCATCTTCTTTAGTTCAGGAAATACGTTCATGGGGCCGAATATACCCGCACCCAAGATAGAGAAGCCAAGCAGACCAGTGAATGTGTAATCGAACGCACTCAAACTATGCTCGTTGTTCTGCTGGCTTGTTACCGTAAAAGGCGTTTTATTAGCAACAAGGCCAGCATTAATGCCCTGGAACTGCGCTTGCAGTACAGAAACTAGTGTTTGCGCAGCCTGTTCATTGTTCTGCGTATAGTGCACCACGGCCTTGCCGGTAGGCACACCACTCTGCAAACTGCCGAAACCGGCTGGCAGCTCGATGGTGGCATCTACCTCGCCTCGACTCATTCGCTGGTTGGCGTCAGAGAACGTGGCAACTTGTTTGTTAACTTTGATTACCTTGCTCTTATTGAGTTGTGTGGCAAATTGCTTTGCGAACGCTGTTTGCGATTCATTGATAACCGCCACATTGAGCGATACAGAGTTATTGTGGCTCAGAGATCCAAAGACAAATAAGAAAATGAGCGGGAACAAAAAGGTAAAGAAGAGCGCCAGCCGATCACGAAAGACGCGCCGCAAATTAATACGGAAAAAGGTCCAGACCGTAAAGAGCTTTTGTTTTGTCGTCATGATCGTAACGCCTTTCCAGTAAGGTCGATGAATACATCTTCCAGATTCGCCTGCTCCACCCTCTGCTCTTTCTTAAAACCCTGAGCCAGCAGACCCTTTATGAGGTTCTTTGGGGTATCTAGCTTGATAATCTTGCCTCGGTCCATAATGGCAATACGGTCACAAAGAACCTCCGCTTCGTCCATGTAATGAGTGGTGAGAATAACGCTAATGCCTCGGTCCCGAACTTCTTCAATCAGCTCCCAAAGGTTGCGCCGAGCTTGAGGGTCAAGGCCGGTCGTAGGCTCATCCAAGAAGAATACTTTTGGGTTATGCACCAATGCGGTTACGATGCTAAAGCGCTGCTTCTGGCCACCCGAAAGCTGTTCAACATAGCTATTAGCCTTTTCGCTCAAGTTCACTTCATCCAGAAATTTCTTAGGATCAACCTTTTCGCCATATGCAGCAGCGAACATTTCTATAAGCTCAGTGAGTTTGGTTTTGTCCTGAAAACCGGGCGTCTGCGGCTGCACGCCAATCATACCGCGGATTTTATAGGGGTTAGTCGCCACATCTACACCATCGATTGACGCACTGCCACCGTCTATTTCACGAAGTGTTTCGATCATCTCCAGGGTTGTAGTCTTGCCAGCTCCGTTCGGACCGAGTATCCCAAAAATCTCGCCGCGCTTTACCTCGAAGCTAATACCATCAACGGCCTTTTGGCCGTTATAGGATTTTTGCAGGTTCTCCACTCTTAGAATAATGTCGTCCGTTTTTGCCATATACACTTCACCCTATCATATTTTCACCATAAAATAAAAACGCCTTAGAATGTACCAAGGCGTTTTTATAAAAATTGGACTAGCCGCGCTTAACGGTCAAAAAGCCGTTGCGTGGGTTTTCGTTAACAGTAAAACCAGCTGGCAGGTCACAACCCTCTGGGCGCTCGTCCTTAGAGAAGTAGTAGATGGTCTGCTTCTTGCCACCGCGAAGCGTAACTTCTTTACTGTTCAAAAAATAGGTAACACCCTTCGAGTTCGTGTGCTTGTAAGCCATAACGTATATCTCCCCTTATAACTAATGTTAGTACCCCTAACATACTCTGGTCGGATTTTGTTTGTCAACAGGTGTTCTACGGTATGAGCCACCGAAAGAGGGTAGAGACTTGCTCAAGAGAGGGATATTGTATTACACTTGTGGTTGTTACTAATAGCATCTAAAGGTGGTTTAAACAGATGGATTTTCGCCAAATAACCCAACCGGCCAGCGGGCGGCCCGCATCAGCTTCCCCGGCGCCAAACACTTCCGATCATCAGGAAGAAAAAAACTCAGATAGCGCCAAGACCAGCCGCAATTGGCTGCAAGTTTTTAATGGTTTAATGTTAGTGGGCATCGCCCTACTGATTGCTGGTGTAGCGCTAGCAATCACCCGGACTAACAGCACTAACGAACGCAGATATGTTAGCGCAAGCAAATACCAGGCGGTCTTTTTAAATAACGGTCAGGTTTATTTTGGAAACATCACTAACCTGACTAGTCAGTATGTGCGGATGGCGAACATTTACTACCTGACGCAAAGTAACGCCAGCACGAGCACGAACAATACCAGCAACAACTACTCCTTGGTTAAACTAGGCTGTCAGCAGATTCACGATCCATACGATGCGATGGTCATTAATCGTGATCAGATAGCTTTCTGGGAGAATCTGCAAGATAACGGTAAAGTCGTGAGCAGCATTAAGCAGTTCATAAAGCAAAATCCAAACGGCCCCGATTGTAGTCAAGTAAGCAGCCAAACACAGGCTAGCAGCAGCACAACCCAAGGAAACACTACGCCAAGTGCTAACACAAGCACTAATAAATAAATCGTAGCTCAATATAAAAAACGCCGTCTAGCACGGCGTTTTTTATATTGAGCTTGACAGGCCGCTGGCTTAATCCACGAAAAGCGGATAAGAGGATCCGGCTAACCATCGGAGGGACAACAGCTTGATCTACAGGTATTTCTTAGCCCACCAGTGGTACGAAGCAGCCACTAGGAACCCTAGGAACGATAAGCCCGTGAGGAGTAAACTCCAGCCCGCTAGATCAAAGGACCACTTGGCTGAAGTAAAATCAAACTTATACAAACTATCGGGAATAGGCGCTAGTTGCACACCATGATCTATTGCATACTGCTGAATGCAGGCAATCACCTCGCTGCCTACCTGTGTTTGTTGCTCACAATATACCTGTGCCTGGTTATACAGTGAGCTATTACCTTGGCCCAGGGCATTCTGCTGAGTTTGTTGTAGACGTTCGTAGGTGTACTTGAGCTGAATGGGCGGATGCACGGCATTTGGGCCACTTGCCAGACTTGTGTTCATGTGGCCGTAGATATACATACGCAATTGACGTAACGCCGCTTCGACATCGTCATTGTTTTTATCGGCCGCATACACCGTATCTCTCAGCTGCACCATGCGCTCATTGTTATGACGCAGGCTCACTAAGCCGACAAGGCCAAACACCACAACCGCAGCAATAAAATACCGGGGTTTTGCCCGACGATATATTCTCCACATGTGATGCAGATACCGCTTATTCATCTTGAGTATGATTATACCGTAAGCCGCATCAACCGCCGCGTATGATAGTCACAAACATACCAGCTCACGCCCCCTATGGCTTCATCACCTTCGGCGAATTTACCGCTAAAGGGGAAAGGCTAGTGTAATGCCAGCACCAAGCTAATCACAATCACGACAAGTGCAAGCAGCCATGGCCATAGCGGCGCGCTGGATTGGCTTGTGTTAGAGAAGGATTTTGACACCGGCTTCGGCGTCGCCTCTTGAGAAGCGGATGGTGGCGGACCCTGCATAGTAGCGTCCGGCAGATCACTAGGCAGCGAAGCGGGAATTGCCCCAGAAGGAGTGTCGCCGGATTGAGTAGTACCTACAAGCGCAACGCCACCAGTGACAGCATTACGCTGCTCCACAGGTGCATTTTCTTGGGCGCGTTCGCGGTAATATTCGTGACCATATTGGAAAGTTGGCGCTTCAACGGGCCGACCGGTTTTGGCATCAACCTCAATGGTGTGCCACGCGCTGGACTCGAGGCGGTGCTCCGGAGGAATATTAGGTTGCTGTTCTACGGGAGTTGCCTGCTCTGGTGCACTTATAGGCCGCTTCTCGATACGAGCTTGACTATCTAAACGCTGCTCACGCTCGGCACCATGTAACTGACGTTCTGCGCTACTTAGTCTACGTTCAACTACATTTCTCTGTCTCTGTTGTTCCTCTAGCGCAAATCTGTGTTCCTGCTGAGTCTTTTCCAGCTTCTTGCCTTGAGCCTGGTAACGCTTTTCGGCTTTCTTCTCTCGGCGTTTGTGCTTAAAATGCTCATAGCCAGCCACCAGTAACCCGAACCCCACGCCACGCCTTTGCCCATCTCTATAGGCGTCGTGGACTGCATTATCAAGCTCACGTCTCGTTACAACCGCCGGAGGTGTCGCCACAGCTCGGGCAGCACCCCTACGCCCTAGCCTTCCATACAACATCCGGGCTGCTTGATGACGGAGCCCAGGAGAAGGTGCAACACTAGGGTGCCTCGGCGGCTCTTCAGGTGGCTCCCCATGTAATGTCTCGGACGGCCCTACAGGTGGAACTTCGCCGCCACCCGCACCCAAATCGCCAAGATCAGGGCGGGGGGCTTCTAAGTGTTCATCGACAGTGTCACGGATTACATACTCCGTAGGTTCAATAGTTGTTGCCTCGACCCGCTCTTCTGCAGGCTGCTCTTCTGTAGGTGCCTCTGTTGCCTCTACTATTTCTGCCGCTTGCGCTTCATACGCAACGGGCCGTCCCTCTGCCGTCTCTACTAGTTCAGCTTGCACTTCATGCACAGTGGGCTGTGCCTCTACCGGAGTGCTGCCACCTCGCGGGATTATAACTTCGCCGCCATTAACAAATTCAGTAGCGTTAAACTCGAACCGTGGCAATGGTTTATATCCACCATCTTCGTACTTGTTTGTGCTGGCCACTTCCGACTCGCGCTCTACAGGGCTATTGGTGACAGCTTCTGCATTGATGGACTCAGCCTCGTCACCTGTTTCTACATGCTTCTCTGTGGAGCTATCGTCGCGATGCTGCTCCTCTGTATGCTCTGGCTTTACAGCCTCTTCCGGCTCCGACTTAGTATCCACCGCCCTACTTTCACGGCCTCGCTGCACCATTAGTCTCGCGAATGCCCTATCAAGGGCCGTTGGCTCTTTTTTGGGGGGCGGCGATGTTACCTCTCCCGGCTCCACAGGCGGAGCTAACACCAAGCCTGCAGCGGCTTGGCGCTTCTTTTCCTTTTTCCTATCCTGGTTATCATGTGGCCCCACCTCTTGAGGTGGGAGCAGTAATCCATCCCGATACATATAGAATATATTTTACAATTTTTAATTAATTCTTGCCAGTATTACTGCTCACTATTTCGCTAAAATATCTCAAATGCACACTGTCTGTGCCCCAAAAGGCCACCTACCGGTTATCCCCTCGTGATTTAATGACCCCACGAGCCTTGCGATCTTCCAGCTTAGCGCGGTTCATACGTGCTACTTCGTCCATAGAAAAGCCAAGCTCTTCACACAGCTGACTCACATACCACAGTACATCGCCTAGCTCCTTCTGCAGTTCTAGCTTTGCCTCGTCAGAAAACACTCCATTAGCGTTACGTACAACTTTTTTAATTTTATCGACTACTTCGCCGCTCTCGCCGGCCAGTCCAAGCGCCAGGTATACCCAGCCTGGCACAAAATCACCGTACTGCGCCGTTCCCTTTGACTGCGTTTGGTATTCGTCAAATGTCATGTACTACCCCATTCTCCCGTTTTCATCAATTTTTACCGCGCCCTCACGCAAGACTTCTATAGCATCATCCACAATACGAATCACCGTAGAAGGTACGTGATCGGTTATCACCCCACCATCGACATAAAAATCGACCGAATCACCAAAATACGCCTGTGCCTCAGCAAGGCTAGTGGCCGGTGGCTCGCCCGGCTGGTTAGCGCTTGAGGTGAGCAAGGCGCCCGTGTGTTTTAGCAGATCACCAAAGCGCTTATCTGCTGTTACCCGGACGGCCAGAGAGCCCTTACCCTGATGCAAATAGGTAAGCTCAGCACCGCATGGAATAACAACGCTCAACGGATTCGGCCAGTACTGCTCGACCGCTTTCAGGTAACGGGCGCGCAGTCCTAAATCGATAAGCTGTTGCAACTTTGCGGCAACGATAGTACCCGGTTTGTTTTCACGGCTCTTGAGCCGATACAGGCGAGTGACCGCAGCCTCATTAGCCGCGCGGCACACCAGTCCATACACCGTGTCGCTAGGCAACACTCCCACGGCGCCTTCTTTAAGAAGCGCGGTGAGCTCAGGATCAGTAAGACTAGTAAAGATTTTCATGCTACAGACTACTTGGTTTTAATGTATGCGTAATATGCCATGCCAGCGAGTCCTGCAAAGACGACTGCCGCCAGCACAATGGCAAGAGCCGGTTTTCTGGTGCCCGTAACAGGTTCTTTCGAGGGTACTGCCGAAGGTTGAGGGGCTGGGGTAGGGGGCGTTTGTATTTGGGTCTCTGCTTGCGTTTTTTCCGCTAGAGACACCGCAGTAGGCTGCTCTTCAGCCTTTGGTGCTGGAGCTGAAGTCGCCCCACCTGTGTTTCCTTCAGGATTTGGGCCTGGCACTACTGGTTCGATTTTCGGTTCCATGCTCGTTATTGTACCTGTTACAGATAGTATTGGCCACCGTTTTGTCGTACCAGATCTTCTGTTATTAAATCGTGTAGCACTGATTCCAGACGCGCATCTTCTATTGCAGTTCGTAGTGCTACCAATGTATGTGGACCACTGCCCAGTAAACGGATAATCTGACCGCGCACTTGCCTCCGAGACCCATGAAACTTAGATTGCTTCGCGTAATGCTTACTTGCCTTGTTTACGTTACCGATTGTCGCTTTAAGGTGTGTACCGTAATCCATCAGCGCCCAATAAAACTCACGCGGATTTTCGTGGTCGATTGTTTGCTCTAGCAGCTCTGTAATTTCCGCATCGGGAACGTCGACGCTATCAGCCAAAAAGTGATGCAAATAGACGGTACGAACATTGGTCTCTATAAAAACAGCGGGGAAGTTGTAGGCGTAGGCGGCAATGGCGCCGGCCGTGTTTACGCCAACACCCGGTAACTTCACTAGATCGGCCACGTTGTCTGGAAAATGCTTGAGCTTGTCAACTATTTGTGCTGCCTGCCACAGGAACTTAGCGCGTCGGTTATAGCCAAGCCCTTGCCATACCCGCAGCACATCGCCTAGCTCCGCTTTGGCTAAATCATGCACAGTGGGGAAGTGCTCAAGAAATTCGTGGTATTTGGGCACTACCCTGCCCACTTGCGTTTGCTGAAGCATCAGCTCGCTCACCATGACCTTATACGGGTCGAGTACGCCATTCTCTCCCGGCAAGCGCCACGGCAGCGCATTTCGACCCGAGTTCGCATAATGGTTCCACAGGACTTCTAGAAACTGCTCTTTATCATGGTTGCTGATGCGCATCACTGATATGATATAGGATAGTACGTAAACTACCCATATGAGACCACTAATTATCCGTGCCGCTAAGCGCCTAGCCGTGCTCCTGGTTGGTGCGTTTTTTATTTATGTGGCCGTTTGGCGCGTATTCCCCTTTTTTGATAACCGGACACCAGTAGCGCTCGCCTTGTTTATCACCTACGTGGTTATGGCATACGTCATTATTCCTGTGCTTTTCCGGGTGTACCGCCTTTTTTACCAGCCAATTCACCTGCCCCTCTACTGTACAACGCCCGATGGTTTTGCCAGCGACCCCATTAATATCGGTCTCATAGGAACGCGCGAGCAAGTCGTAGCAGCCATGGAAGCAGCCGGCTGGAGACAGGCCGACGCACATTCACCACTTAACATCGTACGCGAAATCATAGCCGCCCTTACTAGCAGGTCATATCCAACCGCACCGATGAGCCGCCTGTACTTATTCGGCAGGAAGCAAGATTTTGGCTTCCAGATGCGCATCGCTGGCAGTCGCGCTCAACGTCACCATGTACGTTTTTGGGCAGCCGACCCAAGTTTAGCTAGCAAACTCCAGCACCATGTGCGCTTTTGGAACCGATTTTATCGGCCAAGTCAGCCAAAGCCCGGCGTACAGTTCTGGGTTGGAGCAGCCAGCAAAGATGTGGGCATTGCACCTATTCGCCACAACGCCCAAGTTACCCACATGATAGATCCCGACACCAACCGTGAGCGGCGCAAAATTGTGCGTGATCTAAAGCGTGCCGGAAGACTGGCTGGCAGCCACACAGTGTCAGTTGACCGTCCATTCCGGCTCCGTAATCGCGCCTGGCGAGGCTATTTACAAAGCGACGGCCGTATAACCATTTGTGAACTTAGCGGTAGCCCTATTGCTAAAAAAGAAGTATAGATTCTAAATCCAATAATCCACGACCTGGCGCTACAATATCATCGGAGACGCCAAAACTCACCTTCGCTCTGTACCAATGCGCCATTCGCATGCGCAGCATAGTAAAAGACCTATTTGTGCCCGATTATTCTCTCTGAGAAATGAGCATTAACCCCTTAAACAGACTTCGTGGGACTAAAGGCCGCCGTAGCCGCCACCATAACCGTTGTAGTTTATGGCTGGCTTGTAGTAATCGGTAATTTTAAGTGGCGTTCCGCCGGCGGCTGGCATAACATATAGCTCGCTGCTGCTTTTAGATGTAAGCAAGTAGTCATCGGTAAACCAGCCATAGGTGTTGTAGTCACTGAGTGATGCTATTTGTTTCTGATTCTTCCCGTCCGCATCGCCAGTGAAGAGCGTATTTTTGCCATCGCGCGGATCAGACCAGAATGTACTGTGGCCCGAGGGCGAAAGCAAGAAGGTGGTGCTGTATGCAATCCCGTTAAACTTCTCGGCTGTCATGGTCGTGTCTGGCGTAACCTTGCCGTCATCGTAATCGTAAAAATCGTTAGTATTGTCGTGGGAGAACTCAATGTATACGCCAGAGGGCTCATACAGGTTGGTGGTGAGATCAAGATTAAAATAGCCGTAGCCGCTGAGACTGCTAGACGTAAACGTCTTCAGTGTCTTGTGACCTGAGCCATCGGAGCCAATGCTATCAAATTCCGATGATTTGCCACTCAAAATATTATTGCCAAAGCCATACCACGTCTTTGAGTAGACCACCTGGTCGCCAATCAGATACGTGCTAACGACCTGCTGCCGCGCATAGTCATTCTGGCCAGTACCCGAAGCCTGTGTCTGATCGAGCAACAACGTGTTGCTGGTCGTCGGATCAAAAGATTTGAGTGCCTGTGCGTTCGGCTGCCAACTCTGCACAGAGCTACGGTCCACTTTGTAGACAAACCGGTCACCGCTCCAACCGACCAACGTAAAGTTCGCGTTGCCCTCGTCTATTGTCGAAAGTTTGTCGCCGTTTGTCGTGTCTATAAGGTACAGACTTGCGTTATCACCAGAGCGCTTAGAAAGCAACGCCAGATACTTCCAATCACGCGATGCCAGCAGCGATGTAGTATAGCGATCTTCATTACCCGTCCCGGCCAGAACCGTTTGGCGATCAGTGCCATCTAAGTTGGTTTTTACCACGTCAATCTTGCCGCTTAGGTTTGACAGGAAATAAAGCTTACCGGCAGGGACAATGCTAAAGGTATTTTTAGTAACGTCACCAGTGGCAGTTACAGTGATGGCGGCTGTGTTGTAGCCACCCAAACCGATAGTTGCTGTCTGCGTTGTGACACTCGATGCCAGCACGACCGTGGCAGTACCGCTAGCGTTCGTTTTAGTTTTGGCACCCTGCACCGTTATAACTGCATCCGCAACTGGCTTACCAGTGATTTTGTTAATCACCTTTACGGGCACCTGGTGGCCGAGTGCAACCAATTTTGCTTTAAATGTATTGCCAGATAATGCCACTAGTTCACTCTGCGAGGCGCTCTTGTAGTATTGTTTGCTCACCTGCAGTGTTTTGCTACCAGCGTGCACGTGCAGTAGCGCCTTACCGCTTGCGTCAGTTTCGGCCGTTTTGCCACCTAGTTTTACCGTGGCGCCACTCACTGGTGCGCCGTTTTGGCTATCGGCTACCGTAACTGTTACCGAGGCCTGCATGACCAATCCGGCAACGTTGTAACGAGTAAACGGCACTGCGCCCACCGCAATTAGTGCTAGCCCGATTACCGCGATACTGCCATTCCGCGTACGTGGATGCGTCCACCAGCGAACCCACGCACTTTTGAGACGTTTAAGAAAGCTTTGTTTCGTCTCCACCTTTTGGGCGGCATCATCCTGAGCCTTAAGTGCTTCATCTGCGTCCGACTTCATAATGTCGTCTACAGCCTTCTCGGTCACGGGGTCTTCGGGCTCGGATTCGGTCTTGGTCTGTGGTCGCTGCAGCTCTTCAGGTTCGTTTAACTCAGCCGCATCTTCTAGCTCAGGTTCTGTACCTGGTTTTGAACGAAAAAGTTTGCGCATAGTTTTCCGTTTTTCGGGGTCGTTTGTGTCTGTCATTCTACCCATCCTTTGAACGCTACTATACTCGAAGCACTAGGCTAGCGCAAAGCTTATATTGCTAAAAGTTAGGCTAATAAATATATACTAAAGCCATGATACCAATGAGTGAAACAACCGCCCAAGAGGCTGCTGAGTATTTGAGTGGGCGCGACCCTGTCCTGCGACCAGTTATTGAGCGTACTGGACTATGCACCATACGGCCGCATGAAAATTACTACCAGGAACTGGTGGACAGCATCATCAGCCAGCAGCTGAGCATTCACGCCGCACGCAGCATAGAAAAACGATTCCGCGATTTGTTCGGTGGTCACTTCCCTACGCCTGAAGAAATTTTAACAACTGATGTCGAGACGCTTCGCGGCCTAGGCTTTTCGCGCGCAAAAGCTGCCTATGTGCTTGATTTGGCACAGCACGTTGTAGACGGTAAAGTACGATTTGACCATCTAGATGCACTCAGTAATGACGAAATCATCACGGAGCTGACTGCCGTAAAAGGTATCGGCGTATGGACCGCCCATATGTTTCTGATGTTCGCCATGGGCCGCACCGACATCCTACCCATTGGCGACCTAGGCATTCGCAATGGCGTACGCAAACTATATGGTTTTGCCGACGCGCCTACCCCCCAGCAAATTACCGACATTGCAATGCAAAACCACTGGCATCCCTACGAAAGCATCGCCAGCTGGTACGTGTGGCAATCACTAGATAATGCGCCAGCCTTATAGTCTTACGGGCTTACGGTAATTGACTGCAGTATATTTAGTATTACGGGTTTGATTTTACTGTTCTGCCAGCTTGCTGCCTGCAATGTCACGGGCGCCGGTGTACCCTTAGTGCAATAGCTGGTGCTACACTTGGCGAACGTAACGCCAATAAGTGGGTTACCCTTTACGACGTCACTCATGGGCACAAACTGGCCCTTAGGGTAGCCATTATCACCCGTTAAATACAGTGCATCTATACCACTAGGGCTGTTGTAACCCAAGTAGCTTACATACGTCTGGGCACGCTGCACACTGGTGGGCTGCTTATAGGTAAGCTTATCAGAATCCAGACTGGCAGTAGCGCCACCAGCCGGAAAACCGGGCACACTTGCCTGCTGATTTTGCACACTTACAATCACATGTCCAGTAGTCTGCTCGTTTAGGCCAGTGAGTGTGTAGTTGGGTGAGGTTATAGTGAGCTTTTGGGGTGTATCTGAAACTACCCAGTTATTGGGGTAGTCTACGCCAATGCCATACGCTGTTGAATCATAATGCGTTGCTGGTGCCACTACCGTTTCGGCAGTTTGACCATGCACTTGTGACTGCGCAGTCTGCTTCTTTGGAGGGTGCACTGCCCTCTGAAAACCCATCCAGTACGCCACTCCTATTGTGGCAAGCACGAGAGCTACACCCAGCACTGTTTTCCAGGGCACACGGGGCATGTGCCAATCCTTTATGTGATAGCGTACCACTGGTGAATGTGGGGGCTTGGGATGCCCCAAGCCTTGGCGAAGCTTTAGCTCTGCCGCAACTACACCATCAGGATCACCCGGCTCGCGCCAGTGTTCATTCAGCTCGTCGTCCGACTCATCGTCGTACCGGCTGGCAGATGGATGGTGCATATCCATACGTACAATTATAAACTGCCGTGCAACCACGTAAGTGTAAGGCTGCGTACGCATACTCAGGAATCACCGTAAAAAATTGAGTCATACAAAGACGGCAATGGACACCAGAAGCCAAACCCCACTATAGCCGTCTATAGCTCAATGCCGCGACACCCATCGTTAACACAAAACCCACACTGAATACCCATGTCCAATCTAAACGAAAAAGCTTTTGAGCAATCGGACCCTTGGCACTCGGAGAAATAGATCGCGGCAGCACATCATCATCCACCACGGCGTCCCCTAGGACCACTCCAGCCGAACTAGACACATTTTCTCCTGGCGACACCGCCCGTACCACATTGCTGGTCCTCGTTATTGCCTGTTCAGTCGTCTGCACATTGTCAGAAACAGGTGCCTGCACTTTTGGTGCGGCAATAACTGGATCACATGAATCATCAATACCATCTTGGTCGATATCTTGCCCCGTCGGAGATACAAATAAACAGCTGTTAGCATTGTTCAGAACCCCATCACCGTCATAATCATCTGCACTCGCCGCCACATACAGCATCTTCTGTATATCCACCGGCTCGCCAGCCATGTTCGTGCCGTACACATGCAATGTGTGGTAGCCAGGATCGGTACCGACAGGCAACTGCACTGCTGTTGCGATATTGCCCGCGCTATCCACACTACCCTCAGCAAGCAGCGTTGGCGTCGAATGCAGGACCACCTGATATGTGCTACCCGGTTGTAGTTGCATATCGTTTCCGTCCACTGCAATTTGCCGGGTGTTCCCCCGAACGGCAAAATCATTGGCGATGCCCGCACTATACGCAACGTGGTTGATCGCTCTACCGGTGGCCGGCACACTCGTTAGAAAAGGCATAGTTGGGTCAAACTGCGGCATAGCGTAAGTAGCTGCTATAGGCATTGATGCCGTCAGATCATTTGTTTGCGCCGCAATACTTTGGGCAAGCAGCTGGTAGCCCAGTATCGTCGGGTGGTAACTTTCCGAACCAATAAAGTTGATAGTATGGCCGTCTATAGTTACACCTGCGTCATTGCCAATCGTGAAGCCATTCATTGCCTTGTCGCCAGATTCACACAGGCGGTGCCCGTCAAACGCATGCTGCGTGTCCACGTAAAACACGCCCGCAGTTTGGGCAGCCTGCCGCACTATGCCGTCCAGATAGCTTATAAGCTGAGCTGCAAAAGCTACTTCGTCGGCATTTAGGTGCACATTCAGCGCGCAATCCCCGCCTACCTTTGCCACTTGCGGATAACCTACAACGTATAGCCGGGCACCGCCAGACTGCTCGCGCAAGGTTTCATATGTCTGTACCAGTTTGGGATAGGTGGCATTCATTTCTTGCACAAGTTCAGCACGGTCTTCATACATGTTATAGCATGTACCTCCACCACTATTTGCAACACACGACTTTACAATATCGGCAAAGCCTACGTCGTCACCACCCACCGACAGGAGCATTGCTTCTGGCAGGTAATTTGATGCAAACTCTTGCTGGTAAATATAGCCTGGAAGGAAATTTGCTAGGATGTTGGGCTTGTCCCTATATTGCTCCTCAATCTTATCATTAGCTTGACCAACATATTTTTTGCTAGAGCCTACGACATTGAAAGTTTGAGCACCCGAACAAGCTATTGAGCCGTATGAGTTAAAGTAATCTTTGCCAAGTAAAAATGGATATGACCTTTCGGATAAGTGACAAGTATCATTACTATCGTCACTTCCAGGTGTATACGCAAACGCTCCCTGCCCCGATATATACGAATCGCCCAACCCCAACAAACCTAGTTTATGTTGCACCCCACCCGACGCAGTTGCCACAAACTCCGCAACTTTATACTTACCACCCGCGGCCACATCGTAACGCGCATCAAAACTAAGCGTGTCATTATTTATAAAACGCAGATGCATGGGATGCTGCACTCCCGGCATATCATTCACCAAACCACGGCCTATCGGTTGACCCGTCAGCGCCTCACCCTGCCATACGTTCTTGCCAGCACAGTACACCGCATCCTTTGGCCGCATATCGAGCTGGCTATCGCAGGTCGATAAATCATACACGTTTAGGTTGCCATTTCCCCAAATATCCGTATTAGCCGCTACATAGTTGCCATCATTACTAATGGCTAACGGCGGATTAGCTATGCCCAGAAACCAGCTCGGTTCGATAGGTGCCGCAAAGAGCTTTACGCTCAAGTCGTACATATTTACCCGCACTAAACCACCCTGCGGCATGTCCGACACCATCCACTCGCCATTCGACGAAAACACAATATCGGTCGTATTAAGCTGCAGCGGTTTGCCCGTAGCTGGATCACGCAGTAGGATATCAGGATATTTAGCCACTTGGTAATACACACCCTGACCATCCGTAAGTACCATTTGCAGATCTGCCTTGCTTAGGCCTCTGTATATACCGACCTCGTTGCCTATCGTGGGTGACGAAAGTGAGATTAGCGCAACTGAAGCATCTGCCGAGGGGATAAACGTTGACTGACGACTTGGGCCGCTCAGAGGCGCGAATACATTAGCGCCTGTCTCAATTTGACCGTCCACGGTTAGCACGCCCAGCGGTGACGGATACGTGCATACGGTTCGAGATGCAGTTTCCCCTTTGGGTATATAGAGCGTCTTAGTGCAATTTATTGTGTAGTCGTCCGGGGTTACATCCGCAGGCAAGTCAACAACTTTGCTTAAAGTTGGCGCATCTGTCCCCAACCAACTTGGGTCGCCTTGCGCTGAAGCACCACGAAAACTAACCCATATACCACTCAGTAATAACGTCAAACACAGGGAAGACAGAACGGCTCGCTTACAGTACAGCCACACAGCAAATCTCCAGCTAGTTATAGCTACTGTATACTATGCTTGCACTCAGGTCAATTATTTGTGACTGGGAAGTATTCCGCTTTTGCTTTCCCCGAGCAACTTACCACAATTAGTGAAGCTTCCCCCTTACTTGGAACCGCATCGTCCCTGGAATACGCTGGGACGCTCCCGTCATAGTAGGTCGACGTCAATATGCAAGCTAACTTATGATTATTAAAGCGTTCAGCTAATAAATCACCCGGTACCCTAGCCCCTTTGTTGTCTTCCAGCTGAATCCCACCCCGAATTAAGGTCTTGCGTACTACGTTCGTTAGGTCCTCTGTTTGTTCCTTGGATATACCCGGATAGACTACCTCCGCTCCAGTCTCACATCCAAGATGCTTCGTTGCAAAAATTGATCCATCATCTGTGTAACTACAATCGCTGAACCTATTAATATTTTGGCTTGGGATATGCGCAGTCAGGGAAAAGAGGTCTCTGCGCGCATTAACGAACCGCTCCCGCTCAAAGTGCACCTGCACATTCCAGACAAGCATTGAGCCCAAAAACCACAGTGCAAAAGTCAGTACGAGCACCGCAAAAACTGCGGTCACTTTGTGGCGGGCAAACCACTTAAACATTCTCTTCATGCGGCCAGCCGGTGTCTGCGTTTCGCCATATCACTGCCTATAGTAACAAATTCTGTGGCATATATGCAGCTCGAGCTTAACGGCTAAGCCAACGTTTACGCTGTTTGGTCGGGCGAACTATCCGACAGTTCCCGGGTGGCACTTGCTCTATTTCTGTAGCCACCCTTTTGGAAGGCAAGAATCCACTCCGCCAGCTCATCTTTGGCAATCAAAACACAGTTGTTGCTTTCGGCAAGAACTTTGGCTGGACGGCTATAGGTGCTGTTCGTAACAACCATTGCCCGCTGGCAGTTGTACTTATTGAGCGCAGTTACAACCTGGCGCACCGCCTCGGCCTTTACCATGTTACTGTAGCGCTTTACTTGCACGCCCCAACGAACGCCATCCTTGAGCGCAACTATATCAATACCATAATCATAGCGCTCCGTAAGCGTAACCCTGGCGTAGCCCTGGCTCTTCATTAGCTCGACCACATATTTTTCAAATGCCAGACCATCCATGTAGTGGGTATCGACCAGGTTGAGCGCGCGTAGCTTCTCTTTTGCATGTCGCGTGCGCTTAATTTGGATAAACAGAACAAGTGCAAGGATAACTCCGGGTAACAATAAGAGAGCGCTAATAAGCAGATTGATATCCTGGGCAGAAAGCCTGCCGTAAAGTCCAGCGGCCGTAAGAACACCCAGGAACAGCAAGGTTTCAGGCGTATCATCCTTCCTACGACGCCTTCGGTAGTAGCGAGCCATATCCTAACTATACCTCAGCAGTCCTGCCAGCGACCAATATATGAATAGCTACCTATGGCATTCCGGCAAGAAGGAAAATGTACCTTCTGTGATAAAAAACACAACTTTCTCCTTATGCTCTTGCTATACTGCAAAATGCAAGTTGTAATAATAGAAATTATTCCTCTATTAACTTCGCTACTGAACTGCCGATACGCTTGCACTTCCATTGTTACGTTATTAGAGGTTAGTTATGAAACGAGATCGATTAGTGTTCCCGCCAATTCGAGACACGCCTGCGACCAGAAGACGCCGTCTGCAGCGACGCCTGCAAGAAATTAACGCACAAACCGAACGGGAAATTGCGGCGCTTACAAAGTCGGTTGAAAAGATAAAATCTGCACACCAAAGCAATAATCCCGGACAATAACGCCCGAGATTTTCACGCATGTGCTGCCTGGAATGTGTTCCGTTACAAAAGATCTGCTGAGCGCTAGAGCAAAACCTCCAGGAGACAGACATACGTCAGTGGCTAACGTTTCTCCTAGTAGATACTATCCTTCAACGACTTTGTGTTGATCCAAAGACCAAGCTGGTGCGCACGGCATGAAAATAATCAGTTTTCTGCCCTGAAAATAATAGTGATCACCCGGCATAATCAACGCCGCGTCACCAACTTTTAGTGGCTGGGATTGCGTATGCGTCTCCAGCGTTCCCTCCCCGCTCATCACGTACACTAGTTCCTTGCACCGCTCGTTAACTGCCCAACCCGTTTCTGGATAGCGGCCATTTATTACGCCCACTGCACCGTTTATGTCCGGATCGTCAAACGCATATTCGTACACCGTGCAGGCTGCACTGTTGGCAAACTTTTGAGCTTCGGCTTTAGCAATATGCTTCATGCAGCCATTGTAGCAAAATATTCCAGGCAGACGGCGGTATACTAAAATGATGGACATAAACGACTTAGCACTAGCACTACACAAAAAATTTGGCGGCAAAATTACTCTGACCCTCCGCGACCAAGATGAGCTTACTAAGCAAAAACTCAGCGCTTACTACAGCCCTGGCGTAGCACAAGTTAGCCGTGTTATCGCCGAAGACCCAAGCAAGCTGCCCGAATACACCTGGACCAACAATCTGGTAGCAGTTATCTCCGACGGTTCTGCCGTACTTGGCCTCGGCGACATCGGCCCTGAAGGCGCCATGCCCGTCATGGAAGGCAAAGCTATGCTGTTCAAACACTTCGCCGATATAGATAGCGTACCAATTGTACTCAATGTGCACACAACCGACGAAATTGTAGCCGCCGTAAAAGCCATTGCGCCAAGCTTCGGTGGCATAAATCTCGAAGACATTGCCGCCCCTCGATGCTTTGAAGTCGAAGAACGGTTAAAAGCCGAGCTGCCAATCCCCGTAATGCACGATGACCAGCATGGCACTGCTACGGTAACACTGGCCGGACTCATCAATGCATGCAAGCTAACTGGACGTGATCTCAAAGATTGCAGCATAGCGATTGTTGGGGCTGGTGCAGCGGGAGTTGCCATCGCCAAGCTCTTGCACGAATATGCAGGACCACGCATGGTGGCGGTCGACAGCAAAGGTATAATCAGCCGTGACCGTACTGATTTGAACGATTCAAAACAGCGGCTGCTGGAATTCACCAACAGCGACAATGTGAGCGGGTCATTGGAAGACGCTGTGCGCGGGGCTGATATATTCATAGGTGTGTCGTCCGCCGGTCTGCTCACCCAGGATATGGTACGCACCATGACCAAAAACCCGATTATCTTTGCACTTGCCAATCCTGATCCCGAAATCCTGCCTGCCGATGCAAAGGCAGCCGGCGCTGCTGTGATCGCCACTGGCCGCAGCGATTACCCCAACCAAGTCAATAACGCCATTGCCTTCCCAGGCATATTCCGTGGCGCGCTAGATAATCACGTGCGGCAAATTACTGACGAGCATAAAATTGCCGCCGCCGAAGCTATCGCCAGCCTAGTGGAAAATCCGACGGCCGACGAAATCATCCCATCCGTATTTGACGAACGTCTCGTCCCCACTATCGCAAAAGTGATCAAATAGTCGTTCGAATTAGACTTATTGTTGTTTCTCTGACTTGAGTATAAAACCTTCGTGAATAATATTACCGTTAACCTTTCTGTCATCGGTAATACTTTGATCTGATTTAAATTCCTCTAACATTAACTCAACCAAATGCTCTCTTGAGTTTAGGATCCCAATCCTAGCAATGCTGTACCGCTCTTCATCATCGAGTCTCTTGCGCATTAGATCTATTAAAAGTCCGAAAACTTCTTTTCTATTTTCGTCATTAACCCATGAAGATCCAACGATAATTGACCACTTGTCAGTTATCTCATCCATCTTCAGTACGGCGAACAACTCAACTATCCCAAATCTTTCTTCGACTTGGTAAAGCATCTCTTTGATCTTTTCTAAAAAGCTTTCTACCATCTTTTGTGCCTACCTATAGTTTTGATTATACTACCCGAATCCTTATACAGAGCATCTTGTAAACGCTCCACACTGGATTTATTAAATTTTCCTGAAAAATATCGCATACTAGTCCATTCCCCGGAGTATTCCTGAGTGAAGTCTGACCAATTCTGAAAAGCGTCTTGTATGCCATCAACGCTAAAGATGTCAGAAAGACCACTAACCAGCAGTAGCATGTCAAAGTTATGAGTCATGAAGTAGTTACCAATTTTCTCATTTTTATACGACTTGACATCAGGATACTGGTCCACGTGCAGTGTCCTGCAAGTTGCCGCCTTAAGTGCGGTCTCCAAGGCGTAGCCCATTATATACGCCGCAACATCCCAATCATTGCCGGAACTGAGAATATCTACGGTCTTCAGTCTCGCCTTAGTGATACCGACTAAATCGCCTCTTGATGCCATAGTAACTAAGTGTACACACTTCCATTAATGTTCAACGATCCGCAGGTTCAATTCGTCCAGCTGAGCAATTTCCGCTAGAGCCGGCGACTGCATCATCGCATCCACACCAGAACCGTTTTTAGGGAAGGCGACCACTTCGCGGATGTTGTCTTCGCCCACCAGCACCATAAACATGCGGTCGACACCGAAGGCACAACCTGCATGCGGCGGCGCACCATATTTGAAGGCGTTTATCATCGCGCTAAAACGCGCGTTTACATACTGCTCGTCAAAGCCAAGCAGGCCGAAGACTTTGTACATAATTTCGGGGTTGTGGTTGCGAACACCGCCCGAGCAGATTTCGTAGCCATTCATTACCATATCGTACTGGTCGGCAATAATACCCAGCTTGTCCTCTGCTGCAAGCGCCTCTGCACCGCCTTTTGGCATGCTGAATGGGTTGTGGCCAAAGTCTATTTTGCCGGTTTTTTCGTCGAGTTCGTAGAATGGAAAATCAACAATCCAGGCTAGTGCAATAACGTTCGGATCTTTCAGGTTAAAATGCGTCGCGAATTCGTTACGCAAGCGGCCAAGCACCTTGTTAACTACGCTGCGCTTGTCTGCTCCAAAGAACACTACGTCGCCGTCCTCGGCTCCTGTCTTTTGCTTGATTGCGTCCAGTTCCTCAGGCTTCAAAAACTTAGCAATTGGTGATTTTACTTCGCCGCCTTCGTATGTCAGATAGGCTAAGCCACCGGCGCCTTCGCTTTTAGCAATGTCGGTAAACTGGTCGATTTGCGAACGGCTCAGCTCACTTGCATGCTTTACGCGAATTGCCTTCACGCATTCGGCGTTTTTAAATACGCCAAACTCAGAACTTTTTACCTCTTCGGTAAGCTCAACTAGCTCCATTCCAAAGCGCAGATCCGGCTTGTCTGATCCATATTTTTCCATAGCCTCTAGATAGGGGATGCGCGGAATGTCTTCGCTTAGTAGCTTCTTGCCCGCAAATTCGGTCACCAGCCGCTTAACCAGCGGCTCCATGGTGCTGCGAACTTCTTCGCCGTCTTCTACGAATGACATCTCAAGGTCCAGTTGATAGAAATCGCCATACAGTCGGTCGGCCCGTGGGTCTTCATCGCGGAAGCACGTAGCAATCTGGTAGTAGCGAGGCACGCCACCCACCATGAGCAGCTGCTTAAACTGCTGCGGCGCCTGCGGTAATGCATAGAACTTGCCCGGATGTACACGGCTTGGCACCAAAAAGTCGCGGGCACCTTCTGGGCTACTGTTAGCTAGAATTGGCGTGGTTACTTCGGTAAAATCATGTGCATCCATGTATTCACGCATCACGCGGTAGTACTGCGCGCGTTGCTTCAAACGCTCCTGCATCTTGGGTCGGCGCAGGTCGAGAAAACGATATTTAAGGCGCAAATCTTCGTTAGCTACCGCATCACCCATTACCTGAATGGGCAGCGCTTCCGAGCGGTTTAATATAACCAGCCCGTCTACTTTTATTTCTATACTGCCGGTTGCAAGGTTCGGGTTGCGCAAGCCCGCTTCGCGTTCCACCACGGTACCCGTGGCACTAATGACAAATTCATCGCGCAATTGCTCGCCCAGTTTGAATGCCTCAGCTTGCTCCGGGCGAATTGCCAGCTGTGCCACGCCGGTATGGTCGCGCACATCAATAAAAATTAAGCCACCATGATCGCGGCGTGAGTTCACCCACCCCTGTATTGTTACCGTTTCACCCACCTTGCCGGTTGTGTCGACTACGAATGTTCTCATATGTTTTTCCTAGTTAGGTTAGAAGTGGAGGCTTAAGGACGGGGTCGAGTGCACAAATAGCAGCGCCGGCTGTTATTTGCCGACCCGTGAATTCGTATTACGATTCAACTGCCTTGTCATATCAGGGGTTATTGTACCACCTCTGGTGCTTCAGTGGTAGCCTGTACCTCTGGTTTTGGCTCAACGTGTGCCTTATGATCTTTTTTGGCAGCAGATTGGGCAACCGCACGAAGGTCATCGTAATGGTCAAATTCGTCAACAATCTGCCGGCCAATCATTTGCTCCAGCACATCTTCAATAGTAATTATGCCAACTAGCTCCTCAAAGCTGTTGACTACCAAAAATAAATGCTGCTTGGTTTTTAGAAATGCCTGCAGGGTTTGATACAGCGTAAAATCTTCGTGTACATAGGTTAGCTTGCGGCTCATTACCTCGGACACTACCCCCGTAGACCGAGCACCAACTAAATCATGCAGATACAATATACCCACAACGTTATCGCGCGTTTCGTCATATACCGGGAACCGGCTATGGCCGCTACGTGCCAGTTCATCCATAAGCACCGGCCCGATAGACTCATTGGCTGCTACCATTTTTACCACACGCTTGGGTGTAAGCACATCGGAAACGAATCTGTCTCCAAATGTTAACGCATGGCGGAAGAGCGCGATTTCGCTCGGTGCAATTCTGCTGTCAGTTTGCCCTTTTTGGCGCTCCAATAGCTCCACCAAATCGGACTTCTCGTATAAACCGGTATGAACTGAGATGTGTCGATATCGGCGCAGAAGACGCATAAGCCCCGACAGCATTGGCTGCACACGTTCCAAAATACGCGCGACTAACGGGGCCGCTAGCTTTGCAAGCCCAAGATTGCTCTCACGCCCGCTCGTTGGTACAAACATAAAGCCCCCGACACCAACCAGCAGCAACACAGCTACTACGCCCCCAAGCGTTCCGAGCGCTTGCACCATAAAAATTAATGCCAATGCTACCGACACTATCACACCACACCCCAGTAGCACCTGTAGGCTGGCGCCGTAAGCAGCAGCACGATAGAGCAACTGCGCAACCTCATCGCCACCACGAGCCAAACGTTTCAGCTCATATGCTGGCACGTGTTGATATGAACGCCGCAGCACCCACAGCACTATGGTAACAACGCCCAGTAGCAAGCCTAGTGCAAAATCTAGCATACCCATATCTTACGACGTCATAACCCGAAAACAAAGCCTGGCAGGCAAGCAATCACACCAGACAGCAGAGCCAATTTGTGGTACTATATTACAGAATATAACAGGAGCAACTGGGAGATATATGGACAAGCGTTTCTGGGCGATTGTGGGTGTAATTGTGGTCATTTTTGGTGGGATATTGGTGTTCCATGGCAACAAATCTAACGACGGTAGCTCATCGACTTCCAAGCCTACCAATCATGTGGAAGGCAAGCTGGATAGCAAAGTTACATTAGTAGAATACGGCGATTACGAATGCCCGGTTTGCGAAAGCTACTATGCCACCGTGCAGCAAGTCCAGCAAAAGTACAACGATACCGTAAAGTTCCAGTTCCGCAACTTGCCGCTCAGCCAAATCCACCCGAACGCTATCGCCGGTGCTCGCGCCGCCGAGGCTGCCGACCTACAAGGAAAGTTCTGGCAAATGCACGACCTACTGTACAGTCCAACCAACTGGCAAGAATGGTCAACCAGCCACAACCCTGATCCCTTTTTCTGGAGCTACGCCAAACAGTTGGGTCTTAATACAACCCAGTTCAAGGCAGATTTTGCGAGCGGCAAAGTTAACGACCGCATACAGGCCGATGTAGCCGCATTTAGCAAAACTGGGCAGCAAGAAGCTACGCCAACGTTCTTCCTAAACGGTACCTATGTCTCCAACACTAAGCTCGTAGACAGCAGTGGCCAGCCAAGCGTTCAAGCCTTCGGCCAAGTGCTCGACAGCGCCCTCAAGAATAGCAAATAGTTAGCACTTGGTACGCCAGAAGGCCTCGATATTCCTGCGCCTTTTGAGCCTGACGCCTGTGCGCTACCCATTGCTCGAACACCAATGTGCCATAAGGTGGCACGCTAAATGCAAGAGCAAATACTGCACGCCAACGCGGCCAACCGAGCGATGGGTATAGCCCTATCGCCGCAACCACGTAGCCGAGAAATAGCATGCCATGAGTCTGCCCCGCAATCAGTACTGCCGTGTTGTTGCCCGGTGTGATATAGCGCTCAATCAGAATGCCTGCAATGAGTAGCGTCCAGCCGATTGCCTCTGTAAGGGCAGCGATGCGGAACAATAGCCAGGCTTCGCTTTCCGTAAACGGCCGTGCTGCTTCAAATTGCCGTACTGTGTTTTTGATCATACAAAAATGGTAGCGCATTAGCGCTACCATTTCACCCCCACAATAGACTTTCCTATCCAGCCGCAGCAGCTGATACGGCCGCTTCGACCTCGTGCGGCGAAACCTTCTGCTGCTTTAGCAGTACAGCAGCCAACACTGATGCACTAACCAAGAAACCAGTAGCCACGTAGAACGCCGTATGAAAGCCGTGTACTTGTGCAGTGAGCATCGTTAGCTTATTGGGTGCTGCCGTGGAATGTTTTAGATACTTAGCTGCAGATGAAGTCGCCAAGCCAGTTAATATCGCCAGCCCCAATGCGCCGCCAATCTGCTGCGCCGTATTAAGCAAGCCCGATGCCAAGCCAGATTCCTTGCCCTTTACGCCACTAGTAGCTGCAATGGTTATGGCAACAAATGTAGCACCCATACCAAAGCCCATCAGCACAAAAGCAGGTAGCAGATCGTGCACGTAGTTGCCATGCACCCGGACACGCGACAGCCAGAACAAGGCGGTAGCTGTAACGAGTGGCGCCACCATAAGGATCGGCTTAAAGCCTACCCGCTTTACCAAGCGTGGTACGTTAGTGGCAGCAATTGCGATGGTAACTGGGATCACCAAAAAACTCAGGCCAGTTCTAACGGGCGAATATCCAAGAACGAGCTGCGTGTAGAGAGACGTAAAGAAGAATGTGCTGTACATACCGGCAATGACTGGCATTTGGATTAAGTCTGCGGCAGTCACATTGCGCACCCGAAAAATGTGGAAGGGAACTAACGGGTGTTTACTGCGTTGTTCATTCATAACAAAGTAGGCAAGCAGTGCAGCGCTCATCGTAAAGTAGGCAAGCGTACTATGTGCAGTCCAGCCGTGACTTGGCGCCTCCACCAAACCATAGACCAAAAGCATTAGAGCACCCGTAATTGAGATTGCACCAGGCAAATCGAGCTGATTATGCGTTTCTTCCGACTCGTGAGCAGGCACTAGTCGCCAAGCAGCGGCAATAACAAGAGCGGCAACCGGTACGTTCACAAAGAAGTTCCAGCGCCAGCCCAAATATTGAGTGATGACACCGCCTAGTAGCACCCCCGCCGCAGCACCACCAGAGGCAACTGCACCCCAAACGGCGAGAGCCGTATTACGCTCGTGTCCTTCTCGGTAAGTAACCAGCACAATTGAAAGCGCTGCCGGCGACATCAAAGCAGCCGCCAGACCCTGTGCTGCACGCAAACTCATCAGCATAGTGCCCGATTGCGACAAGCCATCAAGCAGTGATGCTACGCCAAATATGGCAGTACCGAGCATAAACATCTTGCGTCGCCCAAACAAATCGGCGGCGCGACCGCCCAGAAGTAAAAAGCCACCAAATGCCAATGTGTATGCTGTGACTACCCATTGCAGATTTGACTCAGTCATGTGAAACGCATGCTGTACAGCTGGTAGTGCAACATTCACGATGGACGTATCCAACACCACCATAAACTGCGCAAGCGCCACTACGACCAGAATCAGCCAGTGATTCCTTATTTTTTCAGACACCGTTAGTACTCCTTTTGAATTTTCTAGGCCAATGATTTATTATAAGAACTAGATTAATTGTAAATCTATAATGTTGACATTGTCAACTATATTTTACATCTTTATGACACGCGCATTAATCACCGACCAATTTTATCTAGATCTGACACATATCTTCTTTGACCTGAAATCACAGATTGTCTCAGCAGGGCTTGCGCACGACCTCGCCGGCATGCAGGCACTTACCCTGCTGCGGCTTAACGACCTGTCTCCTCAATCCATGAAGGACCTCTGTAACCTGCTGCACTGCGATGCTAGTAACGTCACCGGCATCATAGATGGGCTTGAGCAAAAAGGACTGGTCGAACGCCGAAGCGACCCCCGGGACCGACGCGTTAAAACGCTCCATATCCTTCCAGCAGGCAAGCAGCTACAGCAACAGATTTTAAGCCAGCTTGTCCACGACTCCAAAACCTTCCTCGGTCCCCTAAGCGATGAGCAGACACAACAGCTTGCCGCAATCATACAAACACTGACTGCGAACCGAACAACATAAAGCCCCCAGAAATTGGGGGCTTTATGTTGTGAGCTTTTTTGGCTTTAGTACGTTAAATACTGCTGCCAAGCGGGGCGCCGCACGTGGACGGGCACAACTACCGCACGATCGTGTGTTGATTTCACTGTTATAGGCACAGCTTTGTCTCCCAGCAAACACTGCCATCCCTCGCAAAATAGCAATTATTCACCGTTTTACTTTTAATTTTTGTCTCTTGAGTGCTCTCGCTGGCACTGAGATTGAGTTTACTGTATCAAACCGTTTATGCTTCGTCAATAGCTACCTATGGATCTGTGGCACATAGAGCCATTGCTTGCGAGCATAACGCCACACGCTTGGTAATACACCACGCACTCGTTTACCCGCACGCAATCCTTTGCGGATATCAGAAGAGCGAACATGCGCCGCGCCGATATCGACAAAGGTTATATTGCCGAGTGGCTGGTCGCCAGCGGTCAGACGAGCAAGGACCTCGGCCATTTGCTTGTGCGAAGTCACCGCCACAATAAGATGGAGTCTGCTATACAGCGCTGGCAATGCACCCTCATGCCACAACAAGTCACTGGCCGTTGTCAGCAAGCTGTACTCGGCCTGGGGAGAGAAAGCCAGCAGGCGTGACAAACTTTGGGACGTTAAACGTGCGTCAGGCAGTTCAAACACCGAGAATTGCGGGTATGGCCGCAACGCATTTTCCACCATAACACTGCGATGTACGTAATGTTCTGGTTCGGTGCTGGTGAGCGGGCGCCGCTCGGGCACAAAGTAGATGTGCTCGAGTCCTGCCAGCTTCTGGCTTTTAAGCGCAAAAGCTATGTGTCCCGCGTGCACTGGATCAAAACCACCACTATATATACCGATGTGGGGCAGTTTTGGTGGCTCGATCATAACTGGCCGTGTACCCGGCTGAAAATCGTAGTGTACTTCGGGCTTCTTACTCATTTTGGATCTCCAGCGGCATACCTTCACAACATTTCGTTACATTACGGCACGATGGGCACATAAAGTGTCCGTGGACCGGTTCTATGGGATAGTACATGCACACGTCGCAAAATAGCAGCGGCGAGCGCTCCTGGACCATCTCGGCATACGGGTCGTAGTTGTCACTATTCACATACTAATTATAAGCCCGAATGCCATATAAATTATGAGTAGCGATTACTATAGGCTAAACAATTTTCTTACAACCACAACCGCCCTTTATTTCCTTCCTGCCATCCTCCAGTTTTCTAACTACAGTATGGACATTCGCAGCGCCACAACGCGGGCATTTCTTAGAGATAAAGTCACAGTCTTCATTAGACTCTTCTTCTTTGCCATCGTCAGATCCGTCACTCTCACCCCTAAGCCTACTAGGACCACCCGGGCAAGAATGGGAGTCAGCAGTAGCCGCCGCTTTCTTGAAAAGCGTGCCAGCTAGTTCAAGGTTGCCAGTTCCGATAGCATGGCGAGCGCCTTCAAGATAGTATGCAGACTCTACGCCAAATACTAAACCATCTATTTTCTCATCGGTTAACGCCCGACTCAGCATATGGAATTCAGATAGTTGTGCCAGACGCGTAGTAGCTTCGACCGGCGTATGTATGCTGCCAGATTCAGCTAGTAGGTCATCAATGATACGTTGCGCCGTTGACGCCAGCTCAGCCTCGCGCTGACGACACTGCTCCACATATGCTAGATAATCCTGTTGCGGTTTACCCTCACCAAAGAAAGTTCCACCGGCTGCTATGTCAAACCAACGCACCACATCAACAACGCCATTCGGCATAAGCCGTTTCGGGATAAGCAGTGGTGTATTAATGATCTCTGCAGCGGTCTTACCGCTGAGATCAACACCGAGCATCGCACCCAACCGTATGATTGTTTCGAAGTCATGTCGTTCCTCTGTTGGACTGCGTCTACCAGCAACGGCAGCGGTCTGGATTGCAAGACGTCTATGCCCAACGGCAGTAGTGGCCTGGAACGACAGGCTCATGGTATTAGTAAAAAATCCTTCGTCCTCCATAGCTTCGAGCGACAAATCATCGGCCGCAAGAGAGGCGACCAAGAATACGTTATCCTCTAATACACCCTCGCCGTATAGATGCTCTATACGAAACGAGTTATTAGTTTCCGCCTCGGTACGCCGGCGGATCTGTGGTCTAGTACTGGCATACCTGAGGCTATTAGCCTGTATAGATCGGTCAGACTGGCCATTCTGCTGTACTTGCCCTTCATCATCAACTTCCACCTCGGTCTCTCTAATGTGACCCGACTTTATAGTTCGCTCTATAACATCGGTGAGAACGTTTATCTCAACTAGTTTGCGCGCAGACACATCACCGGCCTCAGCCTTATGTATCGCATCCATAAGCGAATCGTTTGAGGCAGTCACCTCCCCAGGATCGACTACTATCTGAAAGGATTCACCGGTTGCCACTTGGCCTATAAATCGTGCAGCTCGGGCGCGCACGCCATAGTCAGCCTCTAACTCAGGAACTGCATACGCAATAGGTCTGGCGAAATCAACTTCAGCGGTAACCATATCCAAATTGCTCCACGGTGGCTGCGACGGCCATAAAAGAAAACCCTCCGACTTCGTAAGCAGAGGGTCTCAAAAAGAGGCGCTTCTGCTCGGAAGACTTTTTTACCCGTATCTGGCTTACTCCTTGAGGGGAGATTACAGTTGCGGCACAGCTCGGGAGTTACACCCGATTCCGGTTATTGTTGTTAATTGCTAGTAGTGTAGCAGGGCGACGGAGCGCTAGATATAGTATTTTTGTATACGTTTTAGCCAGCTTTGGCGGTATTGAGCTGGCGACCCTTAAGTACACCTAGCCGTTCCAAAAAGCTTTGAGCGGCGCCATCTAGTCCGAGCACTCTTAATGCACCGAGCAGTACATAGATGTTTTCGAGCTGCTCATCGGTTGGTACCGGCTCTGTCTCGGCTTCGGCAAAAAACTGCTCCACCTTTTGTACCAGCCATTTCTCTTCCCCTTCTTTGACAGCGTTAGTTTTTAGGAGCCCCACAGAAGATACGCCATTGGGCACAACAACTTCTAATGAGCGAGCGCTGTGGTCGCGCTTGCGCAAATGCCCGCGCTTTATCAAGTTGCCCACATGGAGCGCTACCGTCGCTACCGAGGTATACTGCAGGCCATTCATGATTTCTCGGTAGCTGGGGCTATAGCCATGTTCGCCAATAAAGGCTTCTATGTAGGCTAGGAGCTCCTTTTGTTTTTTAGTAGGTCGGACGGTTGATTCAGTTGGCGTAGCAGTGGCTGCTGTTTGTTTTTCGTTCATAGCCCTATGGTACAGCTAAAGATTGATGTTGGGCAACAGCATCAACTTACTTGCGGTAAAAATTAAGCTCGTGGTTAGCACGACACATTCTTCCCGTTCGCCAACTTATTAATGCAAGATGTGGAATCAGTCAAACGTCCTCGAACGAATAACAGCCAGTGACATCTCTTCGTACTTAGTCCTTTATACCAGCTGACCGGGTTTCACGAAGATTAATGCGCCGTCATCTGGCCAGGCTTCCCCATCTGCTACCTGCTGTTGTAATTTAGCGTGAAATGCGTCCGCGTCTAGGCCTAGGAAATCTCTAAATGACTGCGTTCCTTCGAACCGGTCAGTAGCGAGAGCTAGAATCTCATCATCACCTACTCTGATGAGTTCTCTGACCATAGGCTTGAGGTCAGCACCTCGTTCGACTATATTTGGATCAATCGGACCCCCATTGCAATAGAGTCCGAGCATGTAAGCCAGTGTGCCATTCTGGTAGTTTTGCCCTTTGCCGCCCCACTGTTTTTTAACTTTACCATCATTCAAACGGTAAATTGCCGAGTCGCCGATAACCGCAATGTCAACCAGCGTTTCGTTCTCACTTACTCTCTCGACAACGCTCGCGCACGCTAACGTTGCAGCAACCATAGGTATGCCTCGTTCCCGGGGGGTTAAGACTCCAAATCGCTCCTTTAGCTCGGCTCGTAAGCCGCCGTAAATTGTATCTAGCCCACTCTCATAACGAAAAAGGTGGTCAAAAGTATCCATAGTAACGGCAGCATCTGCTACGTATGCAGCGGTAAATCCCGTAGCTGGATACGCAGTATGAGTTAACCCATCGGCCACAGCATAGTTACGTCCATACATCGCGAGTGCATCTTGGCCATGTTCAGCATTACTAATGAATCCTACGGCACCATTCTCGAGGTCGCCTACGCGAACACCGTAATCACCGGTCTTAAGCCCCCATGTAGCTGGGGCGTGTCCGTTGTTGGTGAGTTGTTGCTCGCTGGGATCAAATGGAAACTCATGACTTATCATAGATAGGTATATAATAACATATTATATGTTATATATCAACAATAGCGTAATAGAGCTAGGGGGCTAAGTGCGCAGAGCCCTCGGCAAGGTTATCGGTCATAAAACCATCGACACCCCAGCCAAGCATTTTATTCATAAGAGTACTGTCATTGACAGTCCAGGCAATTATCTTCAGTCCGTGACGATGCGCAATCTGTATAGTACGGGGAGTCACCAGGCTTTTGTGTACGTGGATAAACGAGGCTTGAAGGTTGTCTTGATACCGCACCAGTTGCCTAGCTGAATTTGTCACAAGCATTATTGATGCCAAAGCGCTTACGAGTGCGGTAGCTGGCCGCTCTCCGCACATTTTTTCTATAGAATCAGCTGTACGCTTAGCACGACCATCAAATGACGCCCCTATGCATACTTGTCCTACCCTTCTCTTAGCTACAATCAACTCGGCTAGGGGAGCGACCGCAGCATCGTGCTTGGGATCTATGGCGAAATAGCAATCCGGAAGTGCATCAAACAGTTTGCTCAATGTTGTGTACTTCAGACCGGCGATAGGCCTGTCATGACTTAGGTAGAGCTCGCCGTTAGCCAGCCAGACATCAGTCTCCAAAAAGATGTAGCCAGCGTCGTGTGCATGCTGGAACGACTCTAGCGTATTGGGCAGTGATTCAAGTGCACCACCGCGGTGAGCTAAAAGAAACGGGCCCATACTGTCTGAGTACGCCGTCAAGATTCGTCTGCAACCTTTTTGCCGGCGGTTTCTGGGAAAACCCAATACTTGTACCAAAGCCATGACCAGACCGTAAAGAAAGCGGCAGAGATAAAGAAACCAATGTAAGGCGTAACACCCAGGGCATTCAAACCACCAATGATCAGATAATCGATTACAAAACCAATGCTTTCTATAAAAATATAGCGCCCGGCATGTTGCATTTCACTTAGATGCACCTGGTCTTTAAATGCCCACAACCGCTGCACAAGATAGTTCAACGTCCAGCCTATGGCATCCGCGGCAACTTTAGATGGCAGCCAGGACCAATGAAATCCGCTGTAGCAAACGGCAAAAACCGCATAACCTACCCAAAAATACAAACTACCGCCAGCCATGTATTTCATGAATTGCTTGGCCAGCTTTTCCCATTTGGGAGACTTACCGAAAACTCGTGCTATAACCAGACCAAACATGCCTTAATTCTCCTCCTGTTTTGGTACAACTGAACCCAGTGCAATACCTGCCAGTCCCCACCACAGATACGCTAGCGTATCATCAGTCCAGGCATGTGACAGAAGGTTGACAAATGATATCCCAATTAGCGCCGCAAACAACGCTAATGCCAGCCGAGATTCTTTAATGCGTCCATACAGCTCCTGCGCCACCAGCACAACAATCCCCACAAATAACGCAAGCCCGATCCAGCCAGTTTCTTGGGCGATTTGCACGTAATAGTTTTCTGCTATACGGACAGGGTGGCCTGTGTTGTATTGGCTGGCTGGTCCCGCTGTGCCCGGCCCGCTACCAAACGGCTGATGTACAACATCGTTTATACCATTCTTGAAGGCGCTGGCATGGGCAGCATTAGAACTAACTTTGCTGGCCGAATGCGTTTGGGTATGCAGCAACTCGTTTTGCACACGGGTATTGCTCTTTAGGAGCAAATAACCACCGACTAATACTACTAGTAGCGCAAGACTTGCCCCACCGAAGTATATACGCTGGCGATGGTTTTTAAGCTGCAGCCACCCCACCACCAGCAAGCTAAGCACCGAACCAATCCACGCACTCCGTGAGCCGCTTGCATACAGTGCAAATAACGCCACAACACCAAACACACCACACACTACTTTCCGCTTGCCCCAGAAAAAGGAGGTCCCGAGTACCGAAAGGATCAACACCAGATATGCACCGAGTGGATTGGCGCCGCGCAGCGTGGATTGCACCCGAATGTAGCTCGCATTGTGGTTAATCGTTTCTACAGGTGCGATGGTTGCGTTTTTATCGTAACCAAAGTGCGCAAGAAAATTGTGGGGCAGCGCCGTAGACTGTAGGCCGGCAAACAACACCACAACAGCCGCCGGCACTAACACTAACTTAGGCCATAGGCGCGCAAGTAATGGCGAGCGCTGGGCAGTAAGCAACACTACTAGGAACCACCCAAGAAAGCGCAGGTTAATAAGCAGGCCATAGGCGAGCGCTTTGGGAGCTACATCCCCTTTTGCCAACGAAACCAAGCTAAGCAAAAGGCTCAGTCCCGCGTAGCCAACTATAAGCCGTACCAGCAAGCTGCCCGCGAACCATTCGCGTATTTCCTCGTCCTTGACTAGCCATATCGTTGCGATACCAAGCAGTAAAAGTAGTGCCGCGTCATCCCATAGCCGAAGTAGCGTGTAGTGCCCAACAAACTTTGAGCCCCACACGGTCAAGAAAGCGTGAAATGGCACTAACACCAATACCATCATCACAATATAGTTAGCAAGTTTTGACGTACGGGAGAAAAGCTGTTTCATAAATGTTACAATCATTATATATGAATCTGTTCTATGTTCTGTCCCAAGCTTTCGTGGCGGTTGGCAGCAACTTGCGTAATCAAGACAAGGGATAGGATAGACCCACATGAAAAGTAACGCATCACTGGTATACAATATGTTCCTAGTTTTGGGCGACTTTTTTGCCTTGGTGGCAGCCTTTGTTGGCGCATTCATCATCCGCGCGCAGAGCGCCACACCCGTTGCACACCCTATTAGCGGTCACACCTACCTATATATATTCTTGGGCGTGCTGCCCTTTTGGATTCTTATTTTTGGCCTGCTTGGCCTGTACAACAGCAACATCTACGAAAAACGTTTTAGTGAATTCGGCCGACTGCTGATGGGCTCATTCATAGGCATGCTATTTGTGGTGTTTTGGAACTTCATCAGTGTAAACCCCATATTCCCCGCCAAGCTGGTCCCCCTATACGGCTTTATGCTTGCCTTTGTCTTCTTAGTTTTGTTCCGCAATATTGCCCGCTTGGTCCGCACTGAATTATTTGGTTTCAACATAGGGCTCACCCATATCGCGCTGATTGGCACCAGTGGCATGACACGCGAGCTCACCAAATCCCTTAGCAACACTCGCCATTCAGGCTACAAAGTGATTGCTATTGTCGGTGACAAGCGCCAAGCCGACGGCTACAATATACCCACATACCCCTCTTTTAAAGCCTTCCTGGAAAGTACGCCAAGCGGTCTGCACGGCATCGTTCAAACCGAACTATACGCCGACGAAGCCCGCAATGCCGAAATCCTCACCTATGCCCAAGAGCACCACATAGGCTACCGCTTCGTACCAGGTAACAGCGAACTATTCGTAGGCAACATTGACGTTGAGCTCTTCCGTAACTCCGTACCGGTTATCACGGTCCATCACACCGCCCTTTTTGGTTGGGGACGTATCGTAAAGCGGCTTATGGATATAGTACTCGGCAGCATCGCACTCATTCTTAGCTCACCGCTATGGCTACTAATAGCCCTAGCGATTAAACTAAACGATCCGAGTGGCCCCGTTTTTTACCGCACCAAGCGTCTCACCCGATTCGGCACCAACGTACACATGCTTAAATTCCGCAGTATGTACCAAAAATACTGCGTCCCAACCGAGGAGAGCTTTGCGCGCCTGGGACGACCAGACCTGCTCAAACAGTATCGTCAAAACGGCGACCAGCTCGCGAATGATCCACGCGTAACTCCTGTAGGACGAGTCATCCGTGCACTCAGTCTAGACGAGCTACCACAATTTTGGCATGTATTTCACGGCGAACTCAGTATGGTTGGACCCCGAGCGCTTGATGCCGCCGAACTGGAACAATACGCTAAAAAGAACCTGATTTTAAGTGTTAAATCTGGCCTAACTGGCTTGGCGGTAGTTTCTGGCCGGCAAGGCATTAGTTTTGAAGAACGGCGCAAGCTAGACCTGTACTACGTGCAGAACTGGACGTTCTGGCTCGACCTAACCATCCTCGTAAAAACTGTCAGGGTCGTACTTGAGCGCTTAATTCGTAAAGGCAAACGCTACAAATGATGCAGCGCACGCAGTCGCGCAAAGTAGCAATTGTACATGACTGGCTCGTTGGTGGCGGCGCTGAGCTAGTAGTAGAACAGCTCCACAAAATGTACCCAGATGCCCCTATTTACACCTCGTACGCCACCCGTGAATGGCGTGAACGGTTGGATGGCAAAGTTCACACTGGTTGGCTACAGCCGTTGGGGTTTATACGCAAATTTATTCCCTTCTTACGCATTTGGTGGTTCACGCACCTAGACTTAAGTGACTACGATCTGGTCATAAGTAGTTCCGGCGCTGAAGCGAAAGGAATCCGTGTCCCCAAAGATACTGTTCACATTAACTATTGCCATGCCCCAACTCATTACTATTGGAGTCGCTACGACGAATACATGCGCCGCCCTGGCTTCGGCGCATTCGATTGGCCTGCTCGCATTGGTTTACGTTTGTTAGTTGCCCCTTTACGTAGATGGGACTACAAAGCCGCTCAACGTCCTGACTTTATAATTGCCAATTCCACACACATCCAGCACGAAATCAAAAAATATTACGGCCGCGACAGCTCCGTCATTCATCCGCCAGTAGATATGGAGCGTTTCCAGAAGCCCGAAAACCGACGCCTGCCCCGCCAAGGATTTTTAGTTTCGGGCCGGCAGACACCATACAAACGTTTTGATATTGCCGTTGAAGCCTGCAACCAGGTAGAAGAACTGCTCACCGTCATCGGCGATGGACCAGACCACGCACGCCTAAGAAAACTTGCCGGCCATGATATCACCTTCCTAGGCCGCGTGAGCGATCAAGTTGTCGAGCACGAATTCGGCAGCGCCAACGCATTCATATTTCCCGGCCTAGATGATTTTGGAATCACTCCCGTAGAAGCGATGGCAGCAGGCACACCGGTAATTGCCTACAAAGCCGGGGGTGCACTCGACTACATCATTCCCGGTAAGACGGGTGAGTTTTTTACCGAGCAAACGCCCGAATCATTGGCGGCAGCCCTGAAGGATTTTAAACCAGAACGATACAGTTCACCGGCTATATCCATCTTTGCAGAGCGATTCTCAAAAGAGAACTTCCAGCGCCATATGACGCACTATGTACAGACGGCGCTTAGTAAAGAAGTTCGCCGCTAAAAGCCCCTACCTTACGAGCTTCTGCATTGCCTGCTCATACTCGTGAGCACGCTTTGTCCAAGCGTAGTGTGCCAACGTGTAGTTGCGTGCTGCTTCGGAGCTTACGCTACGCTGTCGGAGCTCTCGTCGTAGCCTCTGCGCAAAAGCCACACCATTGCCCGCTTCTACCAGCACGCCGTTTTTACCATCTTTAATTGCATCCGGTATGCCCTCTAGGTCGGCCGCAACCACAAGCGTGCCACACGATGCAGCCTCTAATGCCACCAGACCAAACCCCTCCATGTCATGGACAACCGGAATGTTTGGCATTACGAATATATCCGCTATGTTATACAGCACAATTTTAACCTCATCAGATGTGCGGCCCAACATTTTTACATAAGCTTGCATATTGCGCTCGGTAATGGCCGCTTCTATCACCTCGCGGTCTTTTCCGTCACCCGAGACCAAATACAATATCGATGAATTGGCCCTAGATAGCTCAGGGAGAACGTTCTCTATAAACCACAGCACACCCTTACGCCGCTCTAAACGCCCCACCGTTAGAATGAGTTGGCGCTTTTGCAGCTCCCTAGCATTCATGTCTACCACGGATGCTAGTGTCTTGTATTGCTCTGTGCGCTTACCAGGGGCGTAGTAACTGTCGCTCACGCCGTTAGGAATCAACGCCGTATGCGCTTCGGAAAATAATTGGCTCAGCGTACGCTCGGTATCGCTACTTACTGCTACTAGCAGGTTTTGGCGCTTAATGCAGGGCAACACGATAGCCCTATAGAGCGCGTTTTCAAAGGTGACTTCTTTGCCATGAATCGTCATAAGCGTCGGTCGGCGCACACATAGCCTGAGCAACAGACCAAGCGGCGCCATCATACCATCCTGCAAATAGATAACATCGGGCTTTCGGTTCAGGCCGGCAATCAGCGCTCGCACAAACAGCCACGGATAGATAACAGGCAGCATTTTATTGGAGCCACCCCATTTTACAAGGGTTACCTGATTGTCTGGGTGGGCGCTCCAAGCGGTATATAGCTCATAGGCTACATTCTCCATACCACCGGTACTGGGTGGGTATTTTCGTGTCACAAACAAGATCCGCATACTACAGTTAGAGCTCCTCTGTTTGGTTCATTGTAACAAATTGCTCACCCCCATACGACTTCAGTGTAAAATGTACGCATGAACGTTCTTTTGCATCCGAAAAAACTCCGTAAAATAGCAAACCGGACAATACCCCCGATTTTTTATGCCCTACTCATCCTATTTCTTGCGTTGTACCTAAAAAGCGTTGATTTCTCCAAACTCGCACACCTCCAGCTAAGCTGGGCGTACCTGGTGCTTGCATGTGTACTGGGTCTCATTAAAAACTACATGGGCACATTCACCTGGTTTGTGATTTTAAAGAGTCTCGGTGCCCGCAATGTATACCTGCAGAAACAACTTATATACGTCTACGCCAAATCCTGGATGGGCCGCTACATACCTGGCACTGCGCCATGGATTCTAGGCAAGATCTATTTCGCCTCACAACACGGCATCTCCAAACAAAAACTCGCCGTTAGTTCCCTGCTAGAGGGTGGCTTACAAAGCGTAACACTCCTCGTATTCGCATTATCACTGCTCATTTTTGATCGGCGGCTTGATGTGCTAGGCGGCGGTTTCAAGATGTTAATGGTAGCAGTGGCCGTTGCGGGCATTGTCATCCTGAGCCCACGTATCTTTAACTGGATAGTGCGGCTTGCCTATCGTACGCTTCGACATAAAGAGCTCGAAGCGGAGCATTTGGCATCACCCGCGACCATCATGCGCGGCGCATCCTTGTACTTGGTAGATGCACTTATAAATGGCTTATCACTGTTTTTTATAGCCAAAGCCGTCGACCCAAGCCTTGCTTACAGTAACATCGTATTCGTCATGGGAGCCGCAAGCCTGGCCGGTGCCGCTAGCATGTTGGCGGTATTCGCTCCAGGTGGACTTGGCGTGCGTGAAGGCATACAACTGGTGCTTTTTAGCCTGATCATGCCCAAGGAGCTCGCCCTTGCCATTACGGTCGCCTCACGCCTATGGAGCGTTGGCATAGACTTTGCGTTTTTTGGCTTGAGTCGCCTCATAGCCGGCAAATCGGTACGTGCGCAGACTGTCGTTAGCCTAGAGCACGCTCCAGAGTCGCTCAAATAACAACTTCTGCATAGCCGCTGCCCCTGCGTCCTCTACTACCACACCATAAGGTGTGTGATCATCTGATATGGCTATATTGGCTACTTTATTGGCATAAATAATGGTGTAGCTGGATACGGCTGATTCATCAGGCTCGGGCAGCCATTTACGCTCACTAGCTCCTGCTGGGTCTCCACCCTCGCCAACTGCGATAACCCTTACCGCTATCCCCTCCTGAATGCGACGATCAGTAAACTGGGGAAACTGACGATACAAATACTGCCTAAGCGGCCGTGATGAGTATACGTAATACTCGAGGCAATCGAGCTGTCTACACGTTTGCAGCACATCCTTTAAGATCATCACCACACCTTCATCGTCTTCGTAATAGCGTACCAGCGGCCGCCCTTGTGGGCGCTTCTTTCTGGCCAGCAGTTCCGGTATAAGTGCCTGAGCCTTTTGCTGCGCTCGCCATAAATCTTTCCGTTTATCACGGATTAGGTCGTACATTTTTTCGGGTGATTCGGCGGTGAAATATTCGCGTTGCCCACTCCGCCGCATAGTAACCAAACCAGCGGCAGCAAGCCGCTTTATAGCTTCATACGTTGTACCGCGATTGATGCCGCTGTGCTGTGCAACTTTACGAATAGATACCGTCTCCAAATTGAGTAATGACCAGTATGTTTCGGCATCGCTTTCCTGAAAACCAAGCTCCAGCAGTAGTTTTTGTATTGTAAATCTGTCATCTTTCATATAGAAGACTATGTTCGGCATCTGTTATTTTGTCAATAAATTGTTGCCAATATATTTGCACGATTAACCACGCAAGACTATAACTGGAAGTCTCACCATCCAGAGCGTCCGTCTTAGCCAATATCAAGCTAGTCAAGAAAAGGAGAAGAACCATGTGTGGAATTGTAGGATACACAGGAAAACAACCCAAAGCGATTGATGCCGTCCTTGATGGACTGACAACACTCGAGTATCGTGGCTACGATTCGGCCGGCATCACCTTTTTGCAGCGTGATAAATTAGTGACCAATAAGCAAGCTGGCCGAGTACAGGCACTCCGCGGCAGTCTAGGCACGCAACGATCCAAAAGTGCTATTGGCCACACGCGTTGGGCAACCCACGGCACACCCACCGTCCTCAATGCTCACCCCCACCACAATGCCACCCATACTATCGCCGTAGTACACAATGGCATCATAGAAAACCATGCCGAATTACGGGAACAGCTCAGGAAGCGCGGATACACATTCGCGAGCGAAACCGACACGGAGGTCGTTCCACACCTCATCGACTTCTATCGCCGCACTAGTACCACGTTCCAGGATGCATTTGAGCGAGCACTGAATCGACTACGTGGTGCGTACGCCCTAGCCGTCACAACTACAGAGGAGCCTGATGTGCTCTATGCGGCCCGCCTTTCAAGCCCATTGGTACTGGGTGTAGCAGATGACATGTGCGTGGTAGCGAGTGATCCGTCAGCAATCATGGAGCACACTAGGCAAGTGGTGTATTTGGATGATTATGAATTGGTACGCGCCCACAATGACGGTAGCTACCACATACATAACTTCAAGCATGCAACTCCAATTAGCCGCGCAGCAGAGACACTCGATTACGATGCTGAGCGAGTACATAAGGGCGACTATGCACACTTTATGCTCAAAGAGATCTATGAGACACCACAAACAGTACGCTCAGCCACGCTAGGTCGTGCACGCGTCGAAAGCAGCACCGTGAAGCTCGGCGGCCTAGAAAGCGTAGCGGAGCAATTACGATACATCGACCGCATTGTGATTGTCGCCTGTGGAACATCGTACTACGCAGGATTGGTTGGCGAATATCTGATTGAAGAAATTGCCGGAATCCCCATAGAAGTACAACAGGCAAGCGAGTTCAAATATCGTAACGAGCCGTTTTCTCGCAGTACCGCCCTGCTTGCCATTAGCCAGTCGGGTGAAACGGCGGATACCATCGCGGCGCTCAAAAAGGTTGAAAATTATGGCTGTTTGCGACTAGGCGTCGTGAACGCCATTGGCAGCACTATCGCCCGCATGACGGACGCTGGCGTATATTGCCATGCCGGTCCGGAGCAAGCAGTGGCGAGCACCAAGGCGTTTATTGCTCAGGTGACCGTGCTCGCACTTATTGCTTTGCATCTGAGTAACGGTTCGAGCGATTTGTACCGACCACTTCTACAAGAACTCGACACACTACCCCGGAAAGCAGAGGCAATATTGGCGCAAGCAGATACCATTCAAAAATTGGCCAAGAAATACGCTCACTACCGTGATTTCCTATACATTGGCAGGGGTTACGGCTTTCCATGTGCGCTCGAAGGCGCACTGAAGCTCAAAGAAATCAGCTACATCCACGCCGAGGGCTATGCAGCCGGCGAGATGAAGCACGGACCACTCGCCATGATTGATCCCGATTTCCCCACATTTGCGATCGCCACCGACTCGCTGCTGCTCGAAAAGACCTACAGCAACATCGAAGAAATTCGCGCCCGACAGGGTAAGGTTATTGCCGTTGCGACCGAAGGTAATGAGATTATTTCCAGCCTAGCAGACGACGTCATCTACATACCACGCACACTCGAACAAACTGCACCAATCCTAGTAGCAATTGTAATGCAGCTCTTCAGCTATTACGTTGCAGTCGAGAAAGACTATGATGTCGACCGGCCGCGCAACTTAGCCAAATCGGTGACCGTGGAGTAAGTAGCTTATCCACCGCAAACAGCTTAATGAACCTCGTCTCTGTCCATAACATTGCTAATGTATAATGCGTCACCTGAAGAAGTAGCTAGGCGCAGATGCTAGCCCTGAATGAGCTGCGTTACTTTTGTTACCAAGGCATCGAGCTCGGGCTGAGTCATTGCTTCGGCATTCAGGCGCAGCACCGATTCAGTATTACTTGGCCGCACATTGATCCAGCTTTTATCTGCAAAGTTTATTGTTACGCCGTCAAGCGTATCCTGCTCATTATCCTTAAATGCCACACTAATGCGTTTGATGGCAGCATCCTTATCATCCACAACAAAGTTTGTCTCGGGGATTGCCGCATAGTGCGTGTATTCTTCTCGGATCTGCGAAAGCTTCTTGCCTTGTAGCGTCGCTACATACAAGCCAATGACAGCGCCGATGAGCCCGGAATCGGCATACCAGTTATCACGGAAATAGAAGTGCCCGCTCGCTTCGCCACCAAACGGCGCGTCTACTTCCGCCATCTTTTGCTTAATCAGCGAGTGACCAACTCGACTGATAACCGCCGTACCACCGTTCGCCTCGACAACCTCCGGGACCGAATGACTATTACGAGCATCGTACACAATGTTACTGCCTGGAAATTTTTCCAAGAAATATTCACCTAGCATGGCCGACATGACCCCGCCAGTTAAAACTACACCCGTCTCATCAATGAGGAATGCTCGATCACCATCACCGTCAAAGGCCATGCCGCCGTCTAGCTTATTATCACGAATATTCTTTATAAGATCGGCTAGGGTTTCGAACTTCAACGGGTTCGCCTCGTGATTCGGAAACGTCCCATCAAGCTCAAAATACATCTCACTAATTTCCCACGGCACGTACGGCTCAAGCTCTGGGAAAATTTTGCCAGCCATGCCATTACCAGCATCCACCGCTAGCTTAAGTGATGTCAGCTTACTTGCATCAATAAACGAGAGTACGTGGTCGATCCAACCTTCGGTAATGTCCTGCTTCGATACCTTTCCGTGCACAGAGACATCCTTAAATTCGCTTGCCAGCGATTTGTCACGAATCTCCGCTAAACCCGCCTCAAGGCCAACCGGCTTAGCCTCTTCGCGGCAGAGCTTTATACCGTTGTCCTTGCCAGGATTGTGACTAGCGGTAATCATAACACCGCCGGCAGCGCCCAAGCTCCCCACTGCAAAATAGATCATGTCACTAGTAACCTGACCAATATCGATAACATCACGCCCCTGTTGTCGCAGACCATCAATCATAGCACCCGCGAATTCCGTTGAGTCCGGCCGCATATCATGTCCAACAGCAACAGCGCCCTCATGGGGCAGCCAGTCTGCAAATGCCCGGCCTATACTACATACCAGATCAGGCGTAAGCTCTTCTCCAACTTTACCGCGAATATCGTAGGCTTTAAAAATGTGGTCAAGTGTATGCATAGTTACTCCTTACAAATACTCTGTTTCGCTGCGCTCTTCGAGCACCTTTTGAATAGATTTAATCTTATCAATCTGCTCTTTTGGGACAATAAGTAAGGCATCGACCGTATCCACGATCACCATATCTTGTACCCCGGCGATTGCGATTAGCTTGTTTCTATTATCAGTTTTGATTAGCGAACCGGTGGTGTCTATGGCAATGACATTACCGTCTTCATAATTGCCCTTACCGTCTTCAAAAAAGTCATATACTGATCCCCAAGTACCAACGTCAGTCCACTTATAGGGCAATAATATTACCATGGCCTCGCCACTATTCATTACATGCGTCGTAACTTCTTCGGTTGGTCCTTTTTCCATACTGGCATAGATCTCTTCTATTGCCTCATTTTCACCTGGCTTATCCATTGCGACTTTTATCTTCATGAGTGCCTTATACCAGTCAGGGCGATACTGCTTGTAGGCTTCAAGCATCATGTCCGGATACCAACACATGTGATTGCTATGTGCAACAACATGAAAATTTTCTACCAATTCACGTGTCTCCTTCAACGTAGAACGTCGAAAGAGGAATTCCTCCACTCTAAATGCCTCACGGGAGCCTTTTATCTGCCCATTAAGCTTCAGGTAATCTACACCCATATTTGGCTCAGTCGCTTTTATGCCGCCTGTTACGAGCTGCTTGTGCTTGGCGACAAGCTGCTCAGCCTCGCGGATCATACGCAGGAATTCGTCTTCTGGGTCACGCACACAATCTGCTTGCACGATAAAGAAAGGCTCATCTGGATGATTTAGGCTTAAACGTACAAATGCCAAGCCTTCACCGGGGCCGCGGTCTTTAGCAATATCCGGCTCAACGATGTAGTTTTTGAGTGGAATTTGCGGCGACTGCTCGGACACATACTTAATGAACTTCCGCTTCACTGAGATATAAATATCTTCCGCAGTAAACTCCTTGAGCAGTGTCTTGATGGTTTGCTCGTAGCTTGAAACGTCGCCAACAATAGGCTGAAATTGCTTTGGCTTATCCTGGCGGCTATACGGCCACATTTTAGTTCCTTGGCCACCCGCAGTTACGATAATCTTCAAAGTGTTGTTACCCTTTCTTTCATTCGTATCAACATCCTACAGTATACCGCGATTCACACCACAAGCATGCTAAGCGACCGGTTATAGCCATGACCACGCATGAGACCCTGCAGTCCATACTTGTCACTACTCCTAAATCTGGAACGTACGATATACTGGTAGAGTTAGCTTTAAGGAAATTACAAATGAAGATATTGGTTACCGGTGGCGCCGGCTACATTGGCTCACATACACTTATTGAGCTCTTGGAAGATGGTCATCACGTTGTTGTTTTAGACAACCTAATTAACAGCAATGAGGAATCGTTGCAACGTGTTCGAAAAATCACCGGACAGGAGATTGATTTCTATAAGGTAGACCTCTGTGACAAATCCAATGTTACCAAAGTTTTTGATGAGCATCATTTTGACGCAGTTATACACTTTGCAGGCCTAAAGGCTGTAGGGGAATCGGTAGCCAAGCCGCTTGAATATTACCGCAATAACCTCGACTCCACGCTTACACTCTGCGAAGTAATGCGCGATTACAATGTTAGGAAGCTTATTTTTAGCTCTTCTGCCACCGTTTATGGCACCCCGGAAGAACTACCCCTCAAAGAGACTAGCAGAACCGGCATAGGTATTACTAATCCATACGGTCAGACAAAGTTTATGATTGAGCAGATATTACGAGATCTAGCTACCGCCGATCCGTCATGGCAAATCACCATACTACGCTATTTTAACCCCATTGGTGCTCATGAATCTGGTCTCATTGGCGAAGATCCAGACGGTCCTCCAAACAACTTACTCCCATTCGTCTCACAAGTTACCGTCGGGAAGCGTGATAAAGTCCAAGTTTTCGGTAGTGATTACGACACCCCTGATGGCACTGGTGTGCGTGACTATATTCATGTCGTCGACCTTGCTCGCGGCCACGTAGCAGCATTAAATCACCTACGGGAAGGTATCAGTACGTACAATCTAGGCACCGGTAAAGGTGTTTCCGTCTTAGATGTTATCAAAGCATTTGAAAATGCAGCCGGCACAGAAATAGCCTACGAGATTGTTGAGCGCCGCCCCGGAGACATAGCCAGTTGCTATGCCAACGCCGCACTCGCCAAAAAGGAACTTGGATGGAGCGCCAAAAAAACCTTGGATGAGGCCTGTACCGATGCCTGGCGCTGGCAATCAAATAACCCCAACGGATACAGCAGCTAATAATAAACGGTGCATAGGTCTTGTATACTAAGCCTATGCATAAGGCAATTTCATTAATCCAAAATCAACTACACACACCCTTGAGTCGCTATGTGCTTGTTGGTGGAGCTACTTTCCTATTAGAACTAGCGATAATTGTTATCGCCCAGTATTTGGGCGCAAGGCCCGTAATAGCCGTTGGTATTAGCTTCTGGTTTGGATTAGTTACATCATTTATTCTTCAAAAAGTATTTTCATTCGAGGATAGACGTACTCGTCATAAAGTCCTCATACCTCAAGTGGTTGCCTTCAGTGCCCTTGTGGCATTCAATTTCGCATTCACTATCTTCGTTACTGATCTTCTTCAGCATGCTCTCCCCGTGTTATTAGTTAGAACCCTGGCCGTCGGGATTACCACACTATGGAACTTCTATCTGTACAAGACTAGGATATTTAACCGAGCAGTGGTTGATTAAAACCAGGTTAATCTTAGCCTTCTATTTTTTGATACGCGACACACGCTGGATATGGGATACTTCGTTCGTTACTTTTTAAGTTAGGGGTAAAACGATACACCGCAAAGTCTTGGTTCGTAGCAACCTCTTTTAGGTACGGCTCGCTATTAGCCAGCTGCATCTCCTTTGAGGCGTTCGCGTCATAATACGACAATACTATCGTAGTTACGCCAACTGTTTTCAAATCACCGTAGCTAAGGTGATCCATTAGATACGACTGACATTTCAAGCGATCAGCCTCATCAGCCATAGGCGTGGCATGAGCCGAATAAATTGCTACGGTCTTTACCGGCAAAACCGCGGGCAAAAAATAGCTATCACCAGTGTTTGCAAGCACTACATCATTATTATGAATCACACTGTGAAAATCATCATAAGTGCGCGCAATAAATGAATAGTAGTGTTTATTCTCCGCATGATTTATGGTAAGTATCTTATGATTTGGCGCAACGAGATACATGCTAATAGCCAGCAGCGCAAGCGTTGGGGCCGCATAAGCAAGCCGACGCCAAGATAATATTCGACGAACTCGCATCGATCGTAGAAGTCTCGTACTAACATCAACCAAAGCAACCATTCCAACTGGCATAGCCACATAGTTTAATACATTCATATAATTGAACCGCTGAATTAGCCATAATGGTAATCTGCTGTGCAAAACCCCGAAGCCAATTGGCTCGTAAACAAGCAGTGGATAAAAGATGATGAGTGCAGCCACAAGTGCCCATTCTCGTTTTCGACTCCAGAGACGATATGCTAGATACCACAGTCCGATCGTGCCGATTAAAAGCAAGGAAAGCTGGAGGGGTGTATCTCGTAAAAAGTTGTACGGTTTAAAAATACTCAGCCCTATTACTTTTACAGTTGGGAAATCTCCAAAGTCATAAGCTGCGGCCGTCATGCGATTAGGCAATGCAAACGTTACCAGTGGTCCAAGCGCTAAAACACCCGCCAGTTTGCCATAGAAATACAATCCAGGCGTATTGTATATGAATTGTCTTTTCTCCAACAGGACTCGGATCAATATGACAAATGCCACCAAAATAACAGCCATGAGGGCATACGTAGGGTGTGTCATCGTAACAAGGAACGCCGGTATCAGCGCGGGCAAGATTGACGCGCCATCTGATGACTCATAGTATGATACACCCATGATGAGTAGCACGAACCAAAGATTCACAATCTGATTTGGGTAAGTGGCAACAAAAAATACCCCACTATAGTAACCCGCCGCGAAAAGCGTAGCCGTAGTAGCCATAAACAAAACACGACGCCCCTGCTCTAACCATTTAGCGCTGACATGCCAGGCCAACGTAAAAATTGCCATCCACTGCAGTAATCGAAAGAAGGCAAATGAAAAACGCCACACCTCAGCCGGCGAGATATTAAATAGCCGAGAAGGTATGACAAAAAGCGCATAAATAACATTGAAGTGGTAACGTGTCTCGTCCACACCAGATAAAAAACCATCCTGTATGCCAAAATGTGAGTATAACATCGTAACCATTCGAGCTAGATGGACGTAGGCGTCCGACCCATTCAAGACGTCCGACCCGGCGTACAAGCTAAAAATAAAATCAGCAATTAAAAATATACAGAGTGCTGAGAATAGTAACTTAGTGATAAGTAATTCACCATTTAGCTTAAAAAAGTCGATCACACCTCGCGTAAACAGATTCTTCACGAGCCGTAAAGCAAGATATGCCCATCCAATGAGACCACACAGTACGTAAACCACAGCATAAAAAGTAGCGGACCAGTGTAATAGATAGAAGGGAATCGATATCAAGCCAAGCAGTGCTGCCTCCAGCGCAAAACTCATTAAAAATACCCCCAGTATTGATTGATCCAATACGTAGTCGAGTATTACATGTACTGATCGAGCTCTGACTAGAGCCACATGCTTGAGTAACAATACGGTTCCATATCCCGCCAGCACTAATGAAAACCAGTACGCACTGACCAGGGTCGCTTCGCGGATAATTCCAGGCATTGCTTATTTTTTCTTCCGTAAATTGTATCGCTCAAACGCATCAATAAGCGCAACCCTACGAGCCAGTCTATTTAACTCATCTTTAGCATCTTGTTGCTGTAGATAGTTGTTGAGCACATACGCAATGAAGGCCAGGGTTAGACCATACAATAACAGATCAGCACCTCGACCAACGCCAACAGCATGAGCCATACGATTCGTAATATCCGGAAAAATTACTGCGACAATCATTGCGACAGTCAGAAGAAACAATCCGATCCTTTGCCATGCCCTGCCAATGTGAGTACGACGTCCGCTTAATCCACGGAAAAGGAGAGCTAGAGCGCAAATAATAATAGCTACCTGTGTGACTACAATCATTTCACAATTTTCCTTAGCAACATATCAAATCCTATATTCACAGCATTCATGATTGATTGACCCTTACTTCGGGAATAGTCAGTGTACTCAATAGTGACCGGCACTTCTTTATAGCGATATTGCTTATTGGCTATGATCTCTAGAATTTCCGAGGCGTGAGACATATCAGGCAACGTTATCTGCATCGTTTCGGCAACATGACGGTTAAACACGCGGAGACCGTTGTGTGTATCCGTAAGCCTGAGTCCAGAAGTAATACTACTGAACCAAATAGCCAACTTCAGAACAACATACTTGGACCTTTTCATACCAACCGTACTACCCAAGAATCTAGACCCCAATATCACGTCGTAGCTACCAGATTGGATCTCTTTTAACATTACCGTCACATCATCGAGGCGATGCTGACCATCAGCATCAAAAGTTACGAAATATGCCACACCCGGCAACTGACGTGCGAACTCCACACCAGTCTGTAGAGCGGCCCCCTGACCCATATTAATTGGATGCTCCACTAGGTACGCACCCGCCCTTAAAATCTCAGCAGCCGAGCCATCACGACTACCATCATTAACACACACTACGTGTTGAAAATTGCGACGCACATCGCGCACTACATCATAAATAACACGCTCCTCATTATAGACGGGGATAATGAATACCACCGTCGAATCGAGCTTCCCTATAGACTTCCCCATATATGCCATACAGTATACTTACAGACCTCACATCTGCCTAGCCGCTATTGGTGGGGAGTAGCCCCATCATTGCATAACTCATCCTCATGACGATAGAATGTAATAAATATCTTAAAGGTTATAGTTTTACTAACTGTTAGGTTTATATGCTTCAATTTAAATTACACACCCGACATATCTTTTCATTCATCACCTCCCTGCTCTTTTGTATATTCATCGTTCCCATAAACCAAAGTATTGCCTTTACAGCCCCCTCAGCTCGCCGAAATATGGTTGTGGCCCACGGCCTTACATTACTATTCGGCATATTCTTTTATTGTCTAGCACTCTTCGCTGTGCATTTTGTACAAAAGCTTCGCGAGCATGATCCGTTATATCTAAACTGGCTTAAATTCACCGGCATCTATTTCGCAATCATGCTCGTTGTGTTTCTACTGATATATCCAGGACACTGGGTCGGTGACGAGTTCACCGTACTGAACGCCGTAAAGCACTACAACCTATACGCATGGCAAAACTACTTCACCAACATCTTCTACACGTTCTGTCTATTCATTGTGCCGACTGGTGTTTCAATTATTGTCTTCCAGTTCACCTTCGCCTCTTTTGCTATTGGCTACGTACTCATGCAATTACAGCGTCTACTGCACAACAAACGCCTGGCATACCTCGCCCTCATTCCCTTTTTGCTATTTCCTGTAGTAATCTATAACTTCTACCCCCTTCGAGTAATGATGTACAGCTACATTGAGCTCCTACTTATCTGTAAGCTGCTATTCGACTACTACTATAAGCTCCGCATGGGTGAAAGTACCTACTTTGAGATCATAAAGATCACCACGCTCGTCATGCTCCTATGTTTCTGGCGACCAGAAGGTATCTACTATATTGCCACACTGCCTTTCCTATTTGTACACCATCGAATCTTCACTACTCGAACTCGACGTACCCTTGCGCCGTATTTGTTGCTTGGATTTTGCATAGTTACCCTAGGATCCGGGTGGGCCATCACCAAGGCAACATCAAATCCCGCCTACGAGCTAACAGCCTATATTAATCCATTGTCAACCATGATCCAGAAGCCGCTTAAGGGACAGGACGTCAGCAGTCGCCTCGCCCAGGTTGATAAAGTAATCAATATACAAGTCCTCAAGAAGTACCCAAGTTACGTAGAGATCCCCGCCTTCTGGTATGGAGGCCTGCGTCCGGACTACGCCCCACATGTGGCTAATTTTAAAAAACAGTACCTATACCTAGTCCTGCATAACCCTGGCGCCTTCTTACAAAATCGTACACGAACATTCTTACTTGCCAATAGTTTCTATAACACTCCATCGCCCAGCCTCGGCTCCCTTGATGGTGATCAATACAACAAAGACCCGGTAACTATTCAGTTCATGGCGGACAACCTTGGCTCAAAACCCCTCAATCCAAAGCTTAAACTCGAGATAAGTAAAATCCTACTGTCTCTTAAGTCCTTAGGCGTGCCGAACGCTTCGGCCCATTTCTTCTGGAACTCAATCATCCCAATGACATTACTGCTTATTCTGGGCATAGCGAAATTGGTCAAACGACAGTACCTGTGGGCTGTACTCGCTGGACTCGTCCTGCTCCGTGTTCCACTAATGTTCTTAACGGAACCAGCTGACTACTCGTTCTACTACCAGTCCGTTTATATGATTGGCTATTTCCTGGTAGCGTTCGCCGCAATAGAGTACATAGATCGTAGAGACCTTAAGCGTTCAGCCCACTAACCAATCCACCACAAATCCCATTCATCGGATACGCAAACATAAGCGTATTTGACACAAAATGTAGAATAATATATAATATACTTTACTAATGTCAAGCTACCGTCATTATACTAAGATATTTGACTATCTAAGCACACCTCAACTCCCTACTTCAGCTGAGGTAACCATAGCGTTTGGACGCAAAGACCCGCTGGTCGCTAGAGCAATTGGCGATCTTGCAATCGCAAACCTTGCAGAAATCATAGTTATAACCGGTGGGATCGGAAAAGATTCGGGCGACATATTAGAACAGGGCTTTCGCTCAGAAGCACACTACTTAGACGCACTACTCGAAGAGGATGCTCGCAGCCGTCATTACGGATTACCCAATATATTCCTCGACGAAGAGGCGACCAATGGAGGGGAGAATGCTCGTAACTCAATAGCAATCCTGCACGACCACAACACTGACACCTCTAGCATGACTGCGGTAGCTCATGCCACATCAGCTAAACGTTTAGCTGAGACCTTGAGACATGAGACTTTTAAGATAGATGGCCGGCCACCCAATATACACATTAAACCCACAAACTATTCATTTGACCCCGCCAACCCGATCGACCAAAAAGAAGCTTGCGCAGAGTTATTACGACTTGCAGATTGGCCGGCAAAGGGCTGGCTAGGTGACCAGCCAGACCTCCCAGAAAACTTGGTCGACTTTGCACGTGACGCAACCAATCGAAGTAATCCTAATCAGTAGACCTTTTACAGCATGATTCACTCCACTCTGGTCTGGTCTGATATCATATAGCAAAGATTAAGTGGAGTTTTTCATGGCAAACACACCAAAAGTACTATTAGTAATCCCGGCATATCGCTGCGAAAAGCAACTACCACGCGTACTCGATGAAATTGATGATCGCCTTGCGGCACGAGTAGCGGAAATTGCCATAATTGACAATGGCAGTCCAGACAATACCGTTGAAGCAGCATTAGCCTACAAAAAAAATGGCCGGCTGAAAAACTTACACGTCTACCAGAACAAAGATAACTACAGCCTTGGCGGTACGCATAAGGTAGCATTCTTAAAAGCTACTCAGATGGGCCTCACACATGTCATCATTCTACATGGCGACAATCAAGCAAAGAGCGACGAAGCAAATCTGCTCCTGGATTATGCTGAACGGCATCCAGAAAGCCAAACCGTACTAGGTTCACGCTTCAGTAAAGGCTCCAAGCTCAAGGGATACGACCGGAAGCGTATATGGGGTAATCGAACCCTAAACGTTATCTACACTGTTATGACCGGACGTAGCTGTCAGGACTTAGGTTCGGGCCTTAACTTATTTGCTTTAAGCGACCTTGATCAAGCAGCTTATTTAGAGTTTGCCGATAAGCTAACTTTTAATTTCGAATTACTGCTTGACCTCATTAAGCGAAAGGTCAACTTTGCATACGTCCCCATTACCTGGCGCGAAGAAGATCAAATGTCCAATGCTCGTAATTTCAATATCGCCAAAATAGCTTTCATCAATGTTCTCCAGTGGCGACTTGGTAAAACTAAGCAGCCAACTCACACTCCGGCGGATTACCAGTGCGAGGAACGTCTGTGATGATATCCGCCCTACAAGTTCTCATGCCTATGGGTGGCCTCGGTAGTCGCTTTGCAAAAGCAGGGTTCACTACCCCCAAACCATTAATCACTGTCGACGGCAAGCCCATGTTTATGCGAGCCCTAGACAGTTTTAAGAGCATCGAAAACGTGCGTTATATTTTTGTCATCCGTAAAGAGCACGATCAAACCTACGACCTCGCGAATGAAATTTACAAACAATTACCCGAAGCACACGTCTTCATACTCGATCACGACACAGATGGAGCCGTAAAGACCTGCCTAATCGCAGAAGAAGCTATCGATGACACATTGCCAATAGCTATTGCAGATTGTGATATATACTTTGAGTCGACGGAATATTTCTCAAAGATACAAAATCAAGACAGCACCCCAGATGGAATGCTCTTAACATTCACCTCTCGGGATCCTCGATACAGTTACGTCGAGCTGGATACATCCGGACAGGCTATTCGCACAGCCGAGAAGCTTGTGATTTCCAGCCACGCTATATTGGGCGGCTACTTCTTTAAGAGCGGAGCACTCTTTAAGCAGCTCGCCGAGCAATTCACCTCCGCCCCTCTACCGAGTGAGCTCAAAGAGTACTACGCATCCCACCTGTTCAATCTACTATTGGCACGTAAGGGGTTGATTGAAGTAGCTCCTATCGATGCAATGCATATTTTTGGTACCCCAGAAGAGCTAGCGGCCTACGAGGCACTGGGGCAAAAGTAAGATGTCATTGACGACCATACTCAAGCAATTCTTGAATCGTTCAATAGTACGATATTTCGCCGTTGCCTGTCTTATAGTTGGCATCGAATTAATAATTTTCCAGGTCGTTTATGTCATCAATCAAAATTACGTACTTGGGACGATAATCAGCTTTGTTTTCGCGGTCGTCCTTAACTGGGCGCTTAGTCGTAGGCTAGTTTTTGGCGCTTCCAGTCATTCAGTTGCGCGAGAGTTTATCTACGTAAGCATTGTCAGCATCATTGGGCTTGCCATCCAGCTCACTGCAGTTTACCTATGCGTACAGAGACTCCATTTCTACCCCTTGATAGGAAAAGTTCTCTCGATCTTAACCTCATTCTTTTGGAATTATTGGTTTAGAGCACACTTTATTTTCAACACGCCAAAGCAAGACATAGGAGATAAGATCGAAGAAATCGAGACATCCATATACTAGTTACTCGTACTGGGCAAGGAAATCATTCAGAGTCTTAACACCAACCGCATAGAATTTCAACGTATTCGCTGGCGTATAGTACACTTGATGCTTAAGTCTTCTTATAAACAGAGCTGCGGCATGGAACATCATGGCTCGTTGCTCACTCTCTGTTAGATAGCGTGGAGCCAGTTCCTTACGGACATAGTCAGCAAGCTGCACATATTTATCTGACTGGTAGTCATGATAGTTTATAGTATTACCATCTATCAAGTACACTGCCGTCTCATCACGGAGCAGCGTTTCGTAACCACAATACAGAGACTGTAGGTTCTTTCCAAAATCGAAGACTGGACCCTGAATAATATTACCGTCAGGTGCTGGATCAATGATGAGTGGACGCCCTGTGCTCTTAGAGACTAGCAGGTTGTCTACGATCACATCACCATGTACAGCCTGTGACTTTCGATACATGGAAATGTCTTTCCAGGCCCGTTGATGAGTGTGTATCTTCTCTATAATCTGATATAGATTATCGTAAGGCACGCCGTTAATGACAATCTTTTCCGGCTCGGCAGCACGTATAAGTTCAGCGTCAACAGCCGCCGCCTTATCGAGACATCCAAAGATATGCTTTTCGATGTAGGCATCGCGCTCCTTTGTGTGTTGCGCAAGCTTGCCAACCCTTCCATATACATTGGCGAGTAGTATCTTCCAGACGTCATCTAGTACACGCTTAGAGCTCGTCAATGTACTCCTATGAATGAAGTCGTAGAACATTTCGTTTGCCGCATCATATTCCAGATCAATAGCGTAGAAGGCGGGTGCGTAATGTTCCTCAAGTGCCTTTACTATGCCCTCCTTACGTCCATTAACTCGAAGCCAGTCATACTGAGCCTTGAGACGACTCTCAAATTCATTAGGGATAATTTTTTTCACCACCTGTTTACCATCCTGTAGCGCCAAGATAGTAATCGCATCAGAGCCGCCCTTAAAGTACTTCACGAGCTTGAAGTCATTGTGCAGCTCCATGTCATGTACAATTCTCGACAAGCTATTACCTGCGAAGTAGTTTTCTAAGAAAACTTCCATTTCACCACTAATATCTTCAGTGCGATACAGCTTATTCGCCAGCGATCCCTGGGAAGCGTTTGGAGGGAGATCATACCACAATGACTCACGCGTCTTTACAAACAGTAACACTACGCCAATTGCGCTAATGGGCAGTACTAATACGAACCAGGTAACTAAATCGTAAACAAGGATTATAGTATGAGACAACCCTAAATATCCTATCCATCCGCTAGCCGCATTACTGAAAGAGCCAAGGCCCGCAGGACCTGCGGGCAGGCTAACGCCATAATATGGAGCAATAGCGGCGATAAGTCGGCCCACAAAAGATACTCTATGTAACACATAGCCAGCGACCACAAGCAGTGACACAATGTATAATAGCCACGAAACCAGGCTCAATACGACATACCGGAACATCACCCCACCTCTTAAAGTTCTCTGTAGTCCATAAATGATCGTCCACGCCTTGAAACGAAGCTGGGTTCGCAGTCTGTCGTTGAAAAGTTTTGTAAAGCGATACCACATCCTTAACAGACGTTCATTGCGCCTTGTTAGTACCACATAAAATCCTAATCCTGCTATTCCAAGTCCTGTAAGGACTAGAGCGTATGACATTATGTATCCACTGCGTAGAGCGCTGACCCCTAGTAAGGCCAGACACCCAAACACACCTAGGATAAGCACGTCGAGTAAGCGCTCAAATATTATCAATGTAAAGGCATAGCCAAAGCTAATGGTCATGGCGCCTGATATAACACGGGCACGGATAAGTTCACCTAGGCGAAATGGCAAAATTGTATTAAAGAGATACCCTATACTGAGAGCTCTGAATTGGAAACGTGTACTACTTTCTTTCACGACGCCAAATATAAGGCGTGTTTTGTATGCCCTCACCATATGACCACAGAGCTGTAGCGCTACGGCACATACTAAAATTGCAATCAGCTGCACGTTAATGTGCAGCGTGTCAAGCAAGAGACTAAAACTATGTCTTACTTCATCCGAAAAATACGCAAATAATGCTAGTGATATGAGTAGCGGTATCAGTAAAAACTTTCGTAACGTCATGTTTGAAAATTTCCGATCACTATAACGCTTATCCCAACTGCTTCCGCAGCTTGTTTACCTACCTCTGAGTCCTCAAAGGTAACCACTTCTCTGGCTTTCAGATTCAACTTTTGGAGTGCCAATTCATAGGCATCAGGCGCCGGCTTTGAATGTTCCACATCTTCAGCAGTCACCATAAACGTAAACTTATTCTCCAGACCATGGTGACGCAGTACGGTCAATGCGTTGTTACGCTTTGCGGTAGTCACCAAAACCAGAGGCAAGTGAGCACTGGCTGCCATAAGGCCAACCAGACCTTCATTCAGTTTAGTCAGGTGAATATATTCTATGTAGTAGCGTGCCTTTTTCTGGGTGATAGATTCATAATCTGCATCAGATAATCCTGGGGCGTACCACGGCAAGAAGACCTTTGCCTGATAGCCAATAGAACGCTTGAAATCAGTAAATGATACGTCATTACCACTGACCTCACGTATGGCTCGTCGATAGGCCTGGTAATTAGCTGTATGTGTATCTACAAGTGTTCCATCCAAATCAAAAAACAGTGCCTTAACAGCCATAAACTCTATTCTTCCCAAACTTTAATCTGTGCCACTCGGAAACATTATACACCGATGGAAGTTATGCCACGTACCGGTAGCATTTAACCTGACGGCACACGAGTCTCATAGTGTACTGAGGACAATGTGGAAGCTGAAATCGGAGACGTAGTCACAAGGACTGTGTGGTTAATTTCACGTAATGTACACACCGCCTTTGTATGTATTGCTACGCTATTCTGTATGCGCTGAGTCTTATGGTGTCAGGCGAGTTTCGGTAACGACGGAACAATACGCGCTGAATCGATTTCACACGGACATCTCGCCTCAATCCTCATAGGACCCTGGTAAACTGACGGTCCCTCTCTTAATGTTTGTGGTAACTACACCCCTAAAAACTTAATAAAACTAGAGTAATCCGAAAATGCCTTACGATTACAATGCCTTTAAGCTATTGACATGAATACAGATCGCGAGCGCAGGTAGCGCTCTGCCAGCACTCACAGCAATCTTTAATGCCACCTACGGATAGTCTCACACAAGGGGCTGGGTAGGTGCTTAATACCACCCATACCCTTTGTGGAGCTTGCCGTTGGCTTAAGCCTATCCAAAGATACTGTCGTCACCATATCAAACAAAATAGGCTTTAGTAGTATCACATACTGCAATCCTCGGAGTAACTCTATACGCATACGGCTCTATGATAAGATAGTATCAGTGAATAGCAAGCAGACCCCCACCATTTCAGTTATTATTGCCGCTCACTCCGAAGGTCTTATTGCACACAAGACTTTACTTTCAGTCGCACAAGCCCTTAAGCCACTTATAGAAAATCACATACCATACGAGGTGATCGCCACCCTTGATCGACCCAACCAAGAAACACAAGAATACTTTAGTCGAACGAATGTATTGCCGCTTCACGCATACACTATAGATTTCGGAGATCTAGCCGCTTCACGCAACTTTGGTATCGCCAAGGCAAAAGGTAAATATATCGCACTCATTGATGCCGATGACCTTATGAGCGATAATTGGTTATTAAAAGCCTATCAGCAACTTGAGACATCAAGCATAGATACGGTCCTCCACACTGAGTACTCTGTTAATTTCGGGAATCAGAGTATCGTATGGCATAAATTTAACAGCTTTGATATAGAGCACGAGGCTTTAATTAGCTTACAGGCAAACCGCTGGGACTCAGCTATTCTTGCGCCCAAAGCACTTTTACTGAGGTTCCCCTTCATGCCTAATCTCAATGGGTATGGTCCGGAAGATTGGCATTTCAATTGTCAGACGCTTGCTGCTGGCGTTACTCATAATGTCGTTCCTAAAACCATACTTTTCGTTCGTCGAAAAGATACATCAGTCATGACACTACAGAAGTCCGAGCTACACACAATGCACTATACAGATTTGCAGTCGTTTAAATTATTCCGTAGCTTCGACGCACCAACACTTATTGCGCAAACTACAAGTCTTGTCGACAGCCCTCCGTCATTGCAAAAAAGAGGCAAAGAGCTTGCCATATCTAGCTTGCGCGTCAGCTACCGAGTCGGTCGTCAGCTGCCCGTTATTGGACGTCATGTTGGTCGCGTTGGGAGAGCACTCAAACAACGTCACCACTCCTCGAATCAAATAGCTAACGTCACCCTACCCGACTGGTTAATTAACTCCTGGAAGCAAGCACAGCTTATTGAAAACCAACTTTTTCCAACGCATGATATTTTAGCCAAAACTGCATACTACGAGTCGGAATTGTACGAACTAGGACTTTTCTATTGGAGCTTGATTCGGCACACACACCAAAATTCTGATTATATACTATTTGTACCCTACCTAACGCGTGGCGGTGCCGACCTGTTTGCCATAAATTATGCAAACACCTTGTCTCAAGATGGCTACAAAATTACCGTAATCGCCACTGAACTCGGTTCGTATGAATGGGCAACACGCCTGGCCGACAATGTTGATTTCATACCTTTTGGCGAACTAGCCCAGGGACTTTCGAAAGACCTGCAACTACAAGTACTCATCAGGTTTGTTATTCAATCTGGAGCAAAAACACTTCATATTCTTCATTCAAGCCTCGGCTTTGATCTCGTCGAATCATACAAGACCCTCCTAGAGCACAATGACTACATACTGTTCTCTAATGCATTCTGTGATGACATGGATAACGAAGGCCATATTGCCGGTCACGTACATACTGGCATACCACGCGTCTACCCTCAACTCACTAAAATATTTACCGACAATAGCCGTATTATCGAACAGCTGCACACTGAGTACGCTTTCGACACTAGTCGCTTTACAGTACATCATCAGCCTATAGAAGCTCCCGACATTCCCGTTCTCAACACAAACACAAACTCCAATCGTCGTTTTCTCTGGGCTGGCAGAATTGCCAAGCAAAAGCGCCCTGATCTTTTACTTCAAATTGCACATGAGCTCGAGAATGACAATATTACAATTGATGTATTTGGCAGCTTCCAGGATGACTATAGTCCGAACCTCTTCAGTCATAGTTCGAACATACATTATCGAGGCCCATTCAACTCCCTATTGAGTTTACGCACTCACAAATATACTGCACTTATTTACACTACCGAAAGGGATGGGCTACCCAATCTACTCGTCGAGGCAGCACTCTTAGCGCTCCCTGCTATAGCACCCGATATTGGTGGCGTTACGGACATTGTTAAGCCCAACACTGGTATACTTATTAAAGATCCTGAGGATGTTCTGGCGTATGTAATAGCAGTTCGGCAGCTTGCCAATATGCCCGATCAGGCTCGGAATCTAGGATTGGCAGCTAGAAATCTAGCCAGTGCAGAGCATGCGCCCGCCACATTTGAATTAGAAGTTAAGAAAGATATAGAATCACACATAATCAAACAATGAGTAGCACTAAAGTTCCCAAAGTAACCGTTTTAATGACTGTCTACAACGCTGAGGAGTATCTCGATGAAGCAATCCAGAGTGTATTGCGGCAAGACTTTACAGACTTCGAATTCCTTATAGTTAACGACGGCTCTCCTGACAATTCTCAAGAAATTCTCGACAGATACACTAAAGTAGACCCAAGAATTCGAGTTATTAAACAGCAGAATATGGGCTTAGTCGCCTCTCTTAATAAGGGCATTCGGCTTGCGAAGGGTGAATATATCGCCCGTATGGACTCCGACGATGTATCTATGGCTAGGCGCTTCTCACGTCAAGTTGCCTTTTTGGATTCCCACCCAGAAACCGTATTGCTCGGTGGGTGTTTTGAGATCATAGATGAAGACGGAAACTTCTTAGACCGGGTCTTCACCCCACTCAAAGATCGAGACCTGAGACGCTGCCTGCTTATGAAAAATGTTTTTGGCCACGCCTCAGTAATGTATCGTCGTACCGCAGTACTACAGGTAGGCGGTTACAGTACTCAGGTAGGACCAACGGAAGACCTCGATTTATGGATGCGATTATCTCAAATAGGCAAGATAGCCTCCCTACCTTATGGGCTTATGCGCTATCGCGTTAATCGTAACGGCATTTCCATTACTAAAAGTAGACAGCAGATGCACTACACCCAGCAGCTTATTGCCAACTATCGCAGCAACAACCACTTTGAAGTACTATCACGCCAAGAAATTAAGCATACTGCACAAAATTATCTACACTCCGGACCAGGACTATTTTTTGGAATCGGGCTTAAAATGGCATTCCTACTTGATAACGCCCAGCTTGGTGTAAAAATGATCCGCTATCGCCATCCAGTTATGGGTGTTAGGCAGCTTTTAAATGTAGCCTCTACCGGTCGAAGTGGCCTCCGCGCAGTTACAATTCGCTTGCGACACCTTGGCCCAGCCAGTTTTCGCTTAGCGATCATAAGCGAGCCATCCCGAGAATCATCTAAGCTTGCAGCCGAAGATCAAGTCCTGCTCGACACTAAGATTAACCTCTCCGAGTAGGCAGTCCCTTCTAGTTAGCGACCGCTAGACCTAGCGATCGTACAATTTGATTACTCTCATTGACCGGATAGCTACTACTCCAGCCATACTGGTTTGCGTAGCTCCCGATATCTATGTTCCATGTGCCAACTTTGTCTAGCATAACATTCACACTATAGGTGTACGTCTGACCAGGAGCAATTGTTGGATTATCCCACAAAGGATCGCGGTTCATTCCCTGTGGATCTCTGATGATTAGACCAATTCTACCAAGTTGAACAGGGGCGTCGCCAAAATTCTTAACCTGAAAACTTAGCGTTGAGGTATTACCTTGGTGTGGTGAAGCTACAGAACTGCTCAGACTAGTGACTACCGTCGGACTAGGCAGGATATTTACCGTCAGCTGACGCATCTGTCCTGGCTCACTCACTGGATAATTATTAGTCCATACTCCATTACGGAGCGTGCTGATAGTCAACGTAGCCATTCCGGGATTCTGGAACACGACTTGTTTACTGTAGGTGTATGTTGTTCCATTGCCAGCAACAGACATAGTGGCCCAACCTGGATCAAGATTATTCCCATTTGCATCTCGCACTGCTAGGCCCTGTGGCGGCATGGAGATCGTCTGATTGGCAAAATTAGTTACCGTGTAGGTTACGGTGGCCGCCTGGCCAACACGGGGAGATGCAGGACTAATAGCCACGCCTGCTGTGACCGTTGGATTATCTTTAACGGCAACTGACATACCTGTCTGTATTGATGTGTTATCTGTAGTAGGATAGATCGTACTCCAGCCCGTGGATGGACTATAGCTAGCCACCGCCAATTTCCAGTTGCCAGTCAGACCCCAAGTTACTGGCTTGTTATACGTATACGTCTGGCCGGCCGTAATCGTAATATTATCGTCCCAACCTGGATCAAGGTTCGCCCCTGACGAGTCGCGTATGGTAACGCCCACCCTCGGTAAGGTTATCGATTGTGCGCTGAAATTATGTATCTGGAAGGTAATCTGTGATTGCTGTCCTTGTCGCGCAGTAGTTCCGTCTGAGCTTGCTATTCCAGTTACGATAGTTGGATTATCTGCAGATGTGATTGTCAATGTGCGTTGAGTTGAAGCCGTGGACGCTGGAAAGTTCTGCTGGTCCCACGTCATGCCGCCATCAGTTGTATCAGTAAGGAATGTTTGGTATTGGCCTGCAGCAGGCGGGGTGAAGACTTTACTGTAGACATACGTAGACCCCGCAGCCAATGCAGGTATATTATCATAACCAACGTCTAAGTTCTGTCCATTAGGGCCCCGAATTGCTAGGCCTATATTCCCCAAGTTCATCGGACTGGTGCTGTTATTTTTGACTTGAAAGGATACCGTAGTTGGCTGACCAGCATGCAGGGCCGTAACGCTCGAAGCTGGAGACTGCGTAATTATGGGTATAGCCTGTAGATTTAAGTTGCTAATTTTACGCGTATTATCAATGAGCGAGCTAACAGGGTAATTATCGTTCCACTGTCCATTCGAAAGGTTGGTAATCCAAAAGGTATAAATGCCTTCATTGGCAAGCGTAGTAGTAGCCGAATAAGTCGCCGTCGCGCCGCCGGCAATGGTCATGGGAGTGAATCCAAAGTCATAGTTATTACCGTTGGCGTCACGCACAGCAACCATCATGCTCCCCACATTGACGCTCGCATTGGTGTTGTTACGCAAGTCAAAAGATATAGTGATAGGGTAGTTGGCGAATACACCAGCGGGCAATGCGCTCATTCGAATTGGCGAGCTGACCACGACTGTGGGCTGAGTGGAGCCAAACCACTGTTCAAATGAAGTCACAAAATTATAACTTCCGGAGTAGTACTCTTGGGAACTTCCTGGATAGGCGTGCGGAGTGTAGCAGTATAGCGAAGCCGTCGCCGCATCGTTAATAGTGAACGACTGATACGCCGTTCCGTAGTCATTATAGAAGGTTACGTAGCGACCAGCGTATAGCCCTGTACTATAGTATCGTGTGGTTCCTCCACAGGCATAATGATACGCTGAATTCCACCATGTATTATTGCCTCGTGCCCGCTCAAGGTTAAAGCGTAGCTGCCACGTTGCATTATCTACCTGATTAAAAAAGCCTGGATACGTCGTAGAGCACCCTGAACTATCGGGACAGCCGTAGCCCATTGCGTAATTTAGTTGCGAAGCCGTAGGATTTGTTGCCGTAATTAAGCTCTGCTCTTTTTGTAATGTAGCCATGATAGCCTGAGGATTTACACCGTAGTCCTGAGCAGCTTCATAGATGATTTGTGATGCTGGCACAGTGGCACTATCCCGTCCACTATAAGTGGTATACCTCGCCAAATAGCCACCCCGATCATTCAGAAACGTCTGGATCTGCGACTGGTTCATGCTAGCAGCATTAAGGAAGATGGAGTCATCGATCAAATTATTCTGAACATATTGAGCCGAAGCTGTGCGTGGCAAAGCCAAGAATAAACCCCCAACTAATAGTGCGAGGTACACCCCGCCAATTTTTCTCCTAGAGATCATAAGGGCCATATATTTATTTCACTAACTGCACCGGCAGTTGTATTTCGTTGACTTCCTGTGATTGGTCGTTATAACTATATACATCAACTCGGCCGGTAGCGCCATGCGCCTCAAAATGCAACGTACCCGAGTAAGTGCTGTTGACCACCTGTAATGAGCCCTGCGCAATTACACCAACCTCATCATCAATGACGCGATACTGTATAGTTGTAATACTTTTGTCTGCCGTACCACGCAGCATGTCTCCGGATGCCAGCGAAGCACTGCCACCTGGAGAAACAACGGTGATTAAGCCACTTGCAGAAGCAATGCCAGACTCGGCTGATGTAGCACTTTTATCGCCATGGTTATCAACTGCGCCACCTTGATTAGGCGTACTCGTTGCATTGCTCTGGTGTGTTGTGGCGCCCGTATAATTATACTGAGCCGTCTTTGACTTACTTGTAGTCTGAGCTGGCGGCTTTGCCATATGTTGACGCCAAAGATATACACCCACGCCCAAAATAACCACAAGGGCGATTACTATGGATAGATTACGTTTAGTTATACGAGACATACTGTTTTGTTTTTAATTGATGCTTACGCTAATAATTATAAACAAGGAATAGCATAATCGTCAATTTGAGGGTTATGCGCTAACGGCTAACCCACTCATGCTCAAGGTTGACTAATCCCGCCCACTTCATACCGTCTTGCATCTTAATAGTGAATTCTGGACCTTCGATGATCGTCTCTATTTCTTCATCATCTTTTGTGAGTGACTGCACCAGTAAATAGTACTTTCCCGGAAAGAGATCTAGCTTAATACGCGCCGTTACTGAACTATCGCCAGGACCCAGTAATAAACCATCCGTCTTCGTCTTGAACCCCGTAACGTGCTCACCGCTTCGACGATAGATGTTAACTACAATACTGTTTGGAAGGGATTCGGTCTGCATAGATTGCCAAGAAGTCGTAACAGATAGGCACTCCCCAACGTCAAAGCTAGTACGGCCCTTCCCATCCATATCTTCAATAACTACTCTTAGGCCGATCGTGGTTGTCCGTAGATTCTTCTTGCCGCTTTCTTTATCTATTTCCTCCTGGTTTAGACGACTATACTCACGTGCAACTTTCTGTGGATTGCCAAGTTGCACGATCTTCCCCTTGCTGAGTAGCATGGCGCGACTACAATACTGTTTGACTGTCTCCATATCATGGGTAACAAGAATTACCGTCTGCCCCTTAGCCTTGTAATCTTCAAACACATCGAGACACTTACGCTGGAACGCTTCATCACCCACCGCCAACACTTCATCAAAAATTAACACATCGCTATGTGCCTTAATAGCAATCGAAAATGCTAGACGCACCTGCATACCACTTGAGTAATTTTTGAGCTTTTGGTCCATAAACGGAGCAAGTTCTGCAAAGTCAACAATCTCATCATACATAGCTTCCATGTCGCTACGTGAAAAACCAAGCAATGCGCCGTTAAGGAACACATTGTCTCGACCTGAAAGTTCTGGGTTAAATCCCACGCCAAGCTCAATAAATGGAGTCAATCCACCATGTGCTATAACCTCCCCCCGAGTTGGGGCATATACACCAGCTAAGAGTTTAAGTAGTGTGCTCTTGCCACTACCGTTACGACCAACGATACCAAAAAAGTCACCTTTATTAACTTCGAAACTGACGCCATCTAGTACCTTTTGGACAGTCCTGCCATTACGACTGACCATGTTTACGAACGCCTGCTTCACTGAGTTACGCTTGTGCTGAGGTAATACGAATTCTTTATGCAGGTCACGTACTTCCAATGCGGTTTCTGGCTTATTTTTACTCATTAAATGTTCTCCGCAAAGAATTTCGATTGTTTCTTGAAATATATCCTAGCGACTACCGAAACCAGAATAATAACAATGAAAGGATATATGGTGAATATTGGACGTACCTTATCCCACATAGTTATCGTTTGGTGCGTTACAGCAGAGTAACGAACGTCTTGCACGATTTGAACAATAGGGTTCAAGAAAAACCATTTCTGGTACTGCAGGGGAACTAGTTGTAGTGGAAACAGAATCGCACTGGCATAGAATCCAGCCTGTAGCATGATTTCCCATATGTACGTGATGTCACGATACTTAACATAGGCAGCTGAGAGTATAAAAGCAACAGCTAATGCGAAGGCGAACAATTCAAGAAGGAGTAGCGGTACCATGAGCCAGCTCGTCTCTGGGCGTAGGCCATTTATAAGAGCTATCGTTACAACCACCAAAAGACTCAATGCAAGGTTTATTAATGCGGATACGGAGCTAGAAATAACAACTAGGTAGCGCGGAATACTGATCTTACGTATAAGATCACCATGGGCAACTACCGATGACGCACCAACTACAGTAGCTTCTGTGAAGAAGTTCCACAGCACGACACCAAGTAACAGATATACAGGGTAGTGTTCAATGTTCTTGCCCACCTTAAAAACGTACGTAAAAATAACGTATAAGATAGCAAATAGGAAGAGGGGCTTCAGTACGGACCACATATAACCCAAAACTGACCCTTGATAGCGAATTTTAAAATCAGTTGACACCATTTCGCGCAAAATGGCACGATTCTTCTTAGAAAGATAACGCATAGCTTGTCAGCTATTATACCAGCAGCCACCCAGGCAGCACATCTTGTTTTTATAAGTTACACTAGTATGTAATGGCAAATAATAATTCAAGGCGGGTACTGCTAGTTCGCAATCCCGCATTCCATGATTTTGGTGGCGGTGAACGTTTCCCCGTTAATCTAGGGCATGAGCTTGAAAAACATGGCTATGAGCCTGTGGTTATTTCACGTTCACCCAAAGTACTACACTATGCAAAGTCACAAGGACTACACACCATTCGCGGATGGTGGTGGCAGCAGCAAGATTGGTCCGGCAAACGAGCATTACTGTTCCCTATCTATCTTTGCTGGCAGTTGATACTTTTTCTTTGGTATCTTCAACTCATCTTGCGACGAAAACCAACAACCATACATTTGCAAAGTAAGGATGATTTTATAGCTGGCACATTCGCCGGCCGCTTACTGGGCAAGCGAGTCGTATGGACCGATCACGCCGACCTTAAATACATATTTGCCAACCACACCATATGGTACAAGAACCCTATTGGCAAACTTGTGTACTTGGCAAGTAAATTTGCCCATGCCATTACCCTGGTCAGTCAGAGCGAGGAGACTGCTATCATAGCCAACTTTGGGCACCCAGCTCCGAGCAACTTTACCGTTATTCACAACGGCGTTCCAGACGAGCAGGTATCCCCTATCAAATTATCAAAGACAGGCATAACCTTTTGCGCCACCTCTCGCCTCGTAACTGCCAAGGGTATTGGGGAACTGATTACCGCATTCCAAAAAATCCACTCAGAAAACCCAGACACCACGCTCTGGTTAGTTGGTGACGGGCCAGAACGAGAAAAATTTAGAGCACAGGCCGCTAGTGAACCCGCGATTGTGTTTTTGGGTCACTCTGACGAGCCATTACGCTACGTCGCTGCCTGTGATATTTTCGTACACCCAAGCTACCACGAGGGGTTCAGTCTCTCCCTCGTTGAGGCAGCCATGCTCGGCAAACCAATCGTCGCGTGTAATGTAGGTGGCAATCCGGAGATAATCGAAAACAACAAGAATGGTCTACTGGTGCACGAGAAGTCTGCCGACGAACTGCACAGTGCCCTGCAAACACTTTTAAATAATGCCGAACTCCGTAAGACCTATAGCAAAAATGCACGTGAGTCATTTGCCAAAGAGTTTGATTGGTCTAAGATCGTAAGAGAACGTTTTATACCACTGTATGAAAAACACTAATTACACCATCCTCTTTGATGCAAATTCGTTAATGGGCAGACGCACCGGCGTTGGCTACTACACAAGCCATCTTTTGGAAAATCTAGCCAAACAATATCCTGAAACACATTTCGTTGGCTACTACTACAATTTTCTGAAGCGTAAGCAACCTCCACATGGTCCGTATGCGCCAAATATTAGCTACCGCGCCGTCTACCATTTCCCTGGCCCTATCATCAATCTACTGCGCCGCTTTCGCATAGAAGTACCTATAGAACTACTCACATTCACGCATACAGATTTTATACTTTATCCCAACTTCTTAAACCAACCAAGCATCTTTAGGACACCATGCGCGACTGTCATACACGACCTAACATTTGTTGATCTACCAGAGTATGTTGCACGTAAAAACCTCGATGACCTCCGACGATTTATCCCAAACCATATTCGACGTTCACAGTTCATCATGACAGTCTCCAATTTTGCAAAGCAGCGCATCCATGACACGTTTGACACTCCACTAGAAAAAATAGTTGTCACACCGATCCCCCCAGAGCTGCCAGCAAGTATAGACAAAAAAAAGCAGAAAGCCGAGTTAGATAAACTTGGTGTCACAGGCAAATACTTCCTTACGCTGAGTACGGTAGAGCCGCGCAAAAATGTCTTAAGCATGGTAGACGCCTTCTTACTACTACCCGAAAAACTTCAAGAGCAATACACCTTCGTTATTACTGGTATGATCGGTTGGAACTGTGAGGCAGAAGTTGCGCGTCTGCAACAAGTTGCCCAGCAAGGTAAAAACATACTCCATCTTGGATACGTTACCGAGGAGCAACGAGCCGTCCTGTACAATAACGCCGTATTTTACACCTCCGCAAGCCACTACGAAGGATTCGGCATGACACCACTTGAAGCAATGAGCTACAGTAAAGCTTGTGCCCTTAGTGATATATCCGTTTTTAAAGAGGTCGCCGGCAATACAGCACTGTACTTTAATCAGACAAAGTCCGATTCAATTGCGCAAACCTGGACAGAGCTTCTCACAAATAAAAAATACCGGGATACGCTAGGTGACGCAGCGAAGCTACATGCTAGCACCTACCACTGGCAAGACATAGCTGCTGATGTGTATGGTAGGATTATAAGTACGATTAAGGGGCCCCGCCATCATGAGTAAGATTATTCTAGACGCAAGGGAATCGGGGACCAGCACAGGTCGGTACGTTGATAAGCTTGTTGAGCACTTACATGCCCTGAAACCAAAGCACACCATAATTGTGCTCGCCAAAGCACATCGATTGAAATATTTAGCCGAACTAGCACCCAATTTTGTCATAATCGAGACGCCATTTAAGGAATTCAGCTTCGGTGAGCAGATTGGCCTTCGTAAGCAAATAGAAGATCTGCACGCCGATTTGGTACACTTCCCTATGGTCCAGCAGCCAGTGTTTTACCGTGGCCCGGTAGTCACTACCATGCAAGACCTTACTACCATTCGCTTCCGTAATCCTACTAAGAATCCCGCGGTTTTCTGGACTAAGCAGCAGATATATAAGTGGGTCAATAAGCGGGTCGCTCACAAATCGATCGCACTGATTACGCCGACTGAATTTGTTAAAAACGATGTCGTTGACTATACACATGTCAGCCCTGATAAAATTACGGTCACGCTTGAATCCGCCGATTTTATCAAGGATGCACCAGTGCCCATATCCGAGCTTGAAGATAAGCAATTTATTATGTACATTGGCCGGCCAACTCCTCACAAAAACTTAGAGAGATTAATTGAGGCATTTATATTACTTCAAAAAGACCGACCAGAGCTCTACCTAGTATTGGCTGGCAAAAAAGATGCCAATTATCAGCGGCACGAAGCAAAAGTACAAGCAGATCATGTAAAGAACGTAATCTTTACGGATTTCGTCAGCGACGCACAGTTACGGTGGCTCTACGAGCGCTGCGCTGCCTATATTTTCCCGAGCCTAAGCGAAGGATTCGGTTTGCCAGCCCTGGAAGCTATGGCGCACGGCGCACCGGTCGCTAGCAGTAACGCAACCTGTCTGCCCGAAGTATACGGCGATGCAGCCCATTATTTTGACCCGCTCGACATCACTGATATGGCCGCTAAGATTGGTGAGGTCGTGGACGACCCCGTACTTAGCACCGATCTTATCGACAAAGGCAAAGCTCAGGCAGCTAAGTATTCATGGCGACGCATGGCCGAGCAGACTCTAGCCGTATACGAAAAAGCTCTATTGTTACCCAGGAGATAGATCGTATGCCACAGCCTTTTCACGCCAAATGACGAAAAGGTCAAGCAAAGGATCAGAGGGAGCTGCTTAGTGTCCGAGAGACGGGCTGCACGCAAAAGCGTACAAGATCCCGTCCCCAGACATCAAACAGCTTCACCCCTTCAGGCGTTGTGATTCACCAAGTGAGACATCCTGGGAATGGCATCGAGCAGGACCAGATGCCCATAGGCCGCTGCGATCCGTTGCCCCAAAATAACGTCATGGGCGTCGGCACCGTCACCCTCAGGATCCATTGCCCACCTGTACAAGTCAGCCGTAGCCCTGAGCAGCGCCACACGGCGCTCAGCCGTGCTCGCGCGCGCGTCAGTCAGTACTTTATGCAGCTCCTCGCAAACCCGCTCAGATACTCGAGGACGCTCGTCTGGCGTGTACGGTGCGTTGAGGATGCTCATGATCTCTTGTACAAGGTAGTCCGGGACGACGAAGTCAGCCACTCAAGCCTCCATCCAACTAGTGCAAAACAACTAGACCGCGAGCTTTCGCAATCTAAATAAAATTATAATAATGTATGTCGTAAAGCGTCAATACTATGTCTTAGTTTTATTTTACTGCAAACTATCTATGACGCTCTTGATTTGCTCCGCAACCACGTCAGTATCATGACGAATAAATGTCCGCGCCAGTTTGTCCCCGGTTTGCGGGGCACTTATCTCCCTCGAAACCAAGCGCGTGCCTATCGCCATGGCCTGTATTTCACTAAACCGTTCAGGTGCCACACCAACTGGATATTCACCGTCTTTGGCATAACGCTTCAAAAGTAGTGGTGTTATTGGCTCATTGTTATACAACACCACATCAATTCTCCCAGCACCGGCATACCGCTCAAGCTGGCGCACGTAATCCACTACGTGCCAATCATCAGTTTGATGAGGCTTATTGATCAAATTTGAAACCCAGACCACTGTTGCCGCAGAAACCGCCAAAGCAGTAGCCATTCCATTGACGGCTAAGATGGGCAGCAGTGAAGTGTGTAGACTGCCCGGAGCAATCACCACAATGTCCGCAGCAGCGATCGCCTGGGCCGCATCCGGGTTCAACTGCGGCATAGGGTCAAGCCAGACCGTCGCATCTACTGTAAGTGCTATATCACCATCAACCACATGCTCACCACGGTGCGTCATATCGCCGTCATCGACAACCAAGGTATGCTTATCGAGTGTCACTGGCACCACCGAGCCATGTATGCCCAGAATGTCTCCTGCTACTTGCACTGCCTTCGGAAAGCTACCATAGCGCAGTTCAAGCCCAGACAGAATAATGTTGCCTAGCGAGTGGCCCGCAAAACGCCCATCAGTAAATCGATAGCTGAATAAATCGCGCACTTCGGGCGCATCACTGAGGGCCACCAGACACTGACGCACATCGCCGGGCGGCAAAACGCCAAGTTCATCACGTAAAACACCGGTTGAGCCGCCATCATCACTCATATTGACGATAGCAGTAATGTCCGAAGTGAGCCTTTTTAAACCTTGGAGCAGGGTGAAGCTGCCAGTGCCACCCCCAAGTAATACGACTTTGGGAGTGCTCGCCATAGCCTACTCCGCAAGCTTTAGTACAATATGGCGATCGCGTCCTTCGCCTACAGATTCGCTGGAAAGCCCCGCTTCGGCGGCAACCCGGTGCACTACCCGCCGATCAGCCGCGTTCATAGAGCGTACCTCATACGGCTTACCGGTTTCACGTACATGTTTTACCCAGTCTTCGGCGGTCGTCGCCAAACGGCTCGCCCGCTGCTTTTTATATTCCGCCACGTCGACGTTGACACGGGTAATGTCATAGTCCCGATTCTTGAGTGCATTACTCACCATAAACTGCAATGCACGTACCGTTTCACCACGCTGGCCAATCAAAAAACCATTTAAGTGCGTACTAGGTACGCTCAGCTCGATGACCTCCCCATCCTCACTCGTAGCATAGACATCGGTGTTAAGGCCAAAAAAAGACAGCAGATCTTCAAGATATCGCTTTGCAAACTGTATCGACTCTTCCAGGGAATCCATCTTACATCCTCCATGTGTTAGGTAAGGCTATACTACGCTATATTGTAACCCGACAACCGTTGCCGCGTAAGAGATACTTAAGAAGGTTAGCGTTTTTTCCGCTTAGCGGCCTTCTTTTTGGAAGACTGCTTAGTTTTTGCCTTCGATTCGGAGACAACTTCAGCCTCGGTGATCTTTGACACGTCCTTGCTGGGCTTGTCTGCGACCATTTTCTCCATGGTTTCTTCGTCTTCGCGCAGCGCAACCGCTTGCTGAATGTACGCAACCACCCCGCCCGTTAGCCAGTACAAGCTGAGTGCGGATGGTAGATTAGCCGTAAACAGAAACACCATGAAGGGAATAATGTACTGCGTGCTGCGCCCTACGGCTGCGTTCACTTCTGTCTGGTCGGCTTGTTTGCCTTCACCAGCTGACTTCAAGATATCGCGGAGTTTGCGTGCATCTTTGTCGACCGGCATAAGTTGACGGCTTGTTAGGAACTGGACAACAGCACTGCCCAGAACAAGCAACATAGCCGGCAAATAGAAGCCCTTCGGCCCCAGAGCGCTTCTGCTTAGGTCGATAAAGCCCAGGAATGTGTCGTCAAACTCCTTTACATGGTGCGCTACATGATGTATCCAGCTCAGGTGCTGGAGGGCAGGGTAGGCGAAATCCACGATATTCTTAGGGTCATCAATAACCCGACGTAAACCGCTATATAAACCAATTAATATCAAAAACTGGACGATCAGGATAGGAATAGCCCCTAGCGGATTTACGCCACGCTCTTTGTAGAGCTCCATCATCATGAGTGATTCTTTTTGGCGGTCACCCTTAGCTTCCCGCTTGATACGCCGTAGCTCTGGCTGTAGCGTGCGCATAAGTTTGGTTTGGCGCAGTTGGCGTTTGACTAGTGGCCACATGAGCAGCCGGATGGCAATCGTAAAGAGGATGAGGCTAAGACCAAAGTTATGACCAGGCACTAGCGCATAAATAAGCACCAGTAGGTTAAAAATGGGTTGAACTATCAGGTGTGTAAACATAATTATCCCTAGGTTAATCCTTAGACTCCACTATAGCACGCTGATCTGATTCAGCCGAGGTCAGTCTGGCCTTTTTGAGCAGTCTTGCGATATCGGCACGCAGCTTGTCCGGAGATACCTCCGCTATTCGTTCATCATATACAACGATTACCAGATCGGCTGGGGCTATAAGGTCATTGGACAAAATACGAACACACTCGTACACGCGCCGCCTAATGCGGTTGCGCACAACTGCCGATTTACTGACCTTACGGCTGACTACCACCGCCAGCCGGTATGATCCAGACCTCGGATTGGACAGGTAGCGTAGCGCAAACGCGCTAAACCGCACGGATTTTCCGCTTCTTTGCAGACGCTGGATATTGCCGCGTCCGTGGAATCGATTGCTACGTCCTATCATATAACCCCAGCTGGTGCTTATAACGTATGTTAGAAAGCGACCACAGAGGCCGGCCGCTCACATTTTCTGAGCCTAGTGAGTAAGACGAGCGCGGCCTTTATTGCGGCGACGCTGCAAAACAGCGCGACCGGCACGAGTTGCCATACGCTTCATAAAACCATGTTCTTTGGAACGCTGGCGTTTCTTCGGTTGGTAGGTTCGCTTTGGCATGTCAATACTTCTCTCTTTACTATTTTAGTTGCAACAAGTATACCATACTGACCGATGTTCCGGCCAGTCGCCCTTCCCTGTTTCGACTGCTCTATAGTAGCAAGTTTTCCCCTTTTATCCAAGCCTTTTCCACAGTTTAACAGATGTGACGTGATTCTGTGGATAAATCCACCCCCTGCATCGCCTTTTTTGGTTGACAAAATAGTTGTAGAAAATATTGTGGAAAACTTCCCCAGGGGTGCGGTATAGTTATACACAGTTTTATTGGTTCGGAAGGGTAACAAGGGATACAAGTGGAGCAAGATAAGCTTTGGCAGACTGTACTAGGCGATATAGAGATCACGCTATCGCGCGGCAACTACCTCACGTGGTTTAAAAACACACAGCTACTCAAACATGACACTGACAAGCTAATCATCGGCGTACCGAATGTATTCATTAAGCAGCAACTGGAGCGCAAATACAACGAGCTCATTAGCGAAACGTTGCAAAAAAACGGCGTACACGTACCGACCGTGGAGTACAAGATCCAGAGTGTAGCACGCCGCACAGAGGTAGAAGAAGTCATCTCCTTACCCTCCAGCGCTTCCAATCCTACGGTCGATAAGCCAAACCAGCCGACACTAAAGGCAGCAAACACACTAGCCCATGCCTACCGCCAGGGTATTAACGAACGCTATACTTTTGATAATTTTGTAGTTGGTTCTGGCAACGAACTCGCCTATGCCGCCTGCCAAGCAATTGCCGCCAACCCGGGTACTAAATACAATCCCCTATTCCTCTACGGAGGCGTCGGAATCGGCAAGACACATCTGATTCAGGCTGTTGGCAACGCCGTTCTTGCAAACAAGCATGATGCACGTGTCGTCTATGTCTCAACCGAGCAATTCGTGCAAGAGTTCGTAGACGCTCTGCGCTACAAAAAGAACACCGACTTTGCGGATTTCTATCGTGGCGCCGATGTTCTCATCGTCGATGACGTACAGTTCCTGGCCGGCAAGGAAAAAATCCAAGAGGAATTCTTTCACACCTTTAACGCCCTCCACCAAGCCAACAAACAGATCATCATCAGTAGCGACAAGCCCCCGCGTGAAATTCCCACGCTAGAAGAACGTCTGCGCAGCCGTTTTGTATGGGGTATGAGCATTGATATGCAAACACCCGACTTCGAAACCCGTTGCGCTATTCTGCAAATAAAATCAGAACTCCAACACATACAACTCCCGCACGATGTCGTAGATTACCTCGCGACCAATGTATCAACAAACATCCGCGAGCTCGAAGGTGCACTCAACCAGTTGCTTGCCTTTTGTGAGATGCGTGCACTTGAGCCTAACCTAGCAATCACCACCGGCTTGCTCGGCGGCAGTCAAGCACGGCCAAAACACCTAAGCGCCCGGCAGATAATTGAGCGGTGTGCCCGGCATTACCAAGTAAGTGTCGAGGACATTGTGGGGCCAAAGCGCGACAAAGACATTGTAGTGCCCCGACAGGTTGCTATGTATATGCTCCGCAGTGAACTCCACTTGAGTTTTCCGAAAATCGCCCGCGAGCTCGGTCGCAAAGACCATACTACGGCCATTCACTCCGTAGAGAAAATCGAAAAAGAATCCCGGCTTGATGCTGACATCCGCCAAGCCCTATCAGAGATTAAGGAGCGCCTCTATGCATAGCGTCCCAGCAAGCCAACGCCACACCACAATTATGTCGAAAAGCTGTGTACAACTTGTGGGGGACCTGTTTGCTACTCACCAACGAATCCGCACGTTATCAACACAAGCCCCCGCTACCCGCCGATCACCGTGGATACATACTCGGGTTTTCCCTGCTTTGTTGCACAAGTTTTGTATGCGGTTTTACCCACCCATTTTAGGCCAAATAACAGATGGTGGTCCGGACTTTTCCCCACTATCCACAGCCCTAATAATAAGAACCAAATGGGTAAACAAAGAAAATCTATTAGTAGGACAGGGAGGATAAGTTGGCATGAAACTAAAAGTCACACAAGAAAATCTGAATAAAGCACTAGGCCTAGTGGCACGAGTAGCTAGCAGTCGGGGTACCCTACCTATACTCAGTAACGTGCTGCTCCGTATAGACGACAATCGACTGAGCGTATCGGCTACCAACCTTGATATTGCCATCTCGTGTCAGCTTGGCGCGCAAGTGCAGACTGAGGGTTCACTGACGGTTCCCGCTCGCCTGCTCCAAGACCTGGTGAACGGTTTACCGAGCGGTGTTATCGAACTTGAGCAAGATGACCAACGACTCAAGATTACTACGGACAGCTATAAGTCGGTCATAAATGGGGTTGCGGCAGATGAGTTCCCCGTCATGCCGGCTATAGAAAGCGGCACTACTTGGAAGATTGCTGGCCCTGTTCTAAAAAAGGCCCTGCAGCAGGTGCTGATGGCTGCCTCGAACGATGAGAGCCGTCCAGTGCTAACCGGTGTATTATTCCAGACGGTAGACGGCGTACTCTACGCTGCGGCAACCGACAGCTACCGTCTAGCTGAAAAGCGACTGGCTGAGGTGAAACAGGAGGTTAAACTGCTTATTCCGGCTACTGCCCTGCATGATGTGCTGCGTATCATTAATGACTTTGAGGGTGATATCACGGTCGAGCACGATGATCAGCAGGTACAGTTCCGCGCTGGCGATGTTGAGCTGGTCGCTCGGCTCATCGAAGGCAACTACCCTGACTACCGAAAACTTATTCCGGCAACCTTTGCGACGACCGCTGTTATGTCTCGGGCTGAACTAGTAAATATAACCAAGGTATCGAGCCTGTTTGCCCGCGAGAGTGCGGGCAGCATTGTGGTGAGCGTGGATGAGCCAAGTGAAAGTATCTGGATCCATGCGGTTGCTTCGCAGCTGGGTGAAAACAATGCAACGGTTAAGGTGGATGCAAAGGGTTCTGGCTCGATTGCGCTTAATTCAAAGTATCTGCTGGATGCTCTGCAGGCCATGGATGCTAAAACGGTACAGCTCGGCTTTAATGGCAAGCTCGAGGCAGTGATGCTTACAGGTAACGAAGCCGACGACTATCTGCATATCATCATGCCACTTAAAAGTTAGGGGAGGTTTAGGTGTGACCGATATGCTTGAACGAGATGAGAACCGCTATAGCGTAGACTATACAGTATGATTTCTGATTTGCGGTTGCAGCAGTTCCGGTCGTACGCGGATGCGTCGTTTGAATTTGGGAAAGGTGTTAATATCATCGTTGGCCCTAATGGCAGTGGCAAAACGAACCTACTGGAGGCAATTTTGGTGTCGGCACTGGGTAGTTCGTACCGAGTAAACGATGTTGATTTGCTGCAATTTGATACGAACTGGTTCAGGCTGGACGCCCGACTGGAGTCGGAAGATGTGCTGCGCACCGTAAAGTTTACGACGACCCCACGACAAAGCAAGACGTACGAAATAAACGGCAAAACCTATCAGCGGTTAACGATGCAGCATACACTGCCGGTTGTGCTGTTTGAACCAAACCATTTACAGCTGCTGCATGGCGCACCGCAGCTGCGCCGCGACTTCCTGGATGATATCTTGGAGCAGACAACGCCAGGGTTTACGGTTTTTCGGCGTAACTATCGCCGCACACTTGCGCAGCGTAATGCCCTTCTGAAGCGTGCTCGACAGCCATCAGTGCAAGAGCTATTCCCATGGGACTTGCGGCTGAGCGAGCTTGGTGCGACGATTACACGAGCCCGTGCACAGCTTTGTGCACAGCTTGCGGATAACCTGACGGCCATTTATGCTGAAATATCCCAGTCTGATACGATGGTGACACTTGCCTATCAACCCAAGTTCCCACTGGAAACCTACGAAACGCAGCTGCTTTCAAAACTGGAGACACATTTGCACGAGGATTTCGTACGTGGATTTACCACGTATGGTCCGCATCGTGAAGATTTTGTGGTTACCTTTAATGGCCGCCCAGCTGACGAATATGCCTCTCGTGGTGAGACGCGTACTGCCCTGTTGGCACTTAAGATTATTGAGCTGCAGCTGATTGAAGCGGTTCGCGAGCAAACGCCACTATTACTACTTGATGACGTATTCAGTGAGCTCGATGGCGCGCGCCGTCGGGCGCTCACTGGCTTTTTGCAGCGCTACCAGACATTCCTAACGACCACCGATGCCGATGTGGTGGTCAAGCATTTCACTGATAGTACGATTATTCCGCTTCAAGCGAATGCTTATTGATATTCGCTGCCACCGTTGTTCGGATTAGCGTCAGCTGGGAGGCTCTCGTAGACTATAGTTAATGTTTTGGGGTCAATTTTGTGGTTGGTAATCCAAGTAAGTGCTGCCTGCTTATCTTGACTGGTGTTTGACTCAATATATATAGTAACTTTTTGTGTACCATCTTGCTGTGTGAGAGTGCCATAGTCAACAGTATAAGTGCCGCCCGGACCACTGTAGGGTAGTAAGCCTATCAATTTATTTTTACTTAGTTGCTGTTGTGCTTGATCTGATTGTAGGTCGCCGACTGCTTCACGCTGTGCTTGTACGTCTGGATGGTTAATTAGATATTGTAAAGCTGCTTTGGAAACCGGTGATGGTAGCAAGTAGACCACCTTTGATGTGTCGTAGGTGACAAAATTAATGGTTTTACTTGTCGGGCTGAATGGCGGCCTGGTAACTTTTAGTGTGTGGGTGGTCTTTGTTAGGTACACAGTGCCTGCTTTTGTCTTTTTGCCGTCAACCGTTAAAGTCGAATCGGATGGTATTAGCGTAACCTGTACTTTAGCTTTACCATGATGGCTCAGGAACGTCATAACAAATAGGGTGCATAAGATACCTACAAATAAAATCGTTACGATTACTATGATTTTCTGTGTTTTGGGCTGATCCATTTGTTTACTCCTGGTTCACTTATGTCGCTAGAGTGCCGGTGGCTATCGTGGTGTCGATTGGAAAGAGCGGATGGTACCAGGTTCCTCCTTTGATATCGTCGGCAACACTGGCCATTGGAGTACGCCACGATTGGCCGTGAAGGCTATATGATACCGATGCTGAAACGGAATCATATTTTTGGTCTGGGAAGGTTCCCTTGCCGACAACTAGGTAGGTGTGTCCTAGCCAATTAGCACTCCCGGGAGTTCCTTCGAAGTAAATGTCGCCGGGTAGTAGATCACCTGATTTTTGACGGTTAACTTTCTCGTAGAGATTTGGGTGGGATGATACGTAATTGTACTGTATAGGAACATAACCATTGCCGCTGTTGTAATGCGGGTCCGCCTTACTGTCACGGTATACACGGGTTACGAAGCCTCCGCAGTCAATGCCTTGGCGGTCGCCCGATGCAGTACAATAATCTGCTGAAGCTATTGGTACTCCCTTGCTATCTAGTTGTGCTGACTCGTATACGCCACCAAAGCCGCCGCCTACGTATTCTTTGTTCTCTATGGCAGCCTTTATGGCGGTTGCGTAGGCTGGCATCATGAGGCAGTAAGGGCCCGAATGATAGGTTGGCCATGCATAAGCACGCACCTTATCGGCGAAGCTGCCCCCTACGCTCCCTGTTGTGCCGCACGACGTATTCAGGGAGGCGTCTACGGCTGTAGGGGTGCTAGTGCCGTTGGCGTGGAATTGTAGTTTTGAAGTGTCATGCTGTTGCTTGTTAGGATCGGAAGAATCGGAGGAGCTAGTACGCATAATAATTGAAGCCATGCTGTCGTAATCCCTTGTTGCCTGAGCTACCAGGCTTAAGCGGGCTTGCTTGTAGTTTGACTCATACACACCTGGTCCTGCACTGGGGTCTGAGGCTTGTGCCCATGGGTAGTGACCCTGTGAGAGCGGTGAAAAATCCATCAAGGAATTTACAAAATCAATAGCGGTTGAGTTTGGGTTGACTAAGGTGACACCTAGCCTACCTTGGGTGTCACCGGTCATGACACGAGCAGTGGCTTCCACACCAGCGTCAAACGATTTAAAACTCTCTAGACCGCTAGCTGATTGAGCGCCGTCTATTAGATCGGTAAAATTTTTCCCAGTGGGTCCGGTATTAAATGGGTTCCACAGGTCGTTATTGGTGATACTAGCTCCCTCACCCCACGCGAAAGCGAGTAGCGCAATAACATGCTGCTGAGTTACGGCATCACTCGCCGGTACCCCACGCTTCTTGGCGATATCTTTAAGGAGTTCAATCATGAATTGCTCTAGTATATAAGGTTTCTGTAACCCGCTATTCCAAGTCCCGGCATCTTGTCCAGGGGGCACAATAACGGCTGAACCAGAGGTTGTAAGCGATGCGTTTGTAGCGTTTACGTCCGAACCTGAGCAAGTATCGGTAGGATCATAGAACGCAGTGTTAGTATTGATGCTGTAGAGGTCGTCTGAAGTGAGTGCAGTAGAAATACCAATGTTACAGAGCAAAATAAGGCAGCAGCCTATAAAAGTGAGGCGCTGTAATCGTCGTCTTCGGTTATGGGTTAGGCTATAGGTTAAGTGTCGCATTTTGTACATCCAATTGTTGATCTATAGTCGTTCCATAGCGCATTGCTAGGCGCCATCTGAAAATCATATCATTGCGTTTTGGTGAGCTACCATCTCCATCAATGGCAAGTGCATCGGGGCTGTTGTAGCTAAGGTTACTAGGAGCGCATAAACCCTCGTGGTCTACGACATTAGCGTGAGCGTCAAGAACAATCGCACCGGTAGATATCAGGGTGCCTAGAGAGCCGCTTTCGCCGGGGCCTACTGCAAGCACCAAGTTACCGTCCTTGTCAGTAGGGTCAATATTGCCGTTGCCGTTTGCGTTATAGCTGTATCCAAAGCATGTAGAATACTTTTGGGCAATGGCGGCTTCCTGGCCGCTGTTACTGAGGATCTCCTGATTCTCAATCGGGCCGTAGCTTGCGTAATTGTCTTTTAACTTTTCTTCATCTTCTGACCAGCCAAACTGCACGTTACCGTAGTTGGTTGAGTCGCCGTTGCAATTGGCTGTATCGGCATAGGACACACCACTAAGCGTATTGATGAGCATCCCAAAGCTTCTGAATGGACGCATCAGTATATCACTCATGCTGAGTAAGGTTTTACTCAGTGGCCCATTGAACGTACTGTTAACTGCAATGGCGGTACGCGAGACAAGTGAATTGGCATCATGAGTGTTTAAATAGCGGTTGTAAGGAGAAGTCTTGGCAAAATTTGCCGATATATACGTTCGATCAGCTTTGTTGCTCGCGCATACTTCATCCATGAGTAGAGGGCGACCAAATTCCTGAACACGTTCAAGCTCGTTGCCCGTAAGATTACCGCCTGCGGCTGCTTGGTCCGCGAGGTCCTTTCCTTGAGCTGCCCCACTAAACAGTTGCCCCGCCCGGGCATTGACAATCAGCTTAGCAAGTACGGTTGCGGCCGCAATCTTAATGCCGCTTTTAACGGTACCTTTTCCGGTGTCATAGACAAGACCGGTTATCCGACCGGCAGTTTTACCCACATACTTGGTGACGAGGCTTTCAGCTAGACTTTTCGCTTCGGCCTCAACCACTTGGCTGGCTGCTTCTCCGGCTGCTTCTTCTGCTGCCGATGAAGTGCCTAGCGATACAATACCAATGCCAATGTTTACAATTGCACCACCGACTGCAATCTTGGTGTTGGTAACAAAGGAACAAATCTTCCCCGCAACAGTATTCAGAGAATCGGCTACGGTATTGGAGCCAACAAGTACATTGAGTAGCGTATATGAGCCTCCAGCGCTCTGTTCGGCACCTTGTGTATTTGAGGTATCGGCTGGGTAACCACTGGCCTTTGCTTCTGCATTACTTGGGGTGGAAGAAGTAATGTCGGCGTTAGTGGCCTTGACGGCACTAGCCAGTTCATTTGCCTCTTCGGGGTTGGTTGAAAGCGTGCCACGCTGTTGCTGGGCAGCCCCAGAAGCTATGTGGTGGTAGGTCCCTACTTGTTCTGCAACCTGCTTGTCAATCGTTGGTCCTGAGCGGTCAAGCGATCCATCATATACGATACATAAGGGCATCAATGTACCGTATAGTTGATTGGCTACGCCGAGGGCGGTCGTAAATCCGCTCTTCTTAATACCATTATTGAGAGCGGCCTGTACCTTCGGCATAATTCCACCATTGTCTATTGTCTTTTGCAACTCCTGGTCGGAGGCCAATGTTTCTTCTTCTGCCGCTGCTGCCTCGTTTACAGCATCGCTGAGGTTTTCGGTGACCGTATTATTGGTAGTTGTGGCACCTGCCGCCTCATCACTTGCTATAGCACGCTGTCGGGTTTCTTCAACTCGCGCAGCCTTACTGTCCTTACCTTTAAACTTTGAGAGATTCCAGCCAACGAGGCCGATGTGGAATTCTGCACGGAAATCTCTCGCTAACTTCCATCGTGTGATTGGCCCAATGTCGCCAGAGCGGAGTGCTCCATTGAGTGCGGGTTGGAAATCACTAGCAAAGCTGACGCCATTTTTGAATTGTATTATTGAATTTAAACCTGGAATAAAACGGGTATTTCCCTGCTCTGCAATATCATAGGTAATGCCCTTTAAGGTAACACTGGTCAGTTTTGGTCTTCCGAGGATATCCGTTTTGCCGTAGTTGAACTTCAAATCACCACTTGCTTTCATGTTTGCCATAACTTTTGCTGGACGATATTTGTCAAATTTCCCCCACAGGTCTTTGACAGGTTTTACGGCAGCTTCATACTTGGCTCGCAATCCAGTGTACCGCGGGTCACTTGCACCTTCTATGGCAAGTGACTCATCAGTAACCCGCTGGGCACTGCTTGCAAATTGCCGAGACATGCGAGCCATTTCGTAGTTGGTGATATTTTGCGCAAGATTCGTAAGTTGTAGCGAGCTGGCGATCACAATTAATAACACAATAAGGGCAATGATGCCTGCGAATCCACCGCCAGCAGCAAAGGCCAATTTTTTACGGCTAGAAATTGCCTTACGAACTGTCCGGAAGTCCTCGCGTTTACTACTGTCCTTGGTTATTTTGCCCGAGTAGCCCTTGCCTAGCGTGTCATCTGTATTTTTAGTGCCGCTTGCAGGACTGCTGGCGGCAGCTACTTCCTGATCTTGGAGCGAGCTATGGCTTTGTGTGCCGTCTCCCTCGGCTTCGTTTTCCTCGGCTGGGTGTGTATGTCGTTCTGCCTCGTCAATAGGATTATGATCAGGGTCGTAGGGGTTTTCCGGCATAGCGTTCTACAATCTGTTAGTGCTACCTGGATACAGTTGGTTTTGCAGATCTATTGTTCCCTGGGGTTGGTTGAACTCTCCGCCCTGCTGCATGGCGTTTATTTGAGCGGGGTTGGTTGTTATGAGTGCAGTCTCAGTCGGGCTGGCAACCACTTGGATGTGCACGTGGTTTTGGCCAGCAAAGAAAAGGCCCTGCCCTACGGGGAACTGGCTTAACCGCTTACGTTCCTCGCTCGTTAGTTTGAAGACGTCGGTAAGTATGTCTACGGCCGATGGTGACTGCTTGAGCAGAATCTGCATACTAGCGTTAGCTACAATTGCCCGGCCCATGCGTGATCCCATAAAGTCTTCCACATCCTGAGTTATGGTGGTAATACCGAGGTTGTACTTACGAGCTCGCTTGGCGAGGCTGAATAGGAAGTTGGCGCTGTCTTCATATTTCATAAGCTGCCAGGCTTCGTCGACTACCAGTATGCGCCGCTTTTGATCACCCTTCGTCTTGTTCCAGATGTAGTTCAGTACAATGTACATTGCAACTGGCCGTAGTTCGTCTTCCAGATCGCGGATGTTAAAGACGACCATCGGGTTGTTGATGTCGACATTGCTTGGTTGGCTGAAAATGCCTGCAAACGTACCGCTGGTGTATTTGCGGAGTCGCTGTGCCAGCTGCGGCCCGCTGCCACCCATATGGAGCAGTGTGTCGTATAGATCGGTGATGGTCGGCGGTGGCGCGGTGTGTGTTAGTGGGTCGTTGGTAATGCCGGCCTTAGCGTAGGTTTCGATAAGTGCGGCATCCAGATCGGCTTCTTCGCTAGGGGATAATGCAGGCATCAAGGTGCTGTTGCCACCGAGCATCTGTGCCTGCGCGCCACCCATCATTAGCCTGAGAAGCCCGTGCAGTGTGACCAGATTTGAACGCAAGGCATTGTCGGCTTCTTCGGTATCAACCACTCGAGGCAAATCGAATGGGTTAATCCGGGTCGAACTGTTCAGGCTTAGGCGAACATAGGCACCGCCCACGGCATCACACATGCGCTCATATTCGTTTTCCGGATCGATAATGAACACTTCGGTGCCGAACATCATGCTGCGCAGTGCTTCCAGTTTGACCGTAAACGACTTACCGGCACCAGATTTAGCAAATACCACCGAGTTACCGTTTTCGAGGCTGAAACGGTCAAAAATAACCAGACCGGAGTTGTGCATATTGATGCCGTATAAAATACCGTTATCCTGGCTCAGGTCGGCGCTCGTAAACGGAAAACTGGTACTGATGGCGCCAGTACTCATGTTGCGGCGGATTTGGAGCTGGTCCACCATCTGTGGCACGACGCTGTTTAATCCCTGTTCTTGCTGGCTGCTGGCCGGTTTACTGTAAATGAGTTGCTGTCCAAGCATACTTTCAACCTTGTGGCTCACAAACTCAAGCTCTTCGACGCTGCCAGCGTAAATCGTAAAGTATAGGCCAAAGCGGAAGAAGCGCTCCTCGCCGACCTGTAGCTTGTCGCGCATTTCTTCGGCGTCCAAGATGGCGGCCTGCTTAGCGGGATCGCGGATACGTCCCTTTTCAGAATCAATTTGTATGCCCGCTTCCAGCTGTGTTACTTTCTTGCGCAGGTTCTCGAGCACTACCTGACTTTCCACGGGGTAGATATAGATGGCGATGTCGATAACCTCATCAAGATTTACCAGGCCGCTCAACCAGCCGGTGTAGATCTGACGCGGATAACCGTAAATGTAGTAGGTGCGGGCATAGCGAGTACCAAGCTGAAAATAGGTGCCCTGGAACTCAATAGAGCTTGGTGCGATAAAATCACGCAGGGCGGTAATACCCTTTTGAAATGCCGCGCTAACCTCTGCTTGTTCGCGGGCTTGCTGCGCTTGGGCAATTGCTACCGGGTCAAGCTGCTTTTTGTCTTTCCGTGCCATTATTGGAGCTCCCTTTGTAGGTGCGGTTGTTGCGCCATGCCCTGTCCCTTGGTAACAATGTCGGCCGTAAGGTTATTGAAGTTCTTGAGCTGCTGGCGGGTTGCCGTATCAGGGTTGTATGTGTCGTAATACAGTTCGATCAACTCCTGCGTATCAAGTGGCAGGCCTTGGATGTTACATTGCTGTAAGCCGGCGAGCACGGCTTGCACGCGGTTACGCAGTTCGGTCTTTGCCTTCTCCAGCTCAGCTTCGTTGATGGTTACATGGTCTTCTTTTGCGCTGAATAGTTGCGTAACGCCTGTAAAAAAGTTCTTACTTTGCGTCAGAGCCTTCTGAACGTCCACAACTGGGAAGAACGGGATAACCAAGTAGAACTTTTTGTCCATGATGTTGGTTTGCCGTGCCAACTGATCTATGTAGTTGATGTAATCGTCCATGAGCAGTGCGAGCAGCATGTTTTCGTGCTCGGTGCGGATCTTGTCGAGCTTTTCGATGTAGGGCTCTAGGTCGACCTTTTGCGAACGGATAAAAATCTGCACGGGGAAATACAACGAGTTTAGGAACCCCTGATATGCATACTCTACCGCTTCCTGTTCCTGAGGGCTCATCAGGTCAAAGTTAATACTTTTAACCATGACGACGCTCCGGTACGAGCCGTCATTCATTATCACGATGCCATCACGGATCTCGGCAATCTGTAATGCATTCTGGGTACTATTGGGGTTAATCTTTGGCGCGATTTGAGTAGCCGGTGGCGTTGGTCCTGTTGTAAGAGATTGCGCCATTGGCATGGGCTGTTGAGGGCTGGCTAGAGGTGGATTTGGAACAGCCGCAACAGTTGTCTGCGGAATAGGCTGAGCGCTAACAGGTGTGGGATATGACTGCCCCACCCCACTGTTTTGTATTTGAGCTTGTTGGTTTGGATCCATGAGTCCCTTCAGTGCCCACTACTTCTCGAAAATCGGACTACTTAATGGAGTGAAATGATCACCTCACCATCATTGTTCTGCTCTACCTCTTTGTGGGCTTGCCGAGCAATGGTTGCTACATCCAGATCGTCGTTGTTTGCAAGATTCATTATAGCAGCCTGCGTTTGTGCTGTCACGATAGGTTGCTGTGGTGGGATTTGTGGTGCCTGAGCCGCCTCTGCCTGTAATTGCTCAGGAGTCTTTAGCGTTTTTAGGTGGCCATATGCGGCGGTTTGACTGGCGTTTTCTTCTCGGAATTTAGGTATTAGCGCTTCTTCTTCTGCCGTTGGGGTTGCGGCCTGCGGAATCGTGGTGATAACCGTTTGTGTACCCGGAGTGACCACGGGGTTAGCCGTAAATGTCGTCTGCCCTGGAGCCAGGGGTGCTTGTGGCTGCTGTAAGAACCAGTAGTTTGCCGGTGGTTGTGTGCTGGTGGCCAAGGGAGCAGGCGCCGGTGTCGCCGGTGAGACGGGTTGTTGCATCTGAGCAAGGATTTGTTGGTGATGGGCGACGGTTGATGCGGCAATCATTGTATCAAAGTGCTGAGCTACCGGATTGGAGGTTTCATCAAGCATATCGTCGGACGCCCGAACATCTACAGCTGATACTTCTTGCGGAAAGTTTGCTGGTGCTACCAATCGGTCAGATGAATCGATAAATGTGGTCCCTGCGGCAGACATGTTGACGTTAGTGTTTTTAATAGCCCAGCCACCACTATCAATAATATTTGCTAGGGAGCTCAGGCGGCTTTGGACCTCGTCCTGATTGAGGCCATTGGTTAGCTGACGCTCGATTCTCTTCGGTACGGTTATGGTTACCAGCTCCTTGGCACCACTCTGGTCCCAGATGCGTTTGCGGGGTTTTAGCGCAAAACGTATCTTGGCGAGCGCCCAGACTTCGGTTGGCTGGTCTTGGCGCCATGGAAAAGCAAAAAACCCGGTTACTAAGGTAATAGGAAAGAAAATGACCAGCATAAACGCAGCACCTTTAGCAGTTGCCAAAAAGCCAAGATAAGCACTGAGCGATGCTATAATCGCATAAATAAACTGACGGAGCGTCAGCGGGCCGACTAGCTTATCCTCTGCCTCAATATCTTGCAGTACTTTGTACGTTGCCATCTGCTATGTAGTATACCCGAAAATTGCTTGCTGTGTCTGCTAACAATGCATGATATGTGGAAGATGGACTGAGCGGTTAAAGCCTGCGATGAGGAGTGTGGGTGGCGTACTTGGTTGGGACATCTAAAACAGTGGAGAATGGCTCGGGCGCTTCCCTGCTTGATTCATTGTATCTCTGCTCTTTTTTATTCGTGTAGACTCACGTGATCTGCGGAGGCATGGCGTCAGTCTTCTCTACGGTAGGGGTGACGGTTTAATTACGGCTGATTAACGGATTGAGCAGGAACCGTAGTAGCTTCCCATTCTTGTATGGTCATCATGCGTAGTCCGAGTTTGGTGTAGTCGACGCGGTAGAAGCCTAGCTCGTCGGTTAGTAATGCCTCTGGGTGACTCTGAACCAGGTCTTGGGCCATCACACCTACGTACTCTTGGTCACTCCATAGGTACCTAAGGCGATGTAGCTGAATGCTGGTAGTAGTTCGTGAAGCGGCTGGATACCTCACGTGAGGCGCCGGTCTGGCTACGGTCCACCGCCAGCAGCACCACCACCACCAGCAGCAGCACCCAGGGGGCCACCGGCTCCACCGGGCCCGGAACCAGACGCCCATACCTTGCGCCTGTCCAGGTACGCACCGTTGCCCGTACGTTCCATCTCCGCTTCGTGCTCGCGCATGTATCTTCCGCCAACGGCTGCGCCGTTAAGGTGCTTGGCAAATTCCTCGCGGACGTCCGGGGTCATACCGTTCATCAAGTCGTGGAGGCCAGCAGAGTCAGCTACAGCTTTAGCGAACTGTTCCGAACCAGCACCATACCTGGTGTACGCATCATCCGCCTGCCTGAGTACTTCCTTGGCAGCTTCTCTAGCCTGGCCCGTACGCATTCGACGACTCTGGTCTGGACTAAAGCCAAGAGTCGCGGCTGTCAGCAAGTCTGCGCCACTCATAGTACCGTTGGCAGCCTGAAGTAGTTCACCAAACCCAGCACTAGCTGCTAAGCTGCCACTTGCTTTTACGTGTGAGGCAGCTTGTGTGGGAGTCATAACATGACTTGCTACGGCATCGTGCATCCATCGAGCGCGTTCGTCAACTGAGTCGGTGGCGGGGCTTGAGGCTAAGGCTGCCGCAGTTGCGGTGTGCTGCATCTGGTCGGAGCCCATCGTTGTGCCGTAGGCTCGTTCGAGGGAGTTCGCCTGTCTCACGGCGTCAGCACGCGTTGCTGTTGGGAAAGCGAGTAGGTACCTGTCTATGAAGTCATCCCTGCTTGTAGCGTTTCGGGCAACACTGTTGGCGTTGTCGTTTAGGGCGGCGTCTTGATTGTTTTTGAGCGCCTCAGCAGCAGCATGTGCCATGTGTCCCATGTGGGTATTGTGTGTTGAAGCTGCACGCCTCTCGCCAATTATAGCCCCAGAACCCGTAGCTATTCGTCCCGCTAAGCCTGCTTGTTTATGCTCCTCTAGCCAAGTGCCCGGAGCTGTGCTCTTGAAGCCTGTACTGTAGGCGCCCCAGTGTTCGCGCACTTTGTTGCCGCGGAACTTGCTAAGGCCACCAGTTATTTGGCGGACAGGGCCATTGCTAAATCCGGCGATGTTGGCAATAGCTCCACCGGCTATACGGGGTGCAAGGATGACGCCTGCGTAGCCTATCAGGTAGGCTACTATGGCAATGATCTGGCTCAGTGCCCCAGCGTTAACCGACATGACTACGGCGAATGCATGACCAGCGGCGATCATACCCTCGGCAATTGGGAACACCAATAGAACGCCCCAGAAGGTATCTGATCCAAACTTCCAACCCTTATTAGTAGCTGGAAGTATAGAGCACAGAATGACGAATGGCATCGCAATCACAACTAGGTACAAGACTATCTGTCGAAGTATAAGTATCAATAACGCACTGCCAATTATGACAGCTGCAGTAACGGCAAAGCTCAGTATTCCGGCATATCCCAGCAGTGACAGTCCGCCTCGTATAAATAAAGCGCTCAGAAGTTGCCCGCCACCGCCAAGGTAGACCTTGTTGATACTTTGGAACGGTGCATAGATAAGACTACGTATGCCAAGGCCTAACGCATCAAATAAGTTAATGAAGAACATCATGAGTGGCCAGGAGAGCGTTATGCCTACGATGGCTATGAGTAGCTTGGGTAATACTCTTCTCAGCGTGTAGGCATCGAATACTTCGAAGCCAAAAGCTTGCGATAAGATTGCAATAAGCGCAATTACTACGGCTACGGCGAGTGATATATCGCGCACGATGCTCCAGGGCTTGTAGTAGTAACACCACTGAGCGCCGCCCGGGGCACATTGATCGCCATTATAAGAGCCTTGCCCGCCCTTGATGTCCATGTAGTTGGTTATTTCGTCGTCTAACCCCGTAACAACCACTTCAAAGGCAGATGCCAGTGGGCATAGGATCCAGCTTAGGGGGTTAAACAGCTGTACCGAACAATCAAGCTGCGGCCCGCTGCCCGTCGTCTTCACGGTAGGGGTGGGGGCGCTGTCGGTGGTGTTGATTGCTACCTTAACTGATAGATGGGCAACACTACAGTCACTTGCATTTAGATTCCAGGTAACGGGTGATACGAAAGTTGGCGCTGACGTTACTGTACCGCTGCCATTATAGGTGGTGGTGCCTGCGGAGAGAGATTTAGGGTCGGTGCTACCAAAGTCAAAGTTAGCGAGATTAGGCGGCGCGGGAGGGACGCCACATTTACCGCCCCAGTTGCTGTCAGCGAGTGCAAAATCGTTAGTACCAGCAACGCGAGTATAGATTCCAAAGTAGGGCTTCTCATTGTCGCCTGCCTGTGTAAATACTAAGGATACCACATCATCCTTCGCGTAGTAGGTTGCAAAGCTGTTGAGGCCACCTCCGTCCGTTGGTGTGCTGTTGATGCCAGCTGCGGGTACCTTTAATATCGCCGTGGCGCCATTACCGCCAGTATCGACGTTCTTCAATGTAAGGTTGAGGATGGCTCCAGTGGTCTGTGAATTCTTAAATGCGCGGTCAATATTTTGGATCTCGGTCATGCTGCCCTTGCTATCCATGTTAATATCGGTCTCCCATGCTCCGGTATTCATAACAATCTGGATAGGCTTACCAGCCTTCAGACGGTTGTCGTCACCTGGTTTTGAGAGGGTATAGGTCATTGTGTCATTTGAACCACCACCCCAGGTAGTGGCAGTGTATATATCACCATTGAATTCGATGGTGGCAGCATCAAACATGATTGGCAGAGGAAGTGGTGAGGTTTTGCCTGGGATGCCGTCAATACACTGCTGGAGAGACTCAGTTGGGGTTTCTCCAGTTTCAAGACAATTTCCACCGCCGGCAGCACTACCGCCACCACCTGTGACCGGGAAATATGTCCCGCCGGCAGTTAGTACACCATCAGGGTCGCCAAGGGTCATGCTATGGTCGCCTGCTCGGTTAACCTCATTAGGTCCATTTGGTAAGGTGAAGCTAACGCTTTTGGTAGAGAGATTAACGGTTGCTATAATGGCGACGACGATGTTTTGGCCGCCGGTCTCTATACCCTGGGTCACGCGCTGCCCTGTATTCCAGAAGCCATAAAAAGTAGTACTAGTGTCGGTGGCGCCTGATTCGCGGAATAATGCCATCGAGTCCTTACAGAGTGTGTCGTTACTCCCTCCATTTGCGCCCTTAAAGTCGATGTACAACATATTTTTGTTGTTTGGTGCTACGTCGTTAAATACGGCAGCAGCAGTACTATCTGCACCTTGAATTGAGCCCATGAGATTGGCTACTGGTCTGTCTGCGATGTTTTTGTACCCTAAATCGGTTCCTACCTGTGTGAGGTTGAGCGCACCACTCGGAAGTGGTGTCTGGTCTCCCAAAGCAGTTGGCTTATGAATAGTCGCAGTACACCCTGTCTTACTATTGTCCTGTGTGTCTGTGTTGGTCAAATTGTAGCCGTCAGCAACGATTGTATCGACAATCTTCGGGGCCGGGGGAGCGTTGGGGTCCGCGTTAGCTAATGCTGGATTAAGAACTAGATAGACGCTCAGGAGCGGCCCCAAGACGGCAAACAGGGCCACTGCAAAAAGTGCCCAAGTTGCAAGTTTCTGTTTTATCTTCACGTTAGGTATTCCCTTTTAGCGTCCAGCTAGCTGATCTTTCTGTATTATCTCAGTTTTGTTGTGTTTTTAAAAGCATTATCTAGCCAGCTTTCAGTAGGCTGTTGAAAGTTAAGACTTGCCACCCAGCTTTTGTCTTAGTGAGTGTGACGGTCATGATGTAGTCGCCATCTTTGCCGGAAATAGCATAGCTCGCGGCTGCACTGGTTTTAATTTGGGTAAGTGTTTGGAACTGAGGCGTCTTGCCCTTAAAGAAGCTGCTCAGCTTCTTAACTAGCGTGCTCCAATCGTCTTTTGATTGAGTACTTTGTGCCTGACTGCTGAACATGTCGTAGCTAGCCTGTGATTTATCTGAGAGTATGTTTTGTATAAAGCTGGTAGCAATCTGCTTCTCGTGCCGCTTTTGCATCTGGGCCGATAGTACAGAAATGCCGGAGATTATAATAACGAGCGCTAGTAGTCCCCCACCAATCACCATTAACCATTTACGCATACATTGAAGTATATAGCTAAGTTGCGTGCATAATCAAAAATTACGTGTGGATCTCAACACATTACGGGGGTGGTATCTTGCTATAGAATGGTGATGACGCTATAGTGATACCAAATGATACAACAAAAAATACAAATTGCTACTGCGCGACTCAGAATTATTAGTGCGGCTCTGGTGGTGTTGGCGGTATTTATTTGCGTTCCAGTGCACGCTGACGCACCAAGCACGTGTCCAGTTGGGACTGAGCAGGGCTGCCCTCTCAACAATGGTCAATGTAGCTCGGTGGATCCATCGGTAAAAAGCTGTACCGACCCTGCGGCTTCTAGCTCAAATTGTACTTCCACTAGCAACTGTGACTTATTAACACAATATGTGCAGCCGTTCATTAACTTCCTGTCTGCTTTGGTGGGCGTTGCCGTCACTATCTCTATTGTAATCGGCGGTATACAGTATGGTAGCTCTGCTGGTGATTCATCTAAGGTTAGCGCTGCAAAGAACCGGATACGAAACTCCATTATCGCTTTGCTGGCCTTTATATTCCTCTATGCAATGCTCAACTTCTTAATACCGGGCGGGCTAGTCTAACCTAATGGAGTATCATTAGAGACATGTGGTTGTTCGCCTCTTTCTTTCTGCGAGATTTCGCGGTGGTCTGTACGAGTCCAGCTGCAAAGTCAGCGTTCTTTGGGCTAGTTCCCTGGTATCAATATCTTTCGTTAGCTCAGAATCCGTCCGATACTGCGGGGTGTATTATCAGTAACTTCCAGGATACAAGCGCCAACGGTATCTTCGGCAAGGACAGTCCTCTATTCTTAATTGCTCTTGCAGTGCTTGATGATCTGCTCCGTATTGCAGCACTAGTTGCGGTCGGCTATGTCATATGGGGGGGCATACAATACGTAACAAGTCAGGGTTCACCTGACTCCACTCGTAAGGCGCAACAGACAATCATTAATGCCCTTATCGGGGTGGCCATAGCAATATTAGCGGCTGCTATGGTTGGGTTTGTAGGTAACTCATTAGGAAGTTAGAAAGATTATGCAGCAGCCAGACCAGAAAACGATTCTAAATTATTCAAAATTGCCGAAAGCAAATGCCGATAGCATAACGCTAGCTCACGTAGTAACGATCGTACTTGGCATAACGGCCGGCATCGCTGTGCTTATGGTGGTGATTGGTGGATTTCGCTATATCACAGCCCATGGGGATCCGGGTGCAACGGCGCAAGCCCGACAGAGCATTATTTATGCCGTCGTTGGTTTGATAATTACCATGGCTGCGTATGCTATTGTGAGCTTCGTTGTTCGGGGGGTTGCATAGGATGAAGCGGCTTGTAGTGACGTTGGCTGCTCTGTGCTACCTCCTGTTGCCCGCTACGGCGTTAGCTTACAATCCACTTTCCGAGGCATGCGGCACTGATAATGGCGCGGCCAGTCAAACGGCTGCGTGTACGGCGGGCACGGATAATCCTATCGTGGGCCCTAACGGAGTTCTTAAAAAGGTATCACTGATCTTGGCTTTTGTTTCTGGGGTGGTTGCGGTCATTATGGTATTATTCAGCGGCTTCAATTATGTGACATCGGGTGGAGATGCCAAGAAGGCGGCTAGCGCCCGTAGCGCAATTGTTGGCGCAGCAGTAGGTCTGGTTATAATTGCTGCGTCAGAATCAATTGTTATATTCGTTGTGAGTAAGTTGTGAGGAAAATGGAGTAATATGGGCTTTATGAGACGAATTAAATTATTCACTGCCGCTTGTGCGGTGTCACTTGCGGTGTGTAGCGGAGCCCCCTCTTTAGCGGGTGCAATTCCTGTAGTAACGAATCCAACGGACACAACCGGTGCCAGTAGCACCACGACCGATACCGGTACGGCCAAACAGACGGTGTGTCAGGCGCTGGACGCGGGTACGGACTGTACGCAAGATCCGCATGGTGGTATAAGCGTTAATAAGATAATTACGACCATTGTTAATGTTTTGAGCTTTGTGGTTGGCGTGGTTGCGGTCATTATGATAATGGTTGGTGGTTTTCGCTACGTTACTTCTGCTGGTGATAGTAGCAAGGCGTCAAGTGCGAAAAGCACCATTACCTATGCCATTGTGGGAATTGTGATTGTCGCCTTTGCACAGGTTATAGTACGATTCGTACTAGAGAGTCTTAAGTAAGGCTGCTGTAGTTGCATGTTTACCAGAGATAGTGCTATAACTAAAGCTAGTTATTCAACAAGAAAGGAATATTAAAACAAATGTTTAGGTCTCTACGAAAAACAATCGTGTCGCTGCTAAGCGCCGCTACACTTGTATTGGTCCCGGTAGCAGTTCCTGCGCTAGCCAGCGCCGCTAATACTACCCCACCAGCTGCTACTGGTGGCACTACTCCAACTATCCAAGATTGTCTTGGTCAGGGTAGTAGCCTTACTGCTCCCGCAACCACCGATAGCTGTGATGCTTCCAGTGTGTCGAACGGGGGAACTAATGTTAACCACATTATTACGACAATTATTAACGTGTTCTCATTCGTTGTCGGTGTAGTCGCGGTCATTATGATTATTGTTGGCGGTTTCCGTTACATCACCTCTGGTGGGGATAGCGGCAATGTCTCGAGCGCCAAAAATACCATTATCTATGCGATCATTGGTCTGGTAGTTGTCGCTTTGGCGCAATTTATCGTTCAGTTTGTTCTGCAAAGAGTCACTGGTACGTCTTAGCCATCCCCTGTAGTACCATAAAAAACCGCTATTCTCATAGCGGTTTTTGTTTATCTGGCACTTTGCGCGTATAAACCTTACCAACCGGTGGCTGTGGATATGGCCTTACAATGCGGCGAGAGCCTAAAGGTAGATAGGACGGGCACCCCAGCGGGAGCTCGCCCAAGCCATTGCTCCAACTCTCAATACTTTCAAAGAATAAAACCACCCGCGAAACACGGGTGGTTTTATTCTTTGAAAGAAAAGTTTTAGATAACTTGGATCTTCTTAACAGTATCTTGCTTTACTTTAGTGAAGCTAATGGTGAGTACGCCATCTTTCAAAACGGCTTCAATGTCCTCTTCCTTTACTGGCACAGGTAGCGCGATGCTACGGCTAAATTCACCCCAGTAACATTCCTGCACAAAATAGTTTTCAACATCATCATCAGTACCGGCAGACAGTGTACCGTGAATACTGAGTGTGTTGTCAGCAATGCTGACGTCTAAATCACCCTTGTTAACGCCTGCTGTACGGGCTTTAACAACGAGCTTTTCTTTGGTTTCGTAGACATCAACTGCAAGCTGTCCTGGTAGCACTGCTTCGTCTTCATCCCATTCATCTGCCGGAGTGGCAGTAGCCTGAGTATCCCCCGGGTTGTCTGTCGCAACTACCACATCGTCGTCGCCGAGAAACGCGGCAGTCAACTCATCTTCTTCCAGTAATAAATCATCGTCGCGGTTACGTCGCGCCATAATAGTTGTTACCCTCCGCCCCCTAGTTCTTTGATATGGGGCTTACATTGTCGTTTGCCTTTTTATGTTAAAGTCAGTATAGCTTAGTTCGCTAACAGCGTGCAAGGTGAGTTTTACATATTTACAACGGAATAAATACAACATGAGCATTATAGAACAAATTGTTCGCGTGTTTGCGCCACATGTTTGCTTGGGATGTGGCGCCGAGGACGATCGGCTGGTATGCAAGGCATGCGTGGCGACTATACCGGTAGTGCCATCGCGCTGCTACCGCTGCAAGACGGTGACCGATGCCTATGCGGTGTGCAGCGCATGTGTTGGTGCCACGCCCCTGCGCCGGGTGTTCGTCTATACGCACTACCAGGGGGTCGCGAAGGAATTAGTGCATCATATGAAATACGAGCGAGCGCAAGCGGGTGTTCGCGAAATTGCCGCCCTACTACAGCCACTTCTTGCCGCTGTGCCCGAGGAAGCCATGCTGGCACATATGCCGACTGCTACGAGCCGAGTGAGAGCACGTGGCTATGACCAGGCGCGTCTGATCGCGCGTTCGCTGTCTCGGCGAACCACACTTCCCTGGCGGTCCTTATTGGTGCGGATTGGTCAAGCGCACCAGGTTGGCGCAACACGAGCCGAGCGGTTACGGCAACTGGAGCATGCGTTTCGACCTGTGCATGGCGAGATGATCCGAGGTCGGCACATTGTACTAGTCGACGATGTCCTGACTACTGGTGCAACCCTCGAAACGGCTGCACGCGCACTGAAACAAGCAGGTGCTAGAAGTGTGAGTGCAGTGGTATTTGCTCAGGCCTAGAATTTTTGAGCCGAGGCTGCTATAATCGCCTCTGTTATTCGGCAGGTGAATAGTCGCGTGGAAGGGTGTCCGAGCGGTTTAAGGAAACGGTCTTGAAAACCGTCGTGCCGGCAACGGTACCGTGGGTTCGAATCCCACCCCTTCCGCCAGGCCAATCCATCTGTTAGAATAATCCGTAACGCTTTAATAAGTCGGCTAGCCACCGACCGGAAAAGAGCAGCCGGACAAAATGTATTCCATTTTGCCCGCGCGTTGAGAAAAACCAGAATGGTTTGTCTCAAGCAGCCTGGAGAGGTACCCAAGTGGCTGAAGGGGACGGTTTGCTAAATCGTTAGTGGGGCGCGAGCTCCAGCGAGGGTTCGAATCCCTCTCTCTCCGCCAAACTAAAATAGCCTGCTGTACAGCAGGCTATTTTAGTTTGGAGGGGAATCAAACGACATAGCCAAATCTGGTTTTGGTCACCCAGAGCCCCGAAGGGGTGGCCTGACAAATTTCATCTTTAGATTCTAGGTCGGGTCGAATCCCTCTCAAGCCAATCGCAGCTCTAGTTTTTGTTTGGCTCCTCTTTGCCTACGCTTTTGTAGTACAATAGCGCTTATGGAGAACACGCAGCCGGGACAAGTGATTATGCCTAATCTGCCCGAAGAACCCAAGCCCAATGGTGATGGTGCCCCTATGCCGGAACGCCCCACCGAAGACCCTGCTCCGCAGCCAACCCCCACCCCTGCCCCCACGCCCCCACCCGACTCTTTCGTATATACAGGTCCGGAAGTGAATAATCATGGAGATGATTTAAACCGAAGTGCGTACCCGCATGGCTCAAATGGTGCGTCTCATGATGCTCCCAATACAATTAGTTGGACTGCATCGGAATTTATAGATCACGAAAAAGGTGTAGCCTGGTATAGTTTACTGGCGCTGGTGGGAGCCGGTGTTGTTGCCGTAGTGTACCTCCTTACGAGGGATATATTTTCTACGGTAGTAGTGCTGTTTGTGGTGCTCGCGTTTGCCGTCTTTGCCGCGCGCAAGCCTAGGGTCCAAGAGTACACCATGACATTCCACGGATTACAGATTGGGCCTAAATTGTACAGTTTCCAGGACTATAAATACTTTTCGGTCACTCAAGATGGTGCTGTTGCTGGGATCGTGTTTATGCCCTTGAGGCGTTTTACGTTACCGCTAACAATTTATGTTTTGCCCGACAAGCAAAAACAGATCATTGATTTTTTGAGCTCTCTGTTGCCTCTTGAGGAGCATAGAACTGATGCCGTAGATGGGCTGATGCGACGCATCCATTTCTAGTGGTTTACTAACTCAAAGCAACCTGATCAAAAGTGTAGCGTGTGTAATACCGAGGCGAAACATATATATTGCGTCAATTTTGACAATCAGCCAATAAGGATTACTATAATATAGTACATAACGTGTGGAGGGCGTAGAACAATGGATGGACAAAACGAAACACCTGCTTTCCGCCGTGGTCTTTGGATGGTGCTGTGGTTTGTCGTTGCAGTAGTGGTGCTTTGGGTTCTGGCATGGCTGATTTTTTTCCGATCTTCCTCGCCAAAGCCATCAGACTTGCAAGGGTCAAATACAAAGCACAGCCAACCGAATAACTCGGGCTCTTCAACTAAAAAGCCATCTGATGGCTCTAGCAACGACAATTCCAGTTCAAGTGTTTCATCCGGTTCTTCAGGCACGACGACCCAGTCGAGCAGGCTGGCCAATGCCGGTGCCGGTAATGTACTGGTGCCGTTTGGCATAGCGGTTGGTGTGGGCGGTACGCTCTACCAAGTGCGTTTACGCAAGCGCGCAAAAGCCTAGTGTCGTAACGGGGTGGAGCTGGTATACTTGGCTAGAAGATGAGTAAACGTCCCCAGTCCGTTCTATCGGTCGTGGTGCCAGTGTATAACGAAGCTGCCGGGCTGGAGCAGTTCCATGCGGCGCTGATGACTGTACTTGGCAGTCTATCCCTCGAATATGAGGTGCTTTATGTGGATGACGGTAGCGTCGATGCGAGCGCGCTTATCATCAAAGGCTTCAGGGTCGTAGACGATCATGTGCGGTTACTTAAACTAACCCGTAATTTTGGCAAAGAAATAGCCACGACAGCCGGTATTCATGCCGCACGAGGTGATGCGATAGTAATGCTGGATGCGGATGGCCAGCACCCGGTTGCGGCAATTCCCCACTTTATTGCCAAGTGGCAACAAGGAGCTAGGGTAGTTATTGGGGTCCGTGATACTCGCAAAGCATCCCTACCGAAACGAATCGGCTCCAAAATGTTCTACGCCGTGCTTCGCCGGCTAAGCGGTATCTCTGTAGACCCAAATGCCAGTGACTTTCGTCTAATAGACAAAAGTGTGCAAGCGGCGTTCAACCGTATGAACGAGCGCAATCGCATTACGCGTGGCCTTATTGATTGGCTTGGGTATGACCGAGAATACGTGCATTACCAAGAAAACGATCGCCTGGCTGGCGTGGCAACCTATTCATTCTGGAAACTCTGCAAGCTTTTTATCGATAGTGCCATTTCACTGAGTATTTCACCGCTATATCTTACGGCCTACATTGGTGCTGTTGTATTGCCACTTGCTACGGCCCTCGGACTAGGAATGGCCATAAATTTCCTGCTTGGCGATCCTCTACGCACTCATGCGACCGGCGGTGCCTACATGATGGTGTTTATCCTGTTCTTGATCGGTGTTTTGTTGGTATCGCAGGGTATCATTGGCCTGTATCTGTCGCACATACATACCGAAACACAAAATCGCCCATTGTACGTCATCGACGAAGAGAGCATGCAAGACTAGCCAATGGAAGGCATCAAGATACGACTGCGTCGACCTGGTTATCGCTATCTGATGATTGGCGGCAGCGTGTATCTATTCGAACTCACTGTAATAGTCATCTCTCAGTACCTTGGCGCTACTCCGGTGTGGGCAGTGGCAATCAGCTTTTGCTTGGGTACGTTGGTGTCGTTTTTTCTACAAAAGATGATAACGTTTGGTGACAAACGCATGCATCGCCGGGTGCTTATTCCGCAGCTTGTGGCAACGACGCTACTTATTGTGTGGAACTTAGCCTTCTCGGTGCTGATTACTAGAGCACTGCAGAGCTATTTGCCTACGCTGGTGATTCGTACGCTTGCACTTGGCGTCACGACTATCTGGAATTTTTACCTGTATAAAATGCGTATATTCAAAGACGCAAACGAAGAGTTGATTGGGTAGCGGTATATGCAAGAGGCAGCTCCTCTCACCCTTCTGCTATATAAGCTGCGGTCATGGGTAGCAGCTAAGACCTCGCAAGCAGCGAAGAGCACTACATTCCGCCGCGTATACGTCATCGTTGCGGTGCTAGTCTTACTATTGACTAGCCTGCTCTGGGCGGTATTGGGGGCACGGCTGCAGACCCATAACGCCGATCAGCTGTCAGACCCGTATATGTTCAGCAACTGGCGCACCTTCCACGGAGGTTATTTTCCAGGAGCGCATACATTTCTTATTAAATGGCCGATCTTTTGGCTGGTGAATATATGGGGTATAAGCAAGAGTAGCCTAACGGTTGCTACGGTAAGCGTTGTGTTGCTTACCATGCTAGCCCTTTTGGTCATTCTATATAAAATAGATCGTCGGCCACTTATATTCAGTACGTTATGCTTGGGCCTAAGCCTTACGTTGCTTTTAGTCCCGGCTCAGTCATACGCTGGTGGCTTACTGCCAGTGAACATGGCGATGCTCACCACACGTAACCTAGAGTATGCCTTTTATATTATTGCGCTCTCTTTGCTCGCCCGTGCTAGAACTGTAACAAGCCGCGGCTTCATGGTAGCTGTTACGTTATTAGCGCTGCTCATTGCTAGCGACAAACTTTTCATGAGCTTGAGCTTGGGCGGTGCTGCCCTGGCGGTAGCTGTTTACACACTAGTTCGAAACCGAGAAATGGTAGTTTTTGCATGGCGCTGGCTGCTCGCCGGTGTGATAGCTTCGGGTTTGGCGCTAGTCCTGCTGTTTGCGGTTTCGCTGTCACACTTGACTCATCTGACAAATGCCTCGGCCGCAACGCCATACACTTTGTCTGGGGTAAAGGGCTTGGCTATCGGAGTTTCCTATGCCCTTGCTGGTGTGTTTACCAATGCCGGCGCCAATCCTGCATATGATGTCACTATACTCAGTAAACTACCGGGAGAATTCATCCAGCGGCTATGGAGTTTTAGTGGCGTGGTGTACATTATTGCGGCAATCATGCTGTTGTGTGCAAGTGTGGCAGTATGGCGTACGTTGATCCCTACTATAAAGCCAAACGCCAACAGCTCCAAATTGCCTACCGCAAATCTTTTAGCAGTATCACTGCTCTGGTCGACGCTGGCTGCGTGCGGTGTGTTTGTGGCTACGAACCATTACTATGCGGTTGATGCTCGCTACCTTACAATCGGTTTCTTTACCCTAGCAGTCAGCGCGGCTGTCTGGCTTCGGAGTGCTAGGCAATTGCGCCCCGAAAGACTGCTAGCTGTCGGTTGTCTGCTGCTTGTGGCGACAACGGGGGCAAGTGTAGTGTCGGTGCGTATATCACACCGGCAGACGGTCGCTCTCAGCGGAATCACCAGAAGAAACGAACTGGTAAGTGCTGCCCTCAAACGGCATAAAGTGTCGGTGCTTGTGGGTGACTACTGGCGGGTGCTGCCTATTAAACTTGCTTCAGGAGGACGTGTGGCCGTGTCTCCACTGTCTGACTGTACACATCCGGCACATATTTTAACTAGCGACGCTTGGCAACCTGACCTTACAAGACGCAGTTTTGCGTATTTAGTAACACTCAGTGGCAGTCTAACTAACTTTCCTGATTGCTCGCTTGCCCAGATAACGGCAAAATTTGGCTCACCGAACAGTACACAAATTATCGCCGGTACACCCGCAAAACCTGACGAAGCGCTGTTATTTTATGATGCGGGCAGTCGTCCGAATCTTGTTAAAACAGCAACGCATGCCATCGCGTCCCTTTTACCTATCAAAGTTACCGATCTTACCAAAACTGGCTGCTCTCAGCCAACGATCTTAAACATAGTTGCACACGAAGATGATGACCTGCTTTTTTTAAGTCCCGACCTTCTGCATGAACTACATGATGGCGACTGCGTACGCACTATTTTTATGACTGCTGGTGATGCGGGATCAGGTAAGTTTTATTGGCTCAGCCGGCGACTAGGCTCAGAGGCAGCATATAGCAGCATGCTCGGCATACAAAACGTATGGAATGAGCAGACGGTGCAACTCGGCCAAGCTGCATATGCCACCATTGCAACGCCGCACGAGAGTGCTCAAGTGTCGCTCGTTTTTCTCAATCTTCCTGATGGTGATCTGCGCGGCCAAGGCTTTCCGGCGTCAGATGATGAGAGTTTGGCCAAACTCTATGACGGAGCTATTTCTACAGTGCGGACCGTAGACGGGCAATCTCATTACACATACGATGAGCTGGTCCACTCCCTGGTTGCATTTATGAGCGCGTACCGGCCTTCCGCTATCCACACTCAGGCTGATGCTCCCAGCGAGCAATATCCCGATCATAGCGACCATATCACCACAGGCAAGATAACAACGCTAGCAGCTGCGCAGTATAGCGAACAGTATTTGAGTGGCGCTGCCGCTATCCCGCTTACGCGTTATATTGGATATCCAGTGCATGGCTACGATCCCAATGTCTCAGCCCCTGACTTGGAACAAAAGGAAGCTGCCTTCCTAGCATACGCGCACTATGATAGAGGCGTGTGTCAGTCCTTTGGCCAGTGTGCCGAAACACCGACCTACGGTTCATACTTAACTCGGCAGTATGTCGAAGACTCGGCCGAACAATAAGCTACATGCGCCTATGTAACTATGGCCTCTACCAAAGCGGCCATAGTTAAAACGGGTGGTCAGTATAGTGGTAGACATGAGTTCATCCGTACCAGTTCATTTTGTTATAATGGCCCTCATGAGAAAGCATAACGTGCGATCAGCTAACCTCAAGAGACGCCTACATAGTAAGATTGCCGGGATAGTTATCCTAACAGTAGGAATAATAAATCTGGGCATATTTTTGCTAGTAGGAGGTCTACTGGTGTATATTCTGCTCGCTGTGCTTGTTGCGTTGATCGGCTTGCTGCTTATAGCCTCTCCTCAGGCGTGGGCACTTATCCTTGAGACTCTTGTATCTTGGTGGCCTTAGAACATACGTGCGTAAACTTATTGTTCGTTTATCGCTAAATCATCAAGTCGGAACACTTCCTCTATGCTCACTACTCGATTTAGCTTCCTCTTCCCTGTTGCCATGGCGTTCCTCCAATAGGGGCAGTGTATTAGCATGCCCCGGATAAATCTGTAACCTCTTTTGCAGATCGGATACAATGTGCAATATCCTGGAGTTTCTCACCACGGAAATTGACTGAGGCTTGCAAGGGAGTTTCATATCCAGAGTCATAAACTTTCCTATGGAGTACAACCTGAGTACAATACACCAATATGACAAACACATATCACCCACTGAAACCACAAGTTGTCTTAGGCATCGCCGCTCATGCAGATGATCTCGATTATTATGCCGGCGGTAGCATGGCAGCATTTGCTGAGCAAGGTGCAACAGTGTATTACTTTATTCTCACCGATGGTAGTAAAGGCAGTGCCGATCGAGCTATGACTCCCGAACGTCTGCGCGACATACGCCGCGAAGAGCAACGGAATGCAGCCAAGATCGTCGGTGCCGCAGATGTATTCTTCGGTGATTATCCCGATGGTCTGCTTGAAAATACGACTGCCGTAAAGCGTGATATCGTTAAGATAATTCGTCAGGTTAAACCTGATGTTGTCGTAACGCTCGACCCAGCAGTGTTGTATATCCCTGAGCAGCACCTCATCAACCATCCCGACCATCGTGCTGCCGGCCAGGCTACGCTGGATGCGGTGTATCCCCTGGCGCGCGATCACATGACCTTCCCTGAGTTACTTGCCGATGGCTATGAGCCGCACGAGACTAAAACTGTTTTGTTGGCCGCTTTTGACCCACAAAATGCCAATTTTGCCGTTGATATAAGCGGGACAATCGAACGCAAGATCGAGGCCCTAGGTGCCCACGCTAGCCAGCTCAGTATACAAGAAATGAAGGAGGCGCTGCACGCATCTGCTGCTCAAGCGGCCGCAAAATACGGCTGTGCATACGCCGAACCTTTCATACGCATTGATATCGACTAGCGCTTTTCGGGACGCATGGACTCGTCCCGCTCAAATCGGTTGTAATAACGTTTGCGCCACTCATTGCGTTCTTCGCGGCCGTTAACCGCATCACGTAGGCGCACAGCAGCGTCGGCAGCTGCTTTCAGCTCCTGGAGGAGCTGCGACGGCTTAAACAGATTGCCCGTATATTCTTGGTTAAACCCAATAACTTCTACATCCACGCCGGTTCTCAAGCTTATTTCGCGTACCGCGTCAAAATACTGTGCGTATCTAAATATTGCTGCCGTCACAAACAAGATGTTTTTAGTCGGATTGAATGCTTCCTGCTCCAGTCTGCGTAAGAAATCGTAGGTATCGGCAGTATTCGCACGTTTCTGGCCCAAGAACGGCGGTGCACTCAGCATAAATATCGGTGTGCCCTCCTTCGTTTGTAGTCGCGCAATATGCCATTCCGAGGTAGCCACGTCGTACATACCTTCGTCGCTTAATGTATCTGCCATGAGCGTATTGATCGCGCCCCTCCCCAGGTCGAACTCGGTTTGTGCTCCCGCGGCGTAATCCTTGGTAATAGCTGCTTCGGGGGCTAATACTTCGCGTTCAGACCCCATGTAGGCCAGCATGTCGTAGGTTATGTCTTGCTCAAGTCCATAGCGCAGCCGGTAGTATGGTGACATATTAGCACCACCTAAGATAGCTAGAATGCTGTAGTGCTTGAGGGAAGCCTTGGAGCTGCTGGCCATTTCAGCGTAGCTTGAGCCTTCAAACACGATCTTGCCTAGTGCAGAATCGGGCGCATCAATCTCAAATTCTTCGGTTATCTCGTAGCGCTCTCGTCCTTTACGGAAATCCCACTGCTCTGCTGCAAGCTTGGCCAAAAAATCGATACGTTGATTCGTATCTTGAATAGCAAGGTAGCGCGGGTCAAACTCTTTAACGATACGCTCGACACCGGGATTGTGCACAAAACGGTGCAAATATTCAGTCGCATGGTCACGGGCATGTTGCTGCCAGTCTGGGGTGTTTTTGTTTCGCTTGAGCATACCGATTACAGTAACAGCTTGCCGTAGAGATTGCCAGCAGCACAATAGCTTGATAGCTTTGCAGCAGGTAAAATATGCAGCTTCAAAAGCAAAAACAGAAGCATGAAGTGCTTCTGTTTTTGTGCTCACTTGGCTCGGTTTAAATCGTAGCTAGCTCTTGTTAGCGTGCTAGCGCTAAATCGTCTTCGTCAGCGTGGTGGGTGGGGCCATTAATGTCTTTTTTCTTTTTCTTTCTTTTAGAAAATTTGTCATCTTCATCATCGTCCATTAGACGACTTCGTTCTTCCGCGGCAAGCATTTCGTTTACAAAGAATGCCACTTGGAGGTCGATGAGCTCATCTTCAATATTTTCTGCGGTTAATGGGGCAATACCAGCGGCTGCGGCCTGAGCATTCATGCGGTCGGCATAGGTGACATCAGTTAGGTTGGCGTCAACGGCAAGTCGGCCAACACCTTCGACGATTGCTGGGCCAAGCTCTTCAGGGTCAAGGCCGAAAATGTTGGCAAATTCTGCATCAACAGCGGCTGGATCAAGGGCATTCGCGGGAGGTATGTATAGTTCTTCGCTCATTCCTATATATTAGCAATAAAAGCCAAATTTGTCAATTGCTATTAATAGGCCCAGTTTTCGGCGGCGTACTCACTATTAGAAGGAAATATTCTGCAATATTTTATTGTAAACTTAGCCATTATATGATAGCGTATAGATACGCAACACCCTTAAAGTGTAAACCAAAAAATGACAAACCAACTTTTGACACCCGAGGCTTTGCAAACGCCGACTATCTCAGTTGAGCCTTTGTCTGACACTGTTTTGCGCATTAAGCGTGAGTCAGTTATCGCGGTTGCGCAACCGGGAGAGCCTGCCGATGCATTCTATAAGGAGACTGGAGATGGAGTGTGGATAGACGTTTCGTTTGCTCCGGGGGATCCCTTTCGGCAATTAGATCCTTCTCATGTTGAGGATGGACTGCCTATAGAGCGTGCCGAAGACGCCATGCAATCAGACATCTCTTTAGCGACCGGACTTGCTCGTAGACGGGCCGCTTGGTGGAGCCTGCCCTTGGTAGAAATGGGCGATGCGGCACCAACTGGTGTGGCCGATATGGTACGGCTAACGTATGGGGATGATCAGGTAGATATCCTGAATTTTAGCAGCCAGCAGCTCGGTGAGGTGGAGGTAAACGATCTTGAGGTTGCAATGCGTGCCGCCATACATTTTACCCAAGGGAAGGTTCTGGATAGGCTTAACGGCATTGCCTTATTGCCTGCCAGCGCTTTTAGGGATGAGATGACGGGGAGATTTATAGAAGCCTCTCAAGCCGTCGTGCTTAATATTGAAAAGTTGCGGGAGCAAGCAGCGATGCTAGCGGCTAGCCCCGATATCCAGAAACGTTTTGCAAGGTATTTTCCTGATGGGGGCGCTTCATTGCTGACATTTATTGCCCTCCATGAAATCGGTCATGCCATGGATGTACGCCGTACTGACGAAGTATTACAACTAGGCGTTGACTCGGTAACTGCCGTTGGTCAAGCGGTGACCCGATTGGCAATAGACTCGCATTTTCAGACTCAGCCTGGCTGGAGGCAAGAACAGGCACAGGCTAATGGAGTAAGTGCGACTCATCGCTGGAGGTGGGATGAAGCTGGGGCTATAGAGCACCAAGAATATCCGATGACTTATTATGGTCATGAAAGTCCAAAAGAAGACTATGCCGAGGCGTTTGCGATTGCAGCACTTGGTGGTGATCTGACCCAAATACCGCAGCGCCAGAAAGTGATGCTCGCAAGCATAGAGAATGCTAATGGACGTATACGGCCGGAGGCTTCTGTAGCGGCTCATCATGTAACCGAGTCTAATGAGCCTATTCGGGCACAACTTAAACCAGTCTACACAGTTGCAGCATATACGGCTACTAAAGAATAAATTAGGTAACCTCTGCCATAATCCAGGGATTACGTCATGGCATGCAAGGCGCTGGAGCGCAAAAGGAGCCCCTTCAAAATCGCATAGCACACTGTAACTATTGGAGTGTGTCCCTAAACTGCGTTGACCACTATGGTCTAGCTACACTTATAGTAGACCCAAGCAAGAGCCCTAATGTTCATCCTCCCATGGAGTAATTTCCATCTCTTCGAGCTTTTGAAAGCGAAGCGGCCTTTTCTTTGATATGCCATCCTATCGAGGGTAGACGTTTTCTGATTGAAGATGGCTGCTCTCAGGTATAAACGGTACGATGTATAGTGAAACTATAAAAGGATTAGCTATGCCAAAACAAAAGAAGTCAAAACTACCCCAACTCGTACCGGTCCTGTATGGCGCCGTCGTCGTCCTAGCTATTTTATGTCTTGCGCTGCTCCTAGCGCTTATCTACAAAGATAGGCCGAGTGTGGGGAAGAAATCTCCAAGTATCAGCTTAGGATCAATGCAATATGATTTTTCGAGCGGCAAGGCCGTCAAGAGGAGTGACTCGTCGGTGATGGGCCTAGAGGCCTTTTTGGAAACCACTGCCGAACATGAGGGCTGTCCAAGCCAGAGTCCGGTGTACGAGCACGTTGTCTCCTACACGAAAGATGAAACCCAGGTCTTCCTCAAGTATGGTTGTGGCGCAGCCGATTCGCCCATATACGCCGTAAAGACTGACGGCACCTGGAAAACGCTCTCTCCTACGAATCATTTTGATAGCTTTGATATACCTGACTGCGAATACCTGACGGACTACGGTATCAGCAAAGAGATAGGGCCGGTTTGTGCGAACGGGATTGGAACGGAAGCATCAACGTATAGCGTTCGATAGCATTTCTCGCACATAAAAAGAAATGTTGGTTCTGACGCCTCTTCTGGGCTGAGAATGGCACACCCGGCAGGATAGCGAGCTACGCCCTTTTCCGGCTAAGCTTTCTCGGTGCGAGCACCTGCGAGAGCTCAGCCTCCACCGAACCTTTACGGTTCGAAGCTCGCTGACGCGAGCGTACCAAGTAAAAAAGGCCAGACAAGCTGACCTTCTTTACTTGGTACACCCGGCAGGATTCGAACCTACGACCTTTGGCTCCGCAAGCCAACGCTCTATCCAGCTGAGCTACGGGTGCTTACATTTCGAGACAAAACCTGCGGTTTTTTCTCGACGGAGCTTTTGGAATAAATCCAAATTCGCCTGTCGGCGAACCGCTCCTGCTCTTTTTCCCTCACCCAATGTCTGGGATCTGGAAATTGCAACAGGGGTAATTTTAGCATAGGCTGCGTAAAAAAGCTAGCCTACGACAATGCTAGGCTAATCTGTTAAAATAAGCTGCATCCAGGAGATGTGGTTTAGGTGAGGCGGAGTCTGCTTAACCGGCACAAGATGCATTTCTTGAACAACAATTTGGAGAGGTGACCGAGTGGTTGAAGGTGCCGCTCTCGAAAAGCGGTGTGCGGGCAACCGTACCGAGGGTTCGAATCCCTCCCTCTCCGCCATACATATATACCCCAGACTTTGAGTCTGGGGTATATATGTATGGCACGATGAGCACGATCTAAGCTAACTGATCGAGTGGAGAACTCGGTCCAGTACGGCTCAATAGAGAATCAACCTAGCTCCCCTGCTAGCTGATATGCGTGCTATTATAAAAATACTATGGGCTTTGAGTTTTTATTTGTAGGTCTGGCCTTTGCCTGCATATTTGCGTTTGAGATATGGATGTTCATTGATGCTATTCGCAACACACATCTTACTGACGTACAGCGGCTGCTGTGGTGCGCCGGTATGCTGCTTATCCACCCCTTCGTGGCCATAGCTTATTACGTGCTTGAATACCAGAACAGAGTAAGGTGAGTTGCTATGCAAGAGTCTATTTTTACTAAGATTATCAAGGGCGAGATCCCCTGCTATAAAGTGTATGAAGATGCTAAAACGTTCGCGTTTTTAGATATCGAACCATACTTCCCTGGTCATACGCTGGTAGTACCGAAATTGCAGATCGAAAAATTTGATGATTTGCCCGATGAAGATTATCAGGCGCTCTTTGAGGCGGTACGCAAAGTGACCAAGCAGCTGAAGGAAAAGCTGGGGACTGAGCGCGCAATTGTGCAGATTTTTGGCTTTGACGTACCGCATACACACGTACACGTTATGCCTGCTAATGACAGCCGGCAGTTTTATCAGGCGGCAGCCAGCCATCTTAATCAAGAACCGTATCCTTATAGGCCGACTCCAGAGGAGCTGGCGGAAATTGCCAAGAAAGTCCGAATGGAGGATGAACGGTGAGTGCGGCACTGACTGCCCTGTTCTTTGCGCTTGGTTTAAGCGGCTGGGTGTTTGTGAAGTTGCACGGCCGGACTGGCTATGGCAATGCACAGGCGGCGCTGATGGGTGCGGGCGCAACGTTTGTGGTGGCGTTTATTGTTGTGTTCACACTAGTGCATGGCTTCATGCACTAAACTAACCATTTCCGGCTATTTATACTAGCGTAAGCAATTCGTAACTGGTACAATACGGCCATGGATCTGGGTGGAAGCTTGACCGAGGAGAAGCAGCTTGGCCGCGTGGTAGCGACTGCCCGCAAAGCTGCTGGGCTAACGCAGCAAGGACTATGCCATAAGTCTGGCCTGAGTTACTCGACGCTCGCCAAAATTGAGCGCGGGGCTATTCGTGCACCATCGGTGTTTACCATAAAACATATCGCGATGACGCTGGGCGTAAGTCTGGATGATCTGTTGCGTGACGTTTCGGGTGAGAAACTGCAAGTGGCTACGATACAGCCTGTCCACAAGAAAATCTCCAAAAACGGCGTGCGCTTTGTGTATTTTGATATGAATGGCTGTCTGGTCCGTGGGGCAACTAACCGTGCAGTAACTTTGCTCTCTGAAGAGAGCGGCGTGCCGTTTGAAACTATCGAAACGCTGTATTGGCAGCACAACAATGCGGTTTGTCGCGGCGATGTTAGCATAGACCAACTCAACACAGTGCTCGCAGAGCGTCTAGGCATGATGGTGGATTGGAACAAGTACTATCTGAAGGCAGTAGAATCGACCCCGGGAATGGATGAGCTTTTGGCCTGGACTGCCGATAACTACGAGATTGGTGTTTTAACGAACGCCATGCCCGGCCAGGTTGAGCCAATGCTTGCAATGGGGATTTTGCCCCGGGTACATTACACATCGATTGTTGATTCCTCGGAAGTCCATGCGCTCAAGCCCGAAAACCGCATGTACGAAATTGCTGCCGAGCGTGCCGGTGTAGCTCCGAGTGAGCTGCTATTAGTAGACGATGACCGGGTTAACCTGGGCGGCGCTGCGGCGCTGGGCTGGCACACTATGGGCTTTGACGCTTACCATCCTGAAGAGTCTATTGTGGCAGTTAGCACTGCCCTGCAGCCCGCGGATTAACCGCGTCTGTGTCCTCCTCTGGGCATTTCTAGTTATTAACTCGTCGGAAACTCCGTTTCCGACTGCGTCTCCTATAGTCTAAAGACAAATCCTAAAGGGTTTTTCTACGCTTGCGCCGAAGTCTAACGACTTCGGCTTGCTACTTTTCCGGTCTGCAGACCGGAGGTCGGTGAGCCCAAGTCTACTCTCCGGTGGACTCTGATTGTTTACGCGGCCTGGAACCGAGTGTGCTGCACTATGCGGGCGTTCAATAGCTACTTCGAATCTTCATTATCACTGTCCAAAAAGCCAAATCGGCCAAGTACTTGAATGAGCCTATGGCGATGGGGGTCATTCCGTGCAAAACGTTGCAAGCCCTCAAGCGAGTAGAATAAATAGCGCGAGACTAGCGAGCGCTGCTCCTCATCCCCGTCGCGAAAATTATCGGCGTATGCGGCTCCGGGCACAGGTAAAGAACCGCGGAGCCCATAGTAGTCCTGCCCACGAGCTGTATAGGCATGCACGACTCCTCTGCGACCCATCGCCATAAGCTCTCCAATCTCATGGTTTGATAACCCAAGTGTATAGCGCATTATTTGTTCAAATCGGCGTCCCGAGGACACTACGCGTACACTTGGTTCATAACGTGGCGTCACAAGTTGGGCAGGTTTCTCCATTGACGCTATATCGGCATGCGGTTTCGCAATATGGGCTAGAGCCTTGTATGCTTCTGCATACGCCACCAGCGAGCGCTTTAGCGTATACACCTCACCAACACTTATCTTTTCGCCGGCAACTGACTTTGTGCTGGTGCCACCGGCGAATACGTATCCGCCCAACATGAACGCCGAGGCCCACTCCTCTGGATAACTGAGGGTCCAACCTCTTTGCTTAAAGAAAGTATCACGCTCGCTGCGCCGCATAATCTCAAGGGCCGCAGCGAGCCGCTTGGCATCACTTGGTGTGCCACCATCGACAGGGGGATCAATGGCAAAGTCAGCCTTTGCGGTAAATATAACCCGAGCATCACTCGGGTTGCGCAATAACGCGCTCATGCACTCTATATAGTCAGGTGACATACCCTTAATATCTGAGTCTAACCAGAAGGTTGGGTGTTCAAAGGCAAAGCCACGCTCCATACCGTCAAGTGCGGTAAGGTCTGTAAGGTCACGCCGTACTTGGTTAATATCCGGGCCTTCGTCATACTCAACAATGAGCTTACGCAGCTGGAGGTGCGGATGACTCTGTTTAATACGTCCGACGAGCTCATCTACCTGGTCAGCAATTGCCGTTCTCTTTGGGTCGCCTGCTGTTTTATAATTGACATACAAGGTCACTTCATCGTCTTCGATGCCAGCCTGCGCTGCAACGTACTGATTTAATGTTTCTTCGGCTTGGTCGAGATCCTCTACTCTAGTCACCATGCAGATTGTTGATCGAGGTTCAGGAAGCTCACGCCAGTCTGTTTCTTCTGAATGTAGAGCGCCTTGGAGGCCTTTTAGCCAACTCAGTCGGCTTTCAGAAGTGTGTGGTTCTGCAAAATAGTCGCTGGCAAGACGGCCATACAATTCGGTTGTTTGGCCTGGTTCAAGGTCGGCTACTGATAGCGAACCTTTTTTCAAATGCTCCGCAGGACTATCGGTTGGGATAGCAGGTTCACGTGCAGCCTCACGTTCGTGCATTGCTGCGACTATTGCGCTAGGTGTTCCCTCGGTTGGTACGACAGGCTCTGGCAAAGAAGTAGGAGCAAGCTCGTGCATTTATAAATAAAGTAACATACTTCTATCATAAAGTCAAGTTGGCTGATACCCTGAGACTCGAAACTAAGTATCCCCTATACTCTGTTGTTATTGCAGGGTAAGCAAATAAGAAAAACGAACTCTTGGTACTGTGCTCGCGTGATATCTTCGCCTGGTACGTTTGGGCGGACGATGCGGTGCATCACTATCCCAAACTAAGAAGACCGGTAGATCTGCTATCCTCCGTGGCGGCGAGGCTGTTACCGCCTTGGAACCCTCTTTGATTGCCCGAAACAAAACACCACCTTGCCGGTTGCAGATCGGAAAGGTGGTGGTTTACTCTTTGACAGATTGCGATTGATTTACGCGGCCTGGAACCGAGTGTGCTCGGTGCGCAGGCGTTTGATAGTTGCCTCGGCTTCGGTGAGCTGGTCTTGGGTTTGTTCCACGATGGCTTTTGGCGCGTTTGCTACATAGCTTTTGTTAGCTAAGCGGCCACGTAGCTGTACGAGTACCCGCTCCTGAGCCTCGATTTGCTCGGCCAGTTTGTCGGCGTAGGCTTTAAGCATACCAGTGTCTACATCAAGCCAACAGCGGTAGTCGGTGCCGGTGAGTTGTAAGCCTGTCCCACTGCTCACTTCGCTAACCGTGTTGAGGCCACCCATGCGTACCAGGAGTGCGGCGTTTTCCGCTAAGAATGGGACATCGGTGTAGTAGAGGCTCGGTTTGGTTAAGCCGAGCTGTTTTACGAGCATGCGCGCCTCGGTAATGATGCTTTTGAGCTCTTCGAACTCTTCGGCCGACTTCTTGCTGCCTTTTGGTGGCTGTGGCCAGCTGCTGGCTATAAGCAGACTATCGGTGTTGCTGTAGAGTGTTTGCCAGATGGTTTCGGTTACGAAGGGCGCAAATGGGTGTGCAAGCTTCAGGATGGTTTCGAGCACATAGCCCAGCAGTTCCCTGCTCTCCTGGCTCTTGCTGGCCTCGATGTACCAGTCGGCTACGTCATCCCATACAAAGTGGTAGAGCGTTTCGTATGCTTCGCTAAATCGGTACGTATCCAGATGTTTGCTGATGGTTTTGGCTGATTGTTGTAACTTAAGCATCACCCAGTGATCGGCATTGGTAGTCGGTGTGGGTATGCTGCCCGGAACGTAGCTATCCCCTAGGACCCCCTCAATGTAACGGGCGATGTTCCAGAGCTTATTACAGAAGTTACGGTTGGCCTCTACCTTGCTCCAACCCCAGTTCTGATCGTTGCCTGGTGTTACGCCCATTATGAGCGCCATACGGAGTGCGTCGGTACCGTATTTGGGGATGACATCGAGTGGATCAATAATGCTTTCTGGGCGGCTCTTGCTCATTTTTTTGCCGTCTTCGGCACGAATAAGGCCGTGCAAGTATACGGTGCGAAACGGTATTTGCCCAGTTGCATAGGTGGTGCTAAGTATCATGCGTGCAACCCAGAAGAACAGAATGTCCCAGCCTGTTTCCATAACGCTTGTTGGGTGATACGCCTGGAAATCGGGACTCAGACGCAGTAAGTCATTGAGGCTTAGACTGTAATCTTCGGCGAGTGTCGGGTCGATAAGCGTACTCCAGGTCCACAGAGCGGAGCTAAACCAGGTGTCTAGCGTATCAGGATCTTGCTCCCATTGGTTCCAGCCTTCGCTTTCATCGTCAATGGGTGGCTGCAAGCCTACAAATGTTTCAACCGTACCATCTGTATGAGTGCGATACCAAGCTGGAATGCGGTGGCCCCACCAGATCTGACGGCTGATGCACCAGTCACGTAGGTTGTCGATCCAGTGAAAGTAAATCTTTTCGAACCGCTTAGGCATCAGATCGATGTCATCTTCGCGGATGACACTTTGTAGCACCTGCTTTAGGCTACGGCGCTTCCCTTTCCACTCGACGACCTCTTTGTTTACATCGATAAACCACTGCAAGCGGATTTGGGGTTCAATAATCCCCTTCCCACGCTCATTGCGGGCAATGTTGTGTACATAATTGTCGTCTATCTTTACTAGTAGTCCCTTCTCATCCAGCTTTTGAGCGATGAGCGGACGGGCCTCGGCGATGTCCATACCGGCAAACTCGTCGGCAACTGGCAATAATTTCCCGTGAAAATCTATGATTTGTTGCTTGTCGAGGTTGTGCCGCTCGGCAATTTCAAAGTCGACATGGCTGTGCCAAGGGGTAATGGTCATAACGCCGGTGCCAAAGTTGGGGTCGACCGACTCATCTTTAATAACAGTGGCGGTAACCGGTCCGTTGATCCATTCGGCCGTAAAGGTGTCGCCGTGTTTGTACTTTTTGTAGCGCTTGTCATCGGGGTGCATCACCACGTACTTGTCACCAAATTTTGTTTCTGGGCGTGCGGTGCTGATCTCGAACGGTCCGTATTTAAAGGTGTAAAACTTGGTTGTTTCCTCTTCGTAAACAACTTCATCGTCCGAAACATTGGTTTCGAGATTGGGGTCCCAGTTCACGATGCGGTGGCCGCGGTAAATGAGGCCGTCCCCATACATTTTGGTAAATACTTCGCCCACAGTGCGAGTAAGGGCTGGGTCAAGCGTGTATTTCAGGCGTGACCAGTCACAACTGGCGCCCATGGCACGCATCTGACCGAGCATGGTTCCCCTGCTCTGCGCCACGAATTCGCGTGTGCGGTCCAGAAATGCATCACGACCAATTTCGTGCTTATTAGTTCCCTCTTCGGCCAACTTTTTTTCGATAATGGCGTTAACGGCGAGGGCGGCGTGATCAGTGCCTGGTAGCCAGAGCACATCTTTCCCCTGTAGACGGTTATAGCGAGCCATAATGTCTTGCAGAGTGAGAAACAGTGCGTGGCCAAGACTGAGCGTGCCGGTTTCGTTTGGCGGTGGCATGGCTATGCTAAAGCGTTCTTTGTTTGAAGTTGGATCAGCGGTAAATGCCCCGCTCTTTTCCCAGAGCGCGTAGATGTCGGCTTCGTATTCGCCGGGTTCGTAAGTTTTGGGTAATTGCATGGAGAGTTTCCTTGTTATTGATGGTACTTGTTCGGGTGGTCGAAGAGAAATTATAGTCCCCGAGGGACACCAGACCTGACTGAGCCGATTGTCTGCCAAAACTGAATCATTACCTTAGAGTATATCACCTCTGTTAGTTCGGCGCAAAACAGGTGGGTTTTCACGTGAAGCATAGGGGGGTGGTCTAATACTCGCTGAAACGGAGTTTCATCTGCGTCCGAAGCGTAGGGGTCTAATACTCAAGCGTTCGGTCTGCAGACCGGAAAAGTAGCAAGCCGAAGTCGCCAGCGTAGAAAACCCCTTTAGGGTTTGTCTTTAGGCGATAGGGGACGCGGCCGAAACATGGTTTCGGTAAGTAATAAGAGGTGAGACGGTGGAAGGGCTACATCGACAAGTTGGGCGCGATGTCCAGCGTATAGGGGTCGGCGGTAGGGCGGCCGTGCATGGCTGTGAAGCAACCAAGCGTGGCAATCATGGCGCCATTATCGGTGCAAAGTTTGAAATCGGTGTAATCAATAGGAATAGGGAGGTGCTCTGAGAGCTGACGGCGGAGCTCGCCATTGGCGGCGACACCACCGGCGATTACTACGGTTTTAGGCTGGAATTCCTCAAAGGCGAGCATGGCCTTATCGACGACGGTTTCTATGGCTAGACGCTGGAAGCTGGCTGCAATGTCGGCCTTCTGGGCCTCGGAGAGGCGCTGAGGCAGCTCTTTGCTGGGCAGAGTGAAGTCTGCACCTACTGCGGCTTGTGCGGTCCTCAAAACGGCTGTTTTAAGCCCGCTGAAGCTAAAGTCGTATTTGCCGGCTAGCTTTGCTTTGGGGAAAGTGTAGGCATAGGAATCACCCTCTAATGCCTTTTTGCTAATGCTTGGGCCTCCAGGGTAGGGGAGCCCGATAATTTTGGCGACTTTGTCGAATGCTTCGCCTACGGCATCGTCTTGCGTTTGGCCGAGCAACGTGTAGTCGAAATGGTTGCGGAACAGGGCAAGTTGGCTATGGCCACCGCTGACGATAAGGGCAAGCACAGGGAAGTCTGGCTGCTTACCTGGTAAGGCGTAGCCAGAAAGAGTGGTTTCGGTTATGAAGTTAGCGTACACATGGCCTTCTACGTGGTTGATGGCGTAGAGCGGCTTGTTTTTGGTGATTGCCAATGTGCGGGCGCTCAAGACACCGATAAGCAGGGAACCACCCAAGCCAGCGCCGTAAGTAACGGCGATGGCGTCGATGTCATCCCAGGTCATTTTGGCCTCGTCGAGGGCTTGATTAATCACGGGCATGATGGACTCAATATGGCTGCGGGCGGCAATTTCGGGCACGACGCCACCGTATGCGGCGTGTAAATTCATACTGCTGGCCACGACATTACTGTGTAATTTGTAACCATCCTGTACGACAGCTGCGGCCGTTTCATCACAACTGGATTCTATGCCTAGTACGATCATTTCATATAAAGCATATCAGACTGCAAAGAGGAGGTTAAGGGGTCTCTAGGTGCGTATTGTGCACAAGAGGCGCAAATAAGTACTCATCTTGAGCAAGGAGTGGTGGCCAATGAGCGAACAAGTGTCTGGATATCTGGCGCTTGGTAATGAGGCGGCTGCAGCGGGTGATGCTGCATTGGCGCGCTCATTGGATATCCTGCAAAACGAAGCGGCGCAGCAAGCCTTCGCCCAAGGTGGTGAAGCGGGCTATGTTGCGTATGCGAGACAGGAGTTTGAATGCCAACCTCGTGCTATTGAACCTGCCGAGAAGCGTTTGGAGCTTACGGCATCACCCGTTCATTTGGCAATTGGTGCTGCGGCAACGGTGAGCGAGAAAGAACTGCATTTGCAGCATACTTTAACAGATGAAGCGGCGCAGCAAGCCTTCGCCCAGGGTGGTGAAGCGGGCTATCTAAGCCATGTTGAGAGTCAATTGACCGTCGAAGTTGTCGAACGGCTGCATAGAGACCTTGACCACGCTGAAGCACTGGTCCTGAACGAGCAGTGGGATAGATTGCAAGAAAACATTGAGTCGATTCATGCAAGGATTTGGGAGTCTGGTAACACAGAGGCGTACGCTAATAAATATGCAGCAGCGAGCGCAAAACAGCGGAGTGGGCATGTGGGGCGGGTTGAGCAGACACATGAGAGGGCGGGGTGGTTTAAGAAGCGTTTAAGGGGGGCGCATACGCACGCCACGCAAGACGCGCTTGTAACTGAGGCGAAGATTGCGTTTGAAGCAGCGTTTGAGGGTTATGTAGCTGCGCGTAAGGCCCAACAGGGCTCGGAATTTACGGGTCGTCCGGAAGTTAGTCCAGACATTGTTATGGATTGGAAGTTTGCTGCTCTTGATAGGCTTGAGGAGTTAATCCAGGGGTATCGGGAAGTTATTGCAGGTGGCGGTGTCAACGAGTCAAAGCAGACCGCCCGTGAGAGGTTTGCACTGTGGTTTGCGGCTAGCTGGCAGAGGAGTGGGCGGCTTGGTAAGGGTCTCAAGGTTGCAGCTCCGGCGGCGGCTCTGGGAGGGACGGCTGCATTTGGTGCGGTGACGTTAGGGCTCGGCCCTTTGGTTACGGGCGCAGTCGGAGCGGGCGTGACATTCGCGGGGCGAGCTATCGGACGGCAGACGGCTCGATCGGTGAGTCGTCGGATGTCTGCAACGGAAGCGGGGGCAGCTCGTGCTCGAAGCCGAGCGGAAGATCGCCGTAACGCACTGATGACTAGGATAGAGAACGCTCAGGGCAGCCGATTAGAAGCGGCGGATGCTGCGAGCATTACAAGTGCTGTCGAGGAGGGTACGGTCCGTGAGGTGCAAGAAAATAGACGTCGCCTCAGGCGCGCTGGCGGAGTTGCGGCTGCGGCGGCAATACTGGCATTCAGCGGCGTAGAGATTGCTCATGCGCTTACTACTAGCTATACGGCGCACCACGTGCCGGCTCAGGGTAATACGCCTCCGCCTCATCCTCCTGGCACTCCATCTCCTCCCGGAGGGGGCGTTACACAGCCTGGCGGTGTGCTCCCTAATCCTACTCAGTACCCCTGGGCGGTAGCGCACGGCTTGGTACCAAGCGGGCATGAGCTGCAAGCTATACAGCAGGCAATGGATGCATGGAATCAGGTGTATCCGGCGGCTGGCTATCATTTTGCTCATGTAGGCAATACGGTACAAATCTACACTGCGCATGGAGCTGCGCTTAACTCGGGTCAGCAGGAAGTATTCAATAGGTTCATGGAGTATCTGCTCTCTGGTCAGGGCTAGTTTTGGGAGGGTGTAATTACATAGGCAAGTGTAGGTACACGACCATTGGCTTCTTTGAGTTATCCGGCATCGGCTATACTTAAAGGTATGAATGTACGCAAGGTTGTTAAGAAACTTGTTCCGCGGGAGCTATTTGATGCAGTAGCTCCAACCGGACACTTACTGGAGGCGGTTATATATAACTGCGCATATGGGTTTCCTGCGCGGAATATGAAAGTGATCGGCATTACTGGTACGAATGGCAAGACGACGACGAGTTTTATGGTGCACCGTATGCTCAATGAAGCGGGTCATAAAACGGGCCTAATGACGACGGTGGCTTGGGCGGTCGGCGATGATGTGCAGGCTCAAACCCAGCATATGACCAATGTGCCGGTGCCACTGCTCATGAAACGGCTCAAGCAAATGAAGGCCGAGGGTGTGGAGTGGCTGGTGCTGGAAACGACTAGCCATGCGCTGGTGCAACATCGGACTTGGGGTGTTCCATATAGCATTGCAGTGCTGACGAACATCACACGGGAACATCTTGATTATCACAAGACATTTGAGCGATATGTTGCCGCGAAGCAGAAGCTATTCAAACTGGCGCAGCGTAACGCCAAGGGCCTGCAAATGGGGATTGCAAATGCCGACGACCAAAATGGTGCTAGCTTTGTGTCTGAAACGCAGAACTCGATACTGTATGGCATTGAGGCAGGGGAAGTACGCGCAACCAACATTCGTATGACGGCGAGCGGCATACGCTACGACGTAGTTGTGGCGGACGAGACGTATCACATCACAAGTCATCTGCCGGGCAGTTTTAATGTATATAACAGCTTGGCGGCGATGTGTGTGGGACGTGCGGTTGGTTTGAGTAAGGCGCAGATAGAGCAGGGGATTGCGGTGTTGCCTGGTGTAGCGGGCCGTATGGAAGCGGTGGATGCGGGGCAAAAATTCGCTGTGATTGTGGATTATGCTCATACCCCTGATGCGCTCGAAAACGTGCTTGCGGCGCTCAAAGATTCTACAAAGGGTACGTTGGCAGTGGTGTTTGGCGCGACGGGTGACCGTGATAAGACTAAGCGTGGGCCGATGGGCGAGGTAGCTGCACGCCTTGCAGGCAAGGTGTATTTAACCGACGACGAAACCTATACCGAAAACCCCGAGGTTATTCGCGCCGCAGTATACGAAGGAATCGTGGCGGCCGGGGGTAAGGGGAAAACAGTGGCTATCCCCGATAGACTGGAAGCTATCCGCGCCGCATTCAAGGCGGCCAAACCCGGTGATACTATATTGCTTGCTGGTCTGGGCCACCAAGATTACCGCGCCATGGGTGGTGAAAAGTTGCCATGGGATGAGCGTGAAGTGGCCCGACAACTTCTGCGCGAATTACGGTGAGTGGCAAGGTTCAGGTGAATGGTATGAATATCCGGGAAATCTGTGTCCAGAAGATCAGGGCTATGAACGACCGCATCCCCTACCGCGACTTTCCCCCATCATGCAGTAGGTGAAACTAAGCATCAAGAGATTATGCGGTAGCATTCGCAGGTTGCTTATTAGCATGTATAGCAACTATATGTTACATTACTCGCGATGTATACTTATGGCTCAGAACAACATGAGCGTGCCCAGAAGTTTGAAGAGTGGCAGCAGGCAACGGCTGAAGCCTTGCAACGGCCAGGAGTGAGCGAACAACTTGGCCAGCTGGGCGTTCAGCTCGCTGAGTTGCATCAGAATGCCTTTTTACTAAATGTACGAGGTGGAGAGGTACAAGTACCAAGTCAATACGTCGATACTAACCATGTCGGTATTTTGCCTTACCTTGATTCCGACAGAAACCTGAGACCGCATGATACGCTAGTCCGGCCGACGCCTGGCCGACGGGAACTTGTGAGAGATCTTTTAGGGCAGCTGGGTCTTGATGCCACTGACCACGCATTGAACGGGTTTATAGATCGCTCGTTTGCTGACATAGACCCAGAGCAAAGAGCTGCACTAGTCAACCCAAAGGTAAACGCGCATGGTGGTGCACTCAACGGCTACAATCAAGAAACAGGCATAATGGTCACGAGCAGGCCGCTCATTGTTCCTAAATGGCAAGCAATTCCTCAACACCGAGCTTTAATGGGTGGCGTCGGTGCACATGAACTAGTTCATGCACTTGATGTCGAAGCACTTATGGGTGAGGCCGACATATTCTACCGCGCTCAAACTGAATTGCGCGGCTATCGTGTTGGGGCAATCGTTGCCGAAGCCGCAATACTAAAAGGTGAGTTAGATAGGTGGCAGTTTGAAGAGGACGATGACACTACTATTGATGTGGAAAAAATAAGGCAAGATTTTAACGTTGACTCCGGTGCTCTCTTAAATGGCGATCCACAACTTGAGGATAATGACGTGGTATTGTTTATGGGTATAATGGGTTACTTTGATTTTTAGGGCGTAAGTCTAGTAAGTTCCTCTTATATGCCCCTCTGGTTGATTCGCCATATTTCTCCCGCATATCGTCGTAGCTGTTTTGGGGCATCCAATTTTAGTTTGCGCCTACAGATTAACGAGGGGCAGGCTTTACCGTGGTGTCTCATCGTGTAGTTGTTGATTTCAGAGAGTTGACGACTAGTTGGCACTCGGCTATAGTGAGTGCTGACGCGTTAGCAGTCGACACGGAAGAATGCTAATGCTACTTGAAATAATGGAGGAAAAAGCATGAGCGTACCTATTCAGCCACTGGCAGATTATGTAGTGGCAGAGCAGCTGGAGGCTGCAACTAAAACGGCAAGTGGCCTGTATTTGCCGGGCGGCGCACAGGAAAAGCCAAAAGTCGTAAAAGTGGTGGCTGTGGGCAAAGACGCTAAAAGTGTAAAAGTGGGCGACCAGATTATCTACAAAGGATATGCCGAGACGCAGATTAAAGTCGACGGCACTGAGTACATTTTAGTTAAGGAAGAAGACGTCATCGCGACGGTTAAATAGGAGAAACTGATGAGCAAGAAAGTTTTTTACGATGATGACGCCCGCCGCCGCGTACTGGGCGGTGCCGAAATCCTTTATAACGCAGTCAAAACTACCATGGGTCCTAAGGGGCGCAACGTGGTTATCAGCAAGTCGTTCGGCGCGCCAACAGTAACGCACGACGGTGTGACGGTTGCTAAGGGTGTTGAGATTGCTGACGTAGACGACGAAACCTTGGGCTACAAAGTCGGTGCTGAGCTGATTAAACAGGCAGCTAACAAGATGAATGATGTCGCTGGCGACGGTACTACTACTGTAACGGTGCTGACCTATCACATTCTTAACGAAGCTAACAAGCTGATAGCCGCTGGCCACAACCCGATGCTACTCCGCAAAGGCCTCGAGGCTGCTGCACTTGAAGTTGAATCAAAGCTTTCAGGTCTGGCCGAGGACATCCAGGGCAACAAGAAGCGTGTTGCCGAGGTTGGTACGATTTCTGCTGGTGATGCTGAGATCGGTAAATTGATTAGCGAAGTAATCGAAGAAGTTGGCAAAGACGGTGTTATAACCGTTGAGGCGAGCAATGGTCTGAAGCTCGAGAGCGAAGTGGTAGAAGGCTTTACCTTTGACCGTGGCTTCGTGAGCCCCTACATGGCTACCGACACTGGTCGTATGGAAGCTGTTTATGACAAGCCGGCGGTAGTGATTACTGATAAGAAAGTTTCGAGCATTCAAGAGTTCCTGCCGTTGCTCGAGAAGCTAGCCCAAGCAGGCAAGAAAGATTTGGTGCTGGTTGCTGAGGATGTAGAAGGTGAAGCACTTGGCACCCTGATTTTGAACCGCCTAAAGGGTGTGTTTAACACTGTAGCTGTAAAGGCTCCTGCGTTTGGTGATCGTCGCAAGGATATGCTAGAAGATATAGCCATCCTAACCGGTGCGCAGGTAATTACCGAAGACCGTGGCATGACGTTTGAGAACGTTGACCTGGACGTGGTTGGTACGGCACGCAAGGTGCTTGTTACTAAGGATGAAACGACAATTATTGAGGGCGCAGGCACTGCTGCGGATGTCCAGGCTCGCATCAAGCAGATCCAGGCTCAGGCTGAGGCTGCAACTAGTGAGTACGACAAAGAGAACCTGGAGAAGCGCCGGGCTGCACTCTCTGGCAAAGTTGCCGTGATTAAGGTTGGTGGTGCCACCGAGACCGAAATCGAAGAGAAGAAGTACCGTGTGGATGACGCTGTGGCTGCCGTAAAAGCTGCATTAAGTGAAGGCATTGTGCCTGGTGGTGGTGTGACGCTGGTTAACCTGGCGGCTACTGTGATTACTGATGACGCTGACGATTCAGTCGGGGCAGGTAAGGCATTGCTTGTTAAGGCATTGGAGCAGCCATTCCGTATCCTGATGACCAACAGCGGTCTGAACGCCGACGAATGGCTCCCGCAGGTTAAGAAAGCAAAAGCCGGCCAAGGTGTAAACGTTAACGACCCAACCAAGCTTGTCGACCTCAAGGCTGCCGGCGTAATTGACCCGGTAGCGGTTACTAAGCAGGCTGTGCAAAACGCAGCCAGCATCGCGGGCACCAGTATGACTATGGGTGCGCTGGTGGTCGAGGTTCCCGAACCAAAGACTGCTGCTGGTGCGCCCGACATGGGCGGCATGGGCATGATGTAAGACGGCTTCGCCTAATGAGGGAACCGAGGGTTCCCTCATCGGAGCTTTCGGAATGAATCCGAATTCGCCTAGTGGCGAACCGCTCCTGCTCCTTCCTCGGCTATCGCGGGACTGGGCGTGGTCTCTGTTTGCTTTTCCTGAAACTGCAGAGCGGTAGCAGAAGATATTATCAGTTTCTGCCAGGCTTCTCAACGGTTTATGGGTAGTCTAAAAAACCACCGCGGATTTATTCCGCGGTGGTTTTGGTTTTAAATCTATTAAAATTTGTTTTTGCCGAACATGTTGGCGTTTTAAAGATTGTCTTTGGAGCCGCCGTAGGCGCTTGAGCCGTATCCGGAGCTACTATTTAGAGAACGGTTGCTGGCGAGCGATTTGCCAGTTACCAGCTTTACAATAGTGCCAAAGCCGAAAATAGAGGCGATTGCCAGGCCAGACATGCCTAAAAATTCTTTGCGGGATACTTCTTTTTCCATAAGGCTGGAAAGTTGTGTGTTCATGCGAGGTCCCCTTTATTATTTGATTTGGTATTTTTTATTTAAGGATTTCTCTTTTGATTGTATGCATAAGTGGTTTATGTGTCAAGCAAGGGGTGGGGAAGTGGTTATTGCACGAGTTGGCCGCGTAATGATGCGTAGGAGCGGTGCGGTAGGGTCGTATATGGGCGAGCGGGCGGCTGCACCGTAGCTTGGTCTGGCTCAACGGCTGTGTCAGTGGCTGGTGTGGGTAGTACGTCGATGGTCGATGTTTGCAGAGGGGCTGGTATGAGAAGTGGTGTAAGGGAGCGGGTTGCTCGTTCTGCTTGGCGCTGAGCGTCTAGCTCGCGGAGTGTTTGAACATGCGAGGGGTTCTTGCCCCGGTTAATGAGCCAGATGACGGCAATGCCGAACTGGTAGGTGACAATTATGGGCAGCACAACCAGTAACTGGTCGATTATGTTGGGAGTAGGGTTCATGATGAACGCCACTATAAAGGCTCCGGCGATCAGATGGCGCTCGTACTTTAAGAGCCCGCTGGGCTTGAGTGGTTTTATGCGATTAATACAGAGCAATATGAGCGGCAGCTGAAACATGAGTGCCGACCCGAACAAGTAGAGCGCCACAAACTGCATGTATGCCTGAATGGTTATGAGCGGGCGCACCTGCACGCTTGTAAACTGGTGGAGCAGGAAATTAAGTGCGCTGGGTAGCCCTATGAAGTAGCCAAACGCGACCCCACAGATGGCGACAAAACCAGCTGCGCTTGATGCGAGTAGCAAAAAACGCCGAGTGGTATCTTTCATGAGTGGCTGCAAAAAGGCGAGCAGCTGGTAGATGATAACGGGTGTGGCTACCACCAAACCGAGGTCCAAGCAGACGCCAAAAAGAAAATTCATGCCGCCTAATGGCGAAGTATAGATAAAATGCTGTCCGTGGCTGGGGCGCAACAAAACAGCTATGAGCTTTTGTTCAAGCCCATAGGCTACTGCACTCCCCACCGCAACACAAACGGCGACATATACAAGCCGCCGTCTGAGTTCGTAAATGTGCTCGATAAGCGGAAGCTTATCGGGGCGTGCGATTTTAGCTTTCGCTGCTGTTTTCGCCGCTCTTTTGTTTTTCCTCATCACCGCTTAAACCTTTGCGTAGTTCACGTGCTGAGCTGCCTATACTGCGGGACAATTCGGGCAATTTCTTTGCACCGAAGAGTAGCAGCACGATAGCCAGTATGATGAGCAAATCACCGGTATTTAAATCCAGGATTGCAAATTGTGACAACATCGTCTTTCCCCTCGCTTCTAATTATGCTAGTAGCTATGAACATGATATCATAAGCATATTAACGTCAACAACGGGTAACAAAAGTGTTTACAGCATTCTACAGTCTGATTCTGGCAAGTACTTACGGCTCGGGGGCCTACAGCACATCAACCTATAACGGTACGAGCGGGGGCGGTAGTTCAAACGCCCTATCAAATACGGGCATTGCGGTGGCGGTATTTGTGACGATAGCGGCAGTGTTACTACTGACTGCCATGGTAGTGCGCATCATAAAGCGTCCGAGCAAGAGTTCACAATCCGCAACCGTGGACGAAGACCCTAACCAATAAATACTTGCTGGTTGGCGTAATTAAGATACCAGAGCAGTGCTAGGCTGAGTCCGAGCAAGGTTAGCAGTATCCAGAAGCGTGTTTTTTCGCTCATGATTGCGTCTCCAGTGTCGCGACAACGACCAGCCGGTTCACGGGATGCCAGAGCGGTGTGCAGGTAAAGAGTGTGATCTGCGCATTCGTGGTGTTATCTTCTATGGCCGTATCAGTCGGCGGAACCTCGCTGCTGCTAACAACTTGGTAACGGTATGTCTTACCGTTCCATAGCACACCAATTTCATCACCCTTCTTTAGCTTGTTTAGGTAATAAAAGGCACCGTGTGGACCGGTATAGGAAAAGCGGTGAGCTAAAAATACGGTGTTCCCACCTTTGTCGGGAGTGCTACTGGCGGGCCAACGCCAGATACCCGTCTTGAGCAAGCTAAACCAATTCTTTTCAGGACCTTCGAGCGTGGGCTGATGCAAGAGCATGGCAGGGATAATGAGCTGGTTAGATGTGTCGACTGCTGCGGGTGGTGTAGCTTTGGCTTGAGATTTGGGGTGAATTGCCTGAGTGAGTTGAGCCTGGTGATTGGTATGATGTGCTTGCCACCAAAAATTGAGTTGGGGTAGCAGCGGGGCGGCGATGATGTAGAGATTTATGGCCGCAATTGCTGCAAAGAGTACATTGTTGGCGTGGCGGTAATTGAGCCTGAAATGCATATACCCTAGCATACGGCGAAAATGACAGCAAAGCCAGGCAAAGACTTGCACGTATTGGCCCGGCTAGGAGCTGTTAGGCTTTGGGAGCCTGCTGGGTGAAGTAGTTAATTTCGTTGATGACGTCAAGCAGAGCTTGAGCACGGACTTTTTCGTCGCCGATTGCCTGTGCGGCATCGTATGCATCTTGAATGAGCGTGGGGTTGTCGGTGCTCTGGATGAGCATCATGGTGGTGCGGAACTTTTCCTCTGGTGTCTGGTCGAGCTTATCGACCAGTGGTTCCAACTGGGTGAGAGCCTGCTGCTTTAACTCAAGGAGGTTGTCGCTTGAAATACTATCGAACATTGGTGCTGGCTCGGGGCTAGCTACTGGCTCCGACATTAAAGCTGGTTCAGCCGGGATTTCGGGCTCTAATGGAGCTGGTGTTTGTGGTTCCGGCTGTTCGATGGCCGGTGCAGTGGTGTTGTCATCGGTGGGGTTGGTCGTAGGCGAAGACAGATCCATGGGTAGGCTGGCCGGTGATGGTTCAGTGACTGCCGTAGGAACAACAGGTGCACTTGCTGTGTCGTCTAATGCGGGGAAGGTCATGTCTGTGGTAGAACTGACGGTGTCTTCTGATGGAGATGTGGTTGGCTGGTTGAGCACTGAAGGTTCGTCGGGCTCGGGCGGCAAAGGAGGGTCAGCAGGCGCGACAGGCAAACTGGCGCCCGTGGCAGGGTCAACCGCCAAAGGATTTACATTTGATGCGACAGCGTCAGATCCGGTCTGTGCTGGTCGAGTGGCGTCGTCGTTCTGGTGTCCAAATAGCATCCCTACCCCCTAAGGCTCGCATTGCGAGCAATTTCCAATTAGCCCTTTTGGCTTTACAATAAATATACTATCAAAATTGCGTGCTAAGCAATAGCAGAATGGGGAGATAGATGCTTGACGACCTACAGAAGATTCATGAACGCGACGCGCATGATGCGCTGGGAGTTACTGCTAAACAGTGGCAGCAGCTAGAGTATGCTTATGATCTTGGCGATTGGCAGCCAGCAGCCAAAATACAGAACATTGTGCATTCGGGGATGGGCGGTTCGGCGCTCTGGGCGCTGCTAAGCATGAGCTGGCCGGGTTGGAATGTGCCATTTGAGGTGGTTCGTGGTTACGATGTGCCTGCATATGTTGGACCTCAAACACTCTTTATAGCTTCAAGCTATTCGGGTAACACGGAAGAGACGTTATCGGCGCTCGCTCAAGCTGAAGCAAAGGGTGCGCAGATAGTCATTATCACTTCGCGCGGCAAGCTCGAAGAGATCGCCAATGAAAAGGGCTATTTGCTTATAAAGCTTCCCACGGTTATTCCTCCGCGCTACGGCTGTTTTTATGGCTTGAACGGTCTGGTGACGCTCGGTGAACATTTGGGTTTGTTGGCTCGTGATGGTGTGGTGCAGGAACTGGCGGAGTCTGCTGGATTTATTCGTGAAAGCCTGGAATCGTGGGCACCTACGGTCCCAACGGCTCAAAACCAGGCTAAACAGCTTGCCCAGGAAGTTATGGGCCGGTCGCCGGTTATCTACGGTGGGCCGCTGCTGGCGCAAGCTGCTCACAAATGGAAGATCGGCTTTAACGAAAATGCCAAAAACGTGGCCTGGGAGTATGCTTTCCCAGAATTCAGCCACAACGAATTTACTGGTTGGACGGCGCAGCCGGTCGAAAAGCCCTACACGGTGTTTTATTTGCAGTCGTCGTTTGATAACGACCGGATTAAAAAGCGCTTTATGCTGAGCGATAAATTTTTAAGTGGTCGTTGGCCGTCACCAGAACGGGTTGAAGCACAGGGTGACACTGAACTTAAGCAGCTGCTATGGACTGTCTCGCTGGGTGATTTCGTAAGTCTCTACACGGCCTTCTTAAATGGGGTGAGTCCAATCGATTTAGGTGACAAGGATATCATCGAAAAGTTCAAAAAGGAGCTGAGTGCGTGAGCGATACTGAGGCGCCGGTTTTCGATCCCAAAGACTTTAGCGCTGAGCCCTATGTAAGGCGAGTGGAAAAACCGTGGGGCTATGAATTACATCTGGTGGCGCCCGAGGCTCCCTACATGGCTAAGATTATGCATGTGAATGCAGGGTGTCGACAGAGCTTGCAGGTGCATGATGCCAAAACCGAGACCTATACTATGCTGAGCGGCCGCGCCGCGGTGCTCATCGAGAATTCCGACGGCGATATGGTCCAAGTTGAAATTGAACAGGGCAAGGGGCTCAGTACAAAGGTCGGTCAGAAGCATCGCATTATTGCTCTTACCGACTGCGATGTGTTCGAGGCGTCCACGCCGGAAAGTGGCACTACCTGGCGTTTAGAAGACGACTATACACGTCCCAATGAAACGCCCAAACAACGCAGAAAGGAACGCGGCGAAGAGTAGTATAGGCCACAGCAAACCTGCAGCTTTGTTTGGCAAAATAGATAGCTGTAAATAGGACACTGCGATGAAAATTCTGGTAGTAGAAGACGAGGTGAAGATTGCGCAAAGCCTGCAGCGCGGTTTGCAGGCCGAAGGCTATGTGGTAGATGTAGCCGAAGACGGCGATATGGCACAAACGCTTGCAAGTGCAAACGTATACGACCTAGTGCTGCTCGACTGGATGATTCCCGGCAAGTACGATGGTCCAGGCCTCATAAAGCTGTGGCACGATCAAAAGCAGTTTATGCCGATCCTTATGCTGACTGCACGGGGGACCATTGGCGACCGGGTACAAGGGCTTGATACGGGTGCCGATGATTACCTTCCCAAACCATTTAGTTTTGACGAGCTGCTAGCCCGTATCCGTGCCCTACTACGCCGCCCGGTTGCTGGTGAGGGTACGACCTACACGGTGGGTGATGTGGTAATAAACAATATCAGCAAAACGGTCACCAAGGCTGGTAAGCCGGTACATTTGACTGCAAAAGAGTTCCAATTGCTTGAATATCTGGCGGCTCACCGCGGCGAAGTACTGAGCAAAGATCAACTGCTCGACCATGTATGGGCTGATGACGCCCGGGTGCAGCACAATACCGTTGAGACATTCGTGGCAAATCTCCGCAAAAAAATTGACAAGCCGGGTGGCGAAAACATAGTACGGACCGTGCGCGGCTTCGGCTATAGCGCGGTGTAGTCATGGAGATTCCACAGTTCAAACTACTACACTCAGACTTGTTTCATTCGGCTCGCTTAAAGCTTACGGCCTTCTACTTTGCTATTTTGCTTGTGCTTTGTTTGCTGCTGACATTTGGTCTACGGGTCTTCACAGACCATGAACTGAGTCAAGGTGATGACGCTCGGCTGGATACGGTGCATCAGTTGATCCGGCGGTATTCTGATCTGGGGGATAGCGGTGTATATGCACCGGGCGATCGCTATTTTGCCAATGCGCAGCAGCGCCAAGCAGACGTAACCAGGCAACACCTGAACCGGGATTTTCTGCTTATAGATCTTGGCCTGCTTGCCGTAGGGGCAGTAGCAAGCTATTGGTATGCTGGCTGGACACTTCGACCCATACAAGAAGCGCATGAGCAGCAAAAGCGCTTTACCTCTGATGCTAGCCATGAGCTGCGCACACCCCTGGCAAGCATGAAGCTTGAAAACGAGGTATTCCTACGCCAGAAGCAGTTCAGCGAGGAAGAGGCACGCGAACTCATAACAAGCAATCTCGAGGAAGTTGACCGGCTGCAGCGCTTGGCAACGAACCTCTTGGCACTTAACAACTACGAGCATGGCGCAGTTTCACATGCCCCAACGATCGTTACAGATGTAGTAGAGGACGCTATTGCGCGGGTGCGCCGTGGCCGCGAAGCAAAAAAGGTGCAGTTTGTGCAGGATATTGTGCCTGCCCGCGTCGATGTTAACCGTGATAGTATGGTCGAGCTGCTGGCAATTCTGCTCGACAATGCAGTCAAATATGGTCCCAAGAATGGCACGGTTGAGGTAATTGGGCACATGCTGGGCGAACATTATGCGGTTACGGTGCGCGATCACGGACCAGGTATTGCAGAGGCGGATTTACCGCACATATTCGAGCGTATGTACCGCGGCGACAAAGCGCGTAGCGGCAAGGTGGCAGGGCATGGTATTGGCCTTAGTCTGGCTCAGCAAATCGCCAAGGCAAATGAGGCCACGCTCACCGCCGGCAACGCGCCAGGTGGTGGTGCGGAGTTCACCCTGACGCTTCAGTAAGCGCTGCGCTATACTGGTGATATGCTGAGACGTCGACGTTTGACTCCCCGTGAGTGGGTAGTTGCGAGTATGGTTGAGCTAACCGCAGTGAGTGTAGGGCTGTTTGTGGCGGGCGCGGTGGCGAACCATAGCCTGCAGTTTGGCTATCTGCTGTGGAATTTGTTTTTGGCGTGGTCACCGCTGGTTTTTGCATTAATACTCTTGCGAGCTCTGAGATCGCACCGCTGGAGCAGCTGGGGGATGCTTACCGTGACGTTACTCTGGCTGCTACTGTTGCCGAACAGTTTTTACATGATTAGTGACTTTATCCACATCCAAGATGTGCTGAGGCACAACTTGTTATATGACGTGGTAATGTTTACGGCCTTTATTTTCACCGCTGCACTACTGGGATTCAGTAGCTTGTATATGGTGCATGCAGAATTGCGCAGACGGGTGTCGGTGCGAGGCTCAAGCATTATTGTGGGGAGTGTCTTGTTGCTATGCAGTTTTGCGATTTATCTGGGGAGAGACCTGCGTTGGAATAGCTGGGACGTGTTTGTGAACCCGGCTGGCATATTGTTTGATGTTTCGGATCACCTGATACACCCTCTGCGGTACGGCGACATGTTCACGATTACGGGCAGTTTTTTCATACTGCTTACCAGCCTGTATATTGTGGGTTGGCAGCTGGGCGAAGCGACCAGGCACGACAAGGGTCGTGATCTGTTATAATAGCCGGTAATGAAACAAGATTTGGAACAAGCGATTGCTGGCGCTGTCAAAGAATTGTTCGGCGTTGATGCGGTCGTGGAGTTGACGCGGCCTGATGAGCAATTTGGCGATTACGCGACCAATGTCGCATTACAGCTTGCTAAGCAGCTAGGCAAGAACCCGCGCGAGATCGCTGATGCAGTAGCTGCCCAAATTCGTGAGAACTTAGCCGAAAGGGTAGTGGATGTATCCGTTGCCGGACCTGGATTCTTAAACCTAAAACTCACTGACCGCGCGCTTGCGCAATCTACTCACACTGAAGTTCCCAGGGTACGCGATGGTCAATCGGTGGTCATTGAAACAAATAACCCTAATCCATTCAAGGCAATGCATATTGGCCACGCTTTTAATGCCATTATCGCTGATACAATTGCCAATTTGCTTGAAATGAGTGGCGCCATCACGAATCGTGTAAGCTACCACGGTGACGTAGGCCTACATGTGGGTAAGAGTATGTATTCGTTACTCAATTTCGTAGGAGGGGATGCCAAAAAGCTAGATGAAGTTGATCCAGCCGAACGCAACGCATTTATGTCTCGTATGTACGCCGAAGGGGCGAGGGCTTACAAAGAAGATGAGCTCGCTAAGACTAAGATCGATGAGCTCGCCAAACAGTCGTTTACTCGTGAAGACCCACTCTATGCCCAGGTCTACGACATTTGCAAGGCATGGAGCTTTGAAGGGATCGACAGTACCGTTGCTCGGCTCGGCAGTAAGCCAATTGTACGACGATTTCTGGAAAGCGACGCTGATGCACTCGGTGTATCAATCGTACAAAAACATGTACCTGCTGTATTTCAAGAAAGCAATGGTGCGTTAGTATTCCCCGGTAGCAAATATGGCTCGTTTGATAATGTGTTCGTAAACTCACGCGGACTTGGTTTGTATGGTGCCCGTGACCTTGGCCTTATGGAGCTTAAGCAGGAAGTATTTCACCCCGATAAGAGCTATATTGTGACAGCAGAAGAGCAGCGTGATTATTTTAAGGGCGTGATTGCGGCCGCTGAGATTTGTTTGCCTGAGCTAAAGGGTGTAACGATCAATATATCAACGGGTACCGTTAAACTCAGTACTGGCAAGATGAGCTCTCGGAACGGCGAAGTAGTTGCAATCGGCTGGTTGTTTGACAAAGTAGGTGAGGCGGTTCGTGAGCGCGGCGGTGAACCAACTGAAGCGGTAGTGGCCGGTTCCTTACGGTATCAATTCCTCAGAGCTCGTATTGGTAGCGATGTAATATTTGACGTCAATGAGTCGGTAAGTCTACAGGGCAACAGCGGGCCATACCTGCAATATGCTCATGCCCGAGCTTGCAGTATCCTCGCCAAAGCGGTTGAACACAAAGATGTTGAACTGTCTGATCTGACGGCTGACGAACACTCGTTGCTGCGCAAAATCACCGAATATAGCGAAGCGGTGGAAAAGGCCACGAACGAGCTGATGCCTCACCATATCTGTACGTATTTATACGAGCTGGCGCAAAAATTTAACCAGTTTTACGAGCATAACCGAGTGATCGGTGATGAGCGTGAAGCACTACGCGTGCAATTAGTTACTCATTACGCCGGCACGCTTCGCAATGGCTTAAACCTTCTGGGGATTACTGCGCCCGAGCGTATGTGAATGAGTGCCACATTGCCATGCTGACTACCCTTGATTTATATTTTCTGGCATAGCACAAATAACAGGGATAGGGCGTACTTTTATATCCTGGGTGATGGTGCCGATGCTTTTGAGAGCAGGGCGGCACACTCGTTAAACAGCATATTATGCCATATCGATGTAACTATGTTATAATTAGTAATAATCATGGATAGTGGATCCCACGAATTAGCTCAGCAAGGGCTTGAGGCCTACGAGGCTGCGCTCGCGCCATTTTATAATGATTTGCGAGCGCAACTTGCTGGCAACCTCGCAACTAATGCGGCTCACCTTGCAGACTTACGCAGTCAAGAAGCCCAGAGGCGGAATAACTATGGTCTTATCGCCGATTTCATGGATTTGTTGCCGGCCAACCAAGATACCACGCGGGAAGATGACATCAAGGTTCAAGATGCTTATGAAGCCCGTCAAGTTCATGCCAACCTTCTGTGGCTCAATGAGCCTTACAGTTACAGCGATAATTATGGCACTGTAACTCCATACTACATCATAGGGCAAAGGCAGGGAGGTTCAGACGCGGGAGGGGAGCTCCCGAAAGCCTGCCAACTGTTGCTGTATAGTACGTGCCCTTCAAGGAGAGATAATTGGGGGAATCTTGATGCTTTGAAAGTCGTCACCGTGTGGGAAGATGAATATAGGGCGAGTGAGAAAAAACCTCAACTTGCGGCATTCAGGGAGTTCACGGCAGAAGAAATGCGCAGGATGTTCGACCCTGAAACGGGCATGTTACGAATATATTTAAGTCCTGAATCCATGAGGACCCAACTTGCAAGACCAACGCATGGTTATCTGCCTAGGGCGTTTCGTCCTCAGAAGATGGAAAAGATGTTGTCGGAAAAGGGAATGCACGTTAAACTGGACGGCTCGTGTGATGGTGTCATTGATGATGCTGATCTTGCCGCATTCGATGTCTTCACTAGTCTTAATAGACTTGCAACGGCCTTTGGTAAGACGGCAGAACTAGCGGATTTGCACGAAAAATATAAGAGCCTAGCTCCTCGCAATACTGCGGGTACGGATTTTATAGAATAGCCAAGATAATCGAAGATTGAATGAATATCTTGTACCGCATTACGTAGCTCCCTTTGGTGGCGTAATGGTTATAGCAGATCGCTGGCTCAAAATACCAAGCGCTTTGTCTCGAAAAAGTCACACGCCAAAGAAGCTATCCTGATATCTGGCTTAGGTGGTGTAATCTGGCAAACAAAAGCAGTCCCTGGACCGCTCTGCTGCCACCATGCCACGCACCACCTTGCGCTATGCAGTCGAACGTCTTTCCGCGCTGGACCGCGCTCACTACATGAGGCTTAAGCGTGTACAATGAAAGCCATGGCAAATGCAGAAAAACCACGGCAAACCGAGACAAAAGTAGTTGAAACCGCAAGCGGTGAGATTAAAATCACCCATCCGAAAGGCACCCGCCGAGGCGGCGTTACCGTGCTGCTTTCATCTGACGATGTGCTGCGTGAACAGGCTACGGGATTCACGAATTTTCTGCGCGATTACGCAGTAGTTGGTTTAGCGGTTGGTTTCATACTGGGTCAACAGGCTAATGCGGTGGTAAAGCAGCTGGTGGCGAGTTTTATAAGCCCCTGGCTGGAGGTGCTATTCGGTCCGGATCTAAGTAAACATGCAGCAACAGTGCATCACGGTACGACGGCTATTTCGTTGCCGTGGGGCGCATTTGTATACACGATTATAGAATTCTTTTTCGTGGCTGTTACCATTTATGTGGTAGTGAAACTTTTCCGGCTTGATAAGCTCAAGAAAGTTAAGGAGAAAAAATAGTATGCAGCAATTTTCCGATGATGATCTTAGGAACCGACTGACTCCCGAACAGTACCATGTACTCCGTGAACACGGCACCGAGGCGCCTGGCACGGGTGAGCTACTCTATAACGAAGCGAAGGGCGAGTACCACTGTCCGGTCTGCCAGGCACTGCTTTTTAAGAGTGATGCTAAGTATGAATCAACAATGCCCGGGCTGATTGGCTGGCCGAGCTTTAGCGAAGCTGCTAGCAATGATGCGCTCACATTGGTGCCCGATGATAGCCTAGGTATGCATCGCACCGAAGTACTATGCGCAACCTGTGGCAGTCATTTGGGCCATCTGTTTGACGACCCAAGCTCGCCAAACGGGCAGCACTACTGTATAAACTCTGCTGCTCTTGATTTCACCAAGGCTGAATAGCGGCCGGGCGTGGTAGCGCGGCCAGGTGTGCGTGCCAGATTCAGCATTCCTGTAGTGTCTGATCGTAGTATTTGTCGCCCCACGCGGCCATTTGCTTGAGAACTGGCACGAGGTCGGTTCCTTTTTGGGTGAGAGAATACTCGACGCGTGGTGGTACTTCGGCATATGTCTTTTTGGTGATTATGGCGTGCTTTTCGAGGTCGTCAAGTCGCTGACTTAATGTGCGAGGACTGATACTACCAACTGATTTTTCTAGCTCACCAAAGCGCTTGGGGCCATGTGCCAGGTCACGCAAAATGAGCGCGGTCCACTTATTGCCAATGATCTCCATGGCGGAAGCGATACAGCCGACTTTCGGTTCTAGTGCTGGCAAGCTATCTGATGTATTCATACTTTACTTTGTATAGTAATGGAGCTATACTGATCCTGTTACTATACAAAGTATACCACAGGAGGATATATGACAAAGATTGCAGTAGTTGTGGGGAGCACCCGCGAGGGACGGATGACGGACAAACTAGCACGGTGGGTCGCCGAGCAGGCTAAGGAAAGTGCTGATGTGGAGGTGCTAGATTTGCGTGATTACCCCATGCCATTTTTCGATGAGGCGATAAGTCCGCGCTACAACCCCGATCGCAAATCGGTCCCGGCCGTCAGGAAATGGCTCGACAAGGTCGCTGAATTTGACGGCTATGTGCTGGTAACCCCAGAATACAATCGTAGCACTTCAGCCGTGCTTAAAAACGCTCTGGATTACCTTGATTATCAAATAGACAATAAGCCCGTGGCCTTAGTAGGGCATGGGTCGAGCGGTGGTGCGCAGGCTATTGCCAACCTTCGTATGGCGTTGCCGGGTGTAGGTGCGGTGACGGTGCCACAAGCACTGTTTTTTAGTGATCGGATTGCCGAAGCGATCGATGAGGCCGGTGTACTGAAGCCGGAGCTGGCAGAAGCGCCCTATGGCCCGCAGGCTAACCTAAAAACGGCGGTTGCATCTCTGGTGTGGTATGCGGAAGCGCTTGCTGCTGCACGACAGTAGAAGCACTCGCCGTTCAAGAAGCAAAACTGGCCAGATCGTGGGCCAGTTTTGCTTTGATATGTGTGTGGCTATTGGTGCTGGCGATAGCCAGAAACCCAAAGTGCAGTACGTATTGTGTGTAAACCGGTAGTAATCCACTGTGTATCAGTGAAACCGAGTATAATAGCGGACATGGAAATAGATAAAAACGCAAAGAGCACAAAACTGCTCTGGATAGATTTAGAGATGACCGGACTTAATCCGGAACAGCACGTTATTACGGAGGTTGCGGTAGAGGTTACCGATTGGGATTTCAAAACGCTGGCCACCTATGAGGCAGTGATTTTTCATCCTGATGATGTGCTGGATAAGGCTAATGAGTGGACAAAAGCACAGGATAACGGATTGCTGAACCAGGTACGCACCAGCGGTCGGCCAGAGAAGGATGTAGTGAACGAATTGGTGGCCTGCATACAGACTCAGTTTGGCAATGAGCCGGCAATTCTGGCCGGTAACAGTATCCATCAAGACAGGCGGTTTATTCGCCAGTGGTGGCCCGAAGTTGAAGCGCTGCTCCATTACCGCATGCTCGACGTAAGTGGATGGAAAATAGTGATGTGTGACAAATATGGCGTAACTTTTGACAAGCAAGAGCAGCATCGTGCTGCTGGAGACATACGGGAAAGTATTGCCGAGCTGCAACACTACTTGGAGTGGTTCGGAGATCACCGCTAGCCGTCTTATCTGTTACAATAGAAAATAATGGACCACAAAACTGTTGAGGAATATATATTGAGCATGCCCGGAGCGGTGCTTGACTACCCATTTGGGGAAGGCACGGCAGTGTACAAAGTTGCCGATGCTGCAAAGCCTTCTGCGGACGCTAAAATGTTTGCGTTGATAGCCGAGGATAAGAATCCGGTGAGCTTAAGCCTTAAGTGCGACCCGCAACTAGCGGAAGTGCTCCGTGAAAAATATGTGACGGTTATGCCTGGCTACCATCTAAATAAAAAGCACTGGAACACAGTAGTGCTTACTGGTGAATTGCCCTGGGACGAGGTACAGGCGCTCATACGCCATTCGTATCAGCTGGTGACCGGCACGCAGGCCTAGTAGCCTACGAGTTACTATTCGCAGGCAAGGTTTTAGCTTGCTGTAGCAGCTTGCTGGCATTCGTAAAGCTGCTTTGTAGGAGCTGCTTGGTCTTTGCACTAGAAGTTTGCTTGAATGTCTTTTGCAGCAAGCCTTCATAGGTTAGTAGCTGCTGTGTAAGGTTTTGAGTGACTGCGGTGTCGTAATTGTTGGCATTGGAGGCGTTCTGAAGCTGGGTATCGGTTTGGGGGTTTTGGTCGAGAGCGAGGAGTTTATTGTCTACTTTTGTGCCATGGCTTGTCAGGTAGGCTACAATCTGTACCTTATTACTGGCAACACCCGCATTTATATTGGCCGCAAAATTGGCTGTATCTTGTCCGGTGGCTTGTCCGGTGGCGGCTGCTGAAATACGGAGAATCTCCTGTTGACGCTGCGCAATGGAAATGAGGCCTGGGGTACTACTTTTGGGGCCGAGCAACGAAAGAGCCACGGCAATCACCGTCATTAGTGCGACCATGCCGCCAACTATGAGCGCGATGCGTAAGATGAACGCGTTCTTATGACCTAGGGGCTGTTTCTTGGGCATATTTGGATTCATGATGAACTCATAGGGGTTGTGGCCACTTGGTGCTCCGCTGCCCTGAGCGGGTGGTGGCACAACTTCATACTGTCCATTCGGATGCTGCACCGGAGTGCTATTTGACCCAAAACCAGGACGCCCGTATGGCGTATCCGGGTTCACGGTGTATTCGGGCGGACGGTATGGTGGCTGCGGGCCAGGTCCGCTGGGTTGGTGTGGTTGGCTTGGTTGCATTTATGCTTATCTTAGCGAATGTTTGCCAGTTTGTCATCTTGCACGGCAGCCTAAACATGTCACGGTTATGCTATGAGCTAGACGCCGCAGGCTATAAGCTATATACATGGACGCCAAGGACGAAATTAAACAGCGCTTAAGCATCGAGGATGTCATCGGTGAATACGTACAGCTGAAGCGAGCCGGTCGGAACTGGAAGGGTCTGAGCCCATTTGCGCCCGAACGGACGCCAAGCTTTGTCGTCAGCCCTGATAAACAGATCTGGCACGATTTTAGCAGCGGCAGGGGCGGCGATGTGTTTAGTTTTGTCATGGAGGTGGAAGGGCTTGATTTTCGTGAAGCTCTCGAGTTGCTGGCACGCCGGGCTGGCATAGATCTGGAGCAGTATCAGCAGAAGGGTGGGCGTGGGCCAAGCGGTAAGAGTAAAGAGCGCTTGTACGAAGCGCTTGAACTTACCACGAAGTTTTACCAGGCACAATTCGCCCAAAACAAGATCGCACTGGAATATGTGCTAAAAAAGCGAGAATTTAGTAAAGAAACAGCGCTGGCGTGGCGGCTCGGGTATTCACCCAATACGGGGTCTGCACTTGTTGCGTTCTTGAAGAACCGGGGATTTAGCACTACCGAGATCAAACTGGCGGGTTTAAGTGGCCAGCGTGGCGGCGATATGTTCCGGGGACGCTTGCAGATCCCGCTTTGTGACCCGTCCGGCAGAGTGATTGGCTTTACGGCACGTTTGCTTACTGATAATCCCCAGGCGCCTAAGTACGTCAACACACCCAGTACGCCGCTGTACGACAAAAGCCGCCATGTGTTTGGACTGCACCTCGCCAAAGAAGCTATTCGCAAAAGCAAATTTGTGGTGCTTGCCGAAGGTAACCTGGACGTTATTCAGAGCCATCAGGCTGGCGTGCGCCAGGTGGTGGCTACCGCTGGCACTGCACTCACCGAGCCGCATATAAAGGCACTCAGCCGGCTTACCGGTGATATTCGCCTCAGTTTTGATGCCGACAAGGCGGGCATGGCTGCCACCGAGCGGGCTATCCCGGTGGCGGCGAAAGTAGGTGTGCAGCTCAGCATCATTACGATTCCGAGTGGCAAGGATCCCGACGAATTAATTAAACAAAATGTAAAAATTTGGGAAGACATCATCACCAAGCCCCAGTACGCTGTAGACTGGCTGATTGATCGATATACGACGCAGCTGGATCTTACTAGTGCGCCAGGCAAGCGGAACTTAAGCGATGTGGTTCTGCGGGTAGTGCGCCAGCTGCCTGACCCTGTGGAACAGGACCACTACATGGGCAGGCTGGCTGAGTTGCTCAGCGTGAACAAACAGGCGTTAGCCACCAAAATGGCGGCAGTCGAGGACGAAACGCAGCCGGTCCGCAAACGTCCTGTTCAGGTGCAGCCTATGCAACTTGATAGAACGGTGGTGGAGCGGCACCGGAGCGAAGATTATTTGCTGGCTCTGGCGCTATTGCAGCCGAAGTTACGAGCGTATCTGGAGCCCTTTACCGACGACATGTTCGATAGGCCTGAAGCCAAATTGGTTCTCGATTTCCTTAAGGGGCACCCGGATTACGACGGTCAAGATAAGCAGGCAGTGCAAGAGTTTGCAGAGTATGCTAAAATATTATCATTAGTCTACGAGACGACCTATCAATCAATAGACCTAAGCGAGCAGATGAACGATATTCGTCTCAAGAGGTCGCAGCTGATAGAACAATACGTAAAAACGCAAAAAGGCATCAACAAACAACGCATAAATGAAGCGGAAGGCGAAGCGCAGCAGGTACTGTTCCGACGTGACGCCGAACTGAACAATTTATTAAGACACTACACCTAAGGAGGCATGCGACATATGGCAGCCAAAAAGAACGACGCACCAAAAGACAAAGACGCGCTTCAGCAAGCAAAAGCTGAGCTACTAGAGCAGGCTAAAAAGGCCGGTAAGATAGATGCTAAAGATATCTCGGCTAAAATCCCCGATGTTCCCGAAAACGTTGAGTTGCTTGATTCGCTGTACACCGAGCTCACCGAGGCCGGTATAGAAGTTGCTGCGGCCGAAGAGCCAGTAGCTGCCGAGCTGAGTGATGAGTGGCTGATTGACGACGAAGAAGACACCATGATGGTCGAAGACCAGACATACCTCGACGACATTGCTGATGACTCGGTGCGCTTGTACCTGCGTGAGATCGGTAAGATTCCACTGTTGAACGCCGAGGAAGAGCTTGATCTGGCTAAGCGCGTGGTCGCCGGCGACAAAGAAGCCAAGGATCAGATGGCTGAGGCTAACCTGCGTTTGGTGGTTTCGATTGCCAAGCGATACGTAGGCCGCGGTCTGGATCTGCTCGACCTGATCGAGGAAGGCAACACCGGCTTGCTCCGTGCTGTCGAGAAGTTCGACCCGGACAAGGGCTTCAAATTCAGTACATACGCCACCTGGTGGATCCGCCAGGCGATTACTCGCGCCATTGCTGATCAGGCCCGTACTATCCGCATTCCAGTGCACATGGTTGAAACCATCAACAAGTTACTGCGCACGCAGCGTCGTTTGACCCAAGACCTCAACCGTGAGCCCACCAACGCCGAAATCGCCAAGGAAATGGAGATCGACGAGGCTAAGGTTGAACACATTATGAAGATCAAGCAGGATATTAGCTCGCTTGATGCCTCTATCCGTGATGATGAGGAAGAGAGTGTTCTAGCAGACTTCATCGAAGATGAAGACACTATCACCCCAGAAGAATCGGCTACCGGCCAGCTCCTTAAGGAGCAGGTGAAAGACATGCTGGGCGCGCTGACCGAGCGCGAGCAGAAGATCCTGAAGCTGCGTTTTGGCTTGGAAGACGGCAAGCAGCACACGCTCGAAGAGGTGGGCCAAGAATTTAGCGTGACCCGCGAACGCATTCGTCAAATCGAAGCCAAGGCGCTTGCCAAACTGCGCAAGCACAAAGATGCACGTAAGCTACACGACTACATAAAGTAGTAATGAGAGAACCGAGATAGGTTCTCTCATATAGCTTCGCGCGAAAGGTATTTTTTCGGCTTAGCATATAGTTCTTGCTTTCGCTTGAACTATCGCGCCGGCAAATGGTACATTTGTTCGGGCTGCTCTTTCCTGACAACTTAGAAATGGACCTCGAAATGAATTCGAGGTCCATTTAATACAAACTTATTTTCGGTTTTATAGGGAAGGTCTGGTAAAATAATTTGGAAATGACAGGTGTGAGCTCGCTCCAGCAGGAAATACTGCAAGATCCGCGATATCGTGACAGCTTAGGGGGCATCACACTTTATGGAGTGGCGGGAACAAACGGTAGCGGCAAAGACTCATTGATGGAGCTGCTGATAGATCGGGGCTTTCTGTGCTTTAACACCAGTGATAACTTGCGTGAGATATCTCAAGCCGTTTTCAATTCTATTGATCGCGGTGGCAACGATGCACCATTGGGGCGCGTTGGTAACGCTTTTCGTACTGTATACCCAGGCGGCATGGTAGAGCTGGGGTTGCTTAAGTGGCTGGTGGGGGTAGATGTTTTGCCGGAAGAACTGCGGCCCCGAGGTCTAGTGATTGGCAGTATCCGTGGTACTGGCGAAGCGCAGCGTCTACGTGAATTTGGGGGCAAGCTGATTGTGATTGATGCCGATCCACGGGTTCGCTTTAACCGTTTGCAAGGCCGTGGACGGGCTGATGACAACATTAACTTTGAGCAGTTTTTAGAAAAAGAAGCCGGTGATATGGCAGTAGGTGAAACCGACCCAACCAAGTTCGGTATGGCGGCTGTTATGGATATGGCTGATATTCGTATCGAGAATAGCGGTGATGATGTGGATGCCTTTAAGGCAAAAGCTGTTCAAGTTTTAGGGCTTTGAGCGAGATAGACGAGGCGGTCTTAGCGAGAGGCTAATTTGCAGCCTACCTGAATCACGAAACCCTAATCTGTTAATTGGATTTAGGTGACTTGTTCAACTCTGTTGGATTTTGACCTGTTCATGATTATACCTTTGTATCTTAAGTCTCGAGGTTTACACAGTACATCCGTTTGACTTATTTTATAGGTAGTTATATACCATAATGTAATAAGCGAGCGTCTGGGAGCTACTGTACGCGCAGCGGTATATAGAAAGGAATTATATGACTACAGGTGAGACGGGTGAGTTTGGTTACAAGTATAGCCTCGAAACACTACTAGCGTATTACGAGGGATTGGCCCGGCCGCTTGAGGAAGAGATTCGTGGTCCCGAGGCAGGCTTGCATGAGATAATTCGCCTATATGCGCCAGATTTTGATCCGTCAGAATTCCCTGAGGATGGATTGGGGCAAGCGGAACTTTTAATTGCGGCTGGCGAAGTAATTGGCGACAAAACGGACGGTAGACCTCGCTGGGAGATTCTTGAGAAAAAGAGGCGCAAGGGAGAAGCTCCGCTTGATCCTCGTCAGGCGGCCTATGTCACTGCAATGGCGAGGTATCTAGGAGGCCGATTCCCTAGAACGACAGAAGACGGAATTACGGAGAGGCCTGGGGAATTTTATCCTGACAATATCCATTTGCATGAGGACTTGGTTGCAGAGCCCCTTGAGGGGAAGATCGTTTTGGTCGAGGCCGGAGGAAATCAACAGGCGGCCGTGAGGCGCGGATTGGCCGAAAAGCTGACAGGGGGTGACATCATCCAAGTGGTAAGTGGCCGTGAAATACCACTTGTGCGGAGAAAGACTAATGAGTCTGGCGCGACGACTTTTAGCGTTAACCCTGAATACGTACAAGTAGCAGCTATGCTTGGCTGGACTATCCCAGAAGTCGGCCCCGACGGTACGGTAGACGGGCAAGCTCAGGATAGAGAAGGGCAACCCGTTTCTCATAATCCTACAGAGTACGACATCACTAAAGCGTACAATCTTTCCAGGGGCGACACCCCTGAGTGGGAAGGGGTGCCTGACGACGAGCACGGAGATGTTGTGCAGCTCGCTCAATTTACCAACGGCCCTAGGAGGATTTCTTTGGTGCAGCCTAAGCCATCTGATGGCAGACAGGCCACATTGAGAGATGGCGTGCGAGCAGCGTTACGCAGGATTGAGACAATGGGGCTGCACGTTGCCATTACTACTAATGGACAATATGTGCCGTATACAACGCTCGGGATGGCCGACATACTAAGAAGGGAATTTCCCCGTGTAGCAGGTCTGCATGTCGTCGGTGATGAAACGGGTAATAAACGTGGTGTAGACACGCACCTTGAGGAAATTGGCCGCTTTTTACGTGTGCTTGGCAGGCATTTGTTTGATATCGAAAAAAGCTTTTAGTGTAGTGCTTGCTGCAGGTGGGCACGGAGCTTAGCGGCTCCATGCTTTTTTATGAGCTCTTTGTGGCTAGTAGCTTTGGTGTGGCGATGTAACACACGAATAGCTGTGTAGAGCCCCGCCCCGCTAAGAGCGGTCAACCAGTCCCAACCGGTGAGGCTGCCACTGCCGAAATATGGTTGCACGAGTGGATTGTAGACGATATTTATGATGCAGAAGATGGAAATGGCAAAGGCGGCCAAGAGCTTTTTGTTACTCCATAGATAGCTGCTGAACAGCGGCTGCCCCTGGCTCCGTACCAGCAGTAGATTCATGAATTGGCAGAGTACTAGTGTGAGGTAGGCAAGGATACTAGCCTGCATGTAAGGTATGGCTGAGGTGGCGAGATGTAGGGCACTCAGGTGGTGCCTTGTAAAGAATAAGAGGTAGTTGGCATAGGTGAGCATAGCGGCTAGCAGGCCGTAGCCAATGAACTCGCTGGTTGAGGTGCGGTTGATGATGTGATTGTGGATGTCGCGTGGTTTTTCGCGCATGAGCCGGCTGGCGGCTGGGTCCCAACCGAGAGCGGTTATGGGGAAAATCTCGGCCACGATATCAATGGCCAGAATCTGTACGGCGGTGATAGCGGCTGGGATGCCCCAAATGGCCGTGGCTGCAAGGCTTATGAGTATGGTGGTGAGCTCGCCGGCATTATCGGTAAGGGCGCAGCGGGCGGCTTTTTTGATGTTTTGGAAGCTTAGGCGGCCTTGTTCTATGGCGGTTACCAGTGTGCCAAAGCTGTCGTCGAGCAGCACGATTTCGGCGGCCTGTTTGGCGACATCGGTGCCGGTGCGGCCCATGGCCACACCAATGTCGGCGCGTTTTAAGGCCGGGGCATCATTAATGCCGTCACCGGTGACCGCCACGACGTTGTTGTTTGATTTGGCGAGTTCTACAATACGCAGTTTATCTTCGGGGCTGACGCGGCTAAAAACGGTGCCGCCGCGCAGGAATAGTGTAAGCACCTGTGTATCTGACAGGTGTGGTAGCTCATCACCCATTATAATGGTCAGTTTGTCTTCGGCGAGGCCGGCCTTGCGGGCGATGGCTTCAGCGGTGGCGGGGTAGTCACCGGTAATAATTGACACTTTAATGTGTGCGGCTTGCGCCGCAGCCATGGCTTTTGGCACTTCGTCGCGCAGCGGGTCAACCATGCTGACAATGCCCAGAAAGGTTAGTTTTTGCTCGGCATCTTCAAGGTGTTGCGTTTGCGGATTGAAGCCTTTGGGGAGCTCGCGGTAGGCAAATGCTAGGTTACGCTCGGCGAGTGCGGCATGCTGCTCATTATAGTTAGCAAAAAACGTTTTGTCGGCAGCGGTGAACTTGCGGACGTGGCCGTGGTCCCAGAGTGTAGTTGAGCAATTCATGATGCTTTCGGGGGCACCTTTTACGAAGGCATAGAGCTTGTCATCAATTTCACGGACGCTGGTCATGCGTTTGCGGGCACTGTCAAAGGCGTACTCTTTGCGTTCTGGGAAGTGCTCGTTTAAGTTGGAGGGCTCCAAGCCAGCTTTACGGGCCAGGGTAATTAAGGCTCCTTCGGTAGGATCGCCCACGACGTACCAGTCGGCATGTTCGTCGTCCGGCGGATTAACCAGGGCGTTGCTGGCGAGTGCGCCAGTTTGGAAGAACAGATGGAGCTCTTTAAGCGCCTGTCCGCCAATTGGTCGGCCCTTTTCGTTACAGACGGCGCCGTTCATTTCGTATCCGGTGCCGGATATAGCATATTCGCTGCGGCCAATAAGAGCACGAGTCACGGTCATTTCATTCTTCGTTAATGTGCCCGTTTTGTCGGTGGCGATGATGTTCGTGGCGCCAAGCGTCTCTACGGCTGAGAGCTTTTTGACGAGTGCGTGAGCCCGAGCCATGCGGCTAGCAGTTTGGGCGAGGGTAATGCTTACTTCTGCCACCAAACCCTCCGGGATCATAGCGGCCGCAATACTAACGCCAAATAGCACCGCAGTCTTAACACCTAAGTTTGCCTGTAGCTCGATCAGTGTTAATACGGCGGCCAAGATAACGGTTCCCTGTGTTAGTCGTATTGCCAGATGGTTCATTTCGCGCTGAAGGGGCGAAGTATCGGTTTGGGTGCTGGAGCTGAGTCCGGCTATGCGCCCTAGCTCGGTGTGCATGCCGGTGCTGACGATGACGGCATAACCGGTACCCAGTGCGACGGTAGTACCCATATAGAGCATGTTATGGCGGGCGCCGATGGCTACGTCGCTTTCAATGGCGTGCTTGAACTTACGCGTAGGTTGGCTCTCGCCGGTGAGGGCAAAGTCGTTCGTGGCGAGCTCGTCTTCGCTTAAAACGCGGGCATCGGCCGGGACGCTATCGCCGGCTTCCAGATAGATCACGTCACCTGGCACAAGCTCAGTGCTATCTATCTCGTGCACAGTACCACTGCGTACTACTTTGGCTTGTGGCGCAGCTAAGCGCTCAAGACTGGCAAGCAGGCTTTCTGCCTTATATTCCTGAAAGAATCCGACCACAGCGTTGATGAGAGCGATAACGACCAAGATAATTGCTGTGCGGCCGTCTTGAAGGTACACCGACAGGGCAGCGCTGGCGAGCAGAACGATTACCAGCAGGTTCTTAAACTGCCGGGCAAACATGCGTACTGCTGAGGTGCGTTTAGTGCGCTCCAGCTGGTTTGGACCGATGTGTCGAAGCCGCTCGGCGGCCTCGGTCTTGTCGAGGCCGCCGGTCGCCGTACGTAAGTCCTCAAGTGTGCCTACAACCGAAAGTCGGTAATAGGGAAGTTTATGCCCATCCATTTGCTCTTTAGTATAGCGTAAGCAGTTATACTCTGGCAGTATTTGGTGTATGTTCGGGTAAAAAATGTGTACACCGACGCACGTTGCATAGGTAGTTTTGGAAAACTTGGGCGTGCCGCACGATTGTACTGGTTACGCTATACTTACATGTATGACTCGTGTGTTGCACGACAAACTGTTTCGGCCACTGTTGCTCTTGTGCGGGTTATGTATGGTGCTGTCATTCGCGCCCAGTGTGGCGGCATCGCCGTTTGGGCAAGGGGTGTTTGGGGCTCAGGTGCCATTTGGGGCGGTCACTAGCCTTACCATTGCACTTGGTGGCAATGTTAACCTAAGTTTGACGCCGAGCGGTGCAACCTTTACCGGCAGCGGCTCACATACTATTACCGTGACCTCTACCGATGCAGCTGGCTACGCCCTCTATATTTACAGCGCAGGCAGCACGGCATTGACCAATGGGGCAGTAACGTTACCGGCCAGCGGCAATAGTAGTGCTGCTCCATTGGCAACAAATACGTGGGGCTACAATATCGACGCCTCTAGTAACTATATTGGCCTAACGGCGACCCCTGTACTCCTTAAAACTGCGTCAGGACCATATGAATCAGGGGATAATACTACGGTGACCTATGGAGTCCTTGCTGGTGCATCACAAGCGGCGGGGAACTATACGGCATCGGTGACCTACACGGCCGTTGCGCTTAATGAGTAGCTAGCCCTGATCGCTTTGTGAATCCTTGTCGCCAGCGGGCTTGCCTCCGCGTCGTTTCCTGGCGGTGCTAGCCAAGATTGCTATGGCTAACACAAACGCAACCGACCAAGGTGGTATGTAGACGACCCATCGCGATTGTTGGACCACCCAATTGGAGGCTGTTTTGTAGCCGTATGTCGCACGGTAAATGCCAGGGAGTGCGGGACTTGGAATGCTCCCACTCAGACTGCGAACCTTACCTGGCAGCAGAACATGAGCTGATGAAGTCTCGGCGGGCTTGGTAAAAAGGCCATGGAGCTGCCCTCCGATGTACACAAACGAGTAGACGTTGCCGGTATTAATGGGTCGCAAACGGAAGGGAATAGTCCGGCCAAATGATATGAGTTGGATGGAACTGTCCTCTAGATGACTTACGGTAGAGAGCTTGCCGTTAACCGTCACATATGCCAAGTCGGCAGCTTGCAGGGTACTGCTAACGCCGCCGGAAGCGAGGTTAGCACTTGCAAGCAGGGTATAGTAGTAGCCGCCTGGAGCACTGCGTGCAGGTACGTCGAGGCTATACGAGATATCACGTGTTTGGTTTGGTTGCAGGATAACAACAGATTGATCTATGTGCAGCCAGTTGTTGGCGGGCGCGTGAAAGGTGTAATCGTAGGTGTAGTCGGTAACAGAGAACTGCTCTACGGAGAGGCTGACACTCAATGGGTTAGAGGTAAGGTTCGCCACACTGAATGAACTCTGTGTGCCGTGGCCGGCGTCCACTGACAGGTATTGCCGCAAGGGCGTAATGAGTAAACCACGTGCTGGGGCGGGGGGCGGCGCGGCTGCCTGAGCGGTGCCGATCGCAATGTAGCCTAGTACTAGGCCGAGTGTTAAAAGCAACAGGCTGAATCTACGCTTCATGCCAGGTCGTTTTTAGGAGCGTTTCGTGAGTATTACCTGGATATCACTGACGACATTCTTGTAGTGCTGGATGGCGAAGGTTTGCGCCTCTTGGCTGCGATTTTGCCACTCGGGAGTCAGTACGTATCCATAGGTAAAATCGAAGTCGCATTGTACAGGGTAGTGGTCGAGCTTATTATCGATGCGCCATTGTTTATTGAGGTATAAAAAGCTTGCTTCAGAGATGGCTCGCTGGTGCGTAGGGTCTTGCCAAGCACGCATACTTGAGTAATAGGGGCAAATAATGCGAGCAAAGCCGCTGGTGGCAATATTGGGATTGTTTGGGTCGAATGCTGCTGGCTTTAAAATACGGTAAATCTCATCAAAGAACTGAAAAAACGGGTCATGATAGCCATCACCATGGGGGATGTGCTCCACGAAATGTGAGCATTCAATCTCGTCGACTGAGCCGTCTGCGAACTGATCCCAAGGGAACTGGAGCAAGTTTTGGACGTAGTCGGCGTCTTTAGTTTTGGCGATATCGACGCCCTTAAAGCCCTCGGGCTTGTTGTTGCCGCATGCCAGCGAGAGCCGCAGTGGCTTTTCAGTTTTGGGGGCGGCTTTAGTGCTCATCGTTTCTCCTTACCACATTAGTTGATTAGCGGCGTCATAATGGCCGACTTTGACGCGTGAGTCGCAGGCGAATTTGTAACCAAACTCCCGGGCGTGCTGGAAGAACCAGAGATCTTGGGTAAAAACCTGGGCACCACCACCGAGCAGTACTTCTTGCTTGGTTTTAAACCAGTTGCCATAGTCGAAGCGCGTATCTTTCAGCATCTCTAGACGAAAAAGGGTAAAACCCATACCTAAGCCATTGCAAGGGGTAATGGTATCAGGCTGAGGAATGCGGGGGATGAAGTTTAACGGCATAGCTGCCGGATCGCCATAACACATTGGCTGGCCACCTTCACCCTTGGTCCAGTATAGGCCGCCAACCGCATCGTATTCATCGATGGATTCATAGAGCTTAAGTAGACCATCGGCAGGTGGGGCGTTATCTTCTTCGAGCGTCAGCAAAAATTTGAACGTGCTGAGCTCTTCATTTTCCAGAATCATTTTTATGACCTGGTTGTACGCCTCACCAACTTCCATGCCCTCCATAAAGAGTGGGCCGAGGACTTTTTGATTCATGGGGCGGATTAAGCCTTGCCAACTTTGGACGATACGGGCGGGGATGAGGCCTCGGGTGGGGCATACGATGATAGTCGATAGATCTCGGTATGTTTTTTGCTTTTCGAGGCGCGTCGCGTAGTCGCTGGCATTATGAATCCCAGCATTATCGGGTACGAGAATTTGAGGTTGCGCCATGCTATCTTAAAATTATATCACGCAACAAGCCAGGCTACCGTGGGTGTGATGGCTATACGAGGTGGTGAGAGGGTAACCGTGGCCGACCAGTAATCGGTAGTACCACTGCTGCCGACGTTGCCAAAGGCGGTTGGGTTTTCCGTACCACTGGCGCTGAGCAGCTTAGTGGCAATTGCTGCATCATTGCCTGTAGCGTTGTTTGTGACGATAGTGTAGCCGGTGGGGGCCGTCCAGCCGCCAGGGTTTGAGCCTGTCCAGTTGTCCCCAATGGCAAGCGCCATAGCCGCGCTAGAGACGGCTACAACAGGTGGTGGGTCGGGGTTAATGGCTACTCCACTGGCACTGGTGGTCTGAGCGGAGGCGTCAATCGGGTTGCTGGTATCGCAGCCACTAAAACCAAGGATGTATAACTCGCGGTAGATAGTGCCGGTGTAGGTCCAAGTAAGGTTTGGCGCGCTTACACCCCGCACAATATAGCCGAGGTAGTAGCCAAACTGTGAGCTTGCACTAGTGCCGCTGAAGATGGTGGTCCAGCCGGCTGGAGGTATAAAGGCTGTGCTGCCTTCAAGTTCGAATAGCGCAACCAGTACATCCCCCTGCACAGTCCCTGTTGGCTCGGTTCCGGTTGGCTGGGTACCGGTGGCGATGGAGTGAGTTTCGTTGCGGAAAGCGATGGCCATAACAGGGTCCTAGTAAGTAGCGTTAAATATGGCGTTATAGAAGTTTGCAGATTGTAGGATTGAGGCGGCAGTGTTGTTGATCTGGCTGCCCACAATGGTTGCTGGTCCAGCCGATGTGGCGGCAGTATATACACCCTCAAATAACACAACATCGCGTGCGGCAGTTGTGTTGGTACCGATTGGTGTTAATACGGCACCTCCGGCGACACCGTTGATCTGGTTGTTGCCATACAGAGTCATACTGGCGCCGGGGGCAGTCGTTGCACTCGAAATTGCCGCTGCTATCCAATATTCCCCAGGAGTGACATTAACGTTCATGGGTACGGTGAGCTGGCGCATACCACTAACACCGGTGAGCGAGGTACTGCTGACGCTACTGGCAGCCTGCCATGAGAAAGCATTGTTGGTACTGCCCGAAGAGGCGAGTGAAAGTGTTGAACCGTTTAAGGTGTACAGGCCCATCCATAATGACATCTTTGCCGAGCCGGTGGCGTTTCCAGTAGACGTTCCCACGGATATAGAACCACCAATTTTGGCGGCAGAACCGCTGACGTAGAACGGCATGTACATGTGCTGAATGGATAGTGAGCCTTGAGGCAATGTTCCAATCGAGGCGAAAATATCATCGGGGTACTCCCAGCGTGAAAGCGTTGTGTAGGTCGGGGCCACGGGCGCACCGATACTGATGGTTGAGCCGTTGGTTGAGATGCTAACGGCACCGGTGGCGGATAAGCTTGAGGTGGCGGGTGCGGACAGCTGTACCGATCCACCCGAGTAACCCACACTCATGGCGCCTAGCCCGTTTAGGCTGACGCTGCGAGCATCCACGGTTGTGCTAGAGTTCTGAGTGCTGTTTCCCGGAGCGTACATGCCCAATGTTTGGTTCGTTTGCGAAGTGATGCCGTTGTGCGAAGCGGTAATTGTTGAGGCGTTCAAACCAAAACTCACGCCGTTGCTGTTAGAGAAGGTAACCGCAGCCAGAGAGGCAGAGTTGCCACCAGCCGAAAAATTGATGCTGGCATTGGCGGCATTCACGCTCACTGTTGCGCCACTGGCACCAGTAGTTTGTGACAGCGTGATATTGTTGCCACCAGCAAACACCACCGTGCCGGTTGAGATGACCATGCTCGCGCCCGCCGTATTTCCGGCGAAGCTGGCATTTATTCTGCCGCCGTTTACTGATGGGGTGTACGCCATAATGTAAAACTATAAGTAGTATATCAAATTGGCTGGCATGGCAAGTCTATAGAATATACCATAGTGAGCCGTTACTGATGAGACCGACGGCGGTATATTGCAAATCTAAAGTAAAACTGGTCAGGCCGTCGATGGTGTCGGTGCTCGAGCGAGTAATAATAACAGTGTGTGCGGAGTTGTCGATGCGTTTCACATAAAACCGATAGCCTGCTAAGCCACTGGCTACCGGTAGGGTGATGGTGACATTGCCACTGGTGGCATCGGCAAACACAACTGTGTCGTTGCTGGTGATCGTATAGTTAGTAGTCTGAGTTCCGGTGGTAAACGTACCATTCAGATTTCCCCAGGCTGGTAGGCCGCTGGCAGCCTTTAAGACTTGGCCGTCACTGCCAATGGCCAGGCGCACGAAATTGCCGCTGCTGTCACGATAGTATAAGTCACCGGTTGCCCCAGAGGAGTCATCATAGATGGCCACTTTTTTGCGTGTAGTGCCGGTGGTTATGGTGAAATACAGCGAATCAGTGTTAAATTCCATCGCCCCGGCTGCGGGTGTGGAGAGGACGGTGCCCGAAGTAAACGTCAGGGGTGCAGTGCTTGCGCTGCCTGCCCGAATGGTAACATTTTGGTGTCCGCCGTTTACTGCGTTATCGGTGCCATCATCGTAGTGCTCCTTTTTAAGGTACTGGCGAATAATGTCACCCCACGTGCCGTCGTCACTGTTTACTATCGGTAGACGTTGTGGTGTTGCCATACTCTATGCCTATTCGCCGAATTTACGTGTTCCAAAGCCTGCTAAACCGTTGCTATCAGAGGTGGCAGTGGTTTGGGTTGGCTTGATGCTCGAAAATAAAGATAAAAAATTATTAAGACCAAACAACGCCAAGGCGGCTGCAGCCATATACTCTAGAAATTGTTTACGAGTGATCTCGGTAGTGAGTTTCTCGCGCAAAGTATCATGCATGTTTTTCTTTTCCGTTGTTTTGGAGTTTGTATCTGTGATCACAAACATGTCCCCTAAAATAGGAGAACCATATTCCACAAACCTGCACATAAGTAGAGGTCCAAATCCACTATAGCATAAGCAATATGCGAATGTATAACTTAGCTCTTCTCGGCTGTAGGTTGCGGCGGCGCTTTACGCTTGTTACGCACATACCTCCAGATTGGTCTTGCCGCGGAGCGTGCAATCATGAAAATTGCAAACAAGAGCAGCAGCGTTGCCGTGAGTACGCCAAGCAAAATCTTCCATGGTATTACCCAGAAGCTCACAGAACTTTCTATGGGGACGTCGTGACCACCACTGCTATAGACGGCCACCAGATGCGCAGTGTAGTGGCCAATCCGTAATTTAGAGAGTGATGCCCAGTTCCAGACGAGCTTTTGCTGAGTGGTGCCATCAGTATTCTGTGTCGTTTGATAGGCGGGAAAGCCGTCATTCCATGTGGCGGTTATGGTGCGTTCGGTACCTGGTAGGATGTAGCCATGTGTGGTGTTTACGGTAAGCGAGGCAAGTGGGGCCTGCGTGTGGCTGCCACGCTGTATGAATATGTTACCGTATGGCTGGGTAATAGTGTTGCCAGTATTGCGAAAGCGTACCGAAAAAGTTGCGGGCAGGTACTCATACATATGCTTGCTGACACTAAATCCGTTGACTTTCAGGCTACTCGTGGTTCCGGGGCGGTCGATATTTATAAGGGTAAATACTGCCACGGAGCCGTTGATAACTCTGCTGCCTTCCGATGCTTTCGGTGTGTTTTGACGGCTTATAACCAGGGCAAACGCATAGCTAAAACCAGCGTCTTTTGGTATGTTGAGGGTGATTTCTTCGTTTTCCCATTGGCCAGGCTGTATGGTGAAACTTGGTGCAGAGAAACTGATCCAGCGTGCAATGTCGGGAGGGGTAGTGTCGAGCAGTCTTACCGCATTGCTGTTGCTACTAAGGGTAAAACTGCGGGGTTCAATTTTAAGCTGTTCCGTGCCGCTGCCACCGTTGCGTATTTTAAGCTCTAGTTGGGTCTTGGTGCCGGGCTTTACGGTCGTGACGAGCGGTGAAGGGGTGACCTGTAGACTGAAGTCACTGGGCGAAGCGTCGGCAAATACTGGCGCTGTGCCTGTAGCAAGTATAATTGCTAGCATTGCCCATGTAGCGGTATGTTTCAAGGTCCCTCTCATCATTATCATCTAGTATAGCAAACCGCGGCTGTTGCAGCCGCGGTTAAGAATTTCGTGTGATCGTGTTCAGCTAGAAGAGACCAGCACCTACAACAGTGATTGTGTCCGTGTAGTCGGATGCAGCCGCAGTTGAAGCATTAACTGCTATGTTGTTTGTCATAGTGAGCACTGCAGTGTTGGCCACACCAGCACTACTAGCTAACAGACGCAAGCCAGTATCGAGACCACCACCCTTGTAATTCACGCCACCTGAGGCAAAAGCAGGGTCAACGGTAATAGCCCCACCACTGACGATGCTGCTAGTTACGCCTGTGTTATAGCCTGCTGTTCCTGCACTAAGCGTGCTGACTGTGCCTGGTGTTGTAGAGGCGATAGTTGCTGACGCGGTTGCCGATGAAAGACCAGTGTTGGCGTCCTTTGCCCAAACCATCCAACCATTCTTTGCATTAGTGTTAACAGTCACTGTGCGGGGTGTGGGGCTAGTAGAAACAGCAGCTGAACTAAGTGTGCCTAAGGCATCTGTGTTGCCGCTGAGTGCAAATGAGAAGGCTGGAGGCACGGTGGCAGTAACAACAATCTGGTCATTGGTAATGCTTGCGCTGGCAAACTGGGCGGTGTCAATGTCGGTCGGAGTGCTGGTTTGCGTAGTGACGCTGCCCAAATTAGATGGGCTTGCGCTTGAGGTTACCGTCACGGCCGCACTGTTTGTCCAGTTGAAACAGTATAATGTGCCCGCAGTTAGGTCGCCGCTGCCGAATGTCACATCCTGTCCACTTACGGTTGAAGCCGTAGCAATGCTTGGCCAGGCAGTACCGCCTGTTGGCCATGATAGGTTAGTAGTACTAACAGTAAACGTTCCGGCGGCGCCAAGCGTGTAGCCAGTGGGAAAGGTGACCTTAACCTTCGCTTCAGTGGCCGTGCTTGCCGGCTTAGCGCAGACGGTCCCGGTAGTGGCCGTGCTTATCTGCATCCTGTCAAAACGTACAAATACTTCGCTAAGAGCTGCGGCATGCGCCGTTTGGTCAAAACCGAACAGAGTAATAGAGCTTGCTGCTGTTACGGCTGCAATTGACAAACGGAGGAGTTTTTTATTTTTAGACAGATGCATATGTTATTTTAAAGCACTTTCAAAAATGTTTATGCTTACCCTTACTAACGAGTGTACATGATTTACAACATACGTGCAACAATCTGCACGAATGATGGGCCACAGCGTCCTTATATGCACCCCTCATCACCGTAGAATGATGTAAATACTACTACTATCTACCAGGCCCAGTGGCGTATAACTTGCTGGTAGGTGTTCTGAAGCTGGTCCGAGCTGGCACTGCCGTTCGTACTAAATGCCAGCTCAACGTAGTGATCACCCCGGGTCCAGAAAACGACGATGTTTGCAGGCCCGGATATGGCATGAAAGGCGACTGCTCCTGTGGGCAACTCAGGCGGGGTAAATGTGCCATACATGCCACTGCTAGCGCGTAAGTGGTAATCACCAATACTACTCAGGCCATCTGATGGCAGGGTTGCCCAGGTGGCCGCAAATTGCTGATCTGTAGTTGTGTCGGTCGCGGCTACGAGTCTGAGCTGGATAAGCGGATCTGTTGGTGTTTCCGTCTGTGTCTTTAGGCTAAAACTGATAGGCAGTGTGGTTGAGAAATATGCCGTTTTGATGAGGAGTGGCTCCGGCAAAGAGGGCTGGGGTTGTTGTGTCGATATTTGAGTAGCCACAGTGCCAACTGCTGCCGAACCGGCCCAGCGTCGTACGGTCAAGGCTACTGGTATTAGCACGGCTGCGCACGATGCAGCCGCGATGGTTAACAGTTTGGGCCGGTGTTTCACCTAATGTTTCCTTGCACGCCGAATGGTCTTAGGCCGCCCATGTGCAGAAATCTGGGCATACGCAAGTGCGTGTGCTTGAATCCATAGCCAACCAAAACCTGAAAGCACCAGTAAGTACGCGCCGTATACCCCAATTAGGCTAGGGCCGCCCCATATTGGTCGAGTAGGTGTAGCGAATATACCTGTTCCGGGCGACGGTGGTACATAAGGAGTTACTGCGGCGTAGTGTTGCGTTAGAACCTGGCCTGCTGAGTCAGACGCCTGCACAGTAACATCATAGGATTGCATCAGGCCGTAGTGGTGCTGATAGCTCAGCTGACCAGCATCGCTGAGGTGATATGTTTCGGTCGCATTGTCTCCCCAGTTGATAATGAACGTATACGGAGCTGTGCCACCGGCAATAGTGCCCAGCCACACCGCATTTTTCTGGGGCCCAAAGGTGATGAAGGGCGTATTTATGGTCAAGGTGAGTGGTGGCAGAGTAGATGTTATGGGTGCTGGTGTTGTCGTGTCGGTATTGGGAGTACTTTGGGCGACAGGAGCTGCCGGCGGAAGCGGTGGGGCCGGTGGGGTGTATGTTACCGTCACAGGGGCACTGTCGGGGCCAGTGTCACCAGTGATGGTATAAGACCGAGCGACCAGGGTGTTCCTACCGGCTTGGAGCGTGAAGCGTAGGCTGAAATTATTGCTGCTGTCACATGGAACTGATCCAGTCTCGGCACCATTATCAACTGATGCTATAACAACCTGCGGCGTGACTACGGGGCAGCTACCATCCAAAGTCAGGTCGGCTTTATCAGTTACCGTATTATCTGGCGGGTGTGTAATAATTGCGGGGTCGTCAGGGATAGGGGCGGCTATACGTGCGTACACATAGAGTGAATCAGCTGTAGCTCGAGCGAGGATACTAGTGCCCACTATAGTCAGTCCGGCAAGGCCGATAACAATAGCTAGGCTGCGATACGATGTGTGTTTATGATGGAGTAGCCTGCCGGTGTGTCGGTGGTGTTGCAGATGGAGTTTTTGATGGAGTACATGCATGTTTTGTGCTGCCCTTTATTCCAGTATAGCCTACTATTCTAGGCTTGGCTGAGAGCAACTCTGTGGCGGGCGGTGTGCTTGGCCTCAACCCAGACAATGCCGCTCACTGAAACAGCCGTGAGGAACATACCATACAGCCCAAAGAGTGTTGCTGGTGTCACTACCGAAGTTCGATAGGCGGTGAGACTTGTCTTTGCTGCCGCCAATGTATAGGCGCCAACAGCAAATTGCTGACTGGTAGCATGGCCAGCACTATCCGCAACAGTTATGAGCGCATTATATGAGGCTAAGCGTATGTAGGCATGTCCAAATGATTGGTTTCCGCTGTTGCTGGTGATGTTGTCTTGCTTGCCGTCATCCCAGTCTATATGAATGTGGTATGGTGGCGTACCGCCGCTAACGGTGCCAGTCCAGGAGGCCGCTCTATCGTCGCCTAAATAGCTCAGCGGGTTGCTAGTGTAGAGTGCTACTGGAGATGGGCTAGTTTTTGACGCCATATTCGTTGGAACGGTGATGTGCACAGGCGTGCCAATAGGTCCTGGTCGCGAGATGATGGTATACGTTTTAGTAACAAGCGTATGGGCACCGCCACTCAGGGTAATTGGCAGCGAAAAATCATTGTTGCTATCGCAAACGGCGGACCCAACGCTGTTATCGTCAACCACAATCTGCACTACAACTTGGGGCGAAACTATCGGACAGCTGCCGAGTACCAGCAGACTGCTTTTGGTGAGCTTCGCCCCATCGGCGGGTTGCGTAATAATTGCCGCTGCGGTTGGTACCGGCGGTGCCACCATAGCCTGTACGCTCACTAGTGAATCGGCGGCGACTCGGCCAGCAACGGTTACGGCTACCATTGCTAGCCCTGCAAATGCAAAGACAACCGCTAGCCCTCGGTACGAAGTGTGCCGATGGTGTAGCACCTTACCGGTATGTTGGTGATGCTGTAGTTTGAGGTGGTGGTGTATTTTTTGGTGCAAGACGCGCATGTTTGTTTGGCAACCTTTATCTAGCATTATAGCGCACTAGGTTCGTAGTCTATACTGTAAGCAAAGGAGTTAGTACACGTGGCAGAGACCAAACCAAAAAAGCTGGCAGTTATAGACGGAAAATCGGTGTTTTATCGGGGCTATTACGCCATGCCGAATCTGACGACAAAGGATGGCATTTCTACGGGTGGTGTCTATGGTTTTGCCACGATGGCACTCGAGGTGATTAAACAGCTTAAACCAGATTACGTTGCCGTTGCCTGGGATAAGCCCAAGACCAACATCCGCCGCCGGCTTGCGCTCTACTCCGAGTATAAAGCCGGCCGCAAACCTGCACCTCCTGATTTTTACGAGCAAATTCCCGTGCTCCACGAACTGCTCCAGGCGTTCGGCTGGCCACTCTATGAACTAGACGATTACGAGGCCGACGACATCATGGGGTCGCTGGCTGTGCAGGCTCATGCACAGGGCATTGAAACGATGCTCATTACTTCAGACCTCGATATGCTACAGCTTGTGAACAGCAGCGTGCACGTCTATGCGCTCAAAACCGGCTTTTCTAACATTGAGCTGTATAGCCCTAAAACCTTCGAGACAAAATACGGCATAGATGTGCAGCAGTTTGTCGATTATAAATCACTGGTGGGTGATTCATCAGATAACATTCCTGGTGTGGCCGGCGTGGGTCCAGTGGCTGCACGCAAGCTGCTGAACGAATACAAGACGCTGGATGGTATCTACGAGAACATCGATCTCATTTCCGGCAAAACACACAACCAGCTGGTCGAACACAAAGACACGGCATATCTAAGCCATAAGCTGGCAGAGATCTGGACTGATGCGCCACTCAAGCTGGACTTAACAGAGGTAGATGGTAGCAAGGTCCAGCCCGAAAAGTTGCTTCAGTTGCTTGAAAAACTAGAGTTTAAGAACCTGGCGCGGCAATTGCCAGACATAATGCAGGTCGCGGTGGAGGCACATCAGGCGGTACATGGTGGTGTAGCGCTCAAACCGGGTAAAAACCATATTGTAGACAGCGACGAAAAGCTTGCGATGGTAGATATACCACGTTCTGAGCCCCTATACATTCACACCCGTGCTGCGGGCAAGCATGGAGTTCGGCCCGAGGTGCTTATCTTAAGCACGGACGGTAAAGACGTGCATCCCTTTGACCTACGTAAGATAGATGTGGATATCGTCGTGGAAAAGCTACGCACCTTAGGCCCGCTGATAGGCTACGATGTAAAATCTTCGCTCCAGTTACTCCTTGAACTGGGCATCACGGAGCTGCCCGAGGTAGAGCATGATGTACTCATCGGCTCATTCCTTGTCAATTCGCTTCGCCGCGAGCAATCGTTGACTGAATTAGCCGTGGCCGATCTCGGTTATGGCGGTTCACCGTTTGAAGACCTTGATGCAGATGAGGTTATCAGCCGTGCCCCCGAAATCATCGCAGCCATAAAAGCGCTGCATGACCAACAAGTGAAACAGCTCGCAGGTATGCCCAAGTTGCCCAAGCTAGCGAAGACGGTCGAGTGGCCGGTAATACCCGTGCTTGCCCGTATGGAATGGCAGGGTATACAGCTCAATGTTGACTATCTAAAAACATTTGCCGTTGAGCTCGACCGAAGCATTTCTGACCTTGAACAAGAAATTTACGGTCACGCCGGCAAGGAATTCAACATCGGTAGTCCTGCTCAACTAGCCGACATTTTGTTCGAGACGCTGCAGTTGCCGACCAGCGGCATCAAAAAGGGCAAAACCGGCTACAGCACTGCCGCCGATATGTTAGATAAACTTCGGCCGTTGCATCCAATTATCGATTTGATTACTCAATACCGCGAGGTGACCAAGCTCAAAAACACTTACGTTGACACGTTGCCGGAGCAGACTGATGGCCACCATCGTGTCCATACTACCTACGCACTTACGGTTGCCCAAACAGGACGCCTAAGTAGCAACGATCCGAACTTGCAGAACATCCCTGTCCGTACTGAGCTCGGCAAGCGTATCCGTACGGCATTTGTGGCAGGCAAAGGCAAGCGCCTGGTAAGTGCTGATTACAGCCAGTTTGAGCTTCGTCTGGCGGCCGCTATGAGTGGCGATGATGATATGGTGGCACAGTTTAACAGAGGTGCCGATATTCATGTAACAACTGCTGCACAAATTTACGGCCGCGAGCTGGAGGATGTCACTAAGCAGCAACGCAGCGCCGCCAAAACGGTAAACTTCGGGGTGTTATATGGCATGAGCCCGCATGGCCTTAGTGCCGCTACTGGTATGACGTTTGAACAAAGCAAGCACTTCATTGACGAATACTTCAAGCTGCGCAAACCACTCATCGGCTACCTGGAGGGTCTCAAAGACCAGGCGCGTGACCAAGGCTACGTCGAAACGCTCTTTGGCCGTCGTCGTCCTATGCCCGATATCAAAGCCAGCAATTTTATGGTACGCAGTGCTGCCGAGCGCGCCGCTATGAACATGCCTATCCAGGGCACCGAGGCAGATCTGATGAAGCTCGCTATGGTAGCGGTTGATACAGAGCTAGAAAAGATCGATGGTGCCAAGCAGCTGCTGCAAATTCATGACTCCATCGTGGTTGAATGCAACGAAGCTGATGCCGAAAAGGTGGCTACTATGCTTAAAAAGATCATGGAAGCCGTCGACCCTGATTTATCGGTCAAACTCCTGGTAGATACCTCTATCGGTCAAAACTGGGGTGAACTATAAGATACAGAGCTATTCACGACTATAGCTTTGTTAGGTATGATATAGGCTTGTAATTTAGGGAGTATGGGCATGCAGAACAACTGGAGTGACAAGCACACGGCTGAGTATGCCACAAGCGACTGGATAGATAAGCCATCTATCTTCGCGGAAACGGCCATCTCTTACTTTCCCGAGAAAGGAAAGATTTTAGACCTGGGTGCAGGACAGGGGCAAGATAGCCGCTTTTTTGCCGAGCATGGATACGCAGTCACTAGTACTGATTTGGAACAGTCTGCCCTTGATCTTAGCAAGTCTAAACTGCCACACGAACTGGCAGACAAGGTTGATCTACGGCAAGTGGACTTGCGGGAGCGACTGCCATTCGCCGATGCTATGTTTGATGTAGTCTATGCCCATTTATCGTTTCATTACTTTAGTGAAGAAGTCACCAAGCAACTGCTGGCAGAGGTTAAACGCGTGCTTCGCCCAGGTGGAATGCTGGCGTTTTTGGTCAACACTGCCCTTGATCCGGAAGCTGACATGGGTATCGAAATTGAGCCCAACTATCGCCAGATAGGTCAGACGGCCAAGCGTTTCTTCACAATTGAGATGACGAAAGAATACACTATGGGTTTTGTAGCAAAAGTACTAGATAACCAAGGCGAAACATATAAAGATCGTGCCAAGGGTGTCCATAATCTTATTCGTTTCATAGGGACTAAATCGGAGTAGGTTATATATGAATAAACAGATTGTATTCAGAGGTGAGCTCTTCGAAATAGAGCAAGCCACCCAGCCGGACGGACGGGTATTTGAGCGAGCGGTACGGGCACCGGGCGTACGCCTTATCATTGCAGATAAGCCAAATCAGAAAGTCTTGCTTACTAAAGAGTGGCGGGCCGAATTGAATGATTGGGACTATCGCCTACCGGGCGGTAAAGTATTCGACACTTTAGCCGACTATGATGCGTTCCGTGAAAATAATGGAGATATGGCCGAGGCAGCAGAGCAAAAGGCAATTGCTGAAGCTGCGGAGGAAGCGGCGGTCGACATTAAGGCACTACACTTATTCAAGAAATCTACCCTCGGAGCTACAGTTGTGTGGGACCTGTGGTGCTTTGAAGTGACTGAGTGGCTGATGTCTGAAGATGGTCAAAAGCTAGAGGAAGGTGAACAAATCGAAACGGATAATTGGTTCACCTTCGCTGAGGCAAAACAGATGATACTTACTGGCCAGATGCAGGAAGAAAGAGTGGCGCTTATACTGCTGCAATGGCTTGAAGGTATTTCTAATAAATGACGGATATACAACAGCGTATCGCCTGCAAGGCAGTGGTGGTAGACAACGATGGAAGAGTGCTGGTGCTGCGTGAAGCATCGACTTATGAAGAAGGTACAAATAGTGGTCGCTGGCATTGCCCAGGTGGCCGCATACACCCTGGCGAACCGTTTATTGAGGGCCTAAAGCGCGAAGTTGCTGAGGAAACAGGTTTGGAAATTGCAACGCATGAACCGTTTTACGTTGGTGAGTGGTTTCCCATGATCAAAGGGGTACAGAATCAGATAATAGCTATCTTCTTTGCTTGTACTCTAGCCTCTGATGCCAAGGGTGATGTAGTGCGCCTGAGTGAAGAGCATGACGCTTCTCGTTGGGTCACGGCTGCTGAGGCGGCGGCTCTTGATATGATGCCGCCCGAGCACGATGTCATTGCTGACTATTTCAAAAAATTCTCCTAGTGCACTTTCTAGATATGTGTCACCTTTCTTACGGAATGGCTAACTGCTTCATGGGAAGCTGATGCTTGCGGGAGTGGTATTTGCGGGGGTCTTCACCGCTGCAGATTAGCAACCGTCTATCAGCTAAGCGAGGTGGTTATACTATGGAGACACTTATGTCGCCCGCCGATGACGAGGGCTTCAATCCAGACGAGGTAGAGGCAGGTATTACAGAACTTATTAATTATGTGCATACGGCGGGCCAGCCCGAGAATCCGCCGGTGTGCGACGACACAAGGGCACATCGTCAGCACCGGCTGCGTATGCTAGGAGGCGTTGTAACCAGAACTCATGACTACCTTGTCGCACCCCATTCGCCACAGCTGGTCAGAGACGTGGGTCGAGTGCCGCTAGGGGCCTTATGCCCGCAAAGGTCTGGGCGCTCCAACTAGCCCTCCTCTGCCTGTAGAATGTGACCGGACTGCGCCCATAGAAGGCGACTATGCCCTGACAGCAAGTAAAGCTCCGCTAAGCTGGAGTTTTCAATGCAAGAGGACGTATCACGCCATTCTACCCTGGTAGAATGGCATCTATCTACTCACCTGGTTCAGCGGATGGGGGTAGTCCTTGCTGTATCTCACGCTCAAGATGGTTCACTGCGAGCCGCTGGTTTCGTATAGTATCAGGGGCATCACTAACTAGCAGTTCTTGCAGGACATACAATCCTACTCTCTTAAGACGTTGACCAAGGGGTATCCGTTCACTCTGGGGAAAATCTTCCATATACTACTCCTGTAACTTATATCATAACAACACACTTTGTACATTTATGCAAGTAGCATTAATGTTTTGCTGAGCTTTCGTATCACCTTTGTATCTTGAAAACGCTCATGTTCGTCAATAGGTTAAATATAATCAAACAAGGCAGAGAGAGTAGACCTGCAGCCTTTCTTGTTAGGGAGAGTTGCCATAAGATGTTATTTGTGATAAAATAACAACAAACTTATGGACGTACGGACAGGAATTCGCAATGTGCTCGTAGCGCTGGTGGGGGCCGGCGTTGTTGTGCTACTCATTGTGTTGCTTTTTAAGGCAATCTTTGGCCACGGTGCCGCGCCTCAAAAGCTAGTGGATGTCGGCAAGTATGCCGACACCAACGCGGTTGCCACGCTGCTTATGGATGGTCCAACGAACCTCGATCAGAACCACTACCAGATAAAAATAACCGTCAATGCTATGCAGAGTCAGATTGACCTGATTCAAGGCTACCAAGGGAATATAACCAGAACCCAGTCATACCCAAGCAACTCTTCGGCGTACGGTGCATTTTTGCAGTCGCTTAAGCTACAGGGTTTTGCAAAGGGCAGAATCGTAAAAATTGATTACCGTGGGTACTGCCCAACGGGCAGTCGCTACATATATAGCTTTAACGATGGTCAGAGCAATCTATTCAGCTATTGGTCGACCAGTTGCGGTGGACAGGGAACGTTCCAGGGAAGCCCCTCAGGTGTGCGCCAATTGTTTGAGGCACAGATACCTCCAAAGGATCTCAGCGCTTTTGTTAGTGGCACCAGCATAACTCTCTAGTGCATGGCTTGATACAATAGAGGTATGGATACAGCCCATACCAAAGCGATTATTTTTGATTTGTACGGCGTGCTGGCAATTAATGGGTGGCAGGCATTTAAAGCTCGACACTTTTCTGAGAGGGAAGAGGTATGGGACGAGATTTTTCGCCTCGGCCGCAAAGTAGATTCCGGCCAGGCAGATTACGACGAGCTTGTCGAGCTGGCTGCCAAGCAGGCAGGGGTAAGCGAAGCGGCCGTACGCTACGAACTTGAACATACCTTACCTAACCAAGAATTACTCACGTATATTCGCACCAGTCTCAAACCATATTTTAGGCTTGGCATTTTAAGTAACGCTAGCAGCAGCAAGGTCATTGACCAAATTTTTACCACGGAAGACGAGGCGTTGTTTGATGCGATTGTACTTTCGCACCACACCGGTCTTACTAAGCCAAACGTCGCGATGTATCGGGCTATCTCGGCACGATTGAACGTACCAGCAGAGGAATGCGTGTTTATAGATGACCAGGAGCGTCATGTAGAGGGTGCCCGAGCGGCAGGCATGCCGGCCCATGTGTTTACGAGCCTTCCCGATTTGCAAACGATAGTTGCGGGGCTTGTATGACGCGGGCCATAATTTTCGATTGCTTCGGCGTTGTAATAAGTGATGCCCTGGAAGTTATTTGTGCTCGCTTGCGCGCCAAAGACCCTGCTGCTGCCGACGAGGTACGCGGCTTAGTCCACGCTAGTAATCGCGGGATTATTACGCCACGTGAATCGGGCGAGCATATTGCTCGGATCTTGGGTGTGAGCTACGAACAGTACCGCCAACAGATTGCTGAGGGCGAAACCAAAGACGTCGAACTTCTCCGGTATATCAAGGAATTACGCCAAACATACAAAACGGCACTGCTGAGTAATATTGGTGTTGACAGTCTGGAGCGACGTTTTGAGCCGGGTGAGCTCGAGCACTATTTTGATGTGGTGGTTGCGTCAGGCGAAATCGGCTATGCTAAACCCGAACTACAAGCGTATGTAATAACCGCACAGCGCCTCGGAGTAGCTCCAGAAGAATGCGTGTTTGTTGATGACCGCTCCCCCTATTGCGAAGCAGCTCGGGCTGCAAGTATGCAGGCTATTTTATACCAAGACCTTGCGCAATTTCGCTCCGAGCTCAAAACATTACTTTAGCCAATACGAAGCATAATGCGCTTGTCAGTTGCTGCGGCCTCTTGTAATTTGGGGAGATTCAGGCGCAGACTGCCGATCAGGGCGGCGCTTCGCGCGGCCACAATGATGGCGTGCTGCTGCATCGTCACGCGTACTTCCGCCTCATTGTAATAGCGGCGTACATATTCTTTTATCGCACGTACTTCTGGCGGCTCATCAAAATCTTTGCGCCGCAGTATTTCTCCAAGTCCATCCATGACGTATCAGTATAGCCTGGTACAATAGATATATGCCAGAGCTACCAGAGGTAGAGACAGTTCGGATAGGTCTTAACGGGCTATTACCCGGTCGTGTATTTAAGGTGGTTACGCATGATACCGACAAATCATTCCCTAATACGGCAAACGATGTCCGGTCGTTTCTGGTTGGTGCATCAGTTATGAGCGTAAAGCGCCGGGCCAAAGTGCTGCTTATAGAGCTTTCCAGCAATTATTCACTAGTCATACATCTGAAGATGACTGGCCAGCTCGTATTTGTGTCGCGTGACACGCGTTTTGGCGCAGGCCATCCGAATGATTCGCTTGTACATGCTTTGCCCGATAAGTCTACCCGGGTTACCTTCGCCTTTGAAGATGGCAGCAGGCTGTTCTTTAATGACCAGCGTAAATTCGGCTGGGTCAGATTGCTCCCCACTGCCGAAGTGCCCAATATAGACTTTATGAAAAAGGTTGGTCCGGAGCCGCTTGAAGCTAGCTTTACGGCCGAGGCTTTCGTGGAACGCTTGCAACGTCGCAAAAACACTTCTATCAAGGCGGCGTTGCTCGACCAAACGGTGGTTGCGGGAGTCGGTAATATTTATGCTGATGAATCGCTGTGGGGCGCCAAAATCCACCCCGCCATGCGGGTGGCGAATGTACCTGTGTCAAAATTGCACACGTTGTTTGGCGAACTGCAATACGTACTGAATTTGGCGATTCAAAAGGGCGGTTCGTCAAATCATACCTACGTGAACGCTGAGGGCAAAAAGGGTAGCTACATGGACTTTGCCCGGGTATTCCGGCGCGAAGGCCTTGCTTGCCCACGCTGCGGTGCAACCATTGAAAAGTTACGCGTAGCGGGCCGGGGTACGCATATCTGTCCACACGAACAGAAACTGGCTAGCTATTCCTAAGATTGCCTACCTTACAATTTACTGAGCAGTTGGATTACTTCGTGTACGTTTTTTATGCGAAATCGTGCCGCAGTCTGCCCGCGCCCGACTCGTATACTGTAGGCACCAGCCGGCACGGCGGCGAATGTGTCTTCATCGGTTGCGTCGTCGCCTAGGGCGAGTACAAAATCGTGGTCGTGTATTAGCCACTCTTGAGCTATGCGGCCCTTGCTGATGTCTGCTGGATGTACCTCGAATATCTTGTTTCCGGATTTTGCAGTCAGATTAAACTGTTTTGCTAGTGGTTTCGTGAGTCGCTGGAGTGCTACCAGGCTTTTTTGTGCATGGTATGGCTTTGCTGCACGGTAGTGCCATACGAGTGCGGCGTTTTTTTGTTCAACAAGTGACCCTGGGGTTGCCGAGGCGTAGTATTCGAATAAAGCTTTTACCGGTCTCTTCCATCCTGGATTAATCTGGCTGGTACGGTGCCACTTTTTACCCCCAGCCCGCCGAAAAAAGGCGCCATGCTCTGCCGCTAGAGCAATGTTGAGCTTACCGAACCATTTGTCGAGATCTTGCTTGCTACGTCCACTAATTATCACAACTTCGTTGGCAGAGTTGGCAGCTAAGTGCCGCAAAATCTCCATAATTTTTTTGGTCGGCTTTGCAGCGGCTGGATCGCTTACGAACTCGCGCAGGACACCGTCGTAATCAAGCAGCAGCAGTCGCTTGTTTGCTCGGTGGTATGCGCTTACCAGGCCCGCGGTGCGATTAGCAGTAAGCGTACGGGTGAGTGCCGGCCGTGTGTGTATCGGCTGCTGCAGCGTGTCTACGAAATTCGTCGCCCAGTATTGTATATCAAAGTGTTCAATATGCTGCCGCATGCGCTGGGCTCGAGCCTTAATCTCCTTTTTGGGCAAGGTAAGGGCGCGCTTAAGGCCAACGGCCAGCGACCGCGACTTTGTGGGGTCAACCTGGATGGCGTCCCGCAGCTCCTCGGCCGCCCCGGCAGTTTTGCTGAGAACTAGGGCGCCATCATCCTGTTGCTTGCTGGC
>Ga0070658_10000025_pt1 | contig 174551 bp, 174 predicted proteins | sample KBSC13metaG_FD_64664 | JGI IMG/M metagenome (GOLD analysis project Ga0070658, IMG submission 64664) | Corn rhizosphere microbial communities from Kellogg Biological Station, Michigan, USA - KBS C1-3 metaG | ecosystem: Host-associated > Plants > Roots > Rhizosphere > Soil ...
ATGTATTTTTCATGCTGTTTAAAGCAATTAAAAGTGAAATAAAATTAAGCTTGCAATCAATCCGTGACAAGATGTTCAACTATTGCACATGCTGATAATCAATATGATACGAACATTTCGTTGAGTGATTTGCCCTGCATTGACTTACCGAAATACGCACTTTTTTACGCGACCTGGTGGCAGAAACGGGCTTTTGACCAAAAACCAAAAGCCTGCAATCATTGGATTTGCAGGCTTTTACCTGTTTCTGATATCGAAATTTGCGGAGAGGGAGGGATTCGAAAAGCCCCAAAACCGAACTGAATTTCAATATGTTACATGGGATATATTTCTTAACTCACCGAAATACTCACCAATTTTTATAGATTAATTGCAAATCTTATCGTACAAATATAACAACTATGGATTGGTAAGTAAATTGTTTCACGATACGGTCTGTTTAAAATCAAAAATATCTTGAATGACATGAAAAGGGTCATTGGCTAATGAAAAAACCTAAAAGGTGACGAGAATCATTTATTTTTTTTAGAGCAGCATTACCTTTGTTTAACGTTTCCCAGTTTTAAAAACCCATTTATGAACAAGCAATTTTGCTAGTATTCCAGAACAACGTGAAATTGCAGTATATTTGGCGTAGTTGAAGTCTCATAGCTGAATTCGGATCCACGCGCCAGCTTTTACCTATTAACGACATTTTAATTTTCAAAAATGAGCGAACCAACTTTCTTATTCGATCAATTGAGCATAAACAATATTTAAAAATGGAACATAAAACACAGCCAGTTAACGACTTTGTAAGTCTTCTCGATTACAATAACAACGTTATATTTAATATGACGCCGCAGGAAGTTACTGCAGCGGTAATTTCCGGTGATGCTTCAAGGGTGCGCCAAATTGAGGGGCAATTTGCTATTGTAGAGAAAGTGGGGCAACAGGTATTTATGGCACGTTCTATTGGAAGGCCAATGCGTTATTTCCTGGCCAAACAAGTGTCAGGGCCCTTGCTCATTGTAGCCGAGCGGATTGATGAAATTTACGATTACCTGAAGACCAAAGGGCTCCATACCCAATTCCATCCATCCTACACGAGGATGGTACCCGCACATTATGTGGTTCGGGTAGAAGTAATTGGCTGCCCCGATCCGAACCCAGTTTATACCCGCTTCTTTGAGCCAAAGAGAAATAGCTTGACAAATGACCTGGATAAAATCGGCATAGCCTATATGGAAGCACTGGCTAACGAATGTCAAAAATGGCTGATGTCGATACCTGCCGATGAACCGGTAGGCGTCTTATTTTCGGGTGGCATTGACAGCGGATCGGTTTTCCTTGTGCTTTATGATTTGATGCTTAAACTTGGCATGTCGCCCCAGCGGTTAAAGGCCTTTACACTTTCAGTAAACAATGGACCGGATGCTGCGCAGGCATACCAATTTTTGGATCAATTGGGACTGTCCATGTACCTGGAGATCATTGATGTTCCGAAGACGGCTATTGACTACAAAGAAGCAATTAAAATAATTGAGGATTATAAGCCGCTTGATCTTGAATCTGCCACTATGGCTATGGCTTTGTGTAAACAAATACGCCGGCTATATCCAGAGTGGAAATATCTTGCGGACGGGGACGGCGGCGATGAAAACCTGAAAGATTACCCGATAGCGGAAAATACTGAGCTTACTATCCGCAGTGTGTTAAACAATATGATGCTTTACCAGGAAGGTTGGGGCGTTGACAAGATCAAACATTCGCTGACCTATTCGGGCGGCCAAAGCAGGGGCCACGTGCGTTCCTATGCCCCATGCCGCTCATTCGGATTCAAAGGCCTGAGCCCTTACGCATTGCCCAACGTTATTGAAGTTGCCGAGGGTATTCCTTTTATCCAATTAACCAATTGGAGCGAGGAAGCGCTTTACGCCCTAAAGGGGGAAATAGTAAAAAGGGGAATAAAAGCTCTTACCGGGATAGATATGCCGGTGTTTGAAAAGCGCAGGTTTCAAAAGGGCGCCGTACCGGAAGGTACATTTGAGCAATTGTTTCCGCAGGATGAAATGGAGTACCGCACCTATTTTAATTCCCTCTATTTTTAATTCCCTCTATGCATGATAACCGTGAAATTGAAAATTTTCGTTCTGCGAGGAACGCTGTAAACCCCGATATACCCTATCATTTTCTGCAAGAGCATGAACCGGATGCCAGGGGAGATTTACAGCGTGTGAATACGATTTTTCTTAGCAGCAAGGAATGTTCTTTCAAGTGCGTGATGTGTGATCTTTGGAAAAACACGCTGAATGAACCCACGCCGCCTGGTGCCATTTTAAAACAAATTGATTATGCCCTGGCCAGGCTGCCGGAAGCCGATGTAATTAAGCTTTATAATAACGGGAACTTCTTTGACAAAAAGGCTGTTCCACCTATAGATTATCCCGGAATAGTTGAACGGCTGAGGTCATTTAGCCGGGTTATTGTAGAAAATCATCCCAAACTTTGTGATGAAGCCTGCCTGCAATTTAACGATAGATTGAGCGGTATCCTGGAAATTGCCATGGGGCTTGAAACCATTCACCCGGATGTTTTGCCTAAACTTAATAAGCAAATGACTGCCCAAGATTTTAGCGAGGCAGCAACATTCTTAAGAAGTAATAACATTGACGTACGTGCATTTATACTACTAAATCCGCCCTACCTTACCGATAGGGTCGAAAATATCCGCTGGGTTCATAAAACAGTGCAATTCGCATTTGATTGCGGGGTACAATGCTGTTCCGTCATTCCCACACGGCCGGGCAACGGAGTGATGGAATTACTTTATGAACAAGGGTACTATATGGCGCCGTCGCTGGAAACGCTGGAGGAAGTTTTTGAAAACGCTCTTAGTTTAAAGGGCGGCCGGGTATTTGCCGATGTTTGGGATATCGCCTTCCTTTCCCGTTGCCCGGATTGTTTTGAAGCAAGAAAGCAACGTTTGGAGATAATGAACTTAGAACAGAAACTTCACCCCCGGATAGCCTGTAATTGTCAATTAAACTATGCCCGACACTAAGGAAAAACATTTTGATATTTTAATAGCAGGCGCAGGATTTGCCGGTTCACTCACCGCATTGATTTTACATAACCAGGGTTTTAAGGTTTGCCTGGTAGAAAAAGGACAGCATCCCCGTTTTGCCATTGGCGAGTCGTCCACACCAATTGCTGACATGCAATTACGTGATATAGCAATAAAATATAATTTACCATGGCTGTATGATTTTTCCCGCTATGGCAGTTGGCAGCAATCCCACCCCGAAATTGTTTGCGGAATTAAAAGAGGGTTCAGCTTTTTCAAGCATTATCCTGGCGAAGATTTCACCACCGATGCAAACCACGGGAACGAATTACTTGTTGCGGCAAGTGTTGACGACATTCAATCGGACACGAATTGGATGCGTTCAGACTTTGACGCGTTCCTGGTAAGCAAAGTGCGAGAAACAGGGATCAGTTATTTTGACCTGACTGAAATTGTCTCGGCAAAAAGAAACCCCGATTGGACGTTTAAATGTATCCGTCACCATGACGGGGCGATAGATATTCATGCCGCCTTTTACATTGAGGCTACCGGTGGCGGCTTTTTACTCGAAAAACTGCTCGGGATCAAAACTTCATCTGACGGTTTTTTGACCGATTCATTTGCTGTATTTTCTCATTTCCATGGTATTGCCAGGTGGACAGAAATGCTTAAAAAAGCAAATGTACCTACCGATGACTTTCCTTATGATCCTGACAATTCAGCCCTTCATCAAATTTTGGAGGAGGGATGGATTTGGATGCTGCGGTTTAATGATCAGCGTACCAGCTTTGGTTTCACGCTTAACAGCAAAGAGCAATCTTTAAAGGGCTTGCAAACAGGCCAAATATGGGATGCAATGCTTGCGAAGTACCCTTCAGTTAAGAATATACTAAAGGCCGCAACCCTTGCAGCGGAGCCGGGCAAAATAATTAAATCGGCCAGGCTGCAAAGAAAGGTAGACCGGTGTTTTGGACCGGGATGGGCAGTGCTTCCGCATACCGCCGGCTTTGTCGATCCGCTGTTCAGCTCGGGTATTGCGCATTCAATTGCAGGAATTCAAAAACTAACCGGCATACTTAAAGAGCACTTTAACAATCCCGTACCCCTTGACGCAGGGTTGAAAGAATATGAGCATTCCATATTCACGGAACTGAAATTGATTGATCAGCTTGTTGCAGGCTGTTATAGGACCATGGCTCATTTCGAGCTATTCACGGTATGGTCCATGCTTTATTTTGCGGCCACCATTACTTATGAACGCCGCCTTATGCGAAATGAGTTGCCCGGATATTTCCTCGGTGCCGATGATCCCTATATTATAGATATTGCGCAAAGATCTTATACAGACTTATCGGAAATTTTGGAAAAACCGCAACCAACCAAAGAGGATATTGCGAAATTTACCAACTTGGTAAGGGAACGGATCAAGCCACTAAATAAGGCAGGCTTATTAGATCCTACATCAAAAAATATGTATCGCCATACCGCAGCAGGGTTTTAAATGCACAGGTAATATTTTAACCCTTATCAATCCCCTGCCTTTGCTGCATTTTTAACCCCTGCTGTTTTTAATGCGTTTTTGAAATCAAATGTGCCTACTTTCCTGGTATTGTATTTTTGCTGATATTCCCGGTGTTCTTTGTCTGTCGGGTAGGCTATATTTTCACCATAAGGATAAGAGGGCATTTTATGGAAAGGCAGCGGGGCAACTGTTTGCCCATTAGCCGTATTCAGGTCGCCGTCTTTAACCCATCCATCACTGTAAATCAGGAAGTCGCGTTTCCAGCCCTTTGGCAATGCCGGTAACCGGCGGGCATCAAAGTCTATACTTATTTCATCGCCGCCGTCAGCAATAATATATTCGTCATCCGTTTGTTGTAGCAGCGGCAAGACATCGCCGTAGCGGGTATAATTACCTATAAGGTCACGCCATTTCTGACCTTTGGTTACAGGGGAATAATCAAACCATTCAGGACCAAAAGGTCCGCCTTTCCGGTAATCGGCAGAATAGCCCCGATAATCTAAATTAGCTGTAATCATACTAATATCCTGCATTTTTACCGGCGCTTTTACATTTCCCGTTGAAAAAAATATCTGATCCCAGTAAATTTGCATATTAGTGCTGATCTTAACCCGCCTGTCATTGGCAGTAAGGAATTTACCCGACAAGTTGGCAATAACCATTTTATCCCGGCCCATCGGGAAACCCATATTTGGAATAACAGTTTCCCACTCTCCCTTTTTATTGATGACCTGCAAAGAAGGCGGATGCACACGATATTTATCCGATTGCGCGACGGCCATATTAATGCTGGCGTCTGACGGGAAGATCCATCCCCGCAAAAACAAAGTCAAGTTATCTGCCTTGGCTTTACTTCCCAGGTCGAGGATCAGCTCATGATCTTCGGCAAGGCCCTGGAATTTTCCCAATGAGAAATTCGACGCATATTCAAAATCATAGGCGCTAATCTTATGGAGCAGATCATTCCCTTTTTCATCTTTGGCACTAAGCGGCAAATGCTTATCAGCAACCTGGTAAAGCTTTTTGCCCGGGAAAGGAGGGGGGACAAATCGCTCGTCGGCGTAAACATCCACCGAATCAGGATGATCTACCGCTGTGAGTCCTACTTTATCAAAGTAAACCGCCTCCCACAATTCTTCAGTTACCTTAATTGAATAGCGGCCATTTCTGGGCTTTAGTTTCTCTCCCGGAATAAGCAGGTATTCCTTTGAAGCATCTGAAAAAGAATAGGTGGTATCGGTGCCATGAATGGCCAATGGCATGCCAAGGGCACTCCTCCACATCATATCCTTTATGAATTCATATTTTTTACCGTTCCATGTAAACAAAAATGGGCAAGAACCTTTAAGGAGTTCCACGTCTAATATGCGTTCCTGGCTTGTTGGGTCAGCAATGGTTTGCGCAACACCATTAGGCCATATAACACGAACAGTACCGAACTTATTTCTCGTACCTACGCCGAACTCGGTTATTGGGCCGGTCACTGTCTTGAGTTGATACAGGTCTCCCGACCTTAGTTCAACCTGCGCCCCGATTCCCAGCCTGTTGTTTTTGCTATTGCCATAAGAAAGTCCAAATAACTGAACCTGTATAAAATGATTCATATTGCCGCCATCATTTCTAAGGAACCGGACGCCATCCGGTCCGGACAAAAGAATATCCTGATCCCCGTCCATATCAAAGTCGCCAATTTTAATTTGATGGGCTTGCATTACATTTTTAGGCAATAGGTATGAAACATCGCTAAAGCCTTTGGTTGTATCATTGTGAAATAGCTTTACACCACTTTTTGATTTATCAGCGTTTACGCCGGCAACCAGCAAATCCTGATGCCCGTCATTATCGAAGTCTACCAAAGCGACATCATTTATTTTTATCCCTTTCAGCGCATTGCTGATTTTTTTTGACACCAGATCAGGGGTGAAACTGTGGCCATTATTTTTTAGCAGCGAACAGTTGCCGTTCGGACCTCCCGCCACGAAAATATCGAGCATTCCATCATTGTTGTAGTCTCCAAAAGCAATTGCAGACCCTGAATAAGCTGCATTCCGAAGTCCAGCAGAGTCGCTGATATTCCTGAAGTTTGAATGGCGGTTATTATTGAATAATTGTACCCCGCCGTTTTCGTTCAACCCGGTTATATCAATGTCACCGTCAGCGTCCCAGTCTCCGAAATCCATGGCAATTGTGCCCTGTGAATTTTCACTAAGGCCCATAGTGTTCGCCTGTTCTGTAAAAGTTCCGTCGCCGTTATTGCGAAAAAATTTATTGCCTCCTTTTACCCCAACAAACATATCCAGGTCGCCATCCTGGTCAAAATCGGCAAACAGCATTTTATTTGCATTGACAATTTTTTCGAGCCCAATTTTCTTTGTTATTTTTGAAAAATTGCCGTCTCCAACGTTCCTGTACACAATAATGCCCTTTGTTGTCGCAATAAAAAGGTCTTGATAACCGTCATTGTCGTAATCCGCAAATGTGGCATCTAAATCCTGCCCTTCATGATCAACGCCTCCGATAACGTTACAAGCCTCAAAAGCTCCGGTCTTGCTAATCAACAGATAGTGTTTTGCGGATGAAGCGCTAGGAGACATAAAACTTACATATACGTAAAGGTTTCCGACCCCATCGCGGTCAGCTTTCGCCAAAACGGAATTTTCAGAATTTAATCCTCTCCCAAGCGCCAGTCCTGCCAGCGCCGAGGCGTCAGTGAAACTCATGGCATTCAACAACCCTTTCCCTTTTGTATCGTATGATACCTGGTCTTCCTGGCTGGTGCTGAATGCAACATGACCTGCGACCAACTGCGGCATTTTTAATTCATCATTTCCGGAGGCAAATTCAACTGACAGCTGCATCAGCTTATGAAACTGTCGTATAAATGGTATAGCTGCAGCAGGCTGGTTGGCCTGTAATAACGACATGGACTTTTGATAAGATGTTTTTACTGTCCCCAAAAAAACAGGCGCAATTTTTTTTACCGCTTGCAGGTTAAAAATGGCGGAATCTGTTTCGCTATTTGCGGCAAGAACCTCTGCTAATTCAAGGCGGGGAACAATATTGGCGGGGACCAGGGCTAATATCTGTGTTAAATAATTTTTCTTCCAGGTCTGCTCCTGGCCCGAAGGCCCAAGATCAGCCAGTTTATATAAAGCTTTAATATTCTTAGGGTCTTTTTTGAGTACTTCTTTTAATTCCCTGACAGCTTCGTCCTTTTCACCTTTTTCAACGAAAACCTCCGATAACATCAATCTCAAATCCAAATCACCTGGTTTAATTTTTAACCCCGCCTTTGCCTGATTTTCAGCGGCTGTGTAGTTCTTTCGCAGAAGATAGAGCAGGGTCAGGTCTTTATTATTCAATATATTGGCAGGGCCTGTTTGTATAGCTTTAATAAAAGAAGCTTCCGCCTCATTAAGTTGGTTTTTTTTCAGGTATAACAATGCCTCCGTCCTGGGGTCCAATTTGCTATTCGCATTATTATTATCATGCTTTCTGTCACATCCCGCAAATCCTATCCCCAGAATAACCAGGTAAGCAAACAGGTTGTTTAAACAAAGCCTTTGCGGATGATAAGAGGTAAACAATATTGGTGCTGCGAGATAATTCTTCATAAGGAAAGCTAAGTTAGGGATTATCTGATGGCATTGAAGTGTTTATATGCCTTTTCACCATCTACCTTACTTAAAGAGTTTACTAAAAACACTCCCCTTGTATTTGTATTTGTTTTTGGTTCGTCGATATCGGATTTATTAAGCAATAAACTACTGCTATTTAACAAAACAACAAATTTACAAGTTGCAAGAAACAAAAAACCGCGCGATTGTTTGGAGCGGAACCGAATAAATAAATCATTAGTGATATTAGTCATTTTTGTACGGGTAGCAGCCCTATACCTTAGATGGCAAGTAATGACCACGGTCATTTATTGTAACCAATCCTATAAACCTAAATTCATTTCTATGGCTGCACAATGACTTAATCTTAAGCCGGGCGAGTAATGATCTGCCCGTTCCACTTTAATCCGGGCTATTGTTCAAACTGATCCAGGCATTGTATAAAATGCTTTTGCCCGGTTTGGCAGCATTGCTTGTTATTTATGCGATACCATCGTCATTCATTCAACAAGATATAATGGGTGCTGATTAGCTTTTAAATTAAAAATTAAAAAAACTTTATATTATGGAGTTGAATAAATCAAAATGGCATAGCCGCTTAACTATTTGGGTTGTCTGTATTTTGTTTTTTGAACTGATTTCCGGGTTAGTGATCTACCTGGTTTCTTTTAGTGTAACTACCCAGGCCCTCGTGATTATGCATACAGCTGTAGGGCTGGTGGCCGTAATACCTTATATCATTTACCAAATCCGGCATTGGTTATCGTATCGCAAAAACAAGCTTACCCAACATAAGCTAATCGGTTATATCGCTATGGTAACCGCAGTTGCAGCGGCCATAACTGGTATTCTGTTAACTTACGAAGCCGTATTTTTGACCCATATAAACTACCTATGGGATCAGATTCATATTGTCGCGACATTTGCGTTTCTGCTATCAGTCATACCCCATATCGGATTATTAATTCTTCGCGATTTTAAAGCTATTAAGGACAAACAAACTAATCCCCTTATAAAAGCGGAAAAAGCATTTGGCCTCCGGGTTCTGTTTTTAACTGCTATACTTACGGCCTTCGTGGGTCTTTTTATTTATGCTTATAACCCTATCGAGTTTCATAATAATTTCCCCGCAGATTATCAGTTTATTTATGGCAAGGACAAGCCGTTTGAACCCAGCCTTGCTACCACAAGTAATGGGGGCGCCATTGATGCCCAGCTTTTGGGTAATTCGAAAACTTGTATGACCAGTGGCTGTCATACCAGTATCGGTCACGAATGGGAAGCCAATGCGCATCGCTATTCGGCCATGGATCCGGCTTTTCGTGCTGTTCAGCATGCCATGGCCGTTGAAAAAGGTCCCGCATCGACACGATATTGCGGGGGTTGCCACGATCCGATTTCCCTTTTATCCGGTTCCAAGAACCTGGATGATACCAAACTTACTAATCCCTTGGGAATGGACGAAGGCGTATCCTGTGTTAGTTGCCATTCTATATCAAAAGTGGACGTTAAAGGGAATGCCCAGTACCAGATCACCAAACGGGTTCCCTATATGTTTGAGATGGAAAAAGGAAAAACGGCCAAATTTTTAAGTGATTTTATGATTCGTGCCTATCCAAAATACCATGTTTCGAGTTTCAACAAAGCAATTTTAAAAACGCCGGAATTCTGTGGCTCGTGTCATAAACAATTTATCGATAAACAGGTAAACGGGGTTGGAACTGTACAGTTGCAGAACCAATATGATAATTGGCGGAAAAGTCACTGGAATCACCCAGGGGTTGCAGCAAAATCAATTGAGTGCCGCGAATGCCACATGCCGCTGAATTCCACCTTTGATCCGGCCAACGGAGATTTGGCCGACTACAATAGAACCGCGAATGATAATATGCACCGCAGCCATCGGTTTCTTGGGGGTAACCAGCTCATGCCAACCCTATTGAAACTTCCGGGTGGTGCAAAACAGGTAGAATTAATAGAAAAATGGCTGAAGGGAGAAGTCCAGATCCCTGAAATTAAAAATAAATGGCATAATGGAACTGTCCTTCCCATTGAATTGCAAGTTCCCGACACCATTAAAGCCGGACAGGATATTGGGATAGATGTGACCATCACAAACAATAAATCAGGCCACAATTTCCCCACCGGCCCGCTCGATCTGATACAGGCCTGGGTCAAGGTAACGGTTAAAGACGCCGATGGTAATGTAGTTTACTCCTCAGGTGTCCTGGATAAGTATCACTTCATACCGCCAGGATCGGTTATTTATCGCGCGCAGCCCATTGATCAGTTTGGGAGCGACGTTGACAGGCACAATTTGTGGAACCTGGTGGGTATAAAGTTCAGCCGTTCACTTTATCCGGGATTCAGTGATCAGTTGAAATATAATTTCGTTTATAAACCGGCGATGCAAGGTCACAGCCATACTAATGATAAGCTATATGTCAGTGCTGAATTGTGTTACCGGAAATTCAACCAGTTTGTGCTTAACCGCTTTTTCTCTGACGGCGGTAAAGTTGATATCACTGCTCCGGTTACTATTATATCCGCTGATCAAAAAACGATAATTGTTAGAAAATCAGTTCCCACCCATTTATAAAAATTATGGCAATTTCCAAGAGAAAAAGATCAATCTACATAACGAGCCTGGTAGCAACTATATCTGCGGTGGTATTAATTTTCTTCTTTTTCGTGCAAGGAAAAAGAAAGCTCTATAGTCCGGGAGAGCATGTAGAAGGCGTAACAGCAGAATTATGGAAGGCTGTCCCAAAGGATCATCCTTACGTAACCTTTACGGACATCACCAGGCGGGCCGGTATCCATTTCACACATTTTAATGGACAACGAACCTCACAACTGCCGGAAGATATGGGATCCGGTGCGGCATGGATCGACTACGATCAGGATGGCAATGAGGATTTATTTATAGTAAACGAAGCCGGCCCTTTGACCATGAAGCCGGCCCAGGTCAGAAAATCAACTGCTCATTGTCAGCTCTATCACAATAATGGCAACGGCACTTTTACGGATATCACTAAAAAAGCAGGTATAAATTTTCAGGGGTGTGGGATGGGCGTTGCCGTCGGGGATATTGATAATGACGGTTTCCCCGATATACTTATCACGGCCTATGGTAAAAATGTGTTCTATCATAACAACGGAAACGGCACTTTCACTGATGAAACCCAAAAGGCTGGATTTGGCGGACAGGATGGCTTTTGGACAGGTGCCAGCTGGGGCGATTATGACCGGGACGGCTTTTTGGATCTGTATGTTTGCGGCTATGTGAAATATAAGCGATTGAACAAGCAGCCTATTGTAGCAAGAGGAAATAATGCGGAGCCTGCGGGGATTAATCCTTTGTCTTTTCCTCCGCAACGCAACTTACTCTATCACAACAACAGAAATGGGACTTTCACAGAAGTAGCTATCCCGGCAGGAGTGGCCGATTTTACCGGAAAAAGTCTCTCCGCATCCTGGTGTGATCTTAACAATGATGGCTGGCCCGATCTGTATGTCGCCAATGATGTGGGTAGTAATGCGCTGTATCTTAATAAAGGCGACGGAACCTTTATTGATGTGAGTTATGCTGCTCACGTAGCAGATTACCGAAGTTCAATGGGCCTGGCCATAGGCGATTGGGACAACGATGGCGATATGGATCTGTTTGTAACGCATTGGCTTGCAGAGGAAAATGCTTTCTACGCGAATAAGCTTAATACAATGAGTAAAAAGCCAAACGGCGGGCCGCCGCTCATGTTTGAGGATAAGGCGGAAAAGTTTGGTCTTGGCCAGGTTTCATTGGACGATGTAGCATGGGGAACCTCATTTTTTGATTATGACAATGATACACGCCTTGATTTATTGGTTGTTAACGGCAGCACCAATCAGCAGGAAGACAATCCAAAATATTTAGTTCCGATGAGAAACCGTCTTTTTTGGAATCAAGGAAATGTAAAAGGCTTTGCCGAAGTTACGACAGTCAGCGGTGAAGCGTTGTCTTATGAAAATGTAGGCAGGGGGGCTGCTTTTGGCGACTATGATAATGATGGTGATATTGATGTATTTATAGTAAGTAATGGCGGCGATGGGGTGCTCTTGAGAAATGATGGCGGGAATAAAAATAGCTGGCTGGAAGTAAAACTTGTGGGTAATAAAAGTAACCGATCGGCTATCGGAGCAAGGATAAAAGTAGTTAGCGGCAAGATACCTCAAATCCGCGAAGTAAATAGTCAGAGTTCTTACTTGTCTCAAAACAGCCTGACCCAACACTTTGGCCTGGCAAAGTTTAAAAAGGCCGATACGCTTACTATCCGATGGCCAAGCGGGCTTAACCAGCAATTTCTGCACATTCCGGCAAATGAACGCATAGAAATAACGGAAGGCGTAAACAAAATTAAAAAATTAGAAAAGTATCATAAATGAAAATCGCCGCATGGCACGTAAAGAATTTATTTTTATCGGAGTGATCCTGCTCGCTGCATTTGCAGGAGTAACAATAGTTAAATTTTGGCGACATCGTGGGCAAAGCGACTCAATAACTATGGCTGCGAAATCGGATTATAAACAAACATTTTGGATTTATTACAACCGGGCCACTCAATACCGGCTTGAGGGTAAAACAGACTCATCCATTATAGCCTATGAGGATGCTCTCAAATTGAATCCAAATCATGAAGACGCCCTGTATTACATTGGGAATATGTATATGAGGGTGGATAAGTTTGATAAAGCTCAGGAAGCTTTGGAAAAATTAATTAAGCTGAATCCGCTAAGCGAACAGGCATATATTCAGTTAGGTAACCTGTATTTTTGTGCGAAGAATACAAATTATTTTCACCCGGAAAAGGCAAAACGGTATTTCGAACATGCTGCGGAGCTGAACAAAGAAACATTAACCCCAAATTTGCGGCTTGGTGAAATTGCGTTGTTTCAGAACCGGATTAATGATGCGTTTGGTATTTTTAACAAACTATCAATGATGGATCAAAAAAACGTGGAGATTTTTTTTATCATCGGTTATCTCAACTGGAAATCGGGGAAGGAGCAGGAGGCCACCAAGGATTTAAAGCATGCTCTCGAACTGGGGATAACGGCTATGTCAACCAATGAACAGGTGGGGAGGGGTACTTCAACTAAAAAACCACCAGCCGTTAAAAACCAAGAGGGTGATCTATTTATGGATTGGTTAGCCGTAAATTTAACAGTACCGAAGAAATATGACATCAAAGTTGAAATGCCTAAACTGTATACGCAATTTGATGAATATTTAAAAACGAGCCGCAGGCAATTGAACCGTAACTAGTTTGATTGCAGTTCGGATTATGTTTCTTACTAACCGGAATATGGGGAAGCTTGTATGCAATTTATATTGTCAGGATCGCCGGGTGAAGCATTTGAAAAATTTGGCATGCCTCGACCCGATTAGCTTTTAAAACAGAACAGACGAAGCACCTAACCGGAGCAATTTTAGCTAATTTAATCGTATCCCTACCTTTCTTAAAATATAGTGGCCGTCTATAAATTCCCCCAAGTAGCTACCGTCTTTTCTCCACACTTCTCCTTCATAAACCATACCTAAATAATTCGATTGCTTATCGAAAAATTTATCATTGTAGATAAAACCCAAATATTGAACATTCCATCTGTAAATGAATTGCTCCACATTTACTAAGGTTGATCAACCCTTATTCTGATAACTATGATAAATATCAGTATTACGGTTGATCTTTTACCAGCCTGAAGAATAAAATATGCCGTATTTTTATATCAATAAGAAGTCTCGTTTAAAACTTTTGCTGTATTGTGCCCAGGAGGCCTCAGCACCAAAACAAATAAATACCTATGACTGAGTCTTTGTTGCTTGCTCTGGCCATATCATTACTAATAGCGGGAGTGATTTCTATTTCTTTACTGCCGCACTCAACCAGGGCAAAGGCAAATTTTATTTTTATAGTTCTTGTTGCCGTAACAACTTCTACTCCGGCGGTGAGGGCATTAACAGGAAATAGTATTGATATTTTCATAGGAAATAATGTTGTCTTTGGAAATATTTCAATCCATATAGACAGCCTCTCATCCTGGTTTATTCTAATCATCAACCTAACCTGTATAAACGGGGCTTTTTACGGTATTGGATACATGAAAGCATACGATCAGCAAAAAGCAAATCTTTCCATGCACTGGATGTTGTTTTTACTATTTCAATCTTCCATGTTATGGGTTTGTATGGTGCAAAACGGCTTAGTTTTTCTGATTGTTTGGGAGGTAATGTCGATTTCTTCCTTTTTGCTTGTCATTTTTGATCATAAGAATAAGGCAACCCTCCAGGCAGGATTGAATTATCTTGTCCAAATGCATATCGGGGTACTTTTCCTTTCCGCGGCGTTTATCTGGGTTTATTTTTCTGAAGGTTCGTTTGAGTTTTCAGCAATCGGAAAGTTCTTCTCGTCCAACCCGAACCTTTGGTTATTTTTTTTATTTTTTTTTGGCTTTGGCATTAAAGCTGGGTTTATCCCTTTACATACCTGGCTCCCGCAGGCGCACCCGGCGGCACCATCGCATATTTCAGGGGTGATGTCCGGCGTCATTGTTAAACTCGGCATCTATGGCATATTAAGAATAGTTTTTTTGCTGAAGCAGGATTATATGGTCATTGGTGAGACGATCATCTCCATCTCTTTAATAACCGGATTGTACGGCATCCTGAATGCATCGGTTCACCGGGATTTTAAAAAAATGCTAGCCTACTGTACCATTGAAAATATCGGTATCATAGGAATCGGCACCGGACTTGGCTTAATGGGAATCGGAAGCGGAATTCCTGTTTTGATTGTTTTAGGCTTTGCTGTGGCCCTGCTCCATACTTTAAATCATTCACTTTTTAAATCACTCCTCTTTTTTAGCGCGGGTTCAGTTTATCAGCAAACCCATACCCGGGATATGGAAAAGTTAGGCGGATTAATATCGGATATGCCGCAAACAGCTCTGTTTTTTTTGGTTGGGGGAATAGCTATCGGCGGACTTCCCCCATTTAACGGATTCGCGTCAGAGTTCTTGTTGTATTATGCTATCTTGCTTGGTATCAAATCCATAGGGATTGCCTATATTACGTTGATGGTATTTTCACTGGCGGGGCTGGCATTAATAGGTGGGATATCGATGCTCACCTTCACAAAAGGTTTCGGAACTATATTTCTCGGTAATCCGCGAACTCTTTTACATCAGCAAGCCCGTGAGGTTTCGTTAGTAATGCGGTTGCCGCAATATTTTATTTTGATCATTATGCTTTCCATTGGTTTATTCCCCCAATTTTACTTTTCTGCGGCAAAAGGGATTGTTTTGAACTTTGTTCCCGCAGCTTCCGGGAGAAATATATTGATCCCGCCATCTTTGTTCCATAGCCTGTCATCCATAGGGGAATTTGGCGTTGTGTTTCTCCTCCTCATCTTTTTAATTTTTGGGCTGAGAAACTATTTCGCGCGGAAAAGACACATAGCGGCCGGTTTAACATGGGGATGCGGGTACGTTGCACCAACAGCCAGAATGCAATATACCGGTAAGTCATTTTCAAAATCACTGGGGAAGCTGCTGAGTTTTGTCGTAATGGAGAAGCCTAAATATAAAGAGATTTCAGCAACCGAAATATTTCCGGCAAAAAGAACACATTCGTCGCATTACAATGACTTTTTTGTTACAAAAATTTTTGACCGGATAGTTGACGGAATTCTTAGGTTTCTGAACTATTTTCAGTTTATCCAAAATGGCAAAATCCAGTTATATATTTTATATGGCGCTTTTTTTATACTGCTGATCTTTTTAGGCACCCTTTTTAATTTTATCTGATGGTAATTGTTACAGCTTTCGTTGTGGTTATCTTTTTAGCGATTATACTTGTTCCATTCCTAAGTGTAACGTGGAAGGGGATCATTACCGTGACAACTGTAACTATTATTGCCATAATCAGCAGTGTCATTGCCTTCCAGTCGCTAATCGGCAAAAATTTCGAATATTTATTTCCAGGCTCGCCAATAACGGGGATCGTACCCGTGCGGATTGATGCCTTATCAGGCTGGTTTATCGCGATCATCAACTTCACCTTTCTTACGGGTGCTTTTTATGGTATGCAGTATATGAAAGCGTATAGGTCTCAAAAGTCCAATCTTTCGCTGCATTGCATATGTTTTATATTGCTTCAGGCAAGCTTAATAAGCATTTGTTCATTACAAAATATGCTGGCTTTTTTAGTCGCCTGGGAAATAATGGCCCTATCTTCTTTCGTCCTGATCATTTTTGAACACCACAAAAGAGAAACCCTGAGCGCCGGCATCAATTTTTTGATCCAGTCGCATATATGCATTATGTTTTTAACACTTGCTTTTATCTGGGTAGCGATGCGTATGAATTCTTACGATTTTAAGGCCATAATGCTTTTCTCCAATTCTAATTCTTTGCTTACGGGAGTAGCGTTATTTCTGTGCTTCTTTTTCGGCTTTGCCATAAAAGCAGGTTTTGTCCCTTTTCATACATGGCTGCCTTACGCACATCCGGCAGCGCCTTCGCACATCTCTGGTATTATGTCGGGAGTGATCATAAAGATCGGTATTTATGGTATTATGCGGATGCTGCTGCTCATTAAAACCGACTACCTGGTGATTGGGTATATCCTTTTATTTGTTTCCATTGTTTCCGGGATTTATGGCGTGATGCTTGCCATCATCCAGCACAATCTTAAAAGATTGCTGGCTTATCACAGCATTGAAAACATTGGAATTATTGGTATCGGTATCGGCCTTGGATGCATTGGCATAGGAAAAGGAAACCACCTCTTAACCCTATTGGGATTTGCAGGCGCCCTGTTACATATATTAAATCACTCACTTTTTAAATCGCTTTTGTTTTATGGCGCTGGTAATGTATACCAGTCAACCCACACTATGGATATAGAAAAATTGGGAGGATTAGGCAAAAGCATGCCGCACACTTCATTTCTCTTTCTCATTGCTGCCCTGGCCATTTGCGGATTACCGCCTTTCAACGGGTTTGTTTCGGAGTTCCTGATCTATAATGGGATGTTTACAGGCTTAAAAGTGTCAGACCAAGCTTTAATTCTGCCCATCGTTTTTGGGATTTTCGGATTGGCGCTAATAGGAGGGCTTGCTATGTTGTGTTTTACAAAAGCATTTGGCTCGATTTTTTCAGGCACGCTCCGCCACAATTTTCAGCATGCGCCCGGCGAAGCAGATTTTGGGAAACTGATCCCTATGTATGCTGTATTTATTTTGATTACGGCGATTGGGTTGTTTCCAAAAATATTTATCACAGCGCTTTCTGAACCGATTAAGCTATTTACTCATTATCCTGATGACTATATTCCGGCAGATGGGCTTTCCATAACAGCAACCATGTCCATGATTGGGTTGTGTTCCGGAGCTTTTTTAGGGTTGACGGGATTAATATTTTTTCTGAGAAAACGCATAATGAGCAATAAACCGCAAACTGTGAATGTGACATGGGGCTGCGGTTATGTAGCTCCTACTGGTAAAATGCAATATACGGCCAGCTCTTTCGTACGCGCCTACCGGAAACTTGCTGAACCCGTTTTTTCCATTCACAAAAAGAAAAAGGAAATACGTGGCGTATTCCCCAAATCGGGCGGACAGGAAACGCATCCCTATGATAAATTGGAAGGATGGTTTATTGATTACCCTTTGCAGCAGTTAAGGAAATTTTTGAGTCGGTTCATTTTCCTTCAAAATGGCAACCTGCAATTTTACATACTATACGGGGTGGCTTTTATCACATTGGTACTGGTTATTCCATTTGCGTACGATTACATAAAAGCGGTTATTAAATTCTTAAATCAGTTATAACGATGATAAGTTTAATTTTGATCCTATTGGCAAGCCTGTTCTTTACAGGGATTATCATCCGCACCAAGAGTATCACTTCGGGCCGTAAGGGCCCCGGGATTTTTCAGCCCCTGAAAGATATATGGCGTTTGTTCAAGAAAGGGTCTGTGTACAGCAAGACGACCAGTTTTATTTTCCAGGTGGCTCCCAGTATTTATATCGCTTCTATCTTAATGGCTATACTGGTAATCCCCCTGGGCCAGTATAAAGGTATCATCTCCTTCGAAGGAGATTTCGTCTTTTTTGCTTACGTATTGGGAACAGGGAAATTCTTCAGCATTATTTCCGCAATGGATACAGGCAGCAGTTTTGAAGGTATGGGCGCCAGCCGCGAGGCCTTGTTTTCCATGTTTGCGGAACCGGCCTTTTTTATCCTGATCGGCTCGTTTGCCCTGCTTACAGGTCACACCTCTTTCCAGGAAATATTTGCTTCATTGCATTTTGGGTCTTATATATCCTATATACTCGGGGCGCTGGCAACCTTTGTTTTGGTAATGATGACCATGGTTGAAAACAGCCGGATGCCTATCGACGACCCAAAAACGCACCTGGAGCTCACCATGGTTCATGAGGTGATGATATTGGATAACAGTGGCTTTGATTTGGGAATGATCTTATACGGCACGAACCTGAAGTTTGCGATGTACGGCGCCCTGATCGCAAACCTGTTTATGGGCAGTTTTCCTTTGTATTTAACTATCCCTATATTTTTTGTTATCCAGGTGCTTTTTGCGGTGACCGTCGGAATATTGGAGTCGTTTACAGCACGGTTCCGGATGAATCATAATGCCCAATATATCCTGGCGCTATCATCGGTCTCCCTTTTGATTTTCCTCGGGGTATTGCTGGTTTTAAAACTGGTTAGCTAATGAAACAAACTAATTAAACTGTCATGACAAATGTCTTATTGATCATATTTACCATTTCGCTGCTTTACCTGGGTATCGCCCACCGGTTGCTGACGTATATTAAGATCCTTGCACTCCAGGGCGTATTGCTTTTCGGGATCGCTTTTATTGACCTGATTCAGATCAACGCGATCAATCTCGCTTTTGTTCTTTTGGAAACAATTGTTTTTAAAACGATCGCTATTCCTTTTTTCCTGAATTACATTATTAAAAGAAATAAGATCAACCGTGATGCGGAGCCTTTTTTGTCAAATTTCATTTCGCTGATCATTATCACGCTCATCATTCTGTCCACTTTCATCTTATCCAACGCGATCAATGATTCAAGGATAAGCAAGATTTATTTTGTGGTAGCACTTTCTACTTTATTTACGGGTTTGTATATCATTTTAACCCGGCATAAAATCATCACCCATGTCATGGGTTACCTGGTCATCGAAAACGGGGTTTTTATTTTGTCGCTTGCGGTCGGCAATGAAATGCCCATGCTGGTAAATCTCGGCATTTTGCTGGATGTGTTTGTCAGTGTTTTCATTCTGGGAATATTTGTAAACAGGATTGGCGATGTATTGAAAGACACCGACGTGGATCAGTTGAAAAACTTAAAGGATTAATAAAAAATAAGCATATAGAATGACAGGAATATATTTAGCGGGCGCCTTCAGTATAGCTGGTTTAATATTTTTTAACCGGCGCCGGGTAGTCAATTACCTGCTTGTCGTAGCCTTCCTGGTTTTGCAGATCGGGTTCACCGTTTATGAATACCTGCATGTAAATACTATTGAATTGGGGTATTTTACGGCAGACGCATTAGGTATTCTTTTGCTGGCTACCCTAAGCATCATCAGCATCCCGGCGATGTATCACAGCTATGTTTTCGTATCGAAAGAGAAAGATAACCCGATGCACAGGGCCATCTATTTTGCGGCGATGGTTGTGCTGCTCACTGCGATCAGTGCAGCTTATCTTGCCAATCATATTGCCGTCACCTGGATCTTTGTTGAGCTTACCACACTTAGCGCCTCTGCTCTGATTTATCACCGCCGGAATAACCGTACACTGGAAGGTACCTGGAAATACGTATTTGTTTGCGCCATTAGCATCACACTGGTATTTATCGGGATACTATTTTTGAGTTTTACTTTGAAAAAGGCGGGCACGGATGACCTTTCATTTGCTGTGCTCCTAAAGAAAGCCCCCGAACTGAACTTATTCTGGCTCCGGCTGGCTTTCGTTTTTATATTCACCGGCTTTACCGCGAAGTTAGGATTGGTTCCAATGTACACAGCGGGCATTGATGCGAAGGATAAAGCGCCTTCTCCGGCGGGAGCCTTACTTTCAAGTGTTTTGATGAATATGGGCTTTGTTGGAATTTTTCGTTTCTATATAATTATAGCGAATTCACCGCTACACAGTTGGGCAAATCATGTAATTATGATCGCAGCCATCCTCTCCATTTTTGTAGCAACAGTTTACATGACAAAAGTGAAAAATATCAAAAGGATGTTTGCCTACTCGAGTATAGAACACGCGGGTATTGTCATGTTGGGTGTAGTTGCCGGCGGGGTTGGGTACTATGCTGCTATTCTGCATATCATTTTTCATGCTTTTGTTAAATCAAGCCTGTTCTTCCAAATGGGACAGATATACCGAATTTATAAAACCAAGAGCATTTATTACGTCGGCGACTATTTTAAATACAACCTTACCGGGTCAATCGTTATTCTCCTTGGCTTTTTCTGTGCGACGGCAATGCCCCCCTCGGGCTTATTTATAAGCGAGTTCCTGATTTTTCGTTCCCTGTTCGAAGCCAACTACCTGGCGGTATTAATTATTGTGATGCTGCTGTTAACCGTCATAATATGGGCTTTCGGGAAAAATATCTTTAAGTTATTATTTTCTCCCGCTATTGATTTTAACGAAGATAATATTGAAAAAATAAACCCGGCGGAGTCTATTTCACAATTTATCCTGCTCGGTTTGGTTGTTTACCTCGGGCTGAACCCGCCGCAGGAATTTGTAACGCTTATTCATGAAGCTATTAAAAACTTACCGAAATGACATGAACTACATAAGTCTCAAAAATAACCAAACCATTGCGCTCTCGGCAATTCCGGAGCTGGATTACGCGTCATTTTTAGACCTGAACCTATCGTCGATAAATAGTTCAGGGGCTCATTGCGTCAACTACTTTGGATTTCCGAACGCCGGCAAAATCAAATTGATTTGTTGTATAGCCGATGATGAATTGCATTCGATTCGTGTTTCGTCATCTGTGGTGGAGACAAAACAGCCATTATTATCTTTCACAAAACACAATCTTGTATTCGAAAAATTTGAAAGGGAAATTCACGAAAATTTCGGGGTCGCTTATAAGGACCATCCCTGGCTTAAACCCGTTCGTTTTCCGTCTAACCGGTTCAATAAAAAGGAAGGGATCGCTGACTATCCCTTTTTTAGTATCGAAAGCGAAGAATTGCACGAAGTAGGCGTAGGTCCTATTCACGCCGGTATTATCGAGCCCGGGCACTTTCGCTTTATGTGTAATGGCGAACAGATTCTTCACCTGGAAATACAATTGGGTTACCAGCACAGAGGCATAGAGCAATTATTCCTTGAAAAGAAAAAGTTATTGCAACGGATCACACTGGCAGAAAACGTTTCAGGTGATTCAGTGGCAGCGCATAGCGTAGCTTTTATAAATCTTTGGGAAAGTTTATGTAATTATCAGCCAACAAGCGATTTGCAGTTAGCCCGAACATTGGCCATGGAACTGGAAAGGGTGGCTGTTCACACCGGCGGCTTAAGCGGAATGTGTACTGATGTGGCATATCAGTTAGGCAGCGCTGTTTTTGGAAGGCTAAGAACACCGATTATTAATTTCTTTCAAAAATGGTGCGGAAACCGGCTGGCCAAAGGCCTTATCCGCGCCGGAAAAACTAATTTCCCTTTTACAAATGAATTGGGTGACGAACTAACCAAGTTATTTGATGAATTCGAAGAAGACTTTGAAGGGATGTCGGAGGAACTATTCGAGTTACCCAGTGCGCTGGCGAGATTTGAAAAAACAGGTGTGATAACCGAAGAACAAGCAAAAACTATCGGAACCACAGGGATGTCTGCCAGGATGAGCGGCATCAACAGGGATATTCGCGCTTCGCATCCTTATGATCTTTATGCGGAATTAAAACATCAACCCATTATTAAACATCATGGCGATGTATATTCCAGAGCGCAGATAAGAAAGGAAGAGATCAGGCAATCCATTCGTTATATCAGGCAATTAATTCAAAATGTTTCGCTGGAAACCGATAAACCTGGATCATTGTCGTCTCCGCAACCAAACTCATTTACCATTGCATTAGTTGAAGGCTGGAGAGGGGAAATTTGCCATTGCGCCATTACGGATGAGGGGGGAGAATTGATTCATTATAAAATAAAAGATCCTTCGTTTCATAACTGGCTGGCAGTGGCCCTTGCTATGCGCAATAATGAAATTTCCGATTTTCCGATTTGCAATAAAAGTTTTGACCTGTCTTATTGCGGGCATGACTTATAAAAATTTAAACAGAGTAGAAAATGTTAGACAATCTGAAAATACTGTTTCACCAGGGTAAGCAATATATTCCCGATGTTACCACGGCAAAAGTGCCGGGCATATTCCGGGGTAGGCCGGTTATCAGCACGGAAAAAGTTAATGAAACTGAGCTGATGGAACTTTGCCCTACAAACGCCATCTCTATAAATCCGGTTTGCATCGATTTAGGAAAATGCACTTTTTGCGGCGAATGCGCCTTCGCTTTTCCCGATAAGATAAAATTTACGACTGACTACAAAATAGCGACCAACGATCCAAAAAAACTTATAGTCTTGGAGGGGCTGGGTGAGACTATAGAATTAAACCCTGAATTGATAAGAGCGGAAATTTATAAATGTTTTAGCGGCTCACTTAAGCTGCGCCAGGTTTCGGCGGGCGGGGATAATAGCTGCGAATTGGAGTTGAATGCCTGTAGCAATGTGAACTTTGACATGGGGCGCTTTGGGATTGAATTTGTCGCATCACCCAGGCATGCAGATGGCATTGTGATTACAGGTCCTATTACCGAAAATATGGCTGAACCATTGCAAATATGCTATGACGCAATACCCGAACCTAAAATTATTATTCTTGCGGGAACTGATGCGATCAGCGGGGGAATATTTGAAGGAAGCATAGCCTTAAACAGGAGTTTTTTAACTCGATATAAAATTGATTTGTATGTACCAGGTAACCCTATTCACCCGCTGACATTTATCAATGGGGTTCTTGATTTGATTAAAAAACGAAAATGAAACGACTGCGTGCCTATATCGAACCTATTAAAGGCGCAATAAAAGATTCATTTGTTATTCTTTTGCTGTTTATGGCATTATGTTTTGTCGACGTGAGTTTAGCGGTTTTTATAGGTTCGATTTCGTTTGCAGTACTTTTAATCCGCAGGATTATTCTTTATTACAATCCCGGGTTTATTAAGGGTCACCATATTTATGATCAGGAAAAGGAGCTGACAGTTGCTAAAGAAGTCGATGTTTTTGACCTCGGCGGAGTTCCATCACTTGAATATCTATTTAATTATACAGAAGTAATACGAAGTATGCTGATACCTCCGCGGATATTCATCATTCGGTTCTGCGGCATAGTACTGTTGAAAGAGCCTGAATTGGAGATACTCAGAAAAGTTTTATGGCAACTCAAAAACAGAAAGATCACGGTTTTATTATCCGATATAGAGGAAAATATGATGCTAAACCAGTCCGGTTGGCATTCAATCGAGAATGAGGTCGGCTTGTATCATATTTTTTTTAATATTAAAGATGCCTTAACCTTTGCGAGTGGAGAATTGACAGAAGCCTGAGTCGGCTATCAGGAGCTTTTATATATTTGCTTTAATTGTGTCTACACCAGCTCGTTTAAGTGCTTTCGAGCTGTTCCGGTAAGCAGGGAGGCATTCCCTGCCGGAGGTGGGCTCAGCGCGTTTACCGTTTACGGTAATGCGTAAATAAATGGGCATGGCCCCATTTTCTAGTTTTTTGGCCTTTTTAAATAAAAAAGCAAGCTGAATGTATTTTTCATGCTGTTTAAAGCAATTAAAAGTGAAATAAAATTAAGCTTGCAATCAATCCGAGACAAGATGTTCAACTATTGTACATGCTGATAATCAATAGGATACGAACATTTTGGTGAGTGATTTTTGCCCTGCATTGACTTACCGAAATACGCACTTTTTTACGCGACTTGGTGGCAGAAACGGGCTTTTGACCAAAAACAAAAGCCTGCAATCATTTGACTTGCAGGCTTTTAATGTATTTTGATATTGAAATCAGCGGAGAGGGAGGGATTCGACTGATGATAAATTACGATTGATATACAGTAAGTTATGGGCATGATCGAACTTAAGACACTGAATAAGACATTTTAGATGCAATTTTTGCCATGTTTTGAAGCGCTCAATCTAAAAGCAATAAGTGATCATTGTCTTACCGAAATCGATTCAAAATGGTGATTTATCTTTTCCAAAAATTCCACTTCCTCTTTGTTCAATCGCTTTTCTTTGGTGCCTTCGTGTGCCCAAAGGTTCCTATATGAATTAAAGAAAGATATCCATTTAATCTTTTCCGGTTTACCATGAAAACCATATCCTACATCGATGGCAAACTCCTGCTCAAAAGTTTTGAAGCCAACTTTTTCATCGAGGTTTTCCGGAGTCTTCGCCCAGTATTTTTCAATGATAGATTTATAATCATTAATGTTGAACATTTCTGTCCATTGTACATTTTTCTTTTTCAAACCGTCCTTGTAATTCTTTTCGTTTTCTTCCTCCGCACGCTTCAGACATTCTCGCTTGATACTATTTATTTCAAGTTCCCAATCGTCTTTGTACAGAAATTTGATTTTCTCTAAGACGAGTCGTTTCATGTGCTTTTCTACGTTTACGCCGTACTTTCGGCCTTCATCCTGTAACTCCTCATCATGCATCTCTTTCCAAGCGACAAGCTCTTCAGGCTCGTATTCGGGGCATCTCGAGTTAATAATCGTTTGAAAATGTCTTAGCCATTTAAATTCGATTTGTTTGCCCAATAAAGAGAGTTGTGTCTCTTCCTCTTCCTTCGGCATGGTTCTAATATATTCCAATAAAGCGTCCAAGTACTTTTCAATTGCCTTAAAACGTTCTTTCGGCGAGGTAGCATATGTTAGTCCATCTCTTTTAGATACAAATTCATTTAGACTCCCGATAAGAGTGATAAAAGCATAAGATCCACGATTTGAAACAATAAAATAATTGGCACGCTCAAAGATTTGCATATAACATTCTTCAACGAAATCATAGCACAGTAACAAGAACTGCACAATGCTCGCTTTTGCCCTGATCATTTCTTCGCTATGATTATGGTTATTGACATTATAAAGACAATATTTAGTCGACTCATCCACGTATTTATGCCCCTTCGCAGTCGGCAATAATCCAGACGCTGTTAACCCTGCATAGAATGGCTTAAAGCTTAGTAGATAGCTATCTTCCCCTACTGATATCTTATTAAATAAAGCCCCATTTTGAGAATTTGTCAACCCTTTGATAATAGATGACCGCAAGGCTTTTAATCGGGAGTCCGCTCTATCGGAATCCCAATATAAGTCCTCTTCCAAATCGAGCCTCAAGTTGGGGCTAACGGCCTTCTGATTTTGATTAATATCCATGAAAATCTCCAACTGATCGATAGTAGTTAAATCGCTAAATGCAACTACTGGAATTGTATTGGTGTCTTTGAATTCTGAATCTGCATAACCATACAGTCGATGTTGTCCATCGATCACATATGCGATGCCGTAGGCATTTGGAATTTTCAATATCCCGAATCTGGATGCAGAACTCGACAATCGTGAAGATGCTTCAAATTGTATGCTATGCTTTTTGGTGCTGAAATTAATAATGATCGCATTAGGAAAATACCCGCCGTTATCAATGTACTTTGTGATACCCGGCAATCGACTCGGTACAAGTAGCCTTTGATATGTAGGAAACTCTGCCTCATTAGCTTTAGTCCGATGGAGAATATATCCCATTTTAAGCAGTAATCCAGGCTCTAATGAGAACATATAATACTTTCTGCCTCCCATGTCTCCTTCAACGGCAGGTATCTCGATCTTGTCAAGATTGATCGTTTCATTTTTAAAAAGTAAGCCTAAATATTGATACCGCGCTGCACCTTTGTAATTTCTTATTAGGCTGTTAATGTAATCATAGGTATTATCATTATAATAAAAGGAGCCTGTTTTCAAAAGACGGCTGAAATCTGCTTCTTCAGTGTCCAATCGCAGATTCCTCGTTGCAAAAATGTACTTTATCTTTCGGCCTTTTCCAAAGGCCTGTTCAATAACTTTTCTAAAGCCGTCAAGCTTTTGGCCCAGTGCGTCAAAAATGTCTTTATATGATGGCGCTTTTTTTAATCTTTCACTCGACTTGCATTCAACAAGGAAGACAGTCTCCTTGTCCAGCGCTATTATATCTATCTGCTTTTTGTCATTTGGATCAGGCGAGAATGGCAACGAAAACGTCTCATCGTAATTAAGGTGCCGGTAGCCAAGCTCATAAAATTGACACCATAGATCGTCTTCGAATTGCCGAAAATGTGATTTGGGCTTCTTTACTCTGGTTTTAGTTACCATAACCAGATCAATTTCCCATCCCGAGGCAACGTAGCCTTCGACCAGTGAATGGTCAATGCTTAACGTTTGGTGTGTTTTCTTTTTTGATTTGTAAAGTTTTCCCAATATAGACACATCGCTGGTAAGCTTACCTTGGATTTGGTCAATATCTATTTGCTTTAAAAAAGCCATGACAAAGTGATTGTAATAATGTTAGTTCGCGAACACAATTTCCGTGATTAAAAATAAATCATCATTTATAGGTTCCCGCCTGTATTCGTTTATATCGCTACCTGACCCAACTCGCCATACATCAATATCGGGATATTTTACTGACATTAACATTGAAATAAATGTGAATGGCTTAGGTCCCAAAGGGGCGAATATTACACTATAATCGTCTCTAATGTTTTCATATATGGCTGTCAGTTGACGTTCTAAGTCTAAAAGATCATCGAATTGATAAGTCCTAATTTTGTTTGTCGGATCATTCAAAATAGAGTGATTATTAGCCTCTAACGTCTTGACAAAGCGATTATCAAACGCAGGCTTTGTATAAAAGATGTAGGATATTTTGGGATCAAGATGCTCAATTATACCTTCAGCTTTTTGTTGTTCGTATCCAAGACAAACGATTAATGCTTTAGGCTTATTTGTTGGAACTATATACTTCCCAGGTAAGGGGATTATTTCTGAATTTGGTTTCGGTTCCTGAGGTGGTGAATACTTTGAAGGCGTGTAACTAAAGAAGACCTTAATTTTGTTGAACGGAAGTTTCTTATTTGATAAATAAAGGATGATCGAGTAATACCAAGGTTTGGTCATACATGAATAATCGACAAATAAGGTATATTCCTCTTTGTTATCAGATAAAAGGGTATTTAACAAATTGAAAATCTCTGCTTGATTTCCTATTACTTCCTTGGCCATGCCAGTTGGCAGTTTTCTACAAAATGAGCTGTTGTAACATAATGCGATAGACTTTTTTATTTGGTTTTGCCTCGAAATCTTGTTGTAGCAGGTTAAAAATCTTTTTTCATGATTGCCTGCCAATAGAAATAGATCGATTTCACTTTTACGAACGTCCTCAACAGTTACTGGTTTCCCGTATTTGATTTCCATGACTAAGTTAAAACAGTGTTGTTTGAGTTATTGGAAAGTTTTGAATGTTTTTCAAACTCTCGCTGAGTCTTACAGCCGGATAGTTTCTTAATGGCAATTTGTAAAGCAGAAAAAATAAATATGAAATCTTAAAACGATGATTACGAAGCTCGAAATCGAAAGAATCATCATCGCAGTCTAACAGTATAATCGCTCCCTGTGAAACAGCTTTTTCAATAAGATTGACAATACTATCAGGCACTTCTGTTTCGTCTTCATCTACCTTAAATGTCCCTCGTGGATCTAAATGATATTTTGGCCCCATTATCTCATTATAAAAGAAAGCTCCTATTTTATCAATAATATCTACGAGATTCAATGAATTGCTAAGGCCGATTGGAATATTTGCAATCACATTCCTAAATCGTTTAGCCGCAGAATTTAGCTCTTCATATTGTAGCTTTTTGTCAGCTCCTTTCTCTGTTGACTTTGCCAAGATCGAGCTGACAATCCCGATCAACCATCTCGGATTACCATCACACACTTTAGTTAGTACCTCAATGCCAGCAAACAAATCAATTGTCTTACGGCTTCTGTAGCTTATATCAAATTGACCATTTGACCTAAGCCGATTACGTTCGATGAAATAATTCCGGTAGTAGACGCTCGGTTTAATTTTCCTAAATAATGTATCCTTTTGAGCACTATCTTTTGGCAGAGGGTCGGTTAAATCCTTTATTTTACCCGACATATATATCCGAAACGAATCGTCTTTCGCAATTAACGATTTAACTTCTTTATAAAACGGGCTGTCCCTTTCGTAACTATCTTGCGCCTTGTTATAAATCTCATTTGTTCCGAAAAATTTTAGACTGTCGGTCGTTCGAAATTTGTTAAACAGCAGTGAATCGATAAGTTTTCGTGAAAAGCGCTCGTTGTCCCCTGACATCCACATTTTGATGATTTGAACGTCATTTCCAGATGTTGGAGTATATTCCCCTCTTATATCCTTGGCAAGATCAGAAGGGAGGATCGGACTCGCGCTTAACTTATAAAGCAAATATTGCGTTCTGCTCCGAAGGGATTTATAGAGCTTTTGTTGAAGCCATATTGGAGCAAATTCCAACTCATCAAAACATAATGCCCATTTCCGTTTATTCGATAAGCTATAAATCCGTTCAAAAACTGGTATCACATACTCAAGAGAGCTTTCAAATGATAAGTTAAAATATTCGAATTTGGGAATATCTGCTTCACTACTATAATTAAAAATGACATTTTGTATTAGTTGGTTAACTTGGTCGACGCGTTTATTGATTGCCTCCTTAATAAATTTCAATTTTGGAATAACGGACTCTAATTTCCATGCATCCGCCAATTCGCGGCATAATTCGATTTCTTTTTGATCATCTTGATCCTCAAGTTCAAATTCAATGATATTTAGAAACGTATCACATAGAGAGGTAAATACATTACTATTAACGGCAAAAATTGAAACTTGCTCTGCAAACCCCTGAAATGGTTTTAGTTGAGAACTATATGTTTGATTCTTTACATCCCAGTAAATATCAGTTGATATATAGATGCTGAAGAAAGAAATGTTTTTTTTAATGTTCGCAGCGCGGTTGTCTTTCCAAGCATGTAGAGCCGGCAGAGTCAACATTTTCATAAGCGTGGTTTTACCACAGCCACGTGCACCTAAAATTACAGAATGGTTAGTTTGTATTAATTTTTCAAAGCTTTCAGACCAGATAAAAGTCTTGGCTACCTCCTGAGGCGCCAAATGCCTTGCATTATACGTAAGATAAAAATCGTCTGACCTCATACCTGCTTTTAAGGAGTATTCAGATTAAATATTTGATTCGGCTTGCTCCAAATATGACCCGACAACTGGTAACCTTTTGCATTAAGCATTTCATTTAAGCGGGTAGCATCGCTCGGAATTAAATGATTTATGTCTGGTATCTTGACGGTCAATTCAGACCATTGCATATATATCTTACCCGATAATTCGGCTTTTATTAATTCAAAAATCGCATTCACATCCAATTGATTGCCAAAGCCAGAGTACGTAGCGAAGCCATGATCGTCGTTATGCATACGCCAACCACCATTTGGAATGAAGGTCCAAGTCTTTATTGTACATTTTGCCACCGCATTTTTTTTGATCTCCAGAACATGAAAAAAATTTCGAATTGAGGTAAACATTAAATTGCTACAGGAAGAAAAACTACCAGAAGAAAAGATCGGCAGCCTGTAGTTTGTCTTACTTGTGTTATGGTATCGAAGCAAGGGATCATGCTTGTGGCCATGTATAAAGACATCAAATCTTTTTTCTCCTAAAATGTCTAATAAAGCATCCGCATTTATGATCTTATCATCCTCGCCAAGTTTTTGCCGCGAATGATCAATCGGATGATGATGACTCATCGCAATTTGGATTTTATCATCATCCTTATCTTTTAAGTATTGTTCGACATACTCAATAAGATCGTCGCCAACAGCTCCTGATTTGGCTGAAATTTTGTTATAATGATAATGTGAGCTATTAATCACCAAAACTCTGTAGTCCTCGTGCTCTACAAAGACGCAGCCTTTTGACCAGAAAACGTTACAATCATCTTGCGAGGCCAAAGGAAATCCCTGCTTAATACCTTTTGCTGTGGTTAAGCTATAATTTGAGTAATTATTATAACAGTCTACATCATGATTGCCAAGGGTCGCGATGATATTAGCGGCCTTTAATTTACGGTTTAATTCCAGCGAAAACGACCACCCGTCAATGAAGCCCTGAATATTGGCTTTGTCGGTAAAGTCTCCCGGACAAAGGGTAAGATCAACCGAAAAGTTTTCTTCGTCAATTACTTTGAGTAAACTTTCGACTGGATGATCATTTGCAGGCTCACGCAGTTTATCTGTCAATAAATACGTCTCATTTACACCCTCCTCCTTTAAATTTTTTCGTGTCGGATGACAATGAAGATCACTAATAACGGCAAGTCTTAAAATTTTAGGCTTCATTATATTTCAATACGGGATAGGTCGGTTGCAATAACTATCGATCACAAAGATCGATTTATGTTTAGTAGGTCAAATATAGTCTTTCTGTGTCTCGTTCGGTAGTAAGTTTTTGTCCTAATTTTTTAAACCTCAACAGCATAGAGAACCTATCGTTAATGTCCACTTCTCGAACGAATAAGTTTTCGGGTATTTCGAGCGCATCCAAGTCTTTGCCAGATTTCTTACGGCCGTCGATGCTCATCGCCACGTAAATGCCAGAAGATTTAGCATGTCGAATGCACTCAAAAAGTTCAGCTAATTTAAAACTTTGAGCTCCGTATAATATTCCCTGGCTATATTTATATGGAGGGTCGCAAAAGATAAAATCACCCGGCACGGCTTTTTCAAAGGCTTGTTTATAATCCATACATTCGAATATCGTGTCCTTCACACGTTCATGCCAGTCGAAGACTCTTATTCTGAAATTTTCCCGGCTTATTGGCTCATGGTAACCAACTGGTGTGGACATGAATCCGTCCGCTTTTCTAAAACGTATTACACCTCCCCAACAGGCTCTCGTTAAAAATAAAAAGTCAGCCCCATTAGGCTGTGCATTGAAAGAAGCTTTTACTGATTCATAGACATTGTTCTTACCTTCGTTTTTTAGCCGGTTAAACCTATCAGAATACCATGCCAATAATTCTTCAGGATTAGACTGCAGTGTTTTCCAAATATCAATTAATGGCTGAAAATTGTCAGATGCAAAGCCGACTTTAGGCGATATAGTCGCAAGAATGCTGCCACTTCCTAAAAATGGTTCATGGTAAGCATTAAAATTGGCGGGAAAGTGTTCGCACATCTGCTCAGCAAACTTATGTTTGCTACCAACCCATTTTAATAGTTGAACTTTTGGTACGGTGTAGGTTGTCTTTAATTCTTCAATATCACACAAATCAAACATTGTTAAACGGTATAAATAATAAATTAATAACGATTTGGTGATATCGCATGTGTAAGGTAATATTATAAACATTGTAATTTATAATAAATTTTTTGGAAATCCAATATTGCGGTTTAGTATCGCTACGATTGCCAGTAGAAGTACCTGTTGAAGAAGAGCACTTGAATAAATTGATTCTTAATAAAAGCCCAGTAAAAATTCAAAGTGATCAAAGTACGTTTGTCAACTTTGCAATTACATTCCCCTCATGCATTTTTATTTAAATCGCTGATTTTCAGTAAATTGAATTTTTATTGTGCACTTTTTTTTGTATATTTATACTTCACGTGTAGTATAAATGAGTGCAGTGAATTTCGAAATTAACAGGAAAGTGGCTAAATGAAAATCAGACATGTAAGCCAACCGGACGATACCGGATGTGGGCTTGCAGTCGTGGCTATGATTACAGGTAAGACTTATCAAGAAGTAAAAGAAACTATGATCGACCTGGGAATTTTCAAAACGATAAATGAGGACTGGGGCACAACATTTAAAGACCTTCAGTTAACCCTACAACATTATGATCTAAATACTTCGTCAAGACGCAAGTTTAAAAAGTGGCAGAATATTCCGGCAAAAGTCGCCATTGCATCAACTAATTATGATAAAAGCGGTTGGTTTCATTGGGTTGTTTTCATCCGTGACATCAATGGGTTTTTTATATATGACCCTGCACTCCGATGTAAAAAAATTAGAGATTTAAGGGGCAAGAGAAGTGGACATTTCATTGAAATAAATCAAATGCTTATCCAATAAGTACCGGAAGGATTTTTACCGAGAATTACCACTAAGTGCTTTGCCTTATTCACAAAATGCTTTTCCCTTTCCGTACTTATTGACCCTCGAAATAAATAAGTCTGATTCAAAGAGCGCAAAAGATTATCATACTGATCTGCCGTTAAACCGCCGACTTTTAGGAAACTTATATGGCTATTAATATTTCCATTAATAGTTATTGCGATTACAGTTCCCGTGGGCAAATTATTTTGGTTAATGAAAGCATAATCAAATTCATACTCCGGAATATCGAAATCCATCGTCTTCGTATCGCCACTGAACGATACCTTATATTGACAAGAGTATTTCGGCAAAAGTTTCAAAAAGGCCCTCTGAGTAAGATTTCCTGTAATAACCTGCTCTAACTGACTAAGTGTGATTTTAAAACTACTATTACCTTTACCATAATCGCAATGGCTTTCTGCAATTTTCTCATTTGCTTTCCATAGGCTGTCGCTTTGCCCAAAGCAGAAATTCGGAATTAATGTTGCCAAAAGAAGGATAAGCCGTTTAATAAAATGTTTGCTATCTGTAGAAATGACAAACAACAGTTGATTTAGGGTTTTAGACATAAATAAAGGATTATAGGTTTACATTCCGTTATCTGTCCCGGATAACATTAAAAAAACTCAGCGTGGGACATTAGTCACCTGTAGCTGAGGTACTGGTATACCCGAATACAAGATAAACTAAGCCCACGCTGTAACGTGAGCATTCAGTTCTTCTCTGTATTCTTTAAATTACCAGTTTTCAGCTACGAGATTCCTAAACGCTATATTTTCTATTGTCTTTTCTTTACATTTTTTGATGTTTTTTTACAAAGGTATTGTTTTGATTTTAAGGCTTTTGTCTGAACCGAAAAAAATGTGCTAAAATTTCTGCCTGATACCCTTAGGTGAGGGCATCTTATAGGTAGGGCCTGTAGAAAAAGGTAACCGGCATTAACCAAACTGATTTAAGCCCTTTTTCTGTACTTATCCCTACGTAAAGTTGCATTTTTAGCATCCTCAGGGCATTTTGATTTTTTTGATTTTTGGAACATTCAAAAAATTGAAATTTCACTTACCCTAATGGTCAAAGTAGAATTTCATTTGATTGCTAGATTCAGCACTTTGCAATTGTCATCATTACCGTCCAGGTGAACAATTTTTGTGAATTCAGTATTTGCGAAAAAGGTTAATGCTACAAGATAATCTAATCTATATTGCTTACGCTGTCCATTCACAGAAAGATTGATGTATGAATATCGACCCTTTTTTAACGATGTAAGTATTTTACTGGATCCACGAACTGTACTTTTAACTCGGCCAAAAGTCGAAGCATAATACTTTCGAAATCCCGGAATAATTCGCCAATTTTCAATTCCGTTATCATATTCATACTTAAAGCAAATCTGTAAAGCACGTACATAGTCTTCTACAGCAATTTTTCCCGGTAACGTACTGGGGCTAATGGCGAATGTTTGTTTTAAATTTTTATACATAATTGGGTCTCGTTGCTGGGATTTTTTCCGCGCTAAAATTTTTACTAAGCCACAATCTTTCCATGCTATTCTATAAGGGTTGATAGGGGCCTTATATTACTCTCGCACAGCGAGCCGACCGCAGGGAGCCGAGCCTGTGCGCTAAAGAAGGTACAATCTTAATTCAAATTTCATATAATGCTTTTTTAGTAATGGTATTGGTTTGACATATTAATAAAATCGATTTGTCTCAAATATTACCTCGTTTGAGATAAAATAGCAAATCCAAACTACTAAATTCTCTTTTTGAAATAGTCACCCACTTTAAATCCAAAGAATGCGACGAATCGGGCCTCGTCAACTGTGTACCAAGAAGTCTTATCGTATTTTGCCTTGTTCAAATTTCTTTCTGACTTATAAACTATACCTGACTTCAACAATTTATGAATAGCTAATCGGTATGCACGCTCAGACATTATGGGCAACTTTTTGTACATTGTTGATATTGAATCGTAAGTCCAAAATCTATTATCCACATAATTTTTTAGGTCTGCTTCGTTTTTTAAATACCAATATAAAATATGGTTTAAGACAATTGCCGCATTAATGCCAAATGCTATTGCGGCAAATGAATTAAAAGCAATTGTTTTTCCGTCTGGATTGAGATGTAGGTAATCCTTCTGAATTGTATTGAGATCAATATGCGTCACCTTAAGCAATCTTTTTTCTTTAGGTGAGGTCATCGTTCCCGACTTTCTAGCGAATCGTTTTATTTCGGCAGCCTTTTTCATAATTCTCTTATTTGCTTATTATTCCCCTAATTTGATCCATGTCGTAAAACCAAACTCCGCCAATTTTTTTTCCTTTAATCGCTCCAGAAATTCTAAGCCGTTGTAATGTACTATCAGAAACATTTAATAACCTTTTGACATCAGCACTTCTTAATATCGGCTTTTCCGCAGGGGCCGATTTTAGACCTTCTTTAATTTGTTCGAGCATATCGATAATCTTGTCGATATCTGCTTTTGTGGCGATCTCGTTTATGTTCATTTTTATAATTATGGAAGGAGAAAGAAAATTATAATCTAATAGCGAGGCAAACGCACTTAGCGAACGATTAGTGACTATGCTCAAAACCGCTTTCAATAACTTATATTATTGATTTTTTTAAGAATTTGCGGTTGAACATATCCACAAAAAAATCCTACTATTGTGGATATGCTAAAGCATAAAGAATCGTGCATTCGTTGTAGTTCGCTTAAACTTGTCAAGAACGGGAGAGACAATAAGGGTCGACAGCGATATAAATGTCAGGAGTGTTCCAAAACATTTACCCTTGCCTCATCAAAAAATCCCGAGATTCGGCGCACTAAAAGACTGGCCTCTCATCTGTTAATTCTTGGATACCCATTAGAGGCGGTGGCTGAAAAGCTTAATATCACGGTTAAAGAAGCCAGTTCGTGGGAGCGAAAATATTTGCCGAAGCTTGATGACCTCAAAGGAGCAGGCAAGCTAATAGACATTCATTATGCACACAATTCCTTGTCCGCCTTAGACAAAGGCAAACGTCCCGAGCGGATCAATAAGAATAAGACCGTAAAGCCCCAGCCCAAAAAATCTACGAGAAAAAAGTATTAGACCGCTTTTTTATTATTAAGCTTTTCGATTGCGAATATTACGTTGATTTTGCCCATATCTTTTTCAACTTTTTCTTCTGTAATCTTTGCATAGACTTGGGTAGTCACGATATTTGTGTGTCCTAACATTGCACTGACCGACTCCATGCTGGCGCCATTAGTCAACATTAGCGTGGCAAAAGTATGTCGGGCAACATGCGTGGTCAGCGTCTTATTGATTCCACATATATCAGCTATTATTTTAAGGTAAAGATTGTGTTTTTGGTTGCTCCTTGCCGGCATCAATACTCCTTGATTTAAACAAACAGCATGTGTTCTGTACTTATCAATATAATATTTGGCCCTGTCTAATAATGGAATATTTGCGGTATTGTCGGTCTTTGTTCGCTTGATTGAAATATGTTTTACTCCGTTAATCCCAACAATAATATTGTTTTCTGTAAGTTTTGCAACATCTGCGTAGGCCAGTCCGGTATAACAGCAAAACGCGAAAATATCTCTAACTTCTGAGATGCCGACGCTATCAAAGTTTTCTCGCTCAATCTTAGAAAGTTCGTCAAGAGTCAAAAACTGTTTTTCAACTTTTTCCAGCCTGGCCTTATATCTGATAAAAGGATCGGTCAATAACCATTCCTGGCTGATAGCAAAGTTTATAACGGCCCGCAGATTCTTGACGTATTTTACGGCGCTGTTGTGCGCGCAATTTCGGACGGTTTTAAGATAGGCTTCATAGTTAGTGATAAATGAATACGTCAGATCAGTTAAAAGCACGTCAGAGGCATTGTATTGCGTTTTAAGGAACTGTTTGACGTGCTCTTGAGATATTCTGTATCGATTATATGTACCTTCTGCGTAATCTTTCCCAATTAGTCGCTTAATGTGCTGTTCATTGTGATACCTATGAACATCTAAGAGCGTCCGTTTTTGCGCTCCTTTACCCGAATACTGGTTAACAACAGATTCAGCAGTTACATTCTGTTGTTGTAGTTGTAACTCGGCGCGGATGTTATTCAAATTATGCCTAATGCTCTCCAGGTTATGATTGGCAGTTTTCGCAGATTCTTTGGTTCCTTTCACCTTACCAGCTTTTGAATCCCATTGGTCGTCTTTTACCCAAATATGCGTTGAGAATTCTTTTAAGCGTCCATTCACAGTGAGCCTACAGTAAATGGGTACCTCGTTGTTTCGATTGCTCTTGCTCCTTACGATATAAAAGAGTATGGAAAAGGTATTTCGATTTAGACAATTATTCATGACGGTTTTTCAATTAGTTACCTTATATAAGATAAGAAATAACTAATTAAAAACCAAATGTTTGCAGACAAATCGGTGACTTTTTTTCATCAATTTTTTAGACACTGATTTAGACAAATAATTTTGATGGGATGCGGTAAATCTGATGTATTCAATAAATTGAAAAACCCACTTAATTATAATTTTAAGTGGGTTTGACAACTGTTGAATTGCAGGGTTGCGGAGAGGGAGGGATTCGAACCCTCGATACCCTTTTGAAGTATACACACTTTCCAGGCGTGCTCTTTCGACCACTCAGACACCTCTCCGGAAATGGGATTGCAAATGTAAAAATATTCTGCGCTTTACGACGACAAAAAAAGCGCCCCGTCCGCCTGAGGCGGAACGGGACGCTCCATCAAATCAACACTCACTTATCAATTATCCTCTTACACGGCCATTGTGCTTATCACGACGGATGGCACGGCTCATGTGATTTTGTTCGCGGCGTATGTGCCTGCGTTCAGCAGGTGATACCCTGCCATCGGCTTTGGCCGTGCGTTTATCCGCTTGTATCTTTCTTTCGCCACGTTGCAGCGAACGCGTTTCGTGACGGGTAAGTTCGCCGCTGCGTACGCCCTGGTGTATACGGCGCTCCTGCCTTACCTGCCTGTGGTTGATAACCGGTGTACGGGTTTGCGCGTTTGCTATTGAGGTGATGGCCAAAGCTGCGACCAGTACGCCTCCGAATATTGTAATTTTCATTTTGTTCTGTATTAGTATGTTATTTATATCATAGAATGAATTTTTTGAAAATGGTTTAATGGCTTAGTCCGAAAGACGAAACCGCAAAAAATCTTGCGGACTTCCGGACTTATGCGGACTTTCGGACTAATCAATAAAAATTTTCACTTATGTTTGTGCGAATGGTCAATAAGGTATCACATCTGCATAAGCCTTTATATTTTCAATGCTGAGCATCAACGAGATCAAGAAACCTATTGCAGCCGATATTGATGCTTTTGAGGAAAGGTTTAAAACCTCCATGCAGAGCTCGGTGCCACTGCTCGACCGCATTACCCATTATATTGTTAAGCGCAAGGGCAAACAAATCAGGCCTATGTTCGTCTTCTTTTCGGCAAGCATTTGCGGCGGCATCAATGATTCGACGCACAGGGGAGCCGCATTGGTCGAATTGCTGCATACGGCCACTTTGGTACATGACGATGTGGTGGATAATTCCTACCAGCGGCGGGGTTTTTTTTCCATCAATGCTTTATGGAAAAATAAGATAGCCGTTTTGGTGGGTGACTTTTTGCTTTCGAAAGGATTGTTATTGTCTCTCGAAAATAACGACTTCCAACTGCTTAAGATCGTATCCGAAGCCATCAAGCAAATGAGCGAGGGTGAGTTGTTGCAGGTAGAAAAGGTGAGGCGGATGGATGTGGACGAGCCGGTTTATTTTGAAGTGATCCGCCAGAAAACAGCCTCACTCATTGCATCGTGTTGCGCCTGTGGAGCGTCATCTGCGGGGGCCGACGATAAAACGGTTGAAAGAATGAAAATGTTCGGCGAGAAAATAGGCATCGCGTTCCAGATCAAGGATGATATGTTCGACTTTGGTACCGATGATGTAGGCAAACCATTGGGAATAGATATTAAAGAAAAGAAGGTGACATTACCACTCATTTATTCGCTCAAGCAGGCAACATCGTCCGAAAGAAAACGGATCATTAACCTGGTGAAGAATCATAACGACGACCCGGTGAAAATAGCGGATATCATCAACTTTGTTAACAGCACAGGTGGCTTAAAATACGCCGAAATGCAAATGAAAAAATACCAGGAAGAGGCTTTTAAAATACTTGATACGTTCCCCGATAGCGATTCGCGCCGCAGCCTCGAACAATTAGTTCGCTTTACTACCGAAAGGAATAAATAATGCCCAGTGAACTCATTTTTATAACCGGTTTTATCTTGTTCATATGTATGATGCTGGCTGTCGACCTTGGCTTATTCGCCAAATCGGGCAAGGCTGTCAGCATGGGACAGGCAGCGCTGATGAGCGCCGTTTGGGTTTCGCTGGCGCTGATCTTCTACGGACTTATTTACAAATACGGCGATCTGCTGCACCACGTTAATACCTTTGCCGCTTTGCAGGAGATCAACAAAAAGAACTTTCATCACCTGCAATTGAATCCGGCTGATTTTGCCGGCAGTTTAGAACTGTACCGGAAAAACTTGTCACTTGAATTTATCACCGGTTATGTTGTGGAATACGCCCTGTCGGTTGATAATATTTTCGTGATGGTGCTGATCTTTACGGCTTTTGCTGTCGACACCAAATATTACCACAAAGTGCTGATATGGGGCATCATCGGCGCCATCGTAATGCGTTTCCTGTTTATTTTCGTAGGATCGGAATTGATAGACAAGTTCCATTGGGTATTGTACATTTTCGGCGCTTTCCTGGTTTATACCGGGGTCATGATGTTTATCCAGCGGAACCAGGAGCAGGAGATCGATACCGAGAATCACGGCGTAGTTAAATTCGCTTCCAAATATTTCGCGGTTCATCCCCATTTTTCAGGCGGGAAGTTTTTTATTAAGGTCGATGGTCGTAAACTTCTCACCCCGCTGTTCCTGGTACTGATGATCATCGAGGTGACCGACCTTATTTTTGCTGTCGATTCCATACCCGCTATTTTTTCGGTTACCAAGGATCCCTACATTGTATTCTTCTCCAATATTTTCGCCATCCTCGGCCTGCGTTCTATGTTCTTTTTGCTGGTCAATATTATCGATAAGTTCCGTTTCCTGAAGATCGGATTGGCCGTCCTCCTCGTTTTTATCGGCCTGAAAATGCTTGCCGGTGACCATGCCGCGCGGTTCGGGCTTACTACCGGGGTTTCCCTGCTGGTCATCCTGGGCATATTGGTGATAAGTATGGTTGCATCGCTTGTTTTTCCAAAAAAAGAATCCGTTGCTTAGATTTGGGGTATGAGACAAACGTCTTTGACAGAGAAATTTTGAACCGCACGAACGCTATATCTCAAATCTCATATCTCAAATCTAACATCTCAATGAAAACATTAACTTCGCTTCATGCAATGGTCGGTATTTAGCAATCTCAAGATCACTCCTTTCTCGGTACTGGATGTAATATTGATCGCTATTATCATCTACCAACTGTACAATCTCATCAGGGGTACTATTGCTGCCAATATCTTCATCGGGCTGGCGCTCATTTACGTACTGTACTTCATTGTCCCCGACACCAAAATGCCGCTGCTGGCCGGTATCCTAAAAAAGGTAGCCGACGTTGGCATCATAGCGGTAATCGTCTTGTTCCAGCAGGAGATACGACGATTTTTGCTTTTGGTAGGAAAAAACGCCTCACTACAGCGTAATAAGGCCTGGTGGCGGTATTTTTTTGGTAAATCGGAGAACGAGAAAGACAATTACGCGCGCATTAAACCGATCATCGACGCCTGCAAAAGCCTGAAGCAAAGCCGTACGGGCGCGCTTATCGTGTTCGCCAAATTCTACGACGAGCAGTTTTACCAGAACAGCTGCGAATTCCTCGACTCTAAAATATCCAAGCGCCTGCTGGAGAGCATATTCCAAAAGAACAGCCCGCTACACGATGGCGCTGTGGTCATATCCGAAAACAAAATCAAAGCCGCGAGTTGTATATTACCATTAACCGATAAAACCGACCTGCCGCTGCAGTTTGGCCTGCGCCACCGCGCGGGCATAGGTGTTACCGAAAACAACGAGGCTACGGCCATCATCATCTCAGAAGAAACCGGCGAAATATCCTACGCCAAGCAGGGCCGCGTGAAAATGAATATCGGCTTCGCCGAACTGGAGAAATTGATCAATAAAGATTTTTGATGTATAGCGATTGGTTTAAAACACATCGCTAAATTCGCTTACGGACTAACCAGCTGCGGTTTCAGCGGGTCAACCGCCTTTACTCGCTTGATCAGCATCGTATAATGCGTGTTCGGGTCGCCTAATTTAGCTATTGGCATTTTTTCAGGGCTCGTTAATTTTGCTACCGGCATTGTACTGGCAAAAATTTCGGTGTTACGCGGTGGGGTTAAAGCGCCCAAATCCTTCAGCGACTGGTTCGGCTGCACCTTAAAGTAATTTTTTAACAGCGCGTCGTCATTCGGTTTTAAATTTTGAAATAATTGCGGCGATTTAAGCAAAGCTGAATCAAGCGGCTTCGGTTGCCATTGCTGGGCCTTCAATTGTGAAGCTCCGGCGGCGATCAATACGATGAGCAATACCTTTTTCATGATGCGGTTTTTGTTCACACTAAGATAAACAACCCAATTGTTAAAAGTTGTTATTTTTTTAAGATCGAATGTTAAATATGGCCCCTCTCCTTTGGAGAGGGGTTGGGGTGAGGCTTAAATGGAAAAAGCCGCCTGTTGGAGCGGCTTTCTATTAAACTTAATAGAGGATCATTTCATATCACTTCGTGCTTTCTCCTAATTTTTTGATCTTGATGACATTAAAAACCAGGTAGATCAATATGCCCCATACGGCAATCATAATTGAATAGGCGATCAACTGAAGCCAGATCGGTGCTTTGTCCCTCGTAGCAAACAGGGTCCGTTCGTTAAACGTGCTGGTATACTTAAATTTTGCGCCCCAGGGCACGGTTTTCTCTATCGATAAATTGCCAAATTGCTCGTTGTCGACAATTTTGGCAACCAGTGTGATATTGCCTTTTGCATCGCCCGGCATCGTATCGCGTTTAAAATCGCCTGATGCCTTTCCGGTCGAGTCAGTCGCAAAAGTGGGTGTTTCATTGATATTGAGATCGCCGCCCAAACGCCTGACGGCCAGGATGACATCCGCGCCTTTTACAGGTGTCCAGGTAGTGTCTTTCAGTTCCACTAACGTGGCAACGACGGACCTGCCAACCGTATCGATCGAAATTTTCGCTTTGCCAACGGTCAGGTCGGCCTTTGCCGGATCGTACACCTTGTCGCCGTCAAAAGTTGCCAGGAAAGTATGGCTTTTTGACGTGGCCCATTCCTTTTGTACCGAAGGCGGGATAAAGGTATGCGCTTCGCCTTTTTCGCTGGTTACGACTCTTCCGATAAAAGTACCGGCCGAGTCCTTATCTAAGTATAATTTTATGGCGACGCCGCCCACCGGCTGGAACCTGCCGGTTAATTTACTCTTTGCATTCACAGCCACGTAGGGTATGCGGTTGTTGGTGTTGAAATAACTGATCGCTATACTCAGGGTCGCTTTTTCTGCGCCTTGTGAAAACCCGTTATAACCCGCGAATAGTAAGAGAGCGGATAATAACCCGGTAAGTGTTTTATTTAACGGTTTCATGTTGTTCGGTTATAGTTTCTTGAATTGGAATGATCGGGAATATCCTGGCGAGAATGGTTATGATCAGCAGGGCTCCGGCTAACGAACCGCAGGTGATGGCCCATTCTTCCCAGCTTGGGAAGTAATGACGATAACTGGCAGGAACATCGTGCATCGGCAGGAAAGGGTGCAGCAAAGTTGGCGTTACGATGAGGTAACGTTTAAACCATGCGCCAACCACGACCATTATCCCTACGATAAACATGGGCAGTGGCTTCCGTCCTTTTTTGAACACTAAGATCAGGATGGGTAATATCATGCCTATGATGATCGCGAACCAGAACACCGGCGAAAAATTTCCGCTGAAAAGGCCATTCAAATAAGCCGATTCAGATTCTTTCATTTTAAACGCGGGCGTCAAAAACTCGTTCACATTAAAATAGAGATAAAGCAGCGCCAGGAGGACTACGATCCTCCCCAACTTTTCAAAATGATTTTCGGTTATATATTTTTCAAGATGATAAGCCTTGCGAAAAACATACATGGCCACGACAACCGATCCCGAACCTACTAAAAATGCTCCTGCTATAAAGTAAGCGCCAAAATTGGTGCTGTCCCAGCCGGGGCGGTAGGTGGTTGCAAACAACCACGAGGTAACGGTGTGGATGGTAAATGCTACGGGTATGATGGTGATACAAAGTATATTGATGGCCTTATCACTTAGTTTGAATTGTTCGGGTGTTCCTTTCCAGAACGAGCCGATATAATTGTAAAACTTATGCAGTGCGTTCCCTGATCTTTCCTTAAACCGCAGCAGTATTTTGATGTCAGGCAACAGCGGGTAAAACAGCAGGAGGATACTGATAAAGAAATACGTGGTGATCACGATCACATCCCAAATAATAGGCGATTGGATACGGCCGTGCGTAAATAAATTATAAAACCGCTCGGGGCTACCCATATCGACAATGATGATAAGAGAGGCAAAAATGATGGCTGCAACGGCTATCATTTCGGCTATCCGCGTAAGCGGCGTGCTCCAGTGAACGTTGGCCAGCCTGAAAACGGCTGTTATTAATGAACCAACCAAACTTATGGCAACGAAGAATACGAAGTTTGAAATATAAATACCCCAGGATACATAATCCTTCATGTTGGTCACTATCAGCCCGTACCTCAATTGCCTGTAATAGGCATACATGCCAAGCAAACAAATGGCTAATAAAAAGCCCGTCCATATTTTACCCCATTTGCCAAATTTTTGGGGCAGCAGATCTGCAATTATTTGCTCGTCCGCTATGGCCATTGCATCGGTTGCTTCCTGGTCGGCTATTTTCTCGTTTACTAATAAATTTTCCACCGTTAATTAATTAAGGTTACTTGTTTTGTAGCTTATCATTTTCAAGACCCGATTCAAAAGGAAAGTTCCTGCTAACCGGGGGCAGGTAGTAAACACTGGGTTTAGTACCCAGGTCTTCCATCAGCCGGTAGCCGGCTTTGTCCCTGATCAGGTCGCTGAACCTAAAGGTTTCCGCGCCGTTGGTAACCGAATCTTCATTCAAATCGCCAAAGGCATAAACGCCGTTCGGGCAGGCCGAAACGCAGTGCGGCAGCATACCCATACGGGTCATGTCCGCGCAGAAATCGCATTTGCCAACCGTTCCCTTTTTCTGCGGAATACTGGTTTCGGCTGAATAAGGCTGCGCTGCAACGTCGGCCGGAATTTCAGGCTCGCCCCAGTTGAATACACGGGTTGAGTATGGGCAAGCCGCCATACAAAAACGGCAACCGATACAACGGTCGCTATCGATCAGCACAATACCGTCCTGCCTTTTAAATGTGGCATCCACCGGGCAAACCTTAACGCATGGCGGTTCATCGCAATGCATACAGGTGGTTGGTTCCCAGTAAGGCGCGGTATGATCAGCATTCTGCATCGGATCAACCTTGATCCAGTTTTCACCGGGGTTCAGGTCGTGGGCATGATTACAGGCCGACTGGCATTTCTTTAAGTTTTTACACCTTGAGAGGTCAATAACCATCACAAATTTTTTGCCTGGAATGCCTAATCTTGCCTCGGTGTTGGACACCGGCGGCATATGCGGAACGGGTTTCAGAAATGCTTCATCTACCTCGATAACTTCACCGTCAACAGAAAGCAGTTTTACTTTCTTTCCGGAAGCTTTTGCCTCCACGGCACCCGCTTCAAATGGGTCCTTATTAGGGGTGCACCCTGCAACGAGTCCCGCTGCGACCAGGCCGGTTAAAAGGAAATCCCTTCTCGAATTATTTTCTTGTTCCATTTCTATTTAATTGAAAATGTATGCGTTAATTATTTTTTTATCCAGTGCTGCAGTTCGGCATTGGTTACTTTTTTGCCTTTTGCCATTAACAATGACTGATTGACCTCGACAAGTCTGCCGTCTTCGGTAAGCATTTTAACTGTTTTCGGTTTGCTCCCGGTTTTCGCTGATCTTTTGGTAAAGAATGGGAGACCGGTTGTTGCTGCGACAGCCGCAAAGGCAGAAAAAATGCCAAGGCCCCAAACAAATTTTCTTCGCGACTCGGCGTTTGCAGGGGTTAGGTTTTTGTTGTTATCCATAAAAGTTGGTCTTTATATTGATGGTGAAATTAGAATTATAGCAGGAGTTGGAGCATGACCTCCGACAACAAAAAAGGTGATTTAGGTCATAAAATTAATTGTGTATATTATTGATTATCAATATATTATAAAATATGATATATTTTCTTCTTAAGAAATGCACTCCATATCTGTCACCTTCAGTCCGACTCCGTTATGGCAAGCGAACTTTAACCAGTTCGATATTGTTATTGAACAAGGCTTTGGTCCCGTTCAGCATAAATGCGTGTTTGAGAGAAATGCTCACAGTTTTATCAGAGCTTTTAAAAGGTTTTTTAAAATGGATCAGAACCTTGTCGTCTTTTTCCATCAACTCCTTATTTTGCTGCGAACCCAGCTTTTTTTCCAGTACAATATCTTTGGAATAGCTCGGTGAAGCCTCGTCCTTATAGGTAAAATCGAGAGCGTCCGGAACTATTTTTACAGTGTAGTTATCGCGATTAACAACTAAAAGATCAGCATACAGGCTATCATTTTCGCAGTAGCTGGTCATCCAGATATTTAACCCTGTGAGCGCAATTTCGTGGTGTGCGACGAATGCAAATGCCGGGACTCCCAATTTCAACGTTTCGAGGTAACCGGCTTCTGTTTCGCCAAAGCTGGTGCCAGTGTTAAATGAATAGCCAATAAAAGGTTTAGCATACTTGCTGATATAAGCCTTATAGTCGTCAGGGGGCAATTGGGCATCCAGGTCGACAGGGTATATTTTTTCGCCGTCCCGGAGTTTATATAAAACTGAAAATTTATATTCCTGCTTGAAATGACCTTGCCTCCCTGTTAGCTGGTACACTTCTATGTCATTCACCGGCTTGAACGTAGTGACTATCAGCGTATCCCTGCCCGCTGGGAGGACGACGGATTTTATATTTCCCGCTGCGGGAAATGTTGTTAGCCCGCCTTCAGCGTGCACCGTAATTTCAGTGATGATAATTGGTTTTGGACCGGTGTTAGTTAACCGCAGTTCAGCAAGCAGTTCCTGCTTTTTAACATTGCCGGAAAGATCAAGCCTGGCAGATAAGAATTCTGATTTTTGAGGGCCCGTGATATAGACCAGGTCGCCTTTAGCTCCTTTGGATTTGTGCCCCGAATTGCAGCCACCGGCAATAATTGCCAGCAGTACCAGTAGGGATACCTGCATGCATTGTTTCCGATAATTCTTCATGGGATCAATTTATACAGCGGTACATAACAATAATCCAAAGGCCCGAAGTTTCGGGCCTTTGGATAGAGGAAATTTTACTGTTATTTTTTTAGCGTGCGCATATAATTTACCACGTTCCAGATATCATCCGCATCAGGGATCTTCTTTTTGAAACTTGGCATGTCTTCGCGGCCTTCTGATATCTTATAAAATAAAGAGCCGTCAGACTGCGACTGCATCGCCTTTGTGGTTAAATCCTGCGGCTGCGTTTTTAATTGGGCCGCTTTGCTGCCGTCGCCAAGGCCAGTTTTGCCATGGCACGATGCACAATGCAGGTTCCATAAAGCCTTGCCGGCTGAAATGGATTCTTTATCGGATTTTACCGGGTTGGCCATTTTTGCATTTTTATCAGGAACCGGCCATGGTTTTGATTGCTGGATGCTGGTAAACGCGAAACTCATAATGCTTACAGCTAATATGGAAGTCGCTAACGTGATTTTTCTTTTCATTTTGACGTAGGGGGTTTGGTTAATTAAAGGTATACATAAGTTTTTCGTTATTTTTATTTAAAAGTTCCACAGCCTTGAAATGTTAAAGCCTAAGAGAAACTGGCCTTTTTTATAATCGTTTTGGTTGAAGAAGTTGTTGTATTGCGGTTCTACCGAGCCATAGTTACCAAAGAATATTTCAAAATCGTGGCCACTTGTTTTCATTTCGATCCCAAAGCTGATGTTTGGACGGGGATTGTCTAACGGATTTTGAGTTAAGGGCTGGTCGTAGTTGACAATAAGGGCGGCTCCGTCAGATATTTTGTATCTTCCGGCAAGGGCCACGGAAAAATTGTCATTTTTCATTTTTGGCAACACGTTTCCAGCTGCATCCTGGTAACCCTCCAGGTTATTGAAATGCGAATAAGTCGGACTCACCTGTACAGAGAACTTGTCAGTTACTTTCCTGGCGATAATGATCTGGTTAAAATAACTTAAACGGTCCGAATTGGTTACGAACAGGGTTGTAGCATCTTTTTTCCTGGTATCGCCTACTATATTACCGTAATAAGTAATACTTACCGGCATCGAACCGTCCTTAGTTTCTTTGAGGATGGCGTATTTCAAATTCAAATCTACCTGCATATACTCGTTTGATCCTCCGAGGCCAACCTGGAGATCTTTGAGCGGCACGTAGCTGGCAGCCAATCTCATATTGGCGCCTGCAAACAATCCAAACAGATCGGCCGAGCCATTATTTACCGTACCAAACCTGTGCTGAATATCAAATTCAAATGTGCCTTTGATAGGTACCATTACGGTTTGATTATCAATAATATAATTGCCATCGAAGGTATTTTTTACATACGATTTCTTTTTTCCTGTCGGTGCAGCTTTGGTTGTATCCTGTGCCATCAAATTGCCAAAGCTTGCGCAAAGTGCTATCACAAGAAATACTCTCGCAAAGCGGGCAATTGTTGATGAATAGTTGTGTCGTTGTTCCATTTTCTTTTTTTTAATTGTTTTTAGCACCTTGTTTTATCCAGGCAAGTGTCAACGCATTGATATTTGAAGGGTTATTTGCACTTCCTGAAGGCATGGCCACCGCACGTTTTCCGGTCAGCCACAAGTACAATTCGCTGGTCGCCGGTGCCCCGGTATTGAGATAACCGCCGGTTGTTAAAGCTGTATAAGCTGTTGCAGTTGATAAGTTTGGTGCCTGTTTGCCGCTGTGGCACCCGGCAGTTGCGCAGCTTTTTTCCAAAATCGGTTGTATATCTTTCGAGAAGCTTACCGTTTTGGTTATTGCCGGCGTATTGTCTATAATGACAGTTGTATCTTTCGTACAACTGTTCATTATAAGCACCATCTGGCTCACCAGTATCAACCCTACTATTACTATTTTCTTTGACATGATCTTTAAGTTTTAGATTATTGAAGAACTGCCAGGTACTATTTCTTAAAGGTTAATGTCAGGTTAGGTTGAATGCCGTGCTGATTATTTGATTTATTCCATATAGCTAAGCCAAATTGCTGATCCTGCAGGCTTGACATGTCCACATCTTGTTTCAATAAGTCACCTGTTTTCAATTTGCGCTTGAATTCAACAACCCAGCCTGTGCCGGTATAAATTGCCGCGCCGGTAATATCGGCCCTGCCGCCAAGCAATGGAGAAGCTATATAGCTTGGGAAACATTTTGCTCCGTCGCCTCCAAACACCGGGTCGCCGGTTCTTTGATAATCAGTATCTGTATTAGGATCGATAGAGCCGCCGGTGTAAGTTAATACACCAGTTGAGCTAACCCCCGTAATTTTCACAGCTTTGCCGCCTGCGAGGGTATCTGTAGCCAGTACATAATAATAACTTGTTCCACCGGGGATGACCCACATTGGTACGCTTACTTTAGCGCCGGTTCCGTCCAGCTTTAATGTTTGCTTATTACTCAAGGCTCCCTGTGGGGTAACTGGTGTATAAGTTGGGGCAAACGGCCAGGTAGCTGATGCACCAGATACGGTAATATCGTCCACGTGACGTCCGTTTCCTGCGCCACCGTCTAAACCGGTTACGCCCGGTCCCCCGGCCCAATCCTGGTAATTGTCGTCTATCTGATTAAATATAACGTCCCTGCTCAGGTGACCCCACCACATGTCAATTTTTTCGCTGGCGCCGTTAGTATAGTGATTGCCGCTGTTTGCATTGGATACTTGCACTGCCGGCGTAACCGAAAAATTGGTATACGGTGTAAACACGTGACAGCTTGCATAGCAGGTCTGTGTGGCAAATAATGGGGTAGAGTTATCGATGTTCCATAACATGGCGAACTTGTCTTCGCCAAAGCCATCCCTGCTTATCTCGCCATTTACGTCGAATGTTTTACTGGTAGGTTCCTGTGCCCAAAGCTTGGTTGTTGGATTGAAATACCACGTAGCTACGTATACACTCTTGTCGGCATCGGCCCACTCCAATAAAAAATAGACGTTCTCACTATCGTACATGGAACGTAAGGTTGCCGGGTAAGTCTGGCCATTGTATCCTGTAAAAAGTCCATTACCCGGATAAGGTACGGTCGGCGTTACGTTTAATTTCGGCGCATTATTCCAAAGCGACTCTACCGAACCATCGATGGTAGGCGGTGTTGCGGTCTTTACAGACGTTAAAACAGATGTGGTTTCACTAGGGGTCGTTGATGGAATGATAACCTGATCTTTTTTTGTGCAACTAACCACATACCCAATAAGGCAAGTTAATGTTGCGATGATCCAGAATTTTCGGCTTTGTAAAAGTTTCATAACTATAAGTTTATTGTTTAAGTAATTTATCCTTTTTTTACGGGGGTAAAATTACTGTCATAGATTTGTCAGAAATATGACCATAGTCACTAAATAAGATGATTTGAATTAGAGTTAACCGGCGACCAGGCATGTGCGGGCATTAATTCTTGCTGTAGAATTTAAATATTGCTTAAATGGCGTGTGAAGTGCATACAAAGCAATTCGTTTAGGTAATTGTTTCAAGCCGCATCAAATTAAAACTCACAAGCTGTTTGCGCTATTTTTTTTCAAGCTCATTACCATCCTAAACCACAAAAAGGTCGCGGGAACTGCCGGACCTTTTTTCGTATTATTATTTTACGATATGTGGCGAAGATTACCTGGTAGAATATCTTTCGGACCAGGAACCCCAATTTATTATTTGGTACGAATCATCAATTCCACAACCTGGTAATATTAAACCCGATCAGGAACTTACCACCTTTCACTCTCGTACCGTCAACCTGGGTGTAGTTAAAAGGGCTGTTGGTGTTGTAGAGATTGTTTGCTCCGCCATTCAGGAGGGAGTAGTTCCCCATGAACAGCTGGAACGTGTGACCGCTGGTGCTGAACTCGAACCCAAATGATAAATTCGGGCTGGGATTATTTGTCGCATGCTTTGTAATTGGCTGATCATAGTTGATCAGTAATGCAGTGGCGTCACCTAATTTATATCGCCCGGATATGGCAACCGCGAAGTGATCATGCTTCATTTCTTCAAAAACGGTGCGGCCTGTACTGTCATTTTTTGTCAGGTAGCCGGCTACAGAGTTCTGGTGCGTAATACTTGGCGCTACCTGTAACGATAGCTTATCGGAAAACTTCCTGGCGATAATGATCTGGTTAAAAGATAACAAGCGATCAGATGAGTGCGCAAACAGGTCATGAGTGGGGTCCTTCCTCGTATCATAGGACAGGTCTCCGTAATAGGTAATGCTGACCGGTGATGCGCCTTTGGTTTGTTTAATGATAGCGTATTTGGCGCTGCCATCCCAAATCTCATCATATTTTTCAAAACCAATACCTAAGTAAAGGTTATTAATGGGAGCGTAGTCAACTCCGATCCTTATATTAGAGGAGGCGTATAGTCCCCAAAAATCGCTGTATCCATTGTTAACTGTGCCGAACCGGTGCTGGATGTCCATTTCAAATGTACCCTTTACCGGTACCATTACAGTTTGGTTGTCCAATATCCAGATACTTTGAAAAGTATTTTTTACCGGTTTGGCTTTGACAGGGGCAGCCGCTTCCTTGGCTACCGCTGTGCTGTCCTGCGCGTATAGTGTTGCCTGGTGTAACAAAAGGCAACTGATCAGGCATACGCTTACTTTAAACAGGCGGGCTGGTAAATTTATTTTGATTTTCACGTCGTTGTTTTTTAAAGTCAATTAATTATTAATAGCCCCGGTTCTGATCCAGTCGTAAACCTTTTGTCTGTCGGCAGCGCTTGGTATGTGTACCTGCATTTCGCCGTTGATCATAATATATAGGTCACTCTGATTGGGGATAAGGGTATTGACATATCCACCGTTAACAAGGCTGTTATAGGATACAGCTGTTTCCAGGTCGGGCGCCTGTGCACCCGCAACATGACAGCCCGATAAGGCGCAGCTGGTATTCAGCAATGGAGCAATATCTTTTTTGAAGCTGTATTGCACCGGGGGAGCGTTCGGATCAACTCCGGCTTTTGGCAGGATAACATCTTTGTAGCACCCGGTCGCGCCAATCCCAATTACAAAAAGGAGACCGGCAAATATGAATAGTCGTTTCATCGTAATTTCGTTTTTAACTATTTGTTATTAAAGTTTGCGTTAACCACAATATTTACTTTATCGGCAGTCTCAGTGTTTACAACACCGAAATCAGCTTTGTTTATCTGGAATTCCAGTTTTAACCCAAACTCACTATTGGTGGTTCCGGGAACAAGCGTTTCAGGGATATATGTGAGTTTACCCACCAATGATTGGGTAACCGGCGCAGCGCCACCTCCCTGCCAGGTAAAGTCGAAGGTCACTAAATATCCATTGCTGGCCGGATCAAATACTACTGAAGTTGTTTTGATATGAGCAACGTTGGCTACGGTAAGGTTTTGTGTGCCCGCTACGATTTTAGTTGTTCCGAAAGTGGTAACCAGACAGCCACCGTCACGGCCGGGTTCACCGGTGTTGACCTGGTTAGTCTGCACATATCCTGCAAAATGTGTTTTTGCCGGTTCGTTTTCATAAAAGGCCCATGAAGTATCGGGTAACGGCTGCTTGGTAGTAACATAGTTCAGCATAAGCGCATCGTTAAGGTCAGTCAATCCGAACTGGTTGAATTTACCGGTAAGGTCAGCGCCGACTTCTAAAAATGGGCTCGACCAGTTTACAGCACTGTGTACCTTGTCGAATTTCCATTGGGTTGTATCTCCAAGAGTTGTGCCCGGGAGGTGAATATGGTTACCGTGTGTTATTTTTATGGCAGTTGATACTGCGGCAGGCAATACCTGGTCTTTGTGGGTACAACTTGAGATGATCCCAAATCCGCTGATCATAACCAGAACAACCAGCAGCATTTTGTTATTAAACCGTTTCATAATAAAGTGTTTTTAAAATTTGATACTTATTGAATATTTATGGGTCAAAAGTATCGGTCAAATTTTGACACTTCTATGATGGTCATCAGCGAATTAAATGATGCTCGTCACATTAATTATGGCTAAAAACAGGTGTTTTTAAATACTAATAGCCTGCATATCAGCTATATACAAACATGTATCTATTTGCAAGAGAATCAGCGAAAAGTTACTTGTGATAGGGCTGTTACACTTTTATATGCTTACGTTGATAAGCAAAAAGGGAAGACAATAACATTAGAACTATGAGGGAAGCCAGGTTCAGAACTAAACTGGCAGTGTACACTTTCATGTCGTTTTTTATCATATCGCTGTCGGTGCCGCTCGAGAACAAGTGCAGCCAAAGATCGATTACCGGTAACAGGAAAAAGACGAGGCCATGCACTAAACTTAAAGCCTTTCTTTTACTTAAAGCCGGTATCCAGAAGAGGAGTGAAAGAAGCCCCCATATGATCAACCAGGGTTTTTGAATGGTTTGCTTTATGTGTTCGATGGAATAGTCGGGATACAATTTCCTTAATAGAAAGCCCAGGAATAATACACCCACGAATGCATAAGCAAAAGGCAAAAGCGATGCCGTACGGGCCATAATTCTCTTATTGTCTTTAATGCTGCCGGCAATAACGATGACAATAGCGTAAATCAACGGATAGCCGGCGAAGAAGCCGATAAGCTCAAGTTTTTGTATGTACGCGACGAAACTGTTATCCATATATCCTGTAAAGATGCAAAAATTAGTAAACGCGATAAAAACAAAAGGCCCCGGATTCCGGGGCCTTTTTCAAGGTAATATTTGAGATTTATTTTGCGTCTGTCACCGCTTTTGCCGCATCTTCAGCTGCTTTTGCAGAAGCGGTATCGTTCATCTTGGTACGGTCTTCTTTGATATTATTAAGCTGGGTGACTATGAAAGGGCCAACACCGCCAAATATTTTATATTTAATGCCCAGGTTTTTGATGTCGGTTATGCCTTGTTGTGCATATTCAGGGTTCTTCACCTTACCAACCATCACAGCATAATTCCTGATCATCCCGAACTTCCCGTTCACATCGGCATCTGTGAACTTTTTGTAGACAAATGGCCAGGCATCCGAGTTTCCGCTGGCAGCAAATACCGAGATCATAGATTGTGTAAGCGGGCCAACATTATCCTTTTCAAAGCCAATGGCCAATTTTACGGCCTGTGCCGAATCGAGCTGGTTGATACCGATCAAAGCCGCTCCTTGTATCGCGTAAGATTGGTTGTTGATGGCTTCTTTATATATACTCATATGGGCAGGGTCCTTCAGTTTTGCCAGCGCGCCGATAGCAGCGGCGCGTACTAAGGTGTTGTCGTCGCTCTTAGCCAATTTGATCAGGACTGGCAAAGCCGCGTCATGAACCTCGGCATTGTTCATTTTTAAAGCTTTGATGGCTTTCAGGCGCAGACCGTAATATTTATCATTTAAAGCCGAAAGCATTATTTTCTGCCCTGCTTTTTCAGATTGCTTGCTTTGTGCAGCATCTATCGCTTCAGAGCGGTCCATATAAAGAGGTGCGTTCGCATATTGGAAAGCGAACTCATCCAATGTTTTATGATCCGTTTTTTTGCAAAGTATGATCTTATCGCCATCCACATTCACCAGGTCGGGTTTTGATGCCACATTGAAAGTTAAGGTATCGGCTTTACCGTTTACCCAAACTTGGTGGCGCTCCTTTTTACCGCCGGCGTAAACGTCAATTGCCATCGGGATATTGAATATTTGTCCATCCTGTTTTTGGGCGATATACACGGTTTCCTTTTTGGCAGCATCGTCCCATTTGTAGCTAATGTCGAAAACAGGGTGCCCCGCGCCATAATACCATTGGTTGAAAAACCAGTTCAGGTCGCGGCCGCTGGCTTCTTCCAGGGCCAGGCGTAATTGCTGCGCCTCCCCGTTTTTAAAGGCATTGGTTTTCAGGTAAATATTCAGGCCTTTATAAAAAGCATCGTTGCCCAGGTAATTGCGGAGCATGCCCAATATACGGCCGCCTTTTTGATAGGTCACATTATCAAAAACATCTTCCTTATCATTATAATGGAAACGTACAAGGTTCTTAGTGGCGGCAGTTGGATCGTTCAGGTAAGCCTGCATATCCTGGTTATTCTGGTCGGCAGCTACGTCCGGACCGTATTTATGTTCCGCCCAAAGCGTTTCGCTATAGTTGGCGAACGACTCGTTAACTGTTAGATTGCTCCAGCTTTCGCAGGTTACATAATCGCCGAACCATTGGTGGAATAACTCGTGCGCTATGGTGCTTGCGCCAAAATCATAGTAAACATCCAGCATCTGGCGATGAGTTTGGTTCTCAAACTCACCATGGAGAGTTGCCGTGGTATTCTCCATAGCGCCGCTCACGTAATCGCGTACAGTGATTTGCGCGTATTTATTCCAGGGGTAATCAACACCGGTTATTTTCGAATAGAATTCGATCATCTCAGGCGTCAGGCCAAATATTTCCTTGGCGTAAGGAGCATATTTGGGCTCCATATAATAATCCACGGGCTTGTTGCGCCAGTGATCATGGTATACTTTAAAATCGCCCACTGCCATCATAAACAGGTAGGTAGAATGCGGCAGTTCCATCTTCCAGGTGTCGGTGCGGGTGCCGTTGCCGTTATCCTTTTGCGATGCCAGGCGGCCGTTAGAAAGTGTAACATATTTCGATGGCACAGTCATAGCGATCTCGTCGGTGCATTTTTGTTCCGATTTGTCGATGGTCGGGAACCAGGCTGATGAGCTCTCAGTTTCACCCTGTGTCCAGATTTGGGTTGGCTTGTCCTTATCCTTGCCATCCGGATTGATGAAATACAGCCCTTTCGCATCATTGATAGCCGCGCTGCCTTTTACATGCAGTTCGTTCGGCTTAGCGGTGTAACTGATGTAAATGACATAGGATTCGTTATTGTGGTATACTTTATCCAACTGGATAGCCAGGCTCAGGCTGTCCTGGTATTTATACTTCAGCGGGATATTTTTGCCGTTTTTTACAACAGCGACCTCCTTAATATCCATGCCCTTGGCATCGAGTCTCAGGGTATCAGTGGGGTAAAAATGCGGGTGGAATGTCGCCCACTCCTTGCCATACATGTAACACTTTTTGTAGTCGAAACTTACAGCCAGTTTGGTGTGCGTTACATCGTTGATCCTGGCGGGTGTCGCGCGGTAAATTTTCATTGCTGTCGAGTCGTCCTTGCCCTGTCCCTGGGCGAATGACGTAATGTTGCCCGCTGCGAGGGCGCCGGTGAGCGCTATTGCAGAAAGCGTTTTGAGGTTCATCATGTTGAGTAATTGATTATTGATTTGTATAGATCTTTCCTTCCTTCATCACGAAGGTTATTTTTTGCATGATTGTAATGTCGTTAAGCGGGTCGCCGACCACCGCCACCACGTCAGCGGATTTCCCTTTGCTGATGCTGCCTATTTTATCGCTCAGGCCCAGCAGGTCGGCGGCGCTGGTGGTCGCTGTTTTGATGGCATCCATAGGCGGCATGCCGGCTTCAACCATATATTGAAATTCTTTGGCGTTCTTCCCATGAGCGTAGACGCCTGCATCTGTACCAAAGGCTATTTTTACGCCGGCCTTGTATGCCTTCCCAAAGGTTCCTTGTATTTGTGTGCCTACTTCCATTGCTTTTTTAGCGATCACAGGCGGAAAATAGCCCGGCATTTTGGCCGAGTCAGAAACTGATTTCCCGGCGATGATCGTCGGCACTAAATAGGTGCCGTATTTTTTTGCTAATTCAAAATCTTCCTCATTCATAAAGGTGCCGTGCTCTATCGAGGTAACGCCGCCAAGGATGGCACGTTTAATGCCTTCAGCACCGTGGGCGTGGCAGGCTACCCGTAGACCGTAGTCTTTAGCGGTTTCAACCACAGCTTTGATCTCGTCAATGCTGAATTCAGCGCCCGAGCTATTTTCGGTCAGGTCGAGCACGCCGCCTGTTGAAGCGATCTTGATCACCTTTGAGCCTCTTTTTACCTGCAGGCGAACCGCTTTGATCAATTCTTCCGGGCCATCGGCAACGCCGTCATCCGGGCCCATTTTATGGTCGAAAACATCGTCCCTGAAACCGGCAGAATTATCCATATGCCCGCCGCTTGCGGAAATGGCGCGTCCCGCTGAAATGATGCGCGGCCCGTCCACCAATCCTTTCTGAACAGCTTTGGCGAGGCTGATATTGACGCCGGAACCTCCCAGGTCACGCACGGTAGTAAAACCGGCCATCAACGTTCTTTTAGCATATATAGCGGCCTGGTAAGCCACGTCAGCATCGGTCTTGATAAAACCTTCCATCATACTGGTTTTGCTGCCCTGTTCTTCCAGGTGTACGTGGCAATCGATCAGGCCAGGCATTACCGTCATATTTTTCAGGTCGACGATCTTATCGTTCGTCCCGCCGGAGGTATAGCCTTTTTGAATATCGGAGATCAGGCCGCCGTCGACCACGATGGTCATTTGCGTTCGGGCCTGGTTGGAGATGCCGTCGATCAGTTTGCCGCATTGGATATAGGTCTTTTGCGCAAAAGCAGACGCGCTGAACAACAAAAGAAATGCGATGTAAAGTTTCTTCATGCAGAGTCAGTTAATATTCAGCTAAATTATAAAGATTTTTGATTTATAGGTTAAGACGCTAAGCCCCGGAATGTGTTACGCCGGCTTCACGCGAAAAGTGATATTCGCCTATGGTTCACACCCTTATTCATTCAAAACCGTGCAGGCATTGTCCGTATCCGAACAGTTTGCAAATGCCTCGATTGTGTAATTTGTTATTAATCAAATATATACCCGATTGGCATATATTTTATATGCTTTCTCTTGAAAACGTCCATTCAAATCGAAGCAGTATGATCAAAAACTATCTTAAGGTTGCCTGGCGAAACCTGACCAGGAACAGAGCTTCATCCTTTATCAATATTGGCGGCCTTGCAGTAGGTATGGCTGTGGCTATGCTGATCGGTTTATGGATATGGGATGAATTGTCCTTTGACAAATATCATCAAAACTATGCCCGTATAGCCGAGATCAAACAGAATAAAACGGTAAACGGCGAGGTGGTGACCAGCAACGGGACCTCTCTGCCGGTTGCGGCTGAAATGCGAAAAAGCTATGGCGGCGATTTCAAACACATCGCGGTAGCTTTCTGGCACGCTTCGCATATTCTCAGCGCAGGCGAGAAGAATATTTCCTTTGGCGGCCGATACGTAGGTTCGGAGCTACCAGAAATTTTCTCATTGAAAATGCTCCGCGGCGACCGCAACGCGCTAAAAGGACCTTCGTCACTGCTATTATCGGCGACAGCAGCCAAAGCACTGTTTGGAGACACTAACCCGATGGATAAAGTAGTGAAAATGGACAGCCACGCTGTTTTCCGGGTTGGAGGGGTTTATGAAGATCTGCCAGCAAATACTACGTTTCACGACGAACAGTTTCTGATGCCCTTTGATTATTATGCCACCTCCCAGTCCTGGCTGACACGGGCAAAAACCGACTGGGGTGAGGATTCTTTCCAGATATATGCCCAGGTGGCTGACAATGCTGATATGAAAGCGGTGTCGGCTAAGATCAAAAATATAAAAATGAATAACGCAGGACCGGCTGAAGCCAGATTTAAACCTGAGATATTATTATTCCCGATGAACAGGTGGCACCTGTATGGCGAATTTAAGAATGGGGTCAACACGGGCGGCGCAATTCAATATGTGTGGCTTTTCGGCATCATTGGAATTTTTGTGCTATTGCTGGCCTGTATCAACTTCATGAACCTAAGTACCGCACGGAGCGAGAAACGGGCCAGAGAAGTAGGTATCCGGAAGGCCGTGGGATCGGTACGTTCGCAACTTATCGGGCAGTTTTTCTCTGAATCATTGCTGATAGCGTTACTGTCATTCATGTTTTCGCTAATGCTTGCCTGGCTGGCGTTACCGCTATTCAACGAGATAGCTAACAAACAGTTATCCATCATTTGGGACAACCCGCTATTCTGGCTGTTTGGAATTGGCTTCGCCTTGTTCACCGGGCTCGTCGCCGGAACTTACCCAGCCCTGTATTTGTCATCATTTAACCCGGTAAAAGTACTGAAGGGCACCTTCAAAGCGGGTCGTTTTGCAGCTATCCCGCGTAAGGTGCTGGTGGTGGTACAATTCACTGTGTCGGTAACGCTGATCATTGGCACAATAGTTATTTTTAAACAGGTCAGCTTTGTAAAGGACCGCCCGATCGGTTACAGCCGCCAGGGATTAGTCACCATTGAGTCGCCTGACGATATCACTAATCACTTTTATGCCTTCCGGGCAGATCTGCTTCGGTCGGGTGTTGTAAGCGAGGCTTCACAATCGTCAAGCCCGTTGACCGATATTTACAATCACAGGCAGGACGTAAGCTGGGGCGGCAAAGATCCTGCTATGACAGTCGATTTTAGCAATGTTAGGATCACAAGCGAATACGGGAAAACCATAGGCTGGAAAATAGCCGCTGGCCGCGATCTTTCAGGCCGCTTTGCATCGGATTCTGCGGGGTTGATATTAAATGAAGCAGCTGTGAAATACATGGCGTTGAAGGAACCCGTGGGCCAGGTCGTCAAGGTATCTCAAAGGTACCTGACCGTAATCGGCGTGATAAAGGACATGGTTATGCAGTCGCCTTATGAACCCGTCGGGCCCACGCTCTTCTACCTGGATAGGGACGGCTTTGGACTTATCAATATCAGGATAAACCCAAATGTAAGCGCACACGATGCGATAAGTAAAATAGCTGCCGTGTGTAAGCGGTATTCACCCTCAGTTCCTTTCGCCTATAAATTTACGGATGACGAATATGCTAAAAAATTCGTTACCGAAGAGCGTATGGGTAAGCTGGCAAGCGCCCTTGCTATATTGGCGATTTTTATCAGTTGCCTGGGCCTGTTCGGCATGGCATCGTTCTCGGCCGAACAGCGCACGAAGGAAATAGGCATCCGCAAGGTATTGGGTGCAACGGTATTTAATCTATGGCGTCTTTTATCAAAAGATTTTGTGGTACTGATCGCTATCGCCCTGCTGATCGCGATGCCGCTGGCTTGCAGTTTCATGCGCTATTGGTTGCAGCATTATACTTTTCACACGGATTTGTCGTGGTGGATATTTGCCGTAACCGCTGTTGGAGCAATACTGATCACGTTATTGACGGTAAGCTATCAGAGCATCAGAGCTGCACTGGCTAATCCGGTGAAGAGTTTGAGAAGTGAGTAGGCAATTGGGATGTATAAATGAACTAATGAACAATAGAACTAAAACGCTATGATCAAAAATTATCTCAAAGTAGCCTGGCGCAATCTTACCAGGAACAAAGCTTCCTCCTTCATCAATATTGGCGGCCTGGCCGTAGGTATGGCTGTGGCCATGATGATAGGTTTGTGGATATGGGATGAATTGTCGTTTAATAAGTATCATCAAAATTACGATCGCATTGTAGAGGTGATGCAAAGGGAAAAGCACCTCGGCAATGTAACTGTATGGGATCATATGCCTTACCGGCTGATCAGTGAACTCAAAACAAATTACCGCGGCGACTTTAAGCATATCGTAATAGCCACCGAGGCTAACAATTCCTATCTGTCACAGGGTGAAAATAAAATAGAGCAGGCTGGCCGGTATATTGATGCCGCGGCGCCCGAAATGCTGACATTGAAAATGCTCCGCGGCTCATGGGCTGCTCTTCATGATCCGCATTCTGTTTTGCTTTCAGCATCCGCAGCAAAAAAGCTTTTCGGCAATACCGACCCGATGGACAAAACGGTGAAAGTAAGCAGTACCTGGGATGTACATACGACAACCGATGTGAAAGTAACGGGGATATATGAAGACCTGCCCCAAAATACCCAATTTCACGAAACGCAGTTTTTTATGCCCTGGGACCTGTATGCGGCGACCGATAAGCGCCTGAGTACAATGGCCTGGGACGATCATCACTTTTTGATCTACGCGGAGATCGCGCCTGGTGCCGATCTTGCTCAAGTATCAGCCAATATCAAAGATGCAGAACTTAAAGTGATCAGGCATATGGATAATATGAAGCAGGAAACAGCTGCAAATCCGGAGATCTTGCTCAACCCGATGAAGAACTGGCACCTGTATTCAAATTTTAAGGATGGTGTTGCCGATAAAGGGCCCGTTCAGTTTGTGTGGATAGTTGGCATCATTGGCGCCTTTGTGCTGTTGCTGGCTTGTATCAATTTCATGAATTTGAGCACCGCTCGATCCGAAAAAAGAGCAGCTGAGGTAGGCATACGGAAAGCCATAGGCTCTGCCAGGGCGCAATTGATCAGCCAGTTTTTCAGTGAATCATTACTTGTGGCGCTGTTGGCATTTATAATAGCGCTGTTGTTTTCCATGCTCGCTTTGCCGATGTTAAACGATCTGTCGGCAAAGCAGATCACCATACCTTTTACCAATATATGGTTTTGGCTTGCCTGCTTTAGTTTTATTTTATTTACTGGCTTGCTTGCAGGGATTTATCCGGCTTTATACCTTTCCTCTTTTCAGCCGGTAAAAGTTTTAAAAGGGGTGTTCCGCGCGGGCCGCATGGCTTCCCTTCCGCGCAAAGTATTGGTAGTGGTGCAATTCACGGTCTCTGTCGTATTGATCATTTGTACCATCATTATCTATAACCAGTTGATCTTTGCAAAAGACCGGCCCGTTGGATACTCCCGCGATGGATTGGTCATCGTGCCGATGCAGTCAATTGATTACCAGGGAAAACAGGATGTCCTCCGCAACGAACTAAAAAATACCGGGGCGATAGACGAAGTTGCTGAATCAGAAAGCCCGGTTACAGGCGTATCTTCCAACAACGGTGGTTTTACCTGGAAAGGCAAGGACCCCGGTGTAGAAGAAAAATTTGGGACACTAACCGTAACAGCTGAATATGGGAAAACCATTGGCTGGCAGTTTAAGGCCGGACGCAATTTTTTCAAAGGGTCTGCTGCTGACTCATCCGGTTTTGTAGTAAACGAGGCTGCTGCAAAATATATGGGCCTTAAAAACCCTGTAGGCGAAACCATCCATTGGAAAAGCAAATGGAACAACATCGATAAGGATTACAGGATCATCGGCGTAATAAAAGATATGGTGATGGAATCACCGTACGACGCTATAAGACCAACTGTTTTCCGCCTGGGAGGCAATCCCAATTGGATCTTTATCAGGATCAATCCGAAGGTAAGTGTTAGCAGCGCATTGCCCAAGATAGCTGACGTTTTTAAAAAGATCGTCCCTTCAGTTCCCTTTACATACAGCTTTGCAGATGAAGATTACGCCAAAAAATTTACCGCGGAAGAGCGAATCGGTAAACTGACCAAATTCTTTTCATGCCTTGCTATTTTCATCAGCTGCCTTGGGCTATTTGGAATGGCCATGTTTATGGCAGAGCAACGCACTAAGGAAATTGGCGTGCGAAAAGTATTAGGCGCAACTGTATTTACGATATGGAGGTTATTGTCAAAAGACTTTGTAGGGTTGGTTATCATCGCGCTCATCATTGCAACGCCGGCGGCGTGGTATTTTATGTCGAAATGGCTGCAGGGCTACCAGTACCGCGCCCCGATATCGTGGTGGGTGTTTGCAGCTACGGCTATCGGCGCGGTGGCGATCACTTTGCTGACGGTAAGCTATCAGAGCATCAGAGCTGCACTGGCTAATCCGGTGAAGAGTTTGAGGAGTGAGTAGGCAGTTGGCAACGCCAGCAAATTAATGAACTAATGAACTATTGAATCAATAAACAAAAATTATGTTCAAAAACAATCTCAAGATCGCGTGGCGTAACTTTATTAAAGATCGCCGCTTTGCCTTGCTCAACCTGCTTGGTTTGGCTACAGGAATCGCCTGCACGCTGCTAATCTATTTGTGGGTGCATGATGAAATGAGCGTGGATAAATTTTTCGCTCATAACGACCAGGTATACCAGATAATGGAGCGAAGTAAAGCTGACGGTGACGCGACGGTTAGCGATGAATCCACGGGACTCATCAGCGACATCCTTCCCCTGCGGGCGCCGGAGATAAAATATGCCGCATCGGTGGCCCCTGCCGATTGGTTCCAGAAGTTTACGCTTTCGGCCGGCGATAAAAATATCAAGGCATCGGGGCAATATGCAGGCAAGGACTATTTCAATATTTTCTCCTACAACCTGCTCGACGGAAAACGAGATAAGGTGCTGGCGGATAAAAACTCTATTGTGATATCGGATGAACTGGCTAAGAACCTTTTCGGCACGACGCAAAATCTTACCGGAAAGGTAATCCATTTTCAGCACCAGCAGGATTTCTTCGTTTCCGGGGTATTTGAGAAAACATCACGAAATTCTTCGCAGCAGTTTGATTTTGTTTTGCCCTTTGAATACCTGTTCAGCGTACAGAGTTGGGTTAAAAGCTGGAACAACACCGGCCCGCACAACTTTGTGTTGCTGAAAGAAGGAACCGACATCAAAGCATTCAATAAAAAGATCGCAGGCGTGATCACCGAATTTAACAAGAACAGCACCCGTACTCCTTTTGCAGCGAAGTTCTCAGACAATTACCTGCTCAATACATTCAGCCACGGTTCTAAAACCGGCAGCAAGGTGGTTTATGTACGCCTGTTTTCATTGATCGCCCTGTTCATCCTCATCATTGCCTGCATCAATTTCATGAACCTGTCGACCGCGAAAGCGTCCAGCCGCATGAAGGAAGTTGGCATCAAAAAAGTGATCGGCGCCGAACGCAGCCAGCTGATCGTACAGTTTTTATCCGAATCTATGCTGATGGCTGTGCTATCGACATTACTGGCGGTTGGGTTAGCCTGGTTGCTGCTCCCGCAATTCAACGACATCACCGGTAAGCAGTTGAGGCTTGACCTGAGCCCTAAGCTAATCGGGGCGCTTATCGGTATCAGCATGTTTACCGGGTTATTGTCCGGGAGTTATCCGGCGCTTTACTTATCAAAATTCAACCCGCTTGCCGTGCTGAAAAGCAAGGTCAATACCTCTTTCGGGGCTATGATATCGCGCAAAGGGCTTGTTGTATTCCAGTTTACGCTTTCGGTGATATTGATCGTCTCGGTTTTGGTGGTTTACCGGCAGGTTAAATTCATCCAGTCGGCCGATCCCGGATACAACAAGGATAATATTGTCCGGTTTGACTCTGACGGAAAACTCCAGGGCAAACAGGATGTATTTGCCGAGCGGCTGAAATCCATACCCGGCGTGGTGAACGCCAGCTTTACTTTCAATAACATGATCGGCCGTAATTTTGGTACAACCGGCATCGACTGGGATGGCAAAAATCCAAACGATAATATTTATTTCGAGGGCTTTGGCGTAGGTGATAGCTTTGTGGAAACCATGGGTATGCACATGGCACAGGGTCGCAGCTTTAGCCGGAAATATGGCGCCGACGATTCAGCGCTGTTAGTTAACGAAGCCGCGGTTGCCGTGATGCACCTTAAAAACCCGGTTGGTAAGAACATCAGGAAATACGGTCACAATGCGCGGATCATCGGGGTAGTAAAAGACTTCCATTTTGAATCGTTGCACGAGCCGGTTAAGCCTGCTTATTTCATGCTGATGCACCAGGAGGCCAACCCCTGGATCAAGTTTGTTGTGCGCGTCAAAGGCGGCCGGCAGAAGGAAACGATAGAACAGATACAGCACGCTTATGAATCTTTCAATCCGGGTTTCCCATTCACCTATAATTTCCTGGATGAAGATTATCAGAAGCAATATGAAACCGAAGTGCGCGTAAGCGTTTTGGCAAAATACTTCTCAGGGCTGGCTATACTCATTTCATGCCTCGGCCTGTTCGGATTGGCGGCCTTCACCGCGCAAAAGCGGCAAAAAGAGATCGGTATACGCAAAGTAGTGGGTGCATCGGTGCAGGGAATTACGGTGATGCTATCGAAAGATTTCCTGAAGCTGATAGTGATTTCGCTGGTGATCGCTTTCCCTGTTTCGTGGTACCTGATGAGCAGTTGGCTGCAGGGCTTTGCCTATCGCATCGATCTGAATGCGTGGGTGTTCCTTGTTGCGGGCCTGGCTACTATATTGATAACACTGCTTACGGTGAGCTATCAAAGCATCAAAGCGGCTTTGGCCAACCCGGTAAAGAGCTTGCGAAGCGAATGATACGACCAGGCTGGAAGCGCCCATTGAAACAAATGATTTTATGCGACGTTGATAAAGTATGAATACCACTAAGAAGAGAATCACGAAACCTGCCAGCGACGACCCGGTGAGGGAAGCACTGGGCCATCCCAGCGGCCCGAGCCTGGAAGAGATGCTGAGCGGCCAGGAGGAAAAGAAGCTGGAACCGGGTAAAAATTCGAAGAAAACGCCGGATAACCCGGATATCCCCATCATTTAAGGAGGTGAAAGGTTAAAGGCGAAAGGATAAAGGTGCCCGTAAATAAAAAGGTGAAGGGATATGCTCCTTTCACCTTTTACCTTTATCCTTTAACCTCAATTAGCAGTATTGCTCAAATGCGTTGATCAAATTATCAGCGATCATTTGCGCGGGGCGACCTTCGATCTGGTGCCGCTCGATCATGTGAACCAGCTTGCCATCCTTAAACAAAGCCATAGCCGGGCTCGACGGCGGGTAGGGCAGCATATATGCGCGGGCTTTATTTACGGCTTCTGCCTCCATACCGGCAAAAACGGTTACCATTTTATCGGGGTGTTTTTCGTTCTGTGCAGCTATCCGCGCAGCAGGTCGGGCCATAGCGGCGGCGCATCCGCATACCGAATTCACCATTACAAATACAGTGCCTTTGCTTTCAATGGCTTCGGTCACCGCATCTGCATCCTTTAACTCTTCAAAACCAACTCTGGTTAGCTCTTCCCTCATCGGGGCCACCAAATATTCAGGGTACATCATATCTGTTTCAATTATTTATGCAAAAATAAGAAATCATTCTTTAGAAAAATTCGCTAAGTGCAATAATAACATTTAGCTGACCAAGTGCGTATAAGCGAGTAATTACTCGCTTATCGGTGAAAATAAGGCAGGATTTATTGTTAAAAACTCGAAATATTTTAGGTTTTTACGCGTCTATTGTTTTATATTGCATACCCCAAATCAACTAAACGCTGGCGCATGAACCTGAAACTGACCAATTTTAGCACCATCATTATTGTCAACAAAAACCAGGAGCAAACTAAGTCTATCCGGGTAAAAACCAAACATTTAAAAAGAGTCAAACACTATATCGCCGGCATAGTCTGCGTAATCGTCGTTTTGGCCGGAACGATCATTTACCTGACGTCAAAGGGAGACAAACAGGAGCAGGAAAAGCAACAGTTGCTGTCGCAGATCGCTCAATTGAAAAGCAAATTACCGGCTGCGGAAGCGGCTGCACTTACCGACGCTACTAATAAAAGTTCTGCACAAAGCTATATCGAATCCATCCAGGGCAAACTGCAAAAGATCAATGACTACCTGAGGAAAAGGGGCCTGGCAGGTTTCTCGACCAAAGATGTGGGCGGCGATAACAGTTCTTCAAATGGCGCGAGCGACAACGAAAAGTATTCGCTTTATGACGAATACCTGGGCCGTTTGCTGAACAGCGTGGCCTTCACGCCCATGGGATACCCGCGTTTAAGCTCGATTACATCGGGATTTGGTTACCGTGCTAACCCATTTGATTCGGAAAGCGCGGAATTGCACCCGGGTGTTGATTTCAAGGGTGCCACTGGCGACCCGGTGCATGTGACAGCCGATGGGAAAGTGGTATTTACCGGTAGAAAAAGCGGCTACGGCAATTGTATCATTGTGCAGCATAAGAATGATTTTCAAACGCTTTACGGGCACTTGTCGCGTATTAATGTAGAAGACGGGCAGCAAGTAAAAACGGGTGAGGTTATAGGAAAAGTGGGTTCAACAGGGCGCACTACAGGTCCGCATTTGCACTACGAAGTAAGAAAAAACGGCAAACCCATTAACCCGGTAAAGTTTTTAACGCTGAATAATTAGTCCGAATCCCGATAGCTATCGGGACGGAAAGTCCGAAAGATCGTTTTAGGGATTTAAGATTTAGAGTTTAGGATTTAGAATTTAAATTAAAACTATGTTTTCAAGAAAGAACAAAGTAGAATTGGACCAGCAAGTGATATCAACCCTCATCAGCGAGGGTTGTGTGTTTGATGGTAACCTGAAAGCGCCTGCATACGTAAGAATCGACGGGCAGATAAATGGCGATGTGACCATTGATGAGGGATTGATCTTAGGCGAAAAAGGATCAGTTAACGGTAATATTGTTACCAAAGAGATCATCGTTTACGGAAGTGTCAATGGAAATCTCAATACACATTCATTAGAGATCAGGAGCAGCGGTCGTATCACGGGCGATATCAAAACCAAGGTATTGCAGGTGGAAACCGGCGGTACACATAACGGCAAACTTTCGATGTCGGCCGGTGTTGTGAGCAAGGAACACAAGCAAGTCAAACCCGAATTAGTGAACGCCTGATTTGAATAAGACAATCCTATATAGTAATTTTGCATCTCAAAAATCTGAAAATTATGTCGTTATCAACAGATACCACCTACGTTAAACACAAAGTAAAAGACATGTCGCTGGCCGAATGGGGCCGTAAAGAAATAGGTCTGGCCGAAGCTGAAATGCCCGGCTTAATGTCGCTTCGTGCCGAATTCGGCGCTTCGCAGCCATTGAAGGGCGCACGCATCGCGGGCTGCCTGCACATGACCATCCAAACCGCGGTTTTGATTGAAACTTTACAGGCGCTGGGTGCCGAAGTTACCTGGTCGTCCTGTAATATATTCTCGACCCAGGACCATGCCGCTGCTGCTATAGCCGCTGCCGGAACTTCAGTTTATGCCTGGAAAGGTTTGAACGAAGAAGAATTTGACTGGTGCATTGAGCAAACACTGTTTTTCGGTGAAGACCGCAAGCCTTTGAACATGATACTGGACGACGGCGGCGATTTAACCAATATGGTGTTAGACAGGTTCCCTGAACTGGTTGCCGGCATCAAAGGTTTATCCGAAGAAACTACTACCGGCGTACACCGTTTGTACGACAGGGTAAAGGCCGGTACTTTGCCGATGCCTGCCATCAACGTGAACGACTCGGTTACCAAATCGAAATTCGATAATAAATATGGCTGCCGCGAGTCGTTAGTGGACGCTATCCGCCGCGCTACCGATGTGATGATGGCAGGTAAAGTAGCCGTTGTTTGCGGGTATGGCGACGTGGGTAAAGGCTCTGCCGATTCATTGCGCAATGCCGGTGTACGTGTTATTGTAACTGAGATCGACCCGATATGCGCGCTGCAGGCTGCTATGGAAGGCTTTGAAGTGAAAAAGCTGACGACCGCTATCCCTGAGGCTGACATCGTGGTAACCGCTACCGGTAACTGCGACATCGTGTTGGAAAAACATTTCCGCGCGCTGAAGGATAAGGCCATCGTTTGTAACATCGGCCACTTTGATAACGAGATCGATATGGCCTGGCTGAATACCAACTACGGCCATACCAAAATTGAGATCAAACCACAGGTAGATAAATATACCATCAACGGTAAGGACGTTATCGTATTAGCCGAAGGCCGCCTGGTGAACTTAGGCTGTGCCACCGGACACCCAAGTTTTGTGATGAGCAACTCGTTTACCAACCAAACTTTGGCTCAATTAGAGCTTTGGGCCAACAGCGCCAATTACGAAAACAAGGTTTATACCCTGCCAAAACATTTGGACGAAAAAGTTGCCCGCCTGCACTTAGCTAAAATAGGTGTGGAACTGGAAGAATTGGACCAGCACCAGGCAGATTATATCGGTGTACCGGTTGATGGTCCGTTTAAGCCGGAGTATTATCGTTACTAAGGTGAAAGGTTAAAGGCGAAAGCTGAAAGGTTTTTGCTTGAAATATTAAAGGCGTGGTTTTAGGACCGCGCCTTTTTTGTTTTGTAGAACTCCATGTTTGTTAATATTTGACATTTAAGCTAACTTTATAGAATATATTGTAAAACTAGATCAAGATGGATACCTTACTTATACAACTCACGAATCAAAAGGCTCTTGGTCTTCTGCACGAGATGGAAGAGTTGCATCTGATTAAAGTACTGAAAGAAAATACTGCCGAAAAACCTAAACTGTCTGATAAATACAAAGGAATTATCAGCAAAGAAGAAGGGCAAAAACTGAATGAGCACATTAAACGGATGCGCAGCGAGTGGAACAATATTTAATTGACACCAACGTGGTGTCAGACTATTTCTCCTCCTCATTTTCTGCGACCGGTATGGCTTTTATGGATATCGCCTTGACGCTACCCCTAATCTCTCGGTAATCACCCAAATCGAGCTACTATGCTGGTCGGCGGATTCAATTACCGAACAAAAAGTAAAAGACTTTATAGCTGATAGTAATGTCTTGGGTATTAGCCAGGATGTTATTGCCCGTTGTGTACTCCTGCGAAAAGGGAAAAGAATAAAAACACCTGACGCCATTATTGCCGCTACTGCCCTGGCCTATGGTTATACGATTATTACCAGCAATGAAAGGGATTTTGCAAATATCAATGGTCTGAAGATTGTCAATCCTATGAAATTGTAAATATCTTCTGCTCTACTAAAGATGCATTTATCTATCTAAGCAAAATGGCAGTATGTTTAATGAACTCCTTAACCGAATCCCGAAAGATGAACCCGATCTCAAAATAGGGTCGTTATATTTATGGGTTTCAGGATATAATGATCCAAGCCAAATGAATCAAGGCGATCTGGCATATTTAAACACCCCGACACTTCTGGTCGCTGAAGATACCGTCGTCTTTTCAAAGACTTCAGATACCCCGGTATTCATTTTAAAAGAGTTCTTGAAGGATATTGTGAAAATGTATGAAAATATTAGCGTAAGCCATGTTGCTGAGTTTTCTTCCCATGAAAGTGAATTTAGTTTAAGGTTGACCAGCAATGATTTGGGCCATATCAAGATTAACGTCGCCTATAACGCATGGACCCATGATGGGCGATTTGAGTTTGAAGAAACGATTGACCAAAGCTATCTTCCGTCAATTATTGCTTCTCTGAAAATGGTGATCCAAAAGTTTGGGTGATATTCAGCCTACGACGTAGTATAGAGTTGAATCTTTTGTTCGCGAAATGCTAACTTGCCTTATCTAAAAACGTCCTATGAAAAAGAACGTAATTACAATCGTAATTGTGATTGCCGCGATCGCGTTGTTCATTGGCGCACCCGCACAAGCCCAGGGCAATGAATACGATACCGCTTTAGCCAATTGTCCCAGGAAAAACCTGATGGATATAAATACTTCCGGCTGCCTGGTTGGTGTTAAGGCGCCTGATTTTACCGCGAAGACGGTTGACGGGAAGAGTATCCGCCTGAGCGAATTGAAAGGGAAAGTTGTGGTGCTGAATTTCTGGTTCATTGCCTGCGCGCCCTGCCACGCCGAAGCGCCTGTATTAAAAAAGATAGCGGCACAGTTCGGCAGAGACGACGTTGTTTTTATTTCAATCGCACGTGAAACGGACGACGATCTGAAAAAGTACCTGCCCGGCAATGCCTTTTTCAGTACGAACATTGCCGATAAGTCTTCCGGCATCAACAAGGGCATTTATCATGTTTTCGGCTTCCCAACCACATTGGTTATCGATAAGCAGGGGAAGATCAAATACTATACCCTTGGCGGAAGTGTATCGGAGACGGTATGCGAAAAAGAACTGAACGCGAAGCTGGTTCCCGCGATCAGTGAGGCCTTGAGTGCAGCGGCATCGAAGTGAATCGCTATTGACCCTGCTCCGCTTCATCTTCCACGGTACTGCTCAGGTCATACAGCAGCCATTGCTTTTCGGCGATCTGTTTGGTTTTGGCATGTAACAGTTTGATGAAATCCCTAACGCCTACCGGTTCGTTGCCGTTACCGTGAATGAGCACGATGCTGCCGTCCTGGGCCTTTTGACCTTTGGCCAGCCATGCATCCGACCCGATGGGGATCAGGCCGTAATCGGTAACCCTAAAAACCAGTTGCTGATCGGAAACCAGACCCGGGAAACGGAAAAAGCATGAAGGTACCAGCCCGTTCTTCAGCATAAGCTTCTCCGTGGACAGAACCTCGACATCCATATTCGTGCCGGGCTCCAGTAAAAAGTTTTCCTTCAGTGGCGCGGTTTTGCTGACCCGGTGGTTGTAGGAGTGGTTCACCCAGGTAATGCGTATTTCGCCCGCATCGCGCAGTTTCTTCAGCCATTGGATATCGGCGTTATGCGCCAGCATCCATAGTCCGCTCACTGAAAGCGCGATGGGCGCGGGTTTTTCCACTTTTTTGAACTGACTGATGATATCGGTAAAGATGCGGCGGTCCAAAGGCTTGCGCGAAGGGCACAGATCGGCCGTAAGGCTGATGCCTGTTTCAGAAGGGATACCCTTTTCGATCCCTGCATCCTGGATATTTACAGAATGCTTTTCGGCCTGGCTGATGGCTTTTATATAAGGCGTGTTCATAAACTTCACACGCGTTTGAGCCAGTGTCATTTCCTGCACCTGGTAAAAGCTGGTCTCGTTTATTTTGGTTTGCAGGGTAAGCGGGTTCACCAGCAGCAGGTAATCGCGGTTATTGTTCTCAAAGCGGCGTAATACGATCCAGTCCTGCGGGTAATTGTGCGCCCAGCCATAGTAAACGCGGTAGTTTTTTATATCGAGGAAATTTTGCTGGGCCCGGCATACGGGAATAAGTGCAAATACCAGCAATATAAAGAGTAGAGGCTTAAGTATTTTGATCATATCAGTATCAAAAATAAGCTAATCCCAAAATTGTTTCAGATGTTAAATAAGGATTAATGATATTTACCCATGTAATTGATTGTTTACTATGACTCGCTTATCCGTCAATATCAATAAAATAGCAACGCTACGCAACTCGCGCGGCGGCAATAATCCCGACCTGGTAAAAGTCGCCAAAGACTGCGAGCGTTTCGGCGCGCAGGGCATTACCGTACATCCGCGTCCAGACGAACGGCATATCCGCTATAATGATGTGTTTGAATTGAAAAAGATCGTCACTACCGAGTTCAACATTGAAGGCAATTGCCAGGAACAGAAATTTATCGACCTCGTATTGGCGAACAAACCTGAACAGGTAACATTGGTGCCTGATGCCCTCGGGCAGCTCACCTCCAATCACGGCTGGGATACCATCAAAAACCAGCAGTATTTGAAGGATATGATCAAAGTGTTTAAAGACGCTGGTATCAGGGTATCTATTTTTGTCGACCCGGTCGTGGAAATGGTTGAGGGCGCTGCCTCTACCGGAACCGACAGGATAGAATTATATACCGAGGCCTACGCCAGCCACTATCACCAGGGAAAAGAATTGGCCATCGCCCCTTTTGTTGAAGCTGCCGAAGCGGCGCAAAGAGTGGGCCTCGGTATCAACGCCGGGCACGATCTTGACCTGCACAACCTCAAATATTTCGCACAAAATATACCCGGACTGCTGGAAGTAAGCATAGGCCACGCGCTGATCTGCGATGCGTTGTACTATGGCCTGGAGAATACCATCCAGATGTATTTGAGACAATTGGTGCGATAGAAATTATCGCTTTTTACGTAAATCCGTCGTCACGATCAGCTAATGCGATTGATAGTTAATATCGAAAATTGTACCTTTGCGGCCATAATTAACCGGGACAAATAATTTCATGAAGCTGAACACGGATTATCAGGAAAAATTTCAAAACAGGCACATCGCCCCAAACGAGGCCGATACCGCCGAAATGTTAAAAACAGTAGGTGTAAGTTCACTGAATGAGTTAATAGATCAGACCGTTCCGGCAGGGATCAGGCTAAAAAAGCCGCTTCAATTGCCGCCCGCAAAAAGCGAATTCGATTACCTGAACACGCTGCGCCAAACCGCGTCAAAAAACAAAGTTTTTAAATCATTTATCGGCCAGGGATACTATGATGTGATCGTGCCGGGCGTTATTCAACGCAATATATTGGAGAACCCGGGATGGTACACGCAATATACCCCCTACCAGGCCGAGATCGCCCAGGGGCGTTTACAGGCTCTGCTGAACTTCCAGACCATGATCATCGATCTTACCGGTATGGAAATTGCCAACGCTTCTTTACTGGACGAAGGTACAGCTGCTGCCGAGGCCATGTTTATGCAATACAGCCTGCGTAAAAATACCGCTGCCAAAGTGTTTTTTGTTTCTGAAGAAGTTTACCCTCAAACGATAGATATTTTAAAAACACGCTCGGAGCCCTATGGTATTGAACTGCAGATAGGCGATCACCGCAAGGTTGAGCTGAACGAGAATATGTTCGGCGCTATTGTGCAATACCCCGCCGGTGAAGGAGCGGTATACGATTATACTGGTTTCGCGACCAAGGCGCACGAAAAAGGCATCAAGCTAACCGTGGTTGCTGATTTGATGAGCCTGGTGCTTTTGACGCCTCCGGGCGAATGGGGTGCCGACATTGTAGTGGGTTCAAGCCAGCGCTTTGGCGTACCAATGGGATTTGGCGGCCCCCATGCGGCATTTTTTGCGACCAAGGAAGAATACAAACGCTCGATACCGGGCCGTATCATCGGTGTAACCATCGACAGCGCCGGGAATTACGCGCTGCGTATGGCCCTGCAAACGCGCGAGCAGCATATCCGTAGGGATAAGGCTACTTCCAATATCTGTACCGCCCAGGCATTGCTGGCTATTATGGCCGGGATGTATGGTGTATATCATGGTCCGGATGGCTTAAAGCTTATTGCTGAACGTATCCATGGCCTGGCCGTATTACTTGCAGAATCGCTGGGCGAACTGGGTTATAAGCAATTGAACGGTTCATTCTTTGACACCTTAAAATTTGACCTGGGCGAACTGGCCGGACCTATACATGCTGAAGCATTGAATAATGAAATGAACTTTCATTATAAGGGATCGGTTGCTACCATCTCGATAGATGAAACCACTTCGCCCGAGGATATTAAAACCATTGTTCGCTTCTTTGCCAAGGTAAAAGGCAAATCGCTGAGTGATGTGAATTTTGAAGGGCTTAAAGCGAATATTAAAACGGTTATCCCAGCTAGTTTACAGCGTAAATCTGCTTACCTGATCCATGCCATATTCAATACGCATCATTCCGAACACGAAATGCTGCGTTATATCAAATCGCTGGAAACGCGCGACTTGTCGCTTTGTCATTCCATGATCGCTTTGGGCTCGTGTACCATGAAGCTGAACGCTACCACCGAAATGGTGCCGGTTACCTGGGCCGAATTCAGCAAGATGCACCCATTCGCCCCTGCCGACCAGGTGGGAGGTTATATGCAATTGTTTGACGAGTTGAACAACTGGCTATCGGAAATTACCGGCTTTGCCGCGATGAGCCTGCAGCCCAATGCGGGTGCGCAGGGCGAATATACCGGCCTGATGGTTATCCGCGCTTATCATCATGATAGGGGCGAAGGACACCGGAATATCGTTTTGATCCCTTCTTCCGCGCATGGTACCAACCCGGCTTCGGCAGCGATGGCCGGTATGAAGATCGTCGTTGTGAAATGCGATGAGAACGGCAATATTGATGTAGCAGACCTGAAGGAGAAAGCAGAACAGCACAAGCACGACCTTTCCTGCCTGATGGTGACTTATCCATCGACGCACGGCGTATTTGAAGAAGCTATTGTAGACGTTTGCCGTATTATCCACGCCAACGGCGGACAGGTTTATATGGACGGCGCGAACATGAACGCGCAGGTTGGACTTACCAGTCCGGCTAATATCGGTGCCGACGTGTGCCACCTTAACCTGCATAAAACATTCTGCATTCCGCACGGCGGAGGTGGTCCCGGTATGGGGCCCATCGGCGTGGCTAAACACCTGGTGCCTTTCCTGCCCGGTCATGCTGTAGTTGATATTGACCGGGGCAAATCTATCCATGCCGTTTCGGCTGCACCATGGGGATCGGCTTCGATACTGATCATTTCTCACGCTTATATCGCGATGATGGGTGCTGAGGGATTAACCGATGCAACCCGTTACGCCATTCTGAATGCGAACTACATCAAGGCCCGTCTTAAGGATAGTTACCCGATATTGTACCTTGGATCCCACGGGCATTGCGCGCACGAAATGATACTGGATTGCCGGGCGTTTAAAAACTTCGGCGTCGAAGTGAGTGATATAGCCAAAAGGCTGATGGATTATGGCTTCCACGCGCCGACAGTTTCTTTCCCGGTTGCAGGGACGGTAATGGTTGAGCCGACCGAATCAGAACCGAAGCACGAGCTCGACCGTTTTTGCGACGCGATGATCGCCATACGCCATGAAATTGCTGATGTAGAAAGCGGACAGTCGGACAAAGTAAATAACCCGTTGAAGAACGCACCGCATACGGTAGCAGTGGTTACGGCCAATCATTGGGACCACGCCTATACCCGCCAGAAGGCGGCGTTCCCGCTTCCTTATGTAGCGCAGTATAAGTTCTGGCCGTCGGTAGGGCGCGTGAATGATACCTACGGCGACAGGACACTGATATGCAGCTGCCCGCCCTTGACGGACTATGAGTTCGAGGAAAGTGAAGTAACGACCCCCGAATTTGGCACCTGAAAATATGCGGCTCCCTTTAGGGAGCTTTTTTATTAGATAGGCAAATGATAGCATAAAGGATCTGCTGGGTTGAGAGTGGCTACAGGTTTTGAATTCTACAACCTGTAGTTTTAAATTTTTTTTACAGCGTTGCTGGTAAAAAAATGGTAACTTGTAGATAATTTAAAAATCCGTGCTGTTTTAAATTAATAATAAGTGTAAGAGGTACATAACCTTTTAAAAAATAACACCGTATAAAGTATATATGATGACTAACAGCGGCACAGTAAGTATTTTGCTAGTAGATGATGACGAGATCAATAACTTTATCTCCATCAAGTTGATTAAGAAGGCCTTAACAAATACGGATATCATGGCTTGCCTGCATGGCAAGTATGCTATCGACCTGCTTTTGGATATACAGCGCGAAGACCCTTCAAAATTACCCGATTACATTTTGCTCGACATTAACATGCCGATCATGAATGGCTGGGAATTTTTGGATGAGTACACCCGCCTGAACGTCGATCCGCTGGGCAAGTGCAAAGTGTACATTATATCATCATCCGTTTTCAGCAACGATATCAATAAAGCGCGTTCGTACCCGGTAGTGAAGGATTTTGTTTCAAAACCGCTGAACGTGGAAAAGATAAAAGAGCTGTTCGCGGTTGAGAACCACAACGCTTGACTGACGACCGTTTAACGGCACCTCAGAATTATTCTCTTTCCCCAAAAAAACTATACAGGTATTATTGTAAACTGCTCGTTTGCGTAAGTCACCCTACCCACAGGGTTTGATTTGGCATGATAAAACAAACAGGTATAACCCTCCTCGGCAGCTTTTTTGCCATATTCCTCCCGCAAAGCCATCGATTTTCGCCCGTCGTAATCATACTTGGCAATAAATTTCCGTATCAATTGTTCAGGCTCCGGTAATTCGTCGCCGCCAAAAAAACACTTTTGGCCGCCATCTTCCAGCCAGAAAACCTGGTGAAAAGGGCAATGCCCGCCCGACAGTTCATAACTAATGCCCGGCTTCAGCTCGTCTGAATTTTCTACAAAATGAATATTGACCGAATTGTCGAGCACCTCAAATATCTCTTTATGGTAAGAAGATGACTTGCCGCCAATAGCCGCTTCCCATTCTCCCCGTTGTATCACATGCAGCGCATGCGGAAAACTCGGCTTAAGTTTGCCGGCCGTTTCTGATACCAGGCCGCCCGAGTGATCGTAATGCAGGTGCGACATGAGTATTAACGTAATTTCGTCGGGATCGAAACCGGCATTACGGATATGCTGGTGAATGTACAATTCGTCGCGCGTGTCTTTATATCCCAGTCCCGCGTCGAACAGGATCAGGTCGTCCGAAGTTTTTACCAAAAAAGGGTTGATATGGATGAAAAGCGAACCCGGTCTTTCGCGGAAGTTATCGACCTGCGGGTCGAATGGTACGAATTTTTTGGAAGAATCAACCGAATACGACCCTTCGCCGAGCGCGAAAATCTCCATAGTGTTTAATGTGCGGATGTGCAAATTTCAGATGTGCAGATGATTTTATAATCCTTATAACGTTGACAATATTCGGATAATTTATTTGCACATAAGCACATAAGCACATCTGCACATCAAATCATCTCCACATTCGCTATATTTACTTTTTTTAAGCTGCAAAGATATGGATAAAAGGTGGGCGTTAAGCGAAAAGCCGGGTAATGAGGATGTAATAAATCTGGCCGGAGCGCTTAACATCGACCCCGTTTTAAGTGCGCTGCTCATTAACCGCGGTATCAAAACTTACGATGACGCGAAGTACTTCTTCCGTCCCGACCTGCGCCACCTGCACGATCCTTTCCTGATGGCGGATATGGAAAAAGCCATCGGGCGGATCGAAACGGCTATCGCTTCAGATGAGAAAATATTGATCTACGGCGATTATGATGTGGATGGAACCACGTCTGTGGCCTTGACCTACAGCTTCTTTAAAAAACGTCACGATAAAATTGAATACTATATCCCCGACCGTTACCGGGAAGGCTATGGAATCTCAACCGATGGGATTGACTATGCCGCTGACAATGGGTTCGGCCTGATCATAGCGCTGGATTGCGGCATCAAATCGGTTGATAAGATCGCCTATGCCAATGAAAGAGGAGTAGATTTTATCATCTGCGACCACCATTTGCCGGGAGCAGAATTGCCCGCCGCTGTCGCGGTGCTGGATCCAAAACGCCCGGATTGTTGCTACCCCTATAAAGAATTGTCAGGCTGCGGTATTGGCTTTAAATTGATACAGGCCTATGCCGAAAAGAATGACATTCCATTTGAAGAAGTAACCTGTTACCTCGACCTGGTGGTGATCAGCATCTCATGCGATATTGTCCACATCACGGGCGAGAACCGGACGCTGGCCTATTTCGGCTTGCAGAAACTGAACAGTGATCCTTGTATCGGCGTCAAAACACTGATGAGCAGCGCCGGTAAAACAACGGAATACACCATATCCAACGTGGTTTTTCAATTGGGTCCGCGTATTAACGCGGCGGGGCGTATCGACGATGCAAAACATGCGGTCGAACTGCTGATCGCCTGCCACGAGGATACAGCGGAAGAAAAAAGCGCGCTCATCAATGTTCATAACACCGAACGTAAGGGGCACGACCTGAATATAACAGACGAGGCCTTGAGCATGATAGCCAATGACGAGATCATGATCGGCCGAAAATCGACGGTAGTATTTAACGAGAACTGGCACAAAGGTGTGATCGGAATCGTAGCATCGAGGCTTACCGAAAAATATTATCGGCCTACCATCGTTCTAACCCGGTCGAACGGGCACGTGGCCGGCTCAGCACGTTCTGTTTACGGGTTTGATCTGTACGAGGCATTATATGAGTGCCGCGACCTGCTGATCCAGTTCGGCGGGCATAAATACGCGGCGGGATTGACGCTTCAGCCCGAAAATGTGGAAGCATTTATTGATCGCTTTGAAGAAGTAGTGTGCGCGACAATAACCGACGAGCAATTAATACAGGAAATACAAATTGATGCCGAATTGGATCTGAAACAAATAGAGGCTAAATTCTTCCGGGTGTTAAACCAGTTCGCACCGTTCGGGCCGGGCAATATGGCGCCCGTATTTCTGAGCAGGAATGTGTATGTTAGCGGTTACGCCGGATTAGCCGGCGAGCAGCATTTAAAAATGACCGTAATGCAGGAGGGTTCGCCCTCATTTGACTGCATAGGTTTTGGACTGGGTGAATTTTTATACGAGGTGAACACCAAAAAGCCTTTTGATATTTGCTATACGATAGAAGAAAACGTATGGCGCGAAAGACGGTCGATACAGTTGAATGTGAAAGGGATACGGTTTGTTAGTCCGAAAGTCGGAAAGACCGAAAGTCCGCAAGATAATAAGAAATTGATTTAGACATTATTTATCATGGTAATCCTTGAATCTGTTGAATCAAGGTTCAGACAATATGATTTTAAGAGCAGAAGACTTAGTTAAAAAATATAAACAGCGTGCGGTTGTAAACCACGTATCGTTCAATGTTTCACAGGGCGAGATCGTTGGTTTGCTTGGACCGAACGGTGCCGGTAAGACCACCTCGTTCTACATGATCGTAGGGCTGATCAAACCCAATGAAGGCACGATATTTCTCGACGACCAGGATATTACCGGTGACCCGATGTTCCGCCGTGCGCAAAAAGGGATTGGCTACCTGGCGCAGGAAGCATCCGTGTTTCGTAAGCTGACGGTAGAAGATAATATTAAGGCGGTGCTGGAAATGGGCACCATGAGCAAAGAGCGGCAGAAGGACAAACTGGAGCAGCTGATCGATGAGTTCAGCCTGCACAAGGTGCGCCGGAACCGCGGGGACCTGCTTTCGGGCGGCGAGCGGCGTCGTACCGAAATAGCCCGCGCACTGGCTGCGGAACCCAATTTTATCTTATTGGACGAGCCTTTTGCCGGTGTGGACCCGATAGCGGTTGAAGAGATACAGTCGATGGTAGCTAAGCTGAAACATCGTAACATCGGCATACTGATAACCGACCACAATGTGCAGGAAACGCTGTCGATAACCGACCGCGCCTACCTGCTTTTTGAAGGAAAGATATTGGAATCCGGCGTACCAGAGGTATTGGCTGAGAATGAAATGGTAAGAAAAGTGTATCTTGGTTCTAACTTCGTGTTGAAACGGAAGACTTTTGTTTAGCTGCGCCGTCATTGGTTAGTACACATCAAGCCGGTAAGCCCTAATAACCATTGACCATTGACCATTCACCATTGACCATTGACCATTGACTAAGGTATGCCAATCATTAACTCCGTATTTACCTGGTTCATCAAAAAGCGTATCCACCAGATAGAGCTTTTTATGAAATATCCCAATGAAGTGCAGGAAGAGTGGTTCGAGCAATTGATATCGGAAGCAAGCAACACCGAATGGGGTAAAAAGTACGATTACCGCACCATTGATGACCTCGATCAGTTCCGGGAGCGGGTACCCATCCAGAATTATGATACGCTTAAGCCTTATATCGAAAGGATGCTTCACGGCGAGCAGAATGTGCTTTGGCCATCCGAGATCAGGTGGTTCGCCAAATCATCCGGCACTACCAGCGACCGCAGCAAATTCATACCCGTAAGCGAAGAGTCGCTGGAGGAATGTCATTTAAAAGGGGGCAAGGACATGCTTACCCTTTATTTCAACAACAGGCCCAACGCACGGATATTTACCGGGAAGGCTTTAACCCTTGGGGGCAGCCACCAGGTGAGCGCTTTGAATACGGATACGTCTTTCGGCGACCTCTCGGCGGTGATCATGAAGAACCTGCCGCTTTGGGCCGAGTTTTACCGTACCCCGCATTTGGATATCGCCCTGATGGAAGATTTCGAGGAAAAGATTGAGAAGATGGCCTATGCCACTAAAGATGTAAACGTAACCTGCATCAGCGGTGTGCCTACCTGGAATATATTGTTATTTAAACGGATATTGGAAATAACAGGCAAAAACAACCTGCTGGAAGTTTGGCCAAATTTAGAGCTGTATTTTCACGGGGCGGTGAATTTTACCCCCTATCGCGAAACGTTCAGAAAACTGATCCCTTACGATGAAATGCATTACCTGGAAACCTACAACGCATCGGAAGGATTCTTCGGCATACAGGACCAGGATGAGCCGGGCGAGATGCTGCTGATGCTGGACTATGGCATATTTTACGAGTTTCTGCCGCTTGAAAATCTCCACGACGATAATCCGAAAACACTCACGTTGGATGAAGTGGAACTGGGAAAAAACTACGCGCTCATCATCAGCACAAATGCAGGGCTGTGGCGTTATTTGATCGGCGATACCATACGTTTTTCATCCCTGGCGCCTTATCGCATACAGATAACGGGTCGTACCAAACACTTTATCAATGCCTTCGGCGAGGAGCTGATCATCGATAATGCCGAACGCGCGCTGGATGAGGCCTGCCGCCAAACCGGGGCCATCATTAAGGAATATACCGCAGCGCCGGTTTATTTTAATGGCAAGGATAACGGCGCGCATGAATGGGTGATAGAATTTGAACAAAAACCGGCGGAGTTCGACCGCTTTGTCGACCTGCTGGACGAAACCCTGCGCCGCATCAATTCCGACTATGATGCCAAGCGCTTTAAGGATATGGCGCTGCGCCGGCCCATCGTGCATAAAGCGCCGAAGGGAACCTTCTTCAACTGGATGAAGGAAAAAGGCAAACTGGGCGGCCAGCACAAAGTACCGCGCCTGGCCAACGACCGGGAATATATCGACTCGATTTTGCTGATGGCGGAGTTGGTGGGGTAGGAAACCTTAAAATCGCCTTATTATGACTCTTACTAAAAAGATTGTTTGTGGTGTAGTATTAACAACGGCTACCGGTTGTCAATTTAGCCCTTATGCTGGTGATGTAGCTATTGAAAAGCCCCGTTTTAATGAGATTGTTGGCACATACGTTTTTGAGAAACAGACGTTACTCGATTCTTTACCTAACCCCAAAGCCAAATTTGCTACAATTATTCTTAATTCGGATAGTACATTTAAAGTAATAAATGTTCCAAATTTTATTGGCCCATTGACATTCCGGTATAACGGACTTATTTCGACAACAGGAAAATGGAAAACCGAGATTGTCGGAGGAACTTCGGAACATCCAGCCGATAAAGAAGGCGATATCTGGGGAGTTACGTTAGCAAATATGCCTGAAGCAACTCAAAGTATTGAATTTTTAGGCAGAAAACCTCCTTACAAATTACTTATTACCTATGGAGATCCCGATGAAGCAGCGGTGATGATATTCGATAAAAAATAAAAACCTACAACATCTTAAAACAAACACTGGTTTCCATTCCCAGATAAGGCCCGGAATTACCGTATAACTTAGACAGAACTAATTTTCATCCCGAAAATCGGTATATTTGTTTTAAGCCGATGATACTTTCAAAATGAATTATATTTATTTAAGCGATTACAAAAAACACCCGGATGCCAGGATAAACCCGGCGCTGTTATGGGAATATAATCTTGAGGATTTTGATTTTCAGCAGATGCGGAACGTGGTTGTGCAAAGGGTGATTGAGAGAGGCTGGCCCAGCGATTGGCACGCCGCGCTAAACCTGTACGGTGAAAAAGGAATGAAAGAGGCCATAAAGACTATCCCATATCTTAATGATAAGGACATGAATTTTGTCAGTCATGTTTTTCAAATCCCACTATCAAAAATGAAATGCTACGAAAAGAAACAGTCACGGCCGGCACACTGGAACTCTTAAATGACCTGATGCAGGATAAAAATTTCAATGATTTTTTTCTTGTTGGCGGCACGGCGCTTTCCTTACAAATAGGTCACAGGATCAGCATTGATATTGATTTGTTTTCGCAAAATGCATTTGATGAAAACAAGATGCTCAGTCACCTGGAATCATATAAAACATTTCAACTTGATTACCTCGACAAGAATACAATTAAGGGACAGATAAACCAAACTAAAATCGACTTAATAACTCATGCATATCCTTTAGTAGAACAACTCATACAATCAGAAGGGATCAGGCTTGCAAGTCTTGAAGATATTGCTGCAATGAAACTTAATGCAATTATAGGGAATGGTACCAGGTTAAAGGATTTTATTGACATTGCCTTCATGTCATGTTATTTGCCTTTAAAAAGAATGATAAAGGCTTATGAGGATAAATATTCATCCAGGAACCCTCTTTTAACATTGAAGGCTTTGGCGTATTATGAGGAAATTAATTTTGACGAACCAATTCATCTTGTCGCAGGAACTTATTCATGGAAAGCAATAAAAAAACGATTAGATGAAATGGAAAAATCGCCGGCACGCATATTTGAAGCGCTGCCTGTATAGGCGAAAAGCATTTTCTACAACTTATTCCCAAAACAAACACTCGTTTCCATTCCCCAATATGCTACATGCTGTGATAGCCTCGATTTTTTTAAAAAAATAGATTGATCTTGAATAGTTCAAGGATCGACGCATAGTTAACTTAGGAATTTTTCTTCCTAAGTTCCATTGCTTTGGAACTGATTTGATCAACACCCATTTTCTCAAAAGCATTTATCTGCCATTGGGTATAGTCAAAGGGACCTCTGTTTAATAAAGTGATAAAGCGTTCCGCATCCACTTCGCCCAGGGCTTCTAATAGTGCATTTAATCCTTTTTGCTTTACTTCGGTATCGGTTATAGTTGTCATTGCTCACGAAGGTATATCCCCATACTTCAAATATACAAAACAGGCCTAATTTTAGCCTTAAAATGGGGCGTAAACCAAATTGCCGCGTTAGCACGAAACGTTCCTATGGAACGTAAAAATGACTATTTTACATATTCTACCGACCACACGTCCCGATGGGACGTACTCGCCGCAAATCGTACCATCGGGACGTTTGGTGGGTAGAAAAAAGATGCAAATGAGTCCGCGTTCCGTAGGAACGCCTGGTGAACGTGCGACAATTTGATTGGCACCCCGGAAATCGGTATATATAATTCTTAAATCACAACTTCTTCCCAAAACAAACACTTGTTTCCATCCCCCAATACGGCCCATAATTCGGGATAATTTCATAGCCCTTTTTTTTGTAAAAGGCTATGGCCTCGAGCTGCTGGCTGGCAGTTTCCAGGATCACGTTTGAAAACCCTTCTTCTTTGGCCCATATTTCCAGTTCGTTCAGGATGGATGATGCGATGCCCAGCCTGCGCTCGCCGGGTTTAACAAACATCCTTTTGACCTCAGCGGTCTTATAATCGGCCTTTTTAAAACACCCGCAGCCCGAGGGCACGTCGTTTACATAAGCGATCACTACGGTATCTAAATTGCTGATCTGCTTGTACGTATCGTAAATCAATTGCTGGTCGCCGTACTTATCCTGTAGTTCGCGGGTGAGCTGTGCCACAAGGAAAGGGAAGTCCGGGTCGTTGGCTTCCGTACGTTTAATGGTGATGGTTTTTGGGGGCTGGGCCATAAGCTTTATCAGTGCTTAAATTTACATAAAGTAAAAGATAAATAAGGCCAGGTGGAAAGAGGGGTCAGTATAATGCCGTAAACTGCCGCGCCGGTGTAAAAGTTTGTACCAGGCGATGAAAAAAAGACTTGACGGCGTCGAGCAGGCTTTTCCGTTTTAAGGTCTCAGGCTTTACAGGAGCCGGCGGATTACCGGGTGTAGTACCCTGTTCGTCCTCTTCACTGTAAAAATTCTCGAGTATTACTTTTTCGCGGATATCGGGTACGCGGTTCACGATCTCGTCCAATTCCTCAAGGTCGTGAAGGCTTGCCTCCCCCGATCTTTGTCTTTTGATCAGGGTATAATAACGGTCCTGTGAAAAGGTGCGCCGTTCGAGTTTCTTGCGGAAGTAACCCATGGTAGTCATATTACTTATAAGCACTTATCAAATGCAATGCCGAATATATAAATATTTATTACTCAGCTATTTATGCGGTATTTTATCTATGCGGGTGAACTGTTTCGATACAATTTACTGTTCGCTTCCGAACATCAGCACAAAATAAATATTCGCCCTTTTGTAATTTTGACTATGAACCGTGCGTAATGGTTTAAAAATTGCTCATGAAACGTGTTTTACTATTGGTGATTGTGATTTGTGCCCTTGCAGCATGTAAAAAGACGGCTGTCATAAACCCCGGCTTGTTTGGTAAGTGGGAAATACGGCGCGCATCAGGCGGCGATTTTGCCTACCAGGACTCGGTTTACAAACCGGGTAATGGTAATATCTACCAGTTTAGTACAGATAGCACTTATAAGAGGTATATCAATCACAACTTATCATCCCAAGGGAAATTTCATATCATTAAGAATACAAACCCAGCGGCAGATTCAGTAGATATATTGCTTTTTGACGGTAACACGGAAGGCTTCCCAATAACTATAAGCGGCACATCCATGACGCTTATAACCGGGGCGGGCTGGTTCGAGGATAAGTACCAGAAAATATCGAATTAAAGGTACAGGAACCGATGAAAAGAATAATGATCATAATTCTCGTTGCTTGCAGCTTTGCAGCTTGCAAAAAAAGCGGGATTACTCCCGGCCTTTTCGGCAAATGGGAATTGCGGAGGACCTATGGCGGTTTCGCTTATTCCGATTCAACCTATAAAGCCGGGAATGGCCATATCTTTCAATTCAGTAGCGATAGTTCCTACAAGCAATTCTTGAATAACACGCTAACAGCACAGGGTAAATTTCATATCGTTAAGTTGGTTTATGGCGGGAGTACAAGTGCCGGGATAGTTTTTGATGATTCGGGAAATCCTGAACCTTTCATTTTAGGGGGTATTACATTTACGATCGGCACGGCGGCGGCCGATGGAATAGCTTCAGATTATCAGAAGATATCCAATTAATTGATGTCAATAAATAGTTGGTATGAAAAAGATATTATGCCTCATACTCGCGGTAAGCGGCTTTGCCGCTTGTAAGAAATCCGGGACGCCATCACATACGGGTGGTCTGATCGGTAAATGGGAGCTCCACAGGCGTTACGGGGGTTTTATTATCCCGCCCGATACTACCTACAAACCGGGTAATGGCAATATATTACAGTTTAACGCAGATAGCACTTATAAACGCTATACCAACGGTACGCTAACTCAGTCGGGTATTTTTCATACGCGAAATTACTTCAGTGACCGAATGACCGCGGCCAGGTTTGATGAGTTGTACTTTGACAGCGATACAGCAGCCAAGTCGCTCGTCAACGTGTCGGGCACCCTTTTGGCCGTCGGGTCGTTGATACCGGATGTAGGCACGACAGTGTACGAAAAATTGCAGAACTAACTACCGGCGACCGCGGTAAATATTTTGATCGCTTCAACGGCTTCCTTTACGTCGTGCACGCGCAGGATATTCGCGCCTTTCATCAGCGCGATGGTATTCAATGCTGTGGTAGCGTTCAGCGCTGTGTCTGCCGTTCCGCCGATGAGTTTATAGATCATAGTTTTGCGGGATACGCCGACCAGGATAGGTAGTTCAAGAATATTCAATTCCTGTAAACGCTGCATCAGGGCGTAGCTGTGCTGCTGCAATTTTGCAAAGCCGAATCCCGGGTCGATGATCACATCATGCACCCCCAGTTGTTTCAGTTGATGGGTTTTTTGTGCGAAGTAGTCCAGCACTTCGATCAGGATATCGTCATATTTGGCTACCTGGTTCATGTTCTGCGGGGTGCCTTTCATGTGCATCAGGATATAGGGCACCTGCAATCGTGCCACGGTACCTAACATGGCTTCATCCAATTGCCCGCCCGAAATATCATTGATGATATGCGCACCGGCTTTGACAGCGGCTTCAGCAACGTTTGACCGGAAGGTGTCCACAGAAATAATAGCATCCGGGAAATTCGCCGCAATGGCCTCAATCACAGGCAACAGGCGAAACAACTCATCATGCTCTGAAACGTCGTCCGCGCCCGGCCGGGAAGAATAAGCGCCGATGTCCAGGAAGTCAGCACCTTCGGAAAGCATTTTTTCAGCTTGTTGCAACGCGTCTTTAACGCCCGGCTTACGGCTGCCGGCATAAAACGAATCGGGCGTGATATTGATAATGCCCATTACTTTAGGTGTTGACAGATCGATCAGTTTCCCGCCCGCATTTATGGTCAGCTTTTTTTGAAAAAATGTATCTTTAGCCACCGGATTTGTTGTAATGTTGAAATGTTTTAAGGTTGTAAAGTTAGTTTAACTTTCATAACATAAAACCGGGAAAGCAACATTACAACTTTCCAACATTACAACTTTCCAACAAAAATTGAACACAGCAACAGAATACGACGCGGTCATCAAAAATTGCAAGGGGCTTTTTATGAAAAAGACCCGCGACTACGGCACCGCCTGGCGCATATTACGCATAGAGTCCATTACCGACCAGATATTTATCAAGGCACAGCGCATACGCACGCTGGAAGAGAAAAAGGTATCAAAGGTTGACGAGGACATTACCAGCGAGTACATCGGTATTGTAAACTATTGCATCATCGCCATGATGCAGCTGGACAGCGGTCCGGATACACCCACGGAACTTTCGGTAGAACACGTAAGCAATCTGTTCGACGAAAAAGCTAACGAGACCCGCGAGCTGATGTTTGCCAAAAACCATGATTATGGCGAGGCCTGGCGCGATATGCGCATCAGTTCGCTGACCGACCTGATATTGATGAAGCTGCTTCGCGTAAAGCAAATAGAGGACAATAAAGGTCAGACCCTGGCTTCGGAAGGGGTGAAAGCCAATTACCAGGATATGCTGAACTACTCGGTGTTCGCCTTAATAAAGCTCGGTGTAAAATGAAGAACAAGATCGTCTGGGTTTGCAGGATACTGGTTGGGTTGTTGTTCATCTTCTCTGGCCTGATCAAAATGAACGACCCTTTGGGCTTTTCGTACAAGCTGGAAGAATATTTTGATGTTTTCCATATCGGTTTCCTGAGCAATTTGGCTTTAAGCCTGGCTATTATCCTGTGTACACTGGAAATGGTTTTGGGTTTCGCCCTGCTGATCGGCGTTCGCGCTATTACTGTCGCCCGGGGGCTGTTGATCCTTATCATTTTCTTTGCCTTCCTCACTTTTTATTCAGCATACTTTAAGGTGGTACAAACCTGTGGTTGTTTTGGCGACGCCATCCCGCTAACGCCCTGGCAGTCGTTCAGTAAGGATATGGTGTTGCTGCTGTTAGTGTTAGTGATCTTCATTAACAAGAAGGGCATCCAGCCTGTTTTTAATAAAAGCAGGGGCGATTATATGCTGATGGGTTCTATCGTTGTTGCGTTGGGCTTTGGCTTTTATACTTACAGCTTTATGCCGGTGATCGATTTTTTGCCTTACAAAGTGGGCGCCAATATCCCGGATGAAATGGTCACGCCGCCCGGTGCGGTGCCTGATGAGTACCAGATCACCTATCACCTGAAAAACAAAAAAACCAGCAATACCAAAGTGATGACCGATAAGGACTATATGAAAAGTGGTATATGGAAGGATAACGACTGGGAAGTGGTGGGTACGCCTGAGCGGGAGTTGGTCAAAAAAGGGTTCAAACCCAAAATACAGGATTTAAACATCAAGGATTCGCAGGGCAACGATTATACAAAGGAATTGCTCTCGAACCCGTTCAATAATGTGATCATCGTGGCCTACGACCTGAACCACGCCAATGTGGATGCTTTGGGCAAGCTGAATGCCCTGGCCGTTAATTTATTGCAGAATTTTAACACCCGCACGGTGTTGTTGACATCCAATTCGGTAAAAGACGCGGAAGCTTTTGCCAAAGCTAATCATTTGGTGATGGAGATCTATTATGCCGACGGAGTGCCGCTAAAAACGATGGTACGCGCTAATCCGGGTATATTGCTGATGAAGAATGGCACCATCATTAATAAATGGCATTACCACAGCGTACCCAACTATGATAACCTGGTAAAGGCATATTTTCAAAAGTAAAACGATGATCGGCTACCTGATCCGCAAAATTGGTTACGGGCTGGCAGTAATGCTGGGGATAGTGGTCGTGGTGTTTTTCCTGTTCAATATATTGCCGGTCGACCCTGCCCGGATGACACAGGGCCAGCGCGCCGATGTACAGTCGCTGCAGGCGGTGCGCGCGGAATTTGGGCTCGATAAACCGATCCAGGTGCAGTTTGCTTATTATATCAACGATCTTTCCCCTATCGGTTTTCACGACCGGACGCCCGAAGCGCAGCAGAAATATCATTACGCGACATTGATTCCCGTGTCCGCGAGCAAAGTGATCGCCTTGAAATGGCCCTACTTGCGCCGTTCGTACCAAACGCGTAAGGATGTTGCCGGCATGCTTATCAGCGTTATTCCCAATACGCTCATTCTCGCCACCACGGCGATGATCTTTGCCATCCTGATCGGGGTGTTTTTAGGTGTATTGAGCGCTGTGCATCAGAATACCTGGATCGACAGGGCCGCCATTGCGTTCTCGACTTTAGGGATATCCGCGCCCTCCTTTTTTGCGGGTATACTCATCGCCTGGATATTCGGCTTTGTGCTGAATAAATATACCGGGCTCAATATGTCGGGTAGTTTATACAGTTACGACCCGTTCAAAGGCGAGGTGATCACCTGGAAAAACCTCATTTTACCCATGGTCACCCTGGGTTTGCGGCCATTAGCCATCATCGTGCAGCTCACCCGCAGCGCCATGCTGGATGAACTGGATAAAGATTATATCCGTACGGCCCGCGCCAAAGGATTGAGCGAGCGGGCCGTGGTCTATCGTCATGCGCTGAAGAACGCGCTTAACCCGGTGATCACAGCTATCGCCAACTGGTTCGCTTCATTGCTTGCAGGATCGTTTTTTGTGGAATATGTGTTTGGCTATAATGGTTTGGGCAAAACCACGGTGGATGCGCTCGAAATGTCCGACTTCCCGGTGGTGATGGGCTCCATTCTGTTTATTACTTTTATTTTTGTAGTGATCAATATACTCGTCGACCTGCTGTATGTATGGATCGATCCACGGGTAAAGCCCCTCTAATCCCCTAAAGGGGAAGTTTTTATTGTATGAATCAAAATAGTAAACTAAACGAAAATACAAAGCCCCTTCAGGGGTTGGGGCTGATATTTCTCATCGGTTTTATGGGCAGCGGCAAAACTACTTTGGGCCGCAAACTGGCCGCCCGCATGCAATATGAATTTATCGACCTCGACCATAAGCTGGAGCAGCAGGTGGAGCTCAGCATAGCTGAATATTTTACGTTGTTTGGCGAAGATGCTTTTCGCAAACTGGAAAAAGATGTACTGCGAAGAACCCCTTATCCCGAGAACGCGGTGATCTCGACCGGCGGCGGCCTGCCTTGTTATTTTGACAATATGGACTGGATGAAAGCCAATGGCACGGTGGTTTATCTTAAACTTCCCCCCAAAACCTTAGCCGACAGGTTGGAAAACGGAAAGGAAGAACGTCCGCTGCTGCAGGACAAGCACGGGGACGCGCTGGTAGCTTTTATCGAGCAAAAATTAGCGGAGCGTGAAGGCTTTTATTCGCAGGCGAATATTGTTGCTGACGGATTAAGTTTGACTGCGGAGAAATTGGAGTCGATATTAGGGTTTAAGGCCATTTAGAATCACTCATTCTATTGTCTAGGATTGCAACAACCATAATAGTTTCTTTTGTTATTTTATAGAAAACGCATAATTGTTTGCTTAATACCGCACGGCGTATCTCTTTACTTTTGTTTGTTTGTGGGTATAACTTCGGGAACATTAAAACTATCTTTTCGAATGATTAAAGAAGACGGTAATAATTATCAATTTCTTTTTGCGAAAAATAGTATTGAAGATAATTTTTGATTGTTTGCGAATCTGATAAGGATTGCTCGGTCCAAATAACCGAGAAAGTTGTTTCAGCCATTTTTTAGCTTATTCCAAAACTCGGGAGAGGACATGACCCGACCATTTTCAGCATCGGCCAGTCCCCGATTGATGTGCTGTTTCTGATTTTCTGTCAAATCATCCCACCAATCTGTCTCGGGTCGGGAATCCTTTAACCCATTGAGGACTGTCAGCATATTCGTATCAGACAAGCCTTCCATCCAAGCTATTAAATCCGTTTTGGTTTTTTTTATCTCTGCAATTGACATTACACAAATGTAAATATTCTACGTCAAATACACTGCATCCCCTTTACCATCTTTGCTCAAGGTTACTTCTACGTGCTCTTTCAAAAGCGTGGAGAGCGCAATGCCTGCAAAATCAGTAGTCACCGGGAAGCTTTTGTGATTTCTGTCAATAAGAACTACCGTACGCAGCTTCTTTAAGGGCACATCGAGGAAGACGCCAAAGCCATAAGCAAGCGTTTTGCCGCTGTTCAATACATCATCCACGATAATGACCGCTTTATTGTGACAAACCGCGATATCGGTGTCGGTTGATGCCTTCAGGCTGCTGCTTTGCTTGTCGAGTTCAATGCCGATGAGCGTACATTTGAAGGGTGCTATCTTTTCCAGTATATTTTTTAACCGGATCGCAAAATTATGACCCTGCGGCTTAATGCCCGCCAGCACCACCTCTTTTTCTTCAAAATTATCTTCCAGCAATTGATAGGCAATGCGGTCTATCTTTTGCGCTATCTGGTGCTGGTCTAATATCAGGAGCTTTTTATCTTTCATTGTTGTAAAGTTGGAAGGTTGTAAAGTTGAAATGTTACGACTCGCCTACTGATAAATTTGAGTTTCTCTTGTTAATAAGTCTTTGAACAATAATACTAAGTATAAGAATTATAGCAGTTATCAGGCATATGGCAAATACCTCAAGTAATAGTAAACTGGCATGACCAAATTCAATGTAGAAGCCATGATCTCTTAATATTTCGTGAAGCGTGTTGATCCCTTCAAAATAGCCATCTAGCAATATGATATATATTAATAGATACAAAACTACCCGCCAGGGAGAACCGACCCTAATCATCGCCTTTCGAAAGTATAGTGACGGAATCAGAAATAAGAAAAATATAATTGCCGAAGCAACATATTCGTTCATAGTATGAAGATTTAATGGTCTAAGGTATAAACAACTTTACAACATTTCAACCTTACAACTTTCCAACAAAGAAATTAGTCCTTCGGGTAGGGATAATACACAAAGTTGGCGCCTTCGGGCACGATCACGAAGATGCACATAAAATCATTTGGGTTTTTATAGGTTTTGAGAAAGCGCTCTTTTAGCACGTCTTTGATAATTCCCTTTTCTACAAATTCTTCCAAAGTGGAAGCCTGTATCGTCCATTCGGTATTCAGGTCGCGCCGGTCCAATATCATTTCGCCCAGCGTTACTTCGTGCTGGTGCGCAACGAAGATCGGGTACCGCGAAAGCCCCTCGACCATGATCTCCAGCGATACCTCGTGCATGGATTCGCTGTACAGTTTCAAGTCTTTTTCAAGACTTACCAGGGGACTCTCTTTCTTTGTTTCTTCCTGGCTATTTTCGTTTAATAATTCTTCAGGATCCATTCTTTTATGCTTGGTGCCAGGCGCTTGGCGCAAGGCGTAAATTATTCTTCAACAGCGCCAACCGCCTCGCGCCCTGCGCTCAGCTTCAGCAGCACCACATTCTCCACATGCTGCGTATGCGGGAACATATCTACCGGCTGTATTTTTATGATATCGTATTTTTCTTTTAAAACCACCAGGTCGCGGGCTTGTGTGGCCGGGTTGCAGCTTACATACACAATTTTTTTGGCCCCGATTTCCATCAACCGGTTCACCACGTCCGGGTGCATACCCGTGCGGGGAGGATCGGTAATGATCACATCCGGCTTGCCATGTTCCGACACAAAAGCGGTATTCAGCACATCCTTCATATCACCGGCGTAGAATTTTGTGTTGGTAATGTTATTGATGCTTGAATTGATCTTCGCATCCTCGATGGCCGCAGGGACATATTCCACCCCGACCACTTCTTTTACCTGCCCGGCTATAAAATTGGCAATGGTGCCCGCGCCGGTGTACAGGTCGTAAACCAGTTCATCGCCTTTAAATTCGGCGAAGTCACGGGCTACCTGGTACAACTTCAATGCCTGTACCGAATTGGTTTGGTAAAACGATTTCGGCCCGATACGGAAACGTATGGTTTTGCCCTTGCCATCCACCATTTCTTCGTAAATATATTCCGGTCCGCGCCAGGCAAGGACGTCCTGGTCGAATATGGTGTCGTTCTTTTTCTGGTTGAGGATATACAATAGCGAGGTGATCTGCGGATAGCTTTTATCGATGAAACCCATCAGGTCGTTGACCTCTTCTTCGTTCGCGTAAGCAAATACCATGATCACCATCAGCTCACCGGTTGAAGAGGTGCGGATGATGAGATTGCGTAAAGCCCCTTCGTGCCGTTTCAGATCGTAAAAACTGATGTCTTTTTGCTTGGCATATTCGCCGATACTGTTGCGGATCGCGTTGGACGGATCGGCCTGCAAATAGCAATGATCTATATCCAGTATCTTATCAAACCTGCCGGGAATGTGAAAACCCAGCGCGTCCATATCAGGCTGCTCGTCGGTGCGGTTCTCGCCGTCGTTCAGCCAGCGTTTATTCGAGAACGTATATTCCAACTTATTGCGGTAGTATTTGTCGGATGGCGATGGTATAATAGGCAGCATACCGCTTACGTCGATTTTCGCTAAATGACTCAGCGCGCCCGCGACCGTTTTTTGCTTGAATTGCAATTGCGCGGCATAGGTCATATGCTGCCATTTGCAGCCGCCGCAGGTACCAAAATGTTCGCAAAACGGTGTGGTGCGGAATTCAGACGCCTTTTTGAGCTGAGTGATCTTACCCTCGCCGAAGTTTTTCTTTTTGCGGTAAACCAGCACATCAGCTACATCGCCCGGAACGGCCTTTTCCACAAACAGCACAAAATCACCGGCTTTGCCTACGCCCTTGCCCTCCTCGGCAATATCAATGATCTCTATATCTTCGTACACGGGGTAATTCGCAGCTTTATTCATCAGGCTGCAAATATAGCAGAAAGCCAATATAAGCTGAAAGCTGAAAGACTAAAGCTGAAAGCTTTAATGAAGGATCAATAAGCTTTGGTCTTTCTGCTTTTAGCTTTCTGCTTTAAATAAACAGGTTCACAACAGATTCCCAGAAATCGTCGGCTTCAACGTCAATCTCTTCCGGTTCGAACTTCTCATCCAGCAGTTCTGAAAATTCTACTAACTCGGTGCTCATGATAAAGTGATTTAATGGTGCTAATTTAAAAGTATTTATACCAAAAACCAAATTGGTATTCATTTTGTTTTCTTTTTAACATAAATATTATATTTCGTTAACATTAGCCCGGTCGCTGCCGGACGTTTTTGCTTTCCTGATGAGCAAAAAAGTGTTTAAGGTCAAAATTCCCATCAGCAGCAAGTAGCCCAATACCTGTTTGAATGTGGATGCGAAACGGTCGGTCAGGCCGTGGTACATCATGCAATAGATGGCTGTGATGTTGATGCAGATCATTGGGAATAATATGAGCTTATTTTTGCTGTTAGGTTTCATAAACGGGGGGCTGGTGTTGTAGTAGGTTGTTTCGGCGAAGCCGTGTTAAAATATAAGGCGCCGGCGCCTATGCAAGCGCAGTTGCACAGCATCAGTATATAATCGTTATTGGATGTGGTAAACGAGTCAAAAAAGGGGAATAGCGCAAACGTCGCCAACGTTAAGGCTACCCCAACAATGCTGGCCAGTAATTTTCTCCAAATGCGACTATAGACGAATCCTGCAATCAATTCCGCGATCATCCAAAACAACAACCACGTTAAGATTGAAAATAGCATTTCAAAAAATGAGAATAAGAGACAGGCCGGGACAATCCAGGTTACTGAATCGTCCCGGTGGTTAGTCAGGAAAAAGCCCATCGAGAAAAACAGGAATGGCGCTAACAGGACGCAGGTAAACCAAACTTTCACGCTATAGCTAAACGAATGACATTTCATAACTTTAATATTTATTCCAATTGATCTTTTTCAATGAAGACATATACCTGTTTCAACGTTCGCATTTTTTTTGAGTGACCGCTCGGGGTAATTTAAAGACCCATATTGCCGCTGCAATGAGCGCAGCATTGCCCCACATCCATTGAGACATCCCATTTTTGAGTTTAAGATCCCAAAACCAGTCGAACCAGATAAATGTGAGTATCGTAAGGCCAATGCCGATCACGGTTAGGATTGACTTAAGAAGTATAATGCCAACACGCGGCGCCAGGATACGGGTTACCAGGTAGAGTGCCAGCCAGGCCGGGCCCGAGAATGCCAGTTCAACAAATACAGATCCCTGGTAGCCCAATAAACCCAAAAGATCGTGCCGGGGATCAGCGTACACCGTTGCGACGACGTAAACCGCAGGGGCGATAAGCACGGCAGCCATCCATACTTTTATGGTGTAAACGGTAACAGGTAATTGTGCTTTCTTTAACATAAAAGTACTTTGTATTTCAAAGTAAATGAGTAAAAAAATATAGTTAGTTATTTCATTGATGTGTATTGAATGCGGCTTCGTAGACTCACCCGGTCGTGCCCGCTAGCCAGCGGACCGACCACCCTCTCTACGCAAGCGTAAAGAGGGTTTTTATATTTTCCTTTTCTCCCAACCCTCTTTGCGCGAAGCGGAGAGAGGGTCGACCAGCGTAGCGGAGTCGGGGTGAGTAAACAGGCCGGTTGCATGGTGTGAACGAGGTACATTATTTACGCCAGTTTTTGTTGTTTGATCAGTTGTTCCAAAGTATCCAGGTGATTTTTAAATGCAATTTTTCCTTTTCCGGTAGCCTCGTAATTGGTATTCGGTTTGCGGCCGAGGAAACTCTTATGCACGGTGATATACTCCTCCTTTTCCAGCGCCTTCAGGTGCGAGGCCAGGTTGCCGTCGGTAATGCTCAGCAGGTCCTTCAGCGAGTTGAAATCGTACCGCTCGTTGGCGGCCAGCACGCTCATGATCTGCAGCCTTACCCGGTTCTCAAAGGCTTTATCGAGTTTATCAAAGGAAATATTCACCTATCGTATTTTAAGTAAATGCGCGCGCCGTACACAATATGCAGCACACCAAAACCAAGCGCCCAAAATAGCAAACCGTGACCGGGTAAACAAGCGGCAATTAAGCCTAATATGATCTCGCAAATGCCAAGATATTTGACCTCGCCGAAAGTGAAATTGCTGGCGCTTACCAACGAAATACCATAAAAGATCAATGATATCGGGGCTACCAGGCCATAGTACGTATGCGGAATATTTCCGATCTTGAAAAAAACCAATATAATGATCAAAGCGCCTCCGGCCAGGAGCGGCACAGCCATGTGAAACATTAGCAGCCTGCTAACCGAACCCCACATAGGTTGATTTTTCTTTTTTGCCTGGCGGTTGCTTAATATTAAAGCCGTAGTAACGGATGCAAAAAGAACTACGACCGCAATTGCAAAGAGCTTCCAAACTAATGAATCGCCAATCATATACCGGTTAAAGGAAGGGAAGCTCGTTACATAAGTCTTTGCCCCATTTAGATAGAGGTAAGCATTGCCCCAGTAATCACCGATAATTTTATATGCTGCGCCCGCCCCAATCAGCGCGTAAACCCCCGCCAGTATGCCCGACAAGCCGCTGAGCGATATAAATTTCGAGGAGCGCTCCATGATGCTGCGTATGGACGCCAGCTCATTTTGCAATTCTGTTTCTTCCATTGAAAAGCACTTTGATTTTCAAAGTAAATACTTTTATATTTGATTTCAAAATATTCTGAACGAAAAACTGATGTTTATCAAAAGATTACCTTTCATCGTAGCCGCGATGGTGCTGGGTTTCCTGTCCAGCCGTTATGTTGTTGGCTGGTACACCACCATTCCCTGGGTCATTGCCACGCCCATCGTAGGCTATTTAAGTAAAACCCGGCGGGACGGTCTTATCAATGGCGGTCTGTTCGGTTACGTGCTGTTCCTGGTTTATATTTCCTCTGTGTACCGTGGTAAAACGGATACGAAAAGTATCTTCATTTTCATTGGGTTCAACCTGGCCTTCAGCCTGGTGGGTGCTGTCGCCGGGGTTGTGGGCGGTTTTATTGGGAATTGGGTGAAGGGGGTGGTGGGGAGGAAAGGGTGAACCAATTTGGGCGTTGCCTGCGGCTCCGGCTTTCCGCTCATACTACACGGGCATTAGCCGCGGGCCGGTATCCGCTTCAATCCGTAACGCGGGAGTACGCAAGGTGTCATGCTGAGGCACTCGAAGCATGAGCGGTGGGGCATGTCATACAGGTAAAATAATAATAAACGACGTGTATCCGTCTGCTGACGACTCGGCTTTGATGTCGCCGCCATGTGCTTTTATAATATCGTAGCTTAATGACAGGCCCAAACCTGTTCCTTCGCCCGTGGGTTTTGTGGTGAAGAAAGGCTGAAATATTTTGTCCAGTATCTTAGGCGGAATGCCCGTGCCGTTATCGGTTATGGTAATGGTTACGTTGTCATTGCCTTTTTTAGTGGCTACGGAAACTAAAGGTTTGTAATTTTCATCGGATCTGCTGTGTTTTTCATTAACCGCATAAAAAGCATTGTTAAAAAGATTTACCAGCACCCGTTGTATGGCCTGCGGGATGATGTCGATCTTGCCGATATGATCATCAAAAATCGTATCTACTGCCGCGTTAAAACCGCTATTTTTCACCACCATCGAATTGTAGCTTAATTTCAAACAATCCGCTGCCAGTTTATTGATGTCCGTGGGTTCTTTGTGCCCGGTATCGCCTTTAGAATGTTCCAGCATACTTTTCACAATACTTCCAGCCCGTTTGCCATGATGACTTATTCTTTCCATATTGTCGATAATGCTTGCGGCAATGGCAATGGCCTCGTCCCGGTCGCCGGTCTTCAATTCCTGCTGCAGTTCATCCGCCAGTTCCTTCGTCAGGTCTGAAAAATTATTAACAAAGTTCAGCGGGTTTTGTATCTCGTGCGCTATACCCGCGGTAAGTTCACCAAGTGATGCCATTTTCTCTTTCTGTATCAGCTGCTGTTGTGCCTGGTTAAGGTCGGTGAGCGATTTTTCAAGCGCGTCTTTTTGTAATACCAGTTCCCGCGTTCTTTCCTCTACACGCTTCTCCAGCAACGCGTTTTGCTCAGTCAGATATTGTTTCTGCTCTTCGTGCAGGGCATGTAATTCCTTATGATATTGAAGTTTTTTGCGCTGGCTGACAATAAAAACGATAAGGAAGCTGGTAAACAGCACCACCATACCTGATATGCCGATGATAACCCTGTATTCTATGTTAATTTCCAGCAGGTGCATATAAAGCTCTTGTTATAAAAAGACACAAAATAATGTAAGCGACGTTATGAACGTTCCAAATGTCCATTGCCAGTACCGGGTTTTGGGCGATCATAGGCACATAAAATAAAAACACGAAAAAGTTTACAACCACATATATTCCCAACCCAGTTGCTATCCAGAAGGCCGGGTCTTTGGAGATCACCTCTTCTTCGTCATTCAAAACAGCCAGGTAATACAACATGCAATAAATTAATAACAAGTAAGCCTCCGCCGATAACAGGTTGCCGCTGAGATGAGCGAAATAAAAGAAGTTTTCAAATAAAATAAAGTTAATCATTACGAATAACACAAAGATCACTACGAGGACTTTTTTACCTGTTTTAAATGCGCGGCGCGGAAGTGTTATAAAAAAATAACCAAAACACGAAAACCGCACAATGGAGTGGATATTGTAAACCGGGTTGTTGCTTTGCAGCCATGCCGGGAAATGGTAGGGCTGTTTAAACTCGGCAATAATATCGCACAAAAGATTGAGAGCCAGGGCAAGGCACAAATAAGCAACGACAGGGTTCAGCATGGATGACTGCTTAGGCCTGAACATTAGGACGACCAAAGGTATCAGCAAGGCCCATACCTCCGACCAATCTAATATGACGCTTAGTAAACCGCTCATTCTTATAAAGATAACAAAAGCGGCCTGTTAAATTCCAATATCAAGGGGCAGGCGGCGACGGGTTAATTGTAACGCTGGCAAGAGCCGGCGAATCGGGGTTATAAACTTCATAGGAAACATAGTTGGTGGTGCCATAGGCTGCTGGAGTAAGCACCAATGCTGAAGGCGTTACTACTCCCCCGGGGTACAAGGTGCCAAGACCGGTTTTATTAAGCCGCATATTGGCAAATTGCACCTGGCTATTTGCCTTAAGCCCGGGATTAGGCCCCGTTTTGGGTTTGGACAGTGCAATACCTCCGATAGGGCTCAATACCTCCCCGGTTGCTCCCACCGCATAAACGACAAGTAAATATTCGTCGTTAGCAGCATTTCCATCCGCTATTATGGGTTGAAAGGTGAAATGGTCAAAAGTGGGATAGGCTGAGTTCAGGTAGTAGGTGCTTACAATGGTGGAGGCCATTTCGCAAATGTAAAATCTGTTGTCGCGTGCCATAGTTTTAAGGTTTAAAGCAGTGAAAGGATATGTGAGCGATAAGAAAGAATAGCAAGCTAACACTTCTTTTTTACATTTCAAAGCTTTGATAATTAAAGTCTTACAGGAACTATCTAAATGAAGATATTGCTATGTGACTAAAGCTATGGACCGTATGACCAAACTGGTTTAAGAGTTCAGCGCAGCGCTCTTAAATCACAAATAAAATGAAGAACTCCGTTCGGGTAAGGAGTCCGATCATCAAGTGCCGGACAGAGTCCTTCTTTTACCTGGTCGGTTTTTTCGCAGGTTGTTGGTTTTTTGAGGTGCTCAAGAGGGCTACGCCGTTAAGTCGCCCTTCGGAAGACTTAAACCAAGAGGGGGCAGGCCTCGCCCACAATGCCCTTTTGTCTGAACCAGGATTCGTAGGATTAAAGGATCGCAGGATTCTTATCACCGAAACGGGATCAAAATTCCCCTCCATGGAGGGGGTGCGTCTGCCTGTGCTGTGGCAGGGGTGGGTGAGCGCGGGGCTGTGCGGGTTGGCTATCTACCGACCACAAGCCGGAGGCTTGCGATAGCTTCGGGGCACCAAGACGTATTTGTGGAGATGTTGAAAAAAACGCTTTAGTTTGCGCGATTAAACTTTCTGGTTGTCTGAAGATTATCCTATCTTTAAAATCCCGTAATTGTTTAAACATGGTTGACTATTCCTTATTACAAAGATTATATACCTCCTACGGATTCGAAATAATAGAATCAAACAATCCGGACATCGCTGTTTTCGCTTATAAGAAAGGCAGATATTTTGGCGTAGATATTATACCGCTGGGTACAGACACTGACACTATAACGTCAGCGGAAGAGATAAAGGACGATTATTCTCGCCAAGGATATGCCGCCAGTTTAAAACGGGTTCAAAATATAGAAGATGCCGAAATAGAATTGTTTAAAAGTTTCTTTTCTTTTGATTCAAGCATACAACGTGTAAAAAGGAAATATCATGATTTCACAGAAAAACAACGTAATAGCCTCATAGGCTTTAATTATGAATATATCGACTCCCCGTTTGAACTATACAACCACAATCAGGAAGACAAACGAGTATTCGACGTTGTCGAAAGGAGACTTCAAAGCAATAAACCAGAGTTGCTAATCATTGAAGCTGCCGCTGGATATGGTAAAACCTGCACTGCTTTCGAGGTGCTGCAAAAGATCGTCGAAAAAGAAGCTAATCAATTACCAATCTTAACAGAACTTTCGAGGAACAGAAGTGCTAAGATATTTCGCTATATTTTATTGGACGAAATTGATTTGGAATATCCTACTCTTAATTCAACGCTTGTAATTAAGGAAATCAAGAATGGCCGCATACCGTTAATTATTGATGGCTTTGATGAACTTTTAGAAAAAGTAGATACCGAGCAAATTATTGACAACTCTTTTGAGGAAGTCGAGTCGATGTTAGATACAATAGGAAACCTTTTAGAGCACAAGGCAAAAATTGTATTAACAACTAGACGTACAGCTATTTTTACGGGATTAGAATTCGAAAAATGGCTAACCAAATGGAGCGATAGATTTACGATAACTCGAATCGCAATAAAAGAGCCTCGAATTAAAGATTGGTTAGGCATCCCCCGATATCAAAAAGTTAAAGATAAAAATGTTCCTATTCAGAATCTGGCAAATCCAGTATTGTTAACTTTTTTGAAAAATCTTCAACCAGTTGATTTTGAAAACTTGATTGATCACCCGGACTTACTTATCAAAGAATATTTTGATAAGATGCTAACACGTGAAAAGGATAGGCAGGAACTTTTAATGACGGTTGAAAATCAATTGATATTATTTAGGAACGTAGCTGGAGAATTACTTTCACTTGATTCTACAGTTGAGGATAAAGATTTTTTTAAAATGATTATTCTAGAGGACAATAAAAAACTCTTAGAAGATACAAGATTACTTTATCCAACTAGCAGCAAAAGAACCATAGATAATTTAGTTGATACTCTTTCAACTCATGCTTTGCTAGATAGGAAAGGTAGGGATCAGAATCAAATTGGATTTATCAATGACTTTGTATTTGGAATTTTTATTGGTGAGATACTTGTTGATATGCCTGAAACCATTGAAGGTAAGAAGTATTCATCGTATATGATTGAGCTGGCTGTTACAGCTTTCCGAGTACAGGCGTTATCCACCAAACAGAAACTGTGGCAGACAATACAACCAGTTGCTGATCGATTTTCAAATGAACAAGTATTTCAATTTGATGTAAGTCTTCAAGAAAGATTGATGCGTCCCTATCAAGAAATCACCGTTCATGATGAATCATTCTTTAATATTACTTTCGAAAGGCACGATATCACCAATTCTGTTTTTCTAAACTGTTTTTTTAAAAATTGCACTTTTCAAACTAATGTATTTAATGGGGTAGGCTTTGTATCATGTCTTTTTACTAATTGTTCTGTAAAAAATGCACAATACTTAGATTTAGATAGTTCTATTTCTACCATTAAATGCCGGCAAGAAAACTGCAATATTCTACACTTACCAGACATCCCTGTATACACTGAAGTCATACAGGTTGTAAATGCGTTGGAGAAACAAATATTAAAACAACTTTGGGATATATCTCATACAAAAGGCCATCATTTAGTCAAGTTACTTGATTGTTTCAAAGATACTAGTCGTCGCAAAGTAAATGCAGCTTTAAAAAACCTCGAGAAAATGGGTTTTTTGGAAATAAAAGGCATTCATATTTATTTCCGAATCAATCAAACAAGTCAGATTAAGCAAATCATAAGCCAATGATGTACCGACCGACAGAGCTGAATCGATTGACGAATAACCTGCAAAAGTTAATCGAAAAACATTTAGAAGCATCCGGGGTTTTTTATCGTATTTTTTCAAGAGTTAAATTGAATAAATCCTTAGAAAAGAAAGTTAACCAGCTTGATCCATTTGGTAATGCAAAGTACGATGGTAATGATAAGCGTTTAAGGGATCTAATAGGAATACGGATAAATCTTTATTTTGTCGATGACCAGCAAATTCTCTTAAAGTTTCTAAAGCAAAAGCTTAACGAATATTTCCTGGAGGAAACTGTAGATGTACCTACTAACACCGAGTTCAAACCGACGCGTGTTAATTTGGTTTTTCGGTTACCCCAGGAATTTCAACAGGAATTTAGATCGGTTATACAGGATGTGCGAATTGATGCGACTTTTGAACTACAACTGCGCACCATAATCTCTGAAGGATGGCATGAAGTCGATCACGATTTCAGATATAAGTGCCCAAAAGATTGGGATCAGCATAATGATCTTTCGAGAACTTTCAACGGAATGTTAGCTGCTCTTGAAACACATGAATGGGGTATGCTTAAACTTTTCGAAGAACTGAGCTATTCTCACTATAAGGCAGCTAACTATGGAGCCATGATTCGCATGCATTTAAGAATTAGGACAGAAGATTACGATATCGGTGTCGATTTAACTAAAGCTATGCAAGAGGAAGGAACGTTTATAAAGGATTTTTTTAGGCTAGAACGAGCAATACTAATTGATTTCTTACTTAGTCATACCTTGTTTTTGCCATTCACTTTGAACAATCTAATTTATTTGGTCAATTATTTTTTCATTCGAAATGACCGTATTCTTGAAGAGACGCCAGAAATACTAAAGGCGGAATTTAAAAAGGTTGATGTTGATTTCGAAGAAGTGATATAACAATTCTCCGCTAATTCGATCAGTGAAAAGCCCGCCCGGGCGCCATTAGTCCTTCAACGAACCCTCAATAAATGCCAGGAGGTCTTGATTTGATTTGTCGAAGCTGGTGAACAGGCATTTTTTCGCTGCGCCGTAGCCGATGATACCCGGCCTTTGGGTATCGTTGCTTATGGTTTCGGCTACTTTTTTAGCCGGTTTATTCCGGTTGTCGGAAATGCTTACCTGGTAATTAACCGACCCCGTCCATTCGGACTTGCTCAGGCTGGCCTGGTACGCCGTTATCCCTATTGTGATCTTTATTCCATTGGGGTTTGATGCGCTGAGTGTATCGGGCAGCAGCGTAATTTTGCAGGAGGGATACTCCGACCGCAGGAAGTTTACAAGCACTTGTTTGACATCCTTGCCCTGGCATTCGATCTTCGCACCAGGCGGTATGGTCCGGCTATCGACGATAACCAGGTCCACAGCTTGTTTATTGAGAAAGCCGGCATTCGGCCTGGTATCCGCTTGTGCCGGGCAACCAATGTACACCTTTTGGGCACAGGCGCTGTAAGTCACCAAAGCGCTAAAGGTTATAAGTAGGATTATGCTTTTCATGCTTCGAAGTTAGCCATTGCGTATCATTACGGCAACAACCCCACCGCTCACCCACCCCTGCAGCCGCACAACCTTACGCGCCCCTTCCGCCGGCTAGCGGAGAACTTTTAATTTTTGCGCAATTTCATGCCCCTGCTGGTGTTGTCAGGAGACTAAATACCTGTTAGACTATGCTTGATTTGGTAAGAGTTTCACAAAAAACTTTTGGCTGATTGAATTGTCTTAATAATACTTTCTGAATCGAAAACGGGTAGTTTGGATAAGGAAGTAAAAAGCCTCACTTGTGTGATGCAGGTGAGGCTTTTTTATTATAATTGCTTTACTAAACTATAGCTAAGGCTTTCGTTATTTCCGATACCAGTTACTTATTATTTACTTCGGAACAAATGAAATACTTATCAATCTTCAAAGACCTGTTTGGTTCTCTCGAATGCCCTATACATCACAAAAATCCAGAAATTATTGAAAATCCGGGGGGCGACCTTTTGGTAAAATGCTGCTGTCCTAAGTTCCACAAAGAATGTATGTTCCTCATTCAGAAGATATTCTCAATGATGTCTGAAAAATAAAAACAAAGCTCCTTATCCCGGCTTTGTTTTCTAATAAAGGCAGGGTTATTATTTATGAACTTAATTAACTCTTTTATTATATTTACGCTACCTATCAATTAAACAGCCCGAAATGAATAAAGAAGCCGTATTACACTTGCTTCAAAATATCTATGCACATAAACTTATAGGCGTTGCCTCTATCGATGCTTTAACATTTGCAATCGAAAAAGGGCTTGTTGAACGTACTGAAATAGGCAATCTTATATTGTCAGATAGGGGATTAGCTTTTCTAAACGGGAGCGTCAAATGGGAAGACCTCAACCAGGTTTAAAACAGGCGGGGTCTGCACGTTTATAGTCTCCTGACAACACCGGCAAAAGCTGGAATATAAGTTTTCAGCTTTATCCGGTTGAAAACGAAACGCTATTATTTTACAGTAATAATAACCCGCTGGTACGCTGTAAGTGCCGGCGAACCGTTGTCCGTTACCTCCAGGATTACGTGAATCGTTTGCCCGGAAACCGCGTCCTTCGGGATAAGTATTTTAGCCCGGGCGGCATCCGGGGTCGAAATACTGATCTTGCCCGGGTAGGTACCCACCTGGAATTGCCACCATTTAATGAAGACTTTATTTCCATCGGGATCTGAAACACGACCGTTTAATTTGATCGTTTCGCCCGGAGAGGCTAAAACATTCAATGGCCCTTCGATCACGGCAAGGGGCGCGTGGTTCGCGTCGGCGTACTTCGGCGTAACGGACCATTTGAGGCGGGCCGCGAAATCAAGCTGTGCCGCGGGAAAGAAATCGGGAAAGGTGCTGGCGCTTTTTTCATTCATCGAGCTGAGCGCCGATGCCATCGCTTTTTGCGATGTGTCGGCAGTCAGGGAAAAAACGTTAGCCTGCCGCACACTCACTACGCGGCCGCCCCATCCGCCAAACGAGCCGGCTTCGTAAGCGCGCAAGCCGTTGCCGAGCATATTCATATAAGTAAAGTCGTCGCCTTCGCCTATCCACGAGCCTTTTGGCTGTATGGGCATCCATACGATGTAGCCCATTTTCCTGAGTTGTTCGGCGGTATAACCCGCCACGCCGAAAAAATCCATACGGTCGCCTTTTACCATTTGTTTGCCATCGCCCCATACCCGGTATAAGGATCCCAGGGGCCCCCGGTTGGATACATTTTCACTGGTCCAGGAAGCGGTAAAATAGAGCGAATCCGCCGGTTTGGCGTGTAATTGCGCAGCGAAACCGTAGTTGGGGCCCTCGCTGAATAGCCGGTATTCAATATCCGGCCAGTGGGGTTCGATATATTTGGCATAGGTATCGTCCTGGTCGCCTGAAGGCAGCAGCACTACTTTCCCCGATATCTTTTTTTTGATCGCCTCCCATTGCGTGGTATGCTCATATTCTTCCTCAATTGATTTGAGCGCCCGCGCTATGGTGCTTTGCCCGCCCCAGGCTGTTATGAATAATTTGCCCGGCTTATCATCCAGTATTAATGACCTGATCAAATCTGAGCCGGGCGTATTTTTAGAGAAATCGCCGTCAAATTCAATATTGCCATAACGGATCTTCGACTTCAGCACGGCAGGCAGCGGGTAATTGGCGTTGTGCACTTTTAGGTTCGGATATACCTTTTCATAAGCTTCAACCGCGTTATGAATGAAGCGCTCATCTTTGGCCCAGCGCCAGCTTGTACATGGGCAGGTATCCAGGCCGAAACGCGCATATTCGCGGCCGGGAACATACCATTTGGTACCTTTTCCATCGCCCTTCCAATGATAACCGCTGCTGGCATAGATCAATCCCTCCACATCCATATCGCAGCTGTTCAGTAAAAATCGGATCAACGAATTATTATCGTCAAGTTCCGGATCGGCGGTAACCACTATTCGCGGCCGTGCCGGCTCGTTGGGCGATTGTGCCTTTGCAGGGTTTGCACAAAGGCAAATAGCCGCTGCTGTTAGTACACAAAGACCGGTACATACTCTTAAGACATGTGCTGCGATTTTTATCGCTGTGCTGTTCAGCATATCATCGTTGTTTTTTTTTGGCCTGATCGTTAAATGTCGGAAAAAAGTACCGTCCTGTCTCAGCTAAAGTTTTCAGGTTGTTGCCAGGCTGGCTCAGCATTACTATTTAATTTTCACTCGTAGCCTCAACACCATAGCGTATGGCCGCTTCAAGTACGTCAAGGTTTATATCTTTTAGCTTATTGAACTTAATGCAATACCCGGTCACGCTGGCTTTGCCCAGTTCTTTCCCGTACGTTCGGGCCAGGTACGTCCGGTCTTCGATACCCAATATATAAACCGAGATGCCGGTTGTGTTGGCGCTTAAACCAATTTGATAAAACTCCCTGGTTTTGCCATCAGCATACTTTATGGTGTAAGATCCATAGCCGATATTGGGGTTGGAAACAACTTTACCCTCGCTGTTTTTACCATCAAGAAACCATAATTTACATCCCGGCAATACCCGGAGTATGAATGTGTGCAAACCTTGCATGTCGCTGCGTTTTGGTTCGGGCTGGCTGGTGATATAGGTTGCTACCTGTTCTTGTATGTCCATATGAAATATTGATTGATGGGTTGTTTACCTTCAAATTTCGTTTTATTTTTAGTTATACACTAATTCATTTCTTTTAAGTCCTCCGTCAAATCATCGAACCCGGCTTCGGCGGGCTTAGTGTTGCGACTGCAAAAGCAACTGCCCAAAGTTTATGCACATTGCACGTACACTAAGCGCTGCTTCAGGCTGTTCTGGCCACGAAAAGCGCCAAAAGGTGGAAAAAAATAAAAATTTGCTGACTTTTTCGTCAGGATCGGTCTTTTTTTCGGTATATACTAATGAGCGAAAATGCACTGTATCACAGCTAATTACGTTATCCGTGTTCATGAAAATGGCAAAGTTCCTGCGGATTTGACCCTTAGTGTTAACACACAAAAAGTTAATAATTAGGTCATTATGTGGCCGAAAGTGGCCGGGAGACGCGCGAACGTGAACACAAAGTGTTTCTATGGTGCATGGTTCATGGTTCATGGTTCATGGTGCATGGTTCATGGTTCATGGTTCATGGTTCATGGTTCATGGTTCATGGTTCATGGTTCATGGTTCATGGTTCATGGTGCATAGTTCATGGTTCATAGTTCATGGTGCATGGTTCATAGTTCATGGTTCATGGTTCATGGTTCATGGTTCATAGTTCATGGTTCATGGTTCATGGTTCATGGTTCATGGTTCATAGTTCATAGTTCATGGTGCATGGTTCATAGTTCATGGTTCATGGTGCATGGTTCATGGTTCATGGTTCATGGTTCATGGTTCATAGTTCATAGTTCATGGTGCATGGTTCATAGTTCATGGGTAAATTACCTAAGTTAAGCAAAAATGGCTATGAACTATGATCTATGAGCTACACGGCTATCGCCGCTTTCACCAGGTAGGGCAATATCTCTTTCTGGAAGGATACAAAGTTCTTGCGTACATCCGAGTCGCTTACCGAGGTAAACGCAAAGCTAAACACGATGCTCTTGCTGCATTTGATGAGGAAACGGATACGCTGGGCATAGTTCTCGGTCTTACGCATGCCCAACTGCATGAACGAACTAACCAGCAGATCCTCCAGTTCGTTCGACAAGTTCTTCAAAAATTCCTGTGAATTGGCCGATTCGCGGATAAAGTCCCAGCCGATAAATTCGTTGCACACGGTGTAGGATAGGCGGCAGGTCTTCATGATGAGGTTGTTCAGGTGAGCTTCCTCGTCCGTCTCGGTAACGTTGCTGTGCACCAGATCGTCCACATTCACCCGGATATAATCCATCAGCAAGGCATGCAATACGGCTTCCTTGCTATCGAAATACTTGTAAATGGTAGCTTTGGCTATCTTGGCCTTTTTGGCTATCTCGTTGACGCTGGTTTTATGATAACCGAACTTACGGAACAACTCCTGCGCGGCACGTTTGATGCTTTCCTTAATTTTGTCGGCTTCCATGTATCAGTTTGATACAAATATCTCAAAATTACTCACATTTATACTATACGACCTGAGCGAGCGTGTAGCAGGCGCCTTCACCGGGGTGCCGTCGACGAGTGAGAATTTGGAACCGCTGCAGGGATCGGTGCAGGTGAGCGTGTTATTATCGAGGGTTACCCTGCAATGGTTCTGGGGCATATAGCTGCTGCAGGCGTCGTAAGCGGCATAGCTCATGTCGGCTTCGCGGTACAGGAGCAAGCCAGCAACGCCATAACCGGGTATAATAACCGCGCCGCCCGGACTTTTAAGCGCCGTCAGCCGCGGGTCATTCACATCGGCCTCGAAATTGACGGAAACATTAGGGACCACCGCGCCGCCTTTGCCACAGGCAAAGCATGTTAGCATCAGGATAACAGCAAGGTAAAATTTCCGCATCATATGATCTCTGTCTGGAACTGCTTCAGGAAGCGTACGTCGTTTTCAGAGAATAAACGCAGATCGCGTATCACATATTTTAAATTGGTGATTCTTTCTATACCCATCCCGAAAGCGAAGCCGGTGTATTTCTTGCTGTCGATGCCGCAATTTTCCAAAACGTTCGGATCCACCATACCGCAGCCCAGTATTTCAACCCAGCCGCTGTATTTGCACATGCTACAGCCCGGGCCGCCGCAAATGGTGCAACTGATATCCATTTCGGCCGATGGTTCGGTGAACGGGAAATACGATGGTCTGAACCTTACTTTAGTGCCCTCGCCGTAAAGCTCCTGCACGAAGTGATATAACGTTTGTTTCAGGTCGGCGAAGGATACATTCTCGTCCACATACAAACCCTCTACCTGGTGGAAGAAGCAATGCGCACGTGCCGAAATGGCTTCATTACGGTAAACCCTGCCGGGCATAATGGCCCGGAACGGCGGTTTTCCGCTCTCCATCATGCGCACCTGCACCGATGAGGTATGCGTACGCAATGCGATATCATCCTTGCCGCTATTCTTTTTGATGAAGAACGTATCCTGCATATCGCGGGCGGGGTGCTCTTCGGGGAAGTTCAGCGCCGAGAAATTATGCCAGTCGTCCTCTATCTCGGGTCCTTCAGCAACAACGAAACCCAGGCGTTTGAAAATATCGATGATCTCGATCCGCGTCAGCGACAAAGGATGACGCGAGCCCAAATTGAACCCATCGCCAGGCAGGGTTAAGTCGAGTTCTGAGTCTTGAGTCTTAAGTCCTGAGCCTAAAGATTCCTTCAACTCGTTGTATTTTGTTTCAGCACACTGCTTAAACTCGTTCAGCACTTTACCCAATACCCGCTTTTCTTCGGGGCTAACGTTCCTGAATTCATCAAATAGGTCCTTAATGATACCCTTTGTACCCAGGAATTTTATCCTGAACTCTTCCAGTTCCGCCGCATTTGCCGGGCTGAAAGCGTTGAGTTCGGCTGTATATCGATCTATTTTGTCTTGCATTATAATGTCCTTAAAAATTGTTCGGCTGTTAAAACCGGGATGCTGGCATGTTTGTAATCTTTGACGTTTCGGGTTATTATCGCATCAGCCTTTGCGCTCATGGCGGCGTAATATTGTACAGCGTCTTCGAAATCTGAGAAGTTACTATTTAAAGCCAAATCGATCTCATCTTCTCCAATTTCAATGATATTGACAATCGACCTCAAAGTTTTTAACAAATTCATTTTATTAACGCGATCAAATTTGTCCAGAAAGTAGTGAACATTCATAAATACTATAGATGATGTCACCGCCTTTACACCGGATCGGGCTGCCAGGGCTAGCAGGTTGATTGCTGCCAATTCAAATTGCGGTCTTTTCAATAATCCATCCAATATGATGTCACTGTCAAGAAATATTTTTTTCACAGGCCGTATTTCTCTTCAAGGTGCTTATGGTATTCTGCTTTGTGATCAAAATCAGGAACCGCGTCACCTGAAATGGTTATGCTTTTTACGAAATCGGATAATTCGTCGAGACTTTTCATTTTAAAAGGTTCCTTTTCACCCTCTACCGCTTTCTTGTAAAGTGCTTCCGTTACCTTAGAGAGACTTGCATTCTTTTTTTTTGCAACCTCTTTTATCTGCTCGATCAATCCCGGCTCTATATTCAAAGTTAATTTCATACCAACCTCCTTATACGTACAAATATAATAATTTTATACGTAAGATATATTTTTAACCTCCCGGGCTCTCCTAAGTCTTTTGGTATTTTCTAACTCTCTCCCTAAACCTTAGGGAGGGATGTCGGCGATAGCCGGCGGAGGAGGTAAAAACCTCTATTTCAACACCCCCAACTCGGCGCCCACTTTGGTAAATGCCGCGATGGCTTTATCCAAATGCTCCATCTCATGCGCGGCTGATATCTGCACCCGGATGCGCGCTTTGCCCTGCGGTACTACCGGGTAATAGAACCCGATGACATAAATGCCTTCTTCCAGCATCCTGGCCGCAAAATCCTGCGACAGTTTTGCGTCGTACAACATTACCGGCACTATGGGGTGAACTCCTGGTTTAATATCGAACCCTGCCTCTGTCATTTTGGAGCGGAAGTATTGGGTGTTCTTTTCCAGTTTATCGCGCAGATCTGTGCTTTCGCTCAATAAATTCAGTACGGCTATCGAAGCGCCGGTTATGGATGGAGCCAGCGTATTCGAGAACAAATAAGGCCTCGACCGTTGCCTGAGCATGTCGATGATCTCCTTTTTACCCGAGGTAAAACCACCCGAGGCACCGCCCAGAGCCTTGCCCAATGTACCTGTGATAATGTCGATTTTACCCATTACATTATGGTGCTCGTGCGTACCGCGGCCGGTTTTACCCATAAAACCCGAGCAATGGCTCTCATCGATCATCACCAGCGAATTATACTTTTCGGCTAATTGACAAATCTTATCCAACTGCGCTATGGTGCCATCCATACTAAACGCGCCATCGGTAACGATGATGCGGTGACGGCAATCCTGCGTGGCTTTTAATTTTTCCTCCAGGTCGGCCATGTCATCATGCTTGTAGCGCTGGCGCTGGGCCTTACACAAACGTACCCCGTCGATAATGGAAGCATGGTTCAGTTCGTCCGAAATAATGGCGTCCTGCTCGTTAAACAAAGGTTCGAACACCCCGCCGTTGGCATCAAAACAAGCCGCATACAAAATCGTATCCTCGGTGCCCAAAAACTCAGCGATCCTGGCTTCAAGTTGTTTGTGAATATCCTGTGTGCCGCAGATGAATCGCACTGACGACATGCCATAACCATGCGTATCCAGCGTGTCCTTGGCCGCCTGTATCACCTTAGGGTGACTGGAAAGCCCCAGGTAGTTGTTGGCGCAAAAGTTAATTACATGCTGGCCGCCCTGCACCGTGATGTCGGCCCCCTGTGGGGAGGTAATAATACGTTCTCTTTTGTATAGCCCGGCTTTTTCAATTTCAGCCAATTCCTGCTCTAAAACCGGTTTAAGGGTATTGTACATAATATGCGTGTTTTTTGGAGAGGCAAAATTACGTAATATGGTTCATGGTTCATAGCTCATGGCTGATAGTTTTTGAATAAGGGGTAGTTTTGTCCGTGGTTTAAATTGTCACAAAATAAAAAAGCATCTGCTGTGAGGCGGATGCTTAACGATCAATTTAACGGTGATTTCTTAAATTACTTTTACATTTATCGCGTTAAGGCCTTTTTTGCCTTCTTCTACATCAAATTGTACACGGTCATTCTCGCGAATGTTGTCGATCAGACCTGATGAGTGAACAAAAACATCTGTTCTTGTGTCAGTTTGTGAAATAAATCCAAAACCCTTCTGGGTATTGAAAAATTTCACGGTTCCTTCTTTTTGCATTGAACTGTTTTTTTAAAATTAGGCACGCAAGTTAAATATTAATATCTGGAATTTTTCCATTGTAAAATTATTTAACAAATGCTTAAACACGGGGAGAGAGATTGTCAAGCGAGCGGCAACGAAAAATAGAATGTGGAGCCTTTACCAACCTCGCTTTCGGCCCATATTTTACCATCATGCCTTCTGATAATTTCGGCGCATAAATACAGGCCGATTCCAAACCCGGATATATGCCGGGTGTCATCACCCTCCACGCGGTAGTAGCGGTCAAATATCCTGGGCAGATCCTGCGGGTTGATACCCATACCTTCGTCCTTTACATATACAACAACGGTATCCTGCTGTATTTCGCTGCCAATCTCTATCGATTTACCCCTTGGAGAATATTTAACCGCATTGCTGACAAGATTCGATACGACCGAGTTGATCTTATCCTTGTCGGCGATTAAATTTACAACCCCAGATTGCATAAGTCTAACCTTATGCGTATTGACGATCAACTGCGTTTCATCAAATACCTCGCGCAGCAATTGATTGAGGTCAAAAGGTTCCTTTTCGATCAGCAGTTTGCCAGCCTCCAGCCTCGAAATGTTTAGGAAGCCATTGATCATTGAGGTCATTTTTTTTACCTGTGTATTGGCCCGGTCCATCGCACCGGCCAGGAAAGGATCATCGTTGTTCTTCAATTTCGTGCTGGTAACCTGCATGATAGCATTCAGCGAGGTGAGCGGGGTTTTTAACTCATGGCTAGCCATCCCGATGAAATCGTTCTTGCGGATCTCGTCCAGTTTTCGTTCGGTGATATCCCTCGCAATTTTAGAAAGACCGATGATGGTACCCTGTTTATCTTTTAACGGTGAGATAGTTAACGAAACATCGATCAGCCTGCCATCTTTGGTCAATCGCCTGGTTTCGAAATGTTCCACACGGTCACCTTTTTTTAAACGTGCGAGTATCAATGGTTCTTCATCCTGCCTGTCGGGCGGAATCAGCTTGTAGATCGTTTCACCGATGATCTCGTCTGCGGTGTAGCCAAACATTCTTTGGGCGGAATCGTTCCAACTCGTGATCACGCTTTCCAATGTTTTACTGATGATCGCATCGTCCGATGATTCGACGATCGCCGCCAGCTTGGCGCTTTTTTCTTCGGCCTGTTTAATGCTGGTGATATCGATCGCCATCACCAAACCCGCGTCAACTTCCCCATTTTCATTTTTGAGCGGTACAAAGTGCACGATAAAATGTTCGCCGGTTGGCGCCTGGCGCTCCAGCGAAAATTTTTCGCCTGCCATCATCCGGTCATACAAGTGTTTTGACGCGTTATATCGTTCAGTTTGTCCAATTTCTGTCGGATGCTTACCTTCATAATCCGCCCGCTCATAACCCATCTTTTCCATCAGGTCACCTTCGACCATCACATACCTGTGTTCTCTATCGATCACTACGATCAGCGATTCCGGGATATTTACCGCTATCGACCTGAAAAGTCTTTCATTTCGCCCAAGTATCTTCTGCGCTTCGGTAAGTTCTTCGTTTGTCGTCGCCAGTTCCTCGTTTACAGCCCCCAGTTCCTCGTTTACAGCCGCCAGTTCTTCGTTGGTAGCCGCAAGCTCTTCGTTAGCCGAGGCTAACTCTTCATTCACCGCTTTGATTTCTTCGTTGGCGGCCAGCCGCTGGTTATTCAAGGTACTAAGCGTATTTATGGAATTGACTTTGTCGGTGGTCTCTACGCATATCACCAGTACACCGCCTGCCTGGCCGTCTTCCATATTGATCGGGCTGTATGAAAAGTCAAAATAACATTCCTCAAGATATCCATTCCTGTCAAGCGGCACCATAAAGTCCGGGAACCCTATAGTCTTCCCGGTCATCACCTCAGCGAACATCGGGCCGATAGTGCCCCATATCTCAGCATAAGTGTCTTTTGCGCTGCCGCCCAGCGCTTTCGGATGTTTCGTGACGCCGTTGATCGGTCGGAAATTGTCATTATATAACTGTATGTATTCCTCACCCCAGCAAATCAGCATCGGAAAATTGATAGTAAACATCATGCTTATCGCTTGACGTAAAGGCAACGGCCAGTTATCAGGATTCCCAAGCGCAGTAGCCGACCAGTTGAACGACCTGATCATTTCGCCCATTTCGCCGCCACCCTTAAGGAAGGGGTATTCATTAGTGGATAGTTGATGTTTTTGGGTCATTAATAAAATGGAATCGGTAATTGCCAACAGCGGAACTTAGGTGTCGGCTTAAAATGTAAATATAGGGCATTGTCAGTTAAATAACTATGGCATGATCACTAACTACGGCTTGTTATTTCAAAAACTGGCGGATGATCACTACGCCTTTCAGCGTATCCACCAGGGCATCGTGCCCGGTGTAGTATGATATATCTATACCGCCATATTTTACGCCGCCAACAATTTTTGTGGAGGTGTTCACCATTTCGCCATTGATCTCTAACGGCAACTTGGGCGATACCGTGTTATCCGCGTTCCGTTTAAAAATATCATCAAAGTGCATCCTGAATGTTGTGGTTGACGGGGCAGGGCTATTTTTTGCGGTATCCGTAGTCTTTTGTTTCGACTGTCCGACGGCAACAATCGCAAACAACATATAAATCATCGCCAGGGTAATTCTTTTCATTTGAGCGCGGGCTGGTACTAAATAACCCGTGGAAAAGTGTTTTGTTTTTGATGGATTCTACAGCCTTTGTTCGTTATAAACAAAAAGACTATCATCAGGAAATCAGTTGCAAACCATTATTACCTTAGTGTGACATAAAAACGGCATTAACTATACGTAAATTAGCTGTTAATGCGTTAAAGCCATTAAACCTTTTTTACTGCGCATTGTCTATATTGTTATCATGTCTAAAGTAATGGAAACCGGTTACAACAGGTCGCGGAATGCGGTGGTGGTGGCGCTGCTGTTAACCTACGTTTTCTTTGTGCTCAGTCATGTGTGGTATTTACCCAATTATAATTTACTGAGAACAGGCGGCAATCGCATTCCAGCCACACACGCCATACTTAAAACAGCTATCCGCCACAGCGGCAATTATGCATTGCCCATCGATAAAGGCGTATGGCTGGAAAAAGTTTCCAAGACCACACCGGAAACCAAACGCGGCATCGGCCTTGTGCTTGTCGGAGCAATAATCCTATTATCATCGGTGTTTGCTGTAGCACGTGTATTTCCCGGATCGTTTACGCAGACGCTTGAACAAAGCCGGGGGTATGCCATTTTTAGCCGCCGATATGCTTATCTTAGCCTGCGTACGTTCAGGATTTGATTTTTTATCGGTTGCTTGGCAACCTTCCTATCTTTCGGTAGTGTAAACCTTATATCAATTATTATAAAATGTCAACGTACAAATTTTAGAGAAAATGAAACCGATATATAAATATTTGGCACATGCAGGCTTAATCGCAGCAATGTGCATTGTGATGGCGCTGCCCTCAATGGCGCAACGCGGTGGGGGTGGTGGCCATTCGGGCGGCGGCGGTGGCGGCCATGTCAGCAGTGGCGGCGGCGGTGGCGGTCATGTTGGTGGTGGCGGCTTTTCCGGCGGGCGCACTGGTGGAAGTTTTTCCGGCGGACGTACTGGGGGAAGTTTTTCCGGCGGACGTACGGGAGGTGGTTTTTCAGGCGGACGCACGGGTGCCGTAGTACGTGGGGGCAACTTTGCCGGCAGGCCATCGGCAGGCGTTCGTGCCGGAGCAGTAGCTCCCCGGGGCTACGTTCGTTCAGTAACCGCAATGGGTGGGTCGCATGCATTTGCTAACCGGGGGTACGTAGGTCGGGGCGGCGTATATGGTCATGGCTACGCCGGCGGCGGCGTTTATGCCCGTCCTTATGCCTGGGGCCGGCATGGCGGTTACTTCTATAGCCATGGTTACTACGGTAGCCTGTATTATCCATGGATAGGTTTTTCCTGTGGCTACCTGCCTTTTGGCTATTATCCTTTTTGGTGGGGCGGCTACAATTATTATTACGACGAAGGGCTGTTTTATCAATATGATAATGATCAATACACCGTGGTTGAGCCTCCGGTAGGAGCCGAAGTGGATAAATTGCCTTCGAAGGCGCAGTCGATCGTGATCGACGGTCAGGAATATTATGAATACAATGGTGTTTATTACCAGGCTGTCACCAAAGACGACGGCAAGGTGATATATGAAGTTGCCGGTAAGGATGGTGTGTTGAACACAGGTGGTACTGGCGCCGCAGGCGCTGATGCCGTTGTACCCAAAGTGGGTGACATCACTTATGATCTGCCTGCTGACTGCAAAAAAGTGAAATTGAACGGCCAGACGCTGTATGTTTCTGATGACGGTATTTATTACCAGGAAACTAAAGATAATGACGGAAAAAAAGCCTACAAAATTGTAGCGCTGGAAAGCAGCGACGACCAATAGCAGGCCGCATAAAGATCTTGTCCAAGTTTATTTTTGGGTGAGTTTAAATTAATTTCAATTGAGGGACGTCCTGGGGAGGATGTCCCTTTTTTATTGAATCATGAACATCGGATATAGAATGATGAATGTCGAAGTGACCTTCAGTGTTCGATATTCGAAATTCAGTGTTCGATATTCCCGGTAGGCGCGGGACACAGTTACCACTTGATAACATGATCTCTTTTTATTGATATATTTGGTATCCAATGAAAAGTCAATGCTTATTAGTCCTGCTATTGTTGTCGATGTGTTTTGGCGCAAAAGCCCAAACCTTCCCGGTTCGGGTAAGTGCCAATGGCAAATACCTTGTTGACAGTAGAAATAAACCTTTCTTGATCAAAGAAATATCTGCATGGGGATTAATCCAGGCGCTTTCGGAAAAAGGCGAAGCGGCATTTATTGACAGCGTTAAGAAAAAAGGTTTCAACACGCTGATGGTGAGTATCATCTCGTTCGATACCCGCTTCGCTGGTGGGCCGCCCAACTGGCAGGGCATATCCCCGTTTAAAGTGAAATGGGATCTTTCCACCTATGATACTGTCTATTTTGCGCATGCCGATCGTTTCCTGCACATGGCGCAAAAGCAGGGTATGCTCGTGTTGCTTGTTCCCTGTTACCTCGGGACCGCGCACGATGTGAACCAGGGGTGGTGGGGCAAGTTACTTGACTCGCATAATAGCCCGGCGAAAAGCAAAGTGTACGGGGAGTTTTTGGGCAGGCACTATAAGAATTTCAAAAATATCATTTGGGTGGCAGGCGGCGACAATAGCGCCGGCGACCTGCTTTATCCGCATATGGACAACATAATCCGGGGTATAAAAAAATTCGACCCGGCACATCTCTGGACAGGACATTTTGATTCATCCTGGCCCACAGACTGGTCATCGGGCAATAAACGTTTTGCAAAATATATCAACGTCGATGGGCTATATGATTTCGAGGAAAAGAATCTGGGTGCCCATGCGCCGCAGTACAAAACCGAATTGCAGCATTACGGCAAAGGCCGCGTGATCTTCCAGCTTGATCAAAGCTATGAACAGGACATTCCTCACGGCCCTGATAATACAGATTACCAGATCATCCGTCGTAAAAACTATGACGGTCTGTTGAGCGGCTGCGCAGGAACCAGTTTTAGTCCCGGGCAGCCGGATAACCAATGCTACACCTTCACCAACTGGCCGCCGCTGATGAATACGATAGGTATGCGGCAAATGCGGTATTTTTTTAGCTTATTCACATCACGGCCATGGCAAAAGCTGGTGCCTGATACCGGTACCAGGATTATCCGTGATCGCGGGCAGTTCGGCAACACCGATTATATCTGCGCTGCGAAAGCCTCAGACGGAAGTACCTATATCGCATATCTGCCCAAAGGCGGAAGTGTCACTGTCAACCTCAAGCGATTGAATATGAAAAGGATCAACCAATGGTGGTACAATCCACGTAATGGTTCGGTATGGAGCAGGGGGAGTTTCCCGTCAAGTGTCATCAGGGAAACATTCGATTCACCTGATGAAGGTGACTGGGTGTTGATACTGGATAACCGACTGGCGGGCTATAAAGAACCCGCTCAAACCCCCGAATAAATAATACAACCCAGCCCGGCTATAAACAGCAGAAACATGGATGCCAGGTAAGCGTTGATGCTTTTCGGCGCCTGAGCAAATTCCCGCCAGATAAATACACCCCAGAATGCGGCAACAAGCGTAGCGCCCTGGCCCAGGCCGTAAGAAATGGCTGGTCCCGCTTTGCCGGCAGCAATGAGGTTTAGCGAATTGCCTAATCCCCATATCACGCCACCGAGGATACCCACCAGGTGAACCGGGAAGTGGTTTGAAAAGTATTGACCGTAAGTTACCGGCGGCCCATCGACCGGCTTTCTCATCATCAGCGTATTGAAGAGGAAATTGGAAACGAAAATGCCGGCTGAAAATATGAACACAGCAGTATATGGTGTCATTTTACCTGCCGCCGGATTAACGAAATTCTGCAGGTCCATCGATGCGGCAATAAAGCGGTAAAAGAACGACATCAGCAAACCCGCCACTAATGATATGATGATGCCTTTAGCCGATACTTTCTTTTCGCCGCTGCCGGCACGAAAGTAGGCCAGCGCATTGATGATGATGGCCAGCATAATAAACGCTACGCCAAGGAACAACAGTACCGGGTTACCTTTTTGCGCCTCGAAATAATTGATCAGAACGCCGAGGATCAGCGCCAGGCCGATGCCGACCGGGAAGGCCACTGCCATACCGGCGATGGATATGGCTGCCGAAAAAAGGATATTGGCCGCATTAAATATGATGCCGCCTATAAATGCGCTGGTGATATTGGAGCCCGAAGCTTGTTTCAGGTCGGAGATGAAGCTTCTGCCTTCGCTGCCGATACTGCCCAATGTGAGGGCCGAAATGAGCGAAAATAACAGGATACCGATAACATAATCCCAGTAAAACAATTCGAATCTCAAGGTTTTGCCGGTCAGTTTTTGTGTATTGGCCCAGGAGCCCCAGCAAAGCATAGTGACCACGCAGAAAAGGACGGCTACAGGATAGGTATGGACGATGAACATATGGGTTTAATTTAGGTTGATTTATTAGCGAGTGGTTCCAGCTCGTGCCGGTACGGGGCCGCAGCCTGCGCACCCAGCCGGGTAACGCTGATAGCTGCGGCTTTGCATCCAAAATCTACTGCATCGGTTAACGTATGTCCTTCGGCAAGGGCGACGGCCAGTGCGCCGTTAAACACATCACCGGCGGCGGTGGTGTCCACAGCTTCGACGACAGGGGCCGCGATCAATACCTCCATATCTTCGGTGCAGATAAACGCACCTTTTGCTCCTAAGGTGACAATCACGGTATCCACACCCTTCAGCCTGATGGCCAGCGCAGCGGCACGCAAACTTTCCATATGCGTGATACGGATGCCGGACAGCATTTCCGCTTCGGTTTCGTTGGGTGTTATGATGCTGATATGCTGCCAAAGATCGCCAGGCAGCGTGCAGGCCGGCGCCGGATTTAAAATGACTTTACATCCACTGGCCGCAGCCAATGCTGCCACATAGTTTACAGTGATCATGGGTATTTCAAGTTGCATCAAGATCAACCCAGCCTTCTCAATAACTTCGGTGGCCGGACCCAGGTCGGCAGGAAAAAGTACTGCGTTAGCGCCTGAGGCCACGACGATCGTATTCTCGGCATTTTTATCTACAGTGATCAGCGCTACTCCCGATGGCTGCAGCGGATCGGTTAGCATATGATCGACATGGATGCCCTCGTGCCTGAACAATTGCACCGCGCCTTCTCCAAATATATCGTTACCGGTTTTGGCTATAAAAGTGACATTGCCGCCTAATCGCCTGGCAGCTACGGCCTGGTTGGCGCCCTTGCCGCCGGGATTCATAAAAAAACTGCCGCCAAGGATGGTTTCGCCCGGTGCCGGCAGATGGTCGGATTTGATCACCATATCCGTATTGGTGCTGCCGACAACTAAAATGGAAGAATGGTTCATAATTGGTTTTATAAATGTAGTGAATTGGCGTTGGAAGTTGTAAAAGTTGTAAGGGTTAAAATCCCGGCTTATATTTAGATCATGAAGAAAAATAAAACAGCCCGGCGCGATTTCCTGAAGCTTTCGGGCATGGCTTTGGGGGGCATCGTTTTAACACCATTGGTCGCGGATGCCAAAGCAAGACCAGGGCTAATGGCAATTCCCCAAGCGGACGATAAAAAATTGAATATCATCTGTCTTGGGGCACATCCAGGCGACCCTGAGTTTGGTTGCGGCGGCACTATGGCTAAATACAGCGATGCCGGCCATAAGGTGACGTTTCTTTATATCACGCGCGGCGAAGCCGGCGATCCTAATAAAACCTACGATGAAATGGCGGCACTGCGTACGGCGGAAGCTCAAACATCCTGTAAAATATTAAATGCCACGCCGCAATTTTTCGGGCAGATAGATGGTAACACCGTGTTAAATAAGGGCGAAAACGATAAAATGGTTAAACTGATCCAGGCGGCAAAACCCGACCTGGTATTTACACAGTGGCCCGTAGACGGTCATTCCGACCACCAGGTGACGGGCCAGCTGGCACTCACGGCATGGGTCAGGGCAAACCGGGCTTTCCATCTCTATTTTTATGAAGTGAACACAGGAGTGGAAACCATGGGCTTTGCACCGACCGATTACGTGGATATTACTTCAACGCGCGAAAGAAAAAAACAGGCAATGTTCGCACATAAAACGCAGGACCCGGTAAAGACTTATGAGGACTACTTTAAGCCATTGGAAGATTTCAGGGGACTGGAGGCTGGTGTCAAGGCAGCCGAAGCGTTTATTCATTTCAAGCCCCAAACGGAGCGGGCACTTATAAAAGGGTTATAAGTCACCTAGGAGATCCATGCTCTTTAGTTGTTCGATTATTTGTATAATTGGGCATGAACTTAAATAATAATCAATGGATAAAAAGCAGCATTGGGAAAATATTTATCAAAACCATCAGCTTAAACAAGTAAGCTGGTACGAGCCAATCCCTGAAACCTCATTATCTATTATCAAGCGGTTTAAATTGCCAAAAAATGCGGCGATAATAGATATTGGCGGCGGCGATAGCCTGCTGGTTGATTATTTGCTGCTAATGGGTTATAACAATATCACCGTGTTGGATATTTCGGAAAAAGCTATAGAACGGGCAAAGATCAGGCTTGGCGAAAAATCAAGACTGGTCACCTGGTTAGTGCATGATGTGCTGGATTTTTCTGCTATAAAAAAATATGACCTTTGGCATGACAGGGCCGCCTTTCATTTTTTCACAGATATTAATGATCAGGAAAAATACGTAGATAATGTACACCAATACCTAAAACCCGACGGTTATCTGGTATTGAGCACTTTTAGCACGGAGGGGCCGGAAAGTTGCAGCGGCCTGCCTGTTCAACAGTATTCTGAAAACAGCCTTTCGGTACTCCTAAACAAGTATTTTGAAAAGATCAAGTGCTTTACAAGAATGCATATAACCCCCTTTCATACTGCCCAAAGCTTTTTGTTTTGCAGTTTTAAAAACAGGGAGATTGAGGGGTATCCATGTATAGCGCCAATATAACATCGTTGGAAATTAACGGCAGCAGTCCCCCGCAAAATCCCTATTTTCAAAACATTTCTTGCTTTGGCTGTTATTGTTGAGTTGACCTATGACTAAGTATCTACTGTTTTTTTTGCTAATAGGATTTGTGTCGCCTGCTTCCGCGCAGGTTTATCAGCTTACCGGGCGTGTTACAGACAAGGAAAATAAGCCACTTGGATTTACGGCGGTTTATATCCGCAACTCGACGTATGGCACAGTATCTAATGAGCAGGGCCGCTACCAATTTAAGCTTACACCCGGCGATTACACTATCGTTTACCGTCATACAGGTTATAAGGAACAAGTAGAAAAGATCACCATTGATAAGGATAACCTGCTACATGATGTGCAGTTAGCGGACGAAACCTATGCTATGGAGAAATTCAGGGCGAACAGGGGACAGCCCGCTGATTCGGCAATAGGCATAGTGCGCCAGGTGATCAACAGGCGATTGTATTATTTGCGCCAGGTGAAGGCTTATACCTGCGTGGAATACATCAAGGGGGTGCAGAAATTGGATAGGGCGCCCAAAGGCCTCATGGGGCCAAGTGTGGCTAACGCCCTCAGCGTAGACAGCACAGGCAAAGGTGTCTTGTTTCAAACCGAGTCGGTCTCGGATCTAAGCTTTCAACTGCCCAATAAAAGAAAGGAGGAGATGATCGCCTCGATATCCGCAGGGCGTAATGCGGCTTTTAGCTATAATAAGGCCTCGGATCTTTTAGCCAATTTTTACCAGGACTTTTTTTTCATACCCGGCCTCAGCAGTCACAGCTTTGTGTCGCCCCTGGGGAAATACGGGCTTAAGTATTACAATTACGATTTAGTGGGATCAAAGATCGAGAACGGTATCATCGTTCATAAGATACAGGTGAGTCCCAGGCGCGCTTATGATCCGGCTTTCACCGGCTACGTTTATATTATAGATGGCGACTGGCGCATTTACAGCGTCGACCTGATGCTTACAGGGAAGGCCAATTCGCTGAACCTGGTAGATACGATGCAGGTTACCCAGCAGTATGTTCCCATTCGCGACAGCGTGTGGGAACCGCTTTCGATACAGTATAATTTTAAGGGCGATGTGCTGGGTTTCCAGTTTGAAGGCTATTATCTCGGCATCTACAATAACTATAAAATCGACACTGCTTTTGCAACCGGTTATTTCAACGGCGCACGTATGCGCGTGGATACCACAGCCCGCAGCCGCGACCTGGCTTACTGGCAAGGTCTGCGGCCCGTACCCCTGACCGCCCAGGAAAGCCAGGACTATGCCAACAAAGCCGATATTGAAGCCATGAAAGAGGCGATGGAGAACAGCGGTGTAATGGACGACGGGAAAAACAAATTTGCTATACTGCCCTATATCCCTTTTGGGTACAAGGCCTCCTACCGCCATGATAAGGATTCAATTTACGTCGATCCGTTTATGCAGACAATTTTTTATAATACGGTGCAGGGGGCGGGGATCAACCTGCGCGGCACGTATGTGCATTATATCGACACCATCCGGGCGTATAGTATTACCCCGAACATTCGATACGGGATCGCTGATAAAATATTTACGGCCAATGTTTTGTCGGCCTATAATTACGACCCGCGCAACCGCGGCAAGTTCACCTTCGGCGTGGGCAGCGACATACTCGACCTAAGCAACGTGGGTACACGTTCACTCTATTTCAATACCCTGAGTACCTTTTTAAGCGAGCAGAACTATGCGAAATATTATAAATCAGAATTTATTGAAGGCGGTTACCAGCATAATATAACAAAGGACCTTTTATGGAAGGCTAATCTTACTTATGCCGACCGGATGCAGTTATATAATACCTCGTTCTATACTATTAATACTTATTCCGACCGGCACCTTACTTCCAATAATCCGTTGATGCCGGATGCGCCGGCCAACGATCATTCGCTGCTGTTCCCGGAAAACCAGGCGCTCACTTTGAGTACCAGCTTTACCTATACTTTCAACCAGGAATATATCGACAGGCCCACCGGCCGCGAATACCTGGTATCGCCTTACCCGCAGATCAGGCTGAATTACCGGAAAGGTATCAATGGTTTGTTTGGGTCGGATGTGAACTATGATTTTGCTTCCGTGGAGGTATTTAAACAAGATTTGAATAATGGCCTGCTTGGGTACTCCTCATTCAAATTTGTTGCCGGCGATTTTTTTAATCGCAGCAATCTTTACTTTATGGATGATGTGCATTTCCTGGGCAACCAGGGTACCACTTTTGACCCTACGCCCGGCAGTTTTCATTTTCTGCCCTTTTATACCTTCAGTACCAACGGCCCCTATTTTGAAGCGCATTACGAGCATAATTTCTCGGGCTTCCTGTTTGGCAAAGTACCCTTTTTGCGCTGGGCAAAGCTGGAGGAGATCGCCGGCGTCAATTATTTGACCACTAATCAAAACCGCAGCTATTCAGAATATTATATCGGCATTCAACGGTTTATTTTCAGGGTGGATTATGGCGTCTCATTCGCGGGAAACAAAAAATATTTGCAGGGCTTCAGGATATTTTATGGTATAAAGTAGTCCGTATAAGTCCGAAAGTCCGCGTAAGTCCGGAAGATTTTATTCAAGGGAATTTTTTAATGCGTTCGCCATGACTAATATTTCCTCGCATGCCGTATAAATTCTGTCGAAATCCTCCTGTGGGATAATGTTTCTTTTTTGGCCCAAATACAGACAGCTGACAACTTCAATATCGGAACGGATTGCATAACCAAGGAATTTCTTAAATTCTGCGTTGGATTGACCTGTTGACCCTTCGGCAATATTCAAGGAAACTGAATCGGCTGCACGTTTAATTTGTGCACTAAGGACAAACAATTCATCTTTGGGAAAGGATTTGGTTAGCTCGTGGACTTCGGCAGTCAAATCGACTGATTTTTGCCAGACTTTTAGTCTTTCAAATTTGAAACTCATGATAAGGTTTTTTGATTAACAGCAAATCTACTAATAACATTCCAAATCCCAACTTTCGGACTTATGCGGACTTTCGGACTGAAAATCGTAGATTTGCACCGCATTAAACGCCGTTTGCAGCGGTATCAATGTTTTATGACAAAGTACAACACACTACTCTATTATTGCTATTCGGCAGTAGCGGATGCGGAGCAATTTGCGACCGATCATCTTCAATTCTGTAAATCGCTGGGTTTGGTCGGGCGTATCATCGTGGCTGATGAAGGGCTTAACGGCACCGTTTCGGGCACGGCAGATGCTTGCAAAACCTATATGGATACCTTGCATGCGGATGAACGTTTTTCCGGAATCGACTTTAAGGTTGATGAGGTTGAAGAGCCCTCGTTCATCAAGATGCACGTACGCTATAAGTCTGAAATTGTGCATTCCGGCTTACGCGATCCGCATATCATCAATCCCCAGCTAAAGACCGGCAAGCACCTGGAGCCGAAAGACTTTATGGAAATGAAGGACCGCGACGATGTGGTGATACTGGATGTGCGTTCTAATTATGAACATTCGCTAGGTAAATTCAAAAACGCGGTGACGCTGGATATCGAGAATTTCCGCGAGTTCCCTGAGAAAATAAATGAGTTGGCGCAATTCAAGGATAAGAAGATATTGACCTATTGCACCGGTGGCATCAAATGCGAAAAGGCTTCGGCTTTGTTACTGCACGAGGGCTTTACTGACGTTTACCAGTTGCACGGCGGCATTATCAAATACGGCAAGGAAGCAGGGGGTAAGGATTTTGAAGGGAAGTGCTACGTGTTTGACAACCGACTGTCGGTAGATGTGAATAGCGTTAACCCGGTAATCGTCTCAACCTGTTTTAACTGCGGCAAACACACCGATAAAATGATCAATTGCGCCAACCCCGAATGCAACGAGCACTTTACCCAGTGTGATGAGTGCGGCTGGCAAATGGACGGTTGCTGCTGCGAGGCCTGCAAAGCGCATCCGCGCAAAAGAGAATATGATGGCACCGGCTATTATGTGAAAGTACCGCAGCCGGTGAACACTGCCAAAAGGTTAAAAGTGCGATTGGTTGAATAAAACAGAACATTTTGCCTCACCTAAATCCTCTCCAAAGGAGAGGACTTGGATAATAATAACGATTTAATGTTAATTTTAACCCTCTCCTTTGGAGAGGGCAGGGTGAGGCGAAAACATACATTTACCATGATAACGAAAAAGACATTGATGAAGGGGATTGCCGGCCTTAGCCTGCTGTTGCCTTTTTTAGTCAAAGCGCAGGACAATAACTCATTCGACAGGGGGTCGTACATCAATAAGACCGATACAATTCCTTACCGTTTTTTATTTCCGAAGAACTTCAATCCGAAAAATAAATACGCCTTGATATTTGTTTTGCACGGCGCCGGCGAGCGGGGGAATGACAACGAGGCACAGCTGAAATACGGACCTAAACTTTTCCTGAACGATTCGCTGCGCGAGAAATACCCCGCCATCGTGGTGTTCCCGCAATGCCCAAAGGGTGATTGGTGGAGCAATACAGACGTCAAACAGGATTCTACCGGGAAATACATCTTCCGCTTTAAAGAAGGCGGCGACCCCACGCCCGCCATGCGCGGCTTACTGGGCCTGATCTCGGAATTTTTGGATAAACCTTATGTTGACAAGCACAGGGTGTACGTTGGCGGCCTGTCAATGGGCGGCATGGGCACCTACGAGCTGCTCCGCCGCAAGCCCGATGTATTCGCAGCGGCCTTTGCCATTTGTGGTGGCGATAACGGCCTGAACGCGAAAATTTATGCCAAAAAGGTGCCGCTGTGGATATTCCATGGGGGAAAGGATAATGTAGTGTCGCCTGATTATTCGATCACTATGGTGAATGCCATTAAGGCCGAAGGTGGTGATCCTAAATTTACCCTTTATCCAAACGATGGTCACAACAGTTGGGACGACGCGTTTGCCGAGCCGGGTTTGCTGCCCTGGCTGTTTGGGCATAAGAAATAAAGTTGATTGGGTTAAGTAGCTGATTGAGTTGAATAATTTTGGAACACGTACAACCAACTTATTCAACCTAATCCAACTTGTTAAACTATTCTTCCTCTTTCGGCTTAATATTCTTCATATTAAACCGCGGCTTAAACCCGACAGCTGGTTTTGCCTCTGTGTTTTCCGCAGGTTTTTCTTCGGAAGGAGTTTCTGCTTGTGGCTCTTCTTGCTGCTCAGTCGTTGTTGGTTTGGTTACACCAGCTTTAAAGCGTGGTTTAAAGCCCACAGACGGAGTGGGTGGTGTAGGTGTTTCGGTATTTTCAACCGGCTTTTCTGGTTCGGCAGCTGTTGGTTCAGTCGGTTTAGCCATCCCGGCTTTAAAACGAGGTTTAAAGCCAACATTGGCAGGAGGGGCTACGGTTTCAGAAAGTGTATCGGTAATGGTTTGCTCAGCCAGTGGATTTTCGATCGCGACCTTTTCCTCTTTAACTTCCGGTGCCAGGTGGTAGATCAGTCTTAATTTATTGAACCAGTACTTTTTCGTATGATCGAAGCTTTTCACACCCATTTGTTCGAAATGGGTTTTGAATTCAGCAAGCAGCGCCGGTTCGGCTTTTCCCAAAGCGTCCAGGTCTATCTTCTTCTTCCTGAAAAATTCTTCGAAGGTCATGTTTTCGAGATTTGAGATTTGAGATTTGAGATTTGAGATTTTTTGTCTCGCACCTGCATCTCAACTCTCATTTTAATTTTTTGTCTCACATCTCATATCTCACGTCTCGTATCTAAATATTAACGTCCAAATCCAATTGATTAAAATGGATCCCTTTATCGGTTTGCTTCCAGTCTGCGCGTTCTTCTTCCGTAGCGTTCATCAGCTTAGGGAAAAACTCCAGCGGGAAAACCTGCTGCCGGTCGCCTTCACGTTCTACAAAAAGCAGACCATTGCTAAAGGTAACTTTAACTTTCTTCTCCTGTTTGCGTGAGGTGAATAGTGGCATGTTGTCTGAACCTTGATTAAACGGATTAAAGGATTTTCATGATGCTAATGAGGGAACTTAATCAACTCAATCTAACTTATTCAACCAATCAACGAACTTCGAAATTGAACATTCGAAATTCGAAATCACTCCGCCATATTATGATACACCGCCTGTACATCGTCATCCTCTTCCAGCCTGTCGATCAGCTTGATCACATCGGCCACCTGCTCTTCGCTCACTTCGTGGAATGACTGCGGCACGCGTTCCAGTTTAGCTGATTTTACCTCGATACCGGCTTCTTCCAAAGCTTTCTGCATCTTGCCAAAATCTTCAAAAGCGGTATGGATAACGGCGATGTCATTCCCTTCTTCGTCGGCCTCAACGAACAGGTCTTCCAAACCGGCGTCTATCAGTTCAAACTCCAGTTCTTCCAGGTCGCGGTCGCCGGGCTCAAAGGTGAACACCGATTTACGCGTGAAAATGAAATCCAGCGAACCGGTTTTTCCTAATGTGCCGCCCGTTTTGGTAAAATAACTGCGTACGTTGGCCACGGTCCGGTTAATATTATCCGTAGCCGTTTCAACCAGGATGGCTACGCCATGCGGCGCGTATCCTTCATAAACTATTTCTTCGTAATCCTTTTCATCGCGACTGGTAGCGCGTTTTATGGCAGCCTCTACGCGGTCCTTGGGCATATTCACGGCCTTGGAGTTTTGCACCGCCGTGCGCAGGCGCGAATTTGTATTTATATCGCCGCCGCCGGCTTTTACGGCCATTACAATTTCTTTACCCAAACGGGTAAACTGTACGGCCATCTTACTCCAGCGCTTCAGTTTTCTTTCTTTACGGAATTCAAATGCTCTTCCCATATTTTTTTAGTCGATAGTCCATGGTCAATAGTCCATAGCGCAAAGTGCAAAAATAAGCATAAAGCTGAAAGGAGAAAGCACTATATTAGTTGAGACAGGAATTACTAATCGTGGGGCTGCTTTTCGCGTTTATGCATCGCATCGGTGAATTGATCTGCTAAGCCTTTTTCCCCAGCATCATTTATCGCTCTGATTAATTGCTTGTATTCTGGATATGCATGGTGATTTTCCACATCGGCAAGGAATGTAATAAGATTGGTTTGTTCTTTAGGGTTAAGGGAGTTAATTTTTTGAATAAACAATCTCGTATACTTATTCCCTAATTCTACGATTCCATGTTGCAGGTAGTTAACCGCATCAGCATTCCATTTTAAATCCTTTCCAATATCTACTGCTTTACTGATAACAGCGACCGGATGATTCTTAGCTAGGCTAAAGAAGCCTTCAATATAGTCGAAGCCATCGTTTAATTGACTGAAGTCAGGGGGGGCAAACACTCTAAGAAATTGAGCTGTATCGCTTGGGAAAATACTAATATAATTTAACTGGTAGGTTTTGGAATCAGGACGCTCTTTTAGTTGACTATAAGCGGATTTGACTTGTTTGCTTTTAGTCGATAATTGTTGGGCAAAAGCGAGGTTAACTAATGTAATTAAGGAAAAACTCAGGATTATACTTTTTAATGCTTTGTTCATTGTAAATCCCAGGGTTTGCACTAAGTTACAAATTTTTGGAATTAACCTGACAATAAGCCCTGCCACTTTCAGCCTTGGCTTTGTGGCTTTCAGCTCAACCCATCTTGCTCAAATTCACCAGCATATCGTCAACCATTTTCGGCAGATCGAACTCTAAACGCCAGCCCCAGTCATTTTGCGCGTAGCGGTCGTCGATGGATTTAGGCCAGCTGTCGGCTATGGCCTGGCGGGGGTCGTTTTCGCTATAGCTGATCTCGAAATTGGGGATATGTTTTTTGATCTCTTCTGCTAATTGAGTAGGAGTAAAGCTTATGCCTGCCAAATTGTATGACGAGCGTATGGTTAGATTTTCAGATGGTGCATCCATTAAGGTTATTGTCGCCCGGATAGCATCGTCCATATACATCATTGGCAGGGCAGTATCTGCTGAAAGGAAGCTTTGGTATTTACCTGATTTTAAGGCTTCATGAAAGATGTGAACGGCATAATCGGTCGTTCCGCCGCCGGGGTTAGCGCGCCAGCCGATAAGGCCGGGATAACGAATGCTGCGTACGTCAAGGCCATATTTGTTGAAATAGTATTCGCACCAGCGTTCGCCCGCCAGTTTGCTGAAACCATAGACCGTGTTGGGGTCCATCACGCAATACTGTGGTGTATCATGCTGCGGCGAATGCGGTCCGAAAACGGCTATTGAGCTTGGCCAGAAAACCTTTTTCACCTTAAACTCCACCGCGAAATCCAGGACATGCAGCAGACCGGTCATGTTCAGGTCCCAGGCCATTTTTGGTTTTTGTTCACCTACTGCCGATAAGATCGCGGCAAGCAAATAAACCTGCGTGGGCTTGTGCTTATTGAAAATATGATGCAGGTTATCGTGGTCGAGTACGTTGACGATCTCGAACGGCCCGGTATGGCGTATGGAATAGGTAGGACTTTTTATATCGGATGCTATGACATTGTCGGCACCATAAATATTGCGTAAAGCGTTGACCAGTTCTGTCCCTATCTGGCCGTTGGCGCCTATTACTAATATCTTTTCAGTCATGAAAGTTCAGTTGGCGTAAAGGTAGAATTTTTTGTTTGAACGCGAATTTGTCTGAATCAGAATTTGCAGAATTAAAGAATTAACAGAATATTTTTGATGCAAAATTGCACGCTGATACCAATTCTGAACATTCTAAAATCCCGTAAATTCTGATTCAGACAAAAAATTCCGATATTTGCCGTTCAATTAATTTAGTATTTAACAATTTAAACAAACAATGAAAGTCGCAGTAGTAGGTGCCACAGGATTGGTGGGCACCAAAATGTTGCAGGTTCTGGCAGAACGCAACTTCCCCGTAACAGAATTGATCCCCGTAGCTTCAGAAAAGAGTGTTGGCAAAGAAGTAACATTCAAGGGTAAGCAGTATAAGGTGGTTTCTGTAGAGGATGCGATAAAACAAAAGCCCGACCTGGCCCTGTTTTCGGCCGGCGGGAGCACTTCATTGGCGCAGGCGCCGCTGTTTGCAGCGGTGGGTACAACTGTAGTGGACAATTCATCCGCATGGCGTATGGACCCGACCAAAAAACTGGTGGTGCCCGAAGTGAATGCGGATGTATTGACAGCGGATGATAAAATTATAGCCAACCCAAATTGCTCGACCATACAAATGGTGGTGGCTTTGAAGCCGCTGCACGACCGTTATAAAATTAAAAGAGTAGTGGTTTCTACTTACCAGTCGGTGACCGGCACGGGCGTAAAGGCCGTTGATCAATTGTTCAACGAACGTAAAGGCATTACTGATGGCCCGCGTGCTTATACCTACCCGATCGACCTGAATGTTATTCCTCATATCGACGTGTTTACCGATAACGGTTACACCAAAGAGGAAATGAAAATGATCAAGGAAACCCAGAAGATCATGGGCGACGACAGCATTAAGGTTACGGCCACAACGGTGCGTATCCCGGTTATCGGCGGGCACTCGGAGTCGGTGAATATCGAGTTCGAAAGAGACTTTGATCTGGCTGAAGTAAGGTCAATTTTAGAAAAAGCGCCGGGTGTATTGGTGGTTGACGACGTAGCCAACCTGAAGTACCCTATGCCCCTGGACGCGCACGAAAAAGATGAAGTATTTGTAGGTCGCATCCGCAGGGACGAGAGCCAGCCGAATACGCTGAACTGCTGGATCGTATCCGACAACCTGCGCAAAGGCGCCGCTACCAACGCTGTGCAGATCGCCGAGTATTTGGTTGCGAAGCATTTGATTGGGCAGGCGGTGGAGGTATAGCCCCACCTAACCTCCCCTAAAGAGGAGGAACTCTAAAATATTTAATAGGGATGATCGGGGAGATTATTCCTATTTTTATTTAAGTTAGCTTGGATTTATAATCAATTTATAACAAAGTAATCTTAATGGAACAGGAGGAGTTTTACAAAGATCAGTATGACCGCACGCTTGATCGAAAAAATGAGATTAACGCTTCAGTTTCCACACCCATAGGTATTTTAACAGCGTTGATTGCCGGTCTTTATTTTGAAACGACCAATTTTGATTATGGTGATACGATTTGGCTTTGTATTGTTTTCTCATGCATTGGTCTTAGTACAGTATTTCTGATAGGCTGTTCCATTTATCATCTGATTAAGGCATTCTCAGATTTTCAGAATGGCTACAATTATGCTTATCTCAATGATACTGACATCCTCGATCAATATTATCAAGGATTATTGGCTTATTACCAGGCACAGCCTAATACCACCCCAGCTAGTACGGAAACCACAGCGCAAAAGGAATTTGGAGCATACATTCTTTCTGAATTAATAAAAAGCGCGGGAATAAATCAAAAAAATAATAAGGCGAAGATAGCTGAAAGATTTCAGTGCCATAAGTTTATGATATTTGCGTTAATTTCACTAAGTTTGACTATAATTCCGTTTGGTATTGATTTTGCAATACATCGCGGAAAGGATAAAATACAAAAAGTTAAAATTGAGTCGATTGTTCCGGTCAGTTTGGCTGCCAAACCTCAGGATACATCAAATAAAAAGCAACTCAAACAACAAAGTCATGTCAAAGCAACAAACAACACAGGTAGTAAAGCCGACACCTCCTCCAACTCAAATGATAAAAGAGGGCGTTAATCCTAATATATACAGACCAAGTTCAGGAACCAAAAAGTAACGACTGGTAGGAAATTTAATGGGTCATGCAGGCGTATCTGTGTGGCCCATTTTTATTTTTGATAGAATGTTTTGATAAGTGGGGTTTTCAAATCACCAACAAATTGGGCCGGGTCAAATTTGCCTTCGGACTTTCCGACTTACACGGACTTCAAAAACCCAATCAACCACTCACTCAATCAACTAAATAAAATAGGGATGGTCAGAAGATTATCCCTATTTTTATTTGTATGAAATGCCTGAACTTTTGTGTTGTTGCTTTTTGTTGTCTTATTAGTTTAAATGCTTTTGCGCAAACGCCACAACAGATAGAGTCGGATTTGCTGAAATTGTTTAAGAAGATTGATTATTGGCGGGAAAAGCAATATGATACAACTGTCGATGTAAATAAAAGGATTAATTCCCTTGAAATTGCAAATGATGGGTTCGCCAAAAAACTAAAATTTTATGCTGAAAAATTCCCATCTGTAATAGCATATCCATTCAACGCACTTAAAGAAGATTACCTGGACATTATGACATCTTCTGATAATATGTTCAGAATTTATTCATGGGATACAGAAACCGGCGGTACAATGCACTTCTTTGAAAGTGTAATGCAATACAAATCAGGCTCGGGTTATAAAGCTATCATTGATACGCCAAAGTCTGAAGGTGAAGCGGGGCCGTTGTATACCCAGATGTATACCTTGAAAACAAATGGCAAAACATATTACCTAACAATATGGCTGTTTATCGGATCAACGATAGACATGGCCGAAGGGTTACACGTTTATACAATTGAAAAAGGCAAATTAATTGACGCAAATTTGATCAAGACGCATTCAGGCGTACATAGTGAGCTTTCTTATGAGGCGCATGGTAATTCTTACGACAGGCCAAAAATTCATTTTGACGGTGCAGCTAATATCATTTATTTACCTTTAGTAACCGAGGGTCACAATTTTACAAGCAAGTTCATCCTCTACAAATTCACCGGCCAGTATTTTGAAAGGGTGAAGAATTAATGCCTTGATTAGGTTGAATTTACTTTCGGACTTATGCGGACTTTCCGACTTCCGGACTTTAAAAACCCAATCAACCACTCACTCAATCAACTAAATAAAATAGGGATGGTCAGAAGATTATCCCTATTTTATTTGTAAGGATTGTCTGCCCGGAACGACTGACCGTAGTAACAAATCGTTATTATGCTAAAGAAATATCATCAATACGGACCAGTCGCTTTACGCCTGATTATTGGCTATGGTTCAATGGAGCATGGGTGGGCCAAATTGAGCCGGGGAGTGGCGGGTTTTGAAAAGCTGCTTATATTCATGCATGTTCCGTTCCCGCATTTATTGTCATGGATCGTTCCGCTTGTTGAGTTACTAGGTGGATTTGCAATATTGCTCGGTGCTTTTATCAGCATTTCCGCCATTCCCATGATCCTTGTAATGGCAACTGCGATGTTGGGCATTCATTTGAAATATGGCTTTAGCGCCATCAAAACCATCGGGTTATCGACTAATGGTCCCTTGTTCGGCCCGCCCGGCTACGAGGTGAATTTGTTGTATATCGCAGGCCTGATATCGCTCATCATAACCGGGGCCGGCGTTCTTTCCGTCGATTCAGTTATTAAAACTAAAAAAGACCGAACCAGCTAAACTCGTGTTGATTGCAATAAAATAACTCAATCAACCCTGCACTCAATCAACTCAATCAACTACATTTGCCAAATGATCTCCTTCGCTCACCGCGTGTTTATGGAAGTGGCTGCCAACCTCAGTTTTTCTAAGGCGGCGCAGGTGTTGTTCGTAACGCAGCCGGCCATCAGCAAGCACGTGAAGGCGCTGGAAGATCAGTATAAAGTCCCCCTATTTGAGCGCAAGGGTAACAGCATCCTGCTTACCGAAGCCGGAAAAAAGCTGAATGAATACTTATTGCAGGCTACCGAAATTGAACGCAAGATTGAATACGATCTGTCGATCTTAAGCAACGTATCGCATGCAGCCGGACATTTGCGGCTCGGCGCCAGCACCACCATTGCCTTGTATATTTTACCGCCGATACTTTCCGGCTTCCAGCGCGAATATGCCAATGTGCATGTGCAGCTGGTGAACCGCAATTCGGAGTATATCCTGAATGCATTGCTTACCCACGAGGTAGATATCGGTATTATTGAGGTTGACAACAAGCTGACCACCGTATCCTACAAACCATTCATGAGTGACGAAGTTATCCCTGTTTGTTCGGCTAAAAGTCCGCTGGCAGGTAAATCGCTGACGCTGAAACAGCTGTTGAAAACGCCTGTGGCTTTGCGGGAGCGTGGTTCCGGGACCCTGAATGCTCTGTTGAAATCGCTCTCCGATCTGCATATCAAACCCGCCGACCTGAACGTGAAGATCCGCCTGGGCGGGACGGAAGCTTTGAAGAACTTCCTTTTAGCTGATCAGTGCCTCGGCTTTATGCCGCGCCCGTCCATTACCCGCCAGCTGGCCGAAGGCGACCTGGTAGAGGTGCCGGTTGAAGGCCTTAAAATAACCCGCGATTTTTACTTCATCCGCCGCAAGGGGACAGAAGACTTCGGTCTCACCAGCAATTTCATGAATTATGCGCTGCAATATGTATAGCTTCTTTTAGTGGATAACCATCTTCGCCAGCGCCTCGATAAACTTGGGCGAATCGTTCAGGCTTTCTACCAATTGCACGGTTTCGCCGCCAAGAGCTTTGAACTCATCGCCGTATTCAACCGGGACTTCGTAGACTGTTTCCAGGCAATCGGCTACAAATGCCGGGCAAAATACCAGCAGTCGCTTTTTGCCTTCTTTAGCTAATTGTTTCACTACTTCGCTGGTGTAAGGCTGTACCCAGGGGTCGTTGCCCAGGCGCGATTGAAAACAAATGGTATATTTTTCTCTCGGAATATTCAATTTTTCAGCGATCAGCTTCGCGGTATGATGCGATTGCGCAGAATAACAAAAGCGATTGGCATCGGTAAGGGTTTGACAACAATCGGCAGACTTCAGGCAATGGTTATGTGTATGATCGGATTTGACCAATTGCCGCTGCGGCAGACCATGAAAACTAAACAAAATACGGTCGAATGTTTCGGGTTTGTGCTTCCGGGCGTTGTCGGCAAAAGTTTCGATCATCAGCTCATCGTCATGAAAAGAATTGATAAACCGGATAGTCGGCTTGGTGGGCCAGTATTGCAGCAATTCCATCACCTTATCATAAACCGAACCCGTGCTGGCTGAAGCATATTGCGGAAAAAGCGGTATAACGGTAATGTCATAGATCAACGCCTGTTTGAGCCTTTCTAAAGCAGAGGAAATAGAGGGGCTCTGGTAGCGCATCCCCAACTCCACCTGGTACTCGTCACCGAGGCGCTCTTGCAATAACTGATGCTGCAATTTACTGTAATAAAGCAGGGGCGAACCGGTGGTTTCGTCCCATATTTTCTGATAGAGCTTAGCCGATTTAGGGCCCCTCGTAGGCACAATAATGCCTTTTACCAGCAGTGTACGCGAGATAGGATTAATATCGATCACCAGCGGGTCCATCAGAAACTCGCGCAGGTATTTGCGTACATCCGCGGTCGAAGGACTATCAGGCGTACCCAGGTTGACTAATAAAACTCCTTTTTTGCTCATATTACAGGCAGCAAAAATAAAATAAAAAAGCCCCCTAACCCCCTAAAGGGGGAACTTATTGCAAAAAAATTAGAATAAGGGTTAAAAATCACCGAGCTACTCCCCCTTCAGGGGGCAGGGGGCTAATATTTCTCAAGCTCGGCCTTCACCTGCTCCATCAGCCACATGGGAGTAGAAGTGGCGCCGGCAATGCCTACTTTATCGCCGGGACTGAACATCGATGCATTCAATTCTTCCGGAGATGATATAAAGTAAGTATCAGGGTTATGTTTTTTGCAAACCTCGAACAAGACTTTGCCATTGGACGATTTCCGTCCCGAAACAAAAACGATCTTATCAAATTTAGCCACAAAAGCAGGAAGGTCCTTGTCCCGATTGGATACCTGGCGGCAAATGGTGTCATTCGCCTTTACCTCATAGCCTCGCGAGATCAGTTCATCCTTAATGCGGTAGAACTTCTCGGTGCTTTTGGTGGTCTGGCTGTATAAGGTGATCTTTTGCGGCAATTTAGCTGTATCTAATTCTGCAATGTCCTGGAAAACAAGCGCTTCATTATTGGTTTGGCCCGCCAAGCCGATGACTTCAGCGTGACCATGTTTACCGAATATCAGGATCTTTTCATCGCTGTCAAAAGATGTCTTGATCCTGTTCTGTAGTTTCAAAACAACCGGGCAGGAAGCATCGATGAGCATAATATTATTTTCGAGAGCAAGCTTGTAGGTTTCCGGAGCTTCGCCGTGCGCGCGAATCAAAACCTTTTCATTGTGGAGGTCCTTCATCTGCTCGTGTCCGATAATGCGGAGGCCCTTGGCCTTCAGGCGCTCTACTTCTTCGTCGTTATGCACAATATCGCCCAGGCAATACAGGTAGCCGTCTTCCGCCAGTATTTCTTCGGCCATATCGATCGCGTAAACCACGCCAAAGCAAAAGCCCGAGTCCGCGTCAATCGTTACCTGTAAGTTATACTCACCCATGATGTTGCAAAGGTACTATTTTTATGATTACTCCGATTTTTGTTTTGATTGCACAGATTGATGTCGACTCCCCCTTTAGGGGCTTGGGGGCTCATATCCGTCTCCCTTTCCAAACGTTCGTTCGGGTAAGATGTCGTTGAATAGATATAAACGAGAAGAGTACAAAGTTTAACATCTGCAGCGGGTGTAAAATGATATTCAACAACGGGTTTTGCCCGGCCATGAACGAGATCATGGTACGTGCGAGTATCACAAGTCCCGCCATTAGTGCGATGAGGTTAGCATTCAACGTCATCAGGACGATCATCGGTCCGGCGATAAGCAGCAGCAGGTACAGCAACACACTGAATAAATTGTAATTAAAAGCGGCAAGGGCACTTTTGCTCAGACCCCGGAGCGCACTGCCATAGCCCCTGTACATCCGGCAGCTTACCAGCTTATTCGCCAGCAGGCATTCGCCATTCAGCTTCGAGCCAACCAGTTGTTTCATGATCTCCAGGTCTTCAACTACTTTGTCTTTCACTTTTTCGTGCCATTGGTGTTGCCGGTAGCTTCCTGCTTCGAAGAACATAAATTGACCGCAGCCAATTGAAGCCGGCGCAATTTTGGCGAGATAAACCAGCCTGATCGGAATTAAATTAAGTAAGCCATAATGAAGCAATGGTATCGTTGCCTTTTCGCCCAAGGTACCCATCTGCTGGTTTGGAAAAAGACTCAATAAGCTTAGCTTGCCCGAATACATGCGGTGTACGGCGCTGTTAATAGCGCCGTTGTGCAGCCTGACATCAGCATCCAGGAACAAGAACAAATTGCCCTTTGCTTCTTTCGCAAGCTGATAACAGGCATAATTCTTTCCAAGCCATCCGGCGGGGAGTTCCTTTCCTTTGATCACACGGAAATCCGGGTATTCCGAAGCAAATCCGGCGCATATCTCATAAGTGCGGTCAGATGAATCGTCATCGAGAACGATGACCTCATAATCGCGATAATCCTGTTTTAAAATAGATATCAGCAGGGTTAAAATATTGCTTTCTTCGTTTCGTGCAGGGACCAGTATGGATACGAAATCGGTATATTGTTTATTGACGCGTCTCAGCTTGGGGTCTGAAATAAAATTAAACAGCGTTACAACGAAGCGCAGTATTAGGAAGATGAAAGTAATGTAGATAACGATAAACACCCTTATATAACTATTTCTGTTTGTTTCTTTTTTGCTGTGTCATAGTGCTGCTGATATGAACTTTGCAACTCTTTAAGACTTTGACTATGATATTCTTTATTTTTCAAGTAGGTAGTAATCGACGGTTTTTTACTCCTGAAGTACTGGATAAAAGTAGCGGCAAATACAAGCTGAAAGTTATCGCCCCAGCGTTCTGTAATCTTCATTATGCCTTTCTCGAAATTGACTTGCTCCACAAAATTAGAATGAAGTTTTCCCTGTGGAAATATTAATACCAGGTTTTTAGGGTCGCGTAATAATTCAGCGGCATAGTTCAGTGATGCTATCATATCCCTGGAATTTTTATTGATGGAGAAGGCGCCGCCATATTTCAAAGCATGCAAATGCAATGTCGTATCCTCCCTAACCATCACGTGAAATTTCTTTTTTAACAGCTTTCGATTGAGTTTATACATGATCAAAGCATCCCAAAAACTAAAATGGTTGGCTATGAGCAGAACCGATTTGCCCGGATCTATATTGATTTGATTAAATGAAAATTCGTGAAACGTTCTTTTCAGGAGCCACTGCGTATAAATGAATAGCAAGCCACTTACAAGGAAGTTTTTTCTATTGCGGATCACTGTTTTAATTTGAAAATCTAAAGAAGTAATAGCTTAAAATGGTCTCCTTTCAAATTAAGCTAACGTTCTCAAAAACTAAAGGTAATAATTGGATCGCTGTTAATTTTCAAATCTTCAAATTACCATATTTTCAAATTCATTAATGCTCCACATTAACTTGATCCTTCAGCGCCTGCTGATGAAAGTCATTGATATTTTTTACCAGTTCATCAAAAGGCACTTCGCCGGCCACGCCGCAATCGAACAAATGAAAATATGCAGATGGCTTTAAACTCTCGAAATAATCGATCAACACACAAGAATAGACCACCTGGCAGGGGCCCTTGATATTCCGGATCAAACGCCCGATTCCCTTTTCAATGGTCACTTCAGTAGCATGGTTCGATATCAGTTCGCCCTGCGGAAAAACAACGACCAGGTTATCAGGATCATTGAGCAATTCGGCAGCATACTGTAACGATTTCACTGTTTCACGCGAGCCTTTTTCAATAGAGAAACCGCCGAAATAGTTAAAAAGCCAGCGCTTTTCGAGGTGGTCCTGCTGCATCATAATATACAGTTTGCGTTTCAGGTGCCAGTACGCCAAATAATTACCAAAAAAGCCATCCCACCAGCTAAAGTGGTTGCAGAGCAATAATATAGAGTGCCCCGGCTTAGGCTCAAAAGGCATTACCACAATTTGGTTAAATGCCTTCTGCATCCGGTAGCGCATATATTTCGCGAACCAATTACTCATCCATTTAACTCTGCGGGCGGGTATCATAATGGCGAATTTACTAAATAAGCTATTGCAACGTACAAAAGCGGGGAACAATAGGAAACTCCTACGGAGTTCAGGGCTTTTTTAATTATTGGCTATAAACAGGTGGTCCCTATGGGACCGGCTTCACAGGGACGGCCTTTTTATATAATCAAAAAGTCGGTTCAGCTACTGAGCAGACTTTGGTCAAAAAGTCCCGTAGGGACTGCCTGTTTGTAGAATAAAATCAAAATATGTGTTTAGCCCCGTAGGGGCTTCCCCTAACAGACGGGATAAAGCGAGACGCTATCAAATCGCTGATGTAAGATACTCGTCCAAAGCAGGCACCACCAGCCAATGGCCCAGCGGCACTTCATATACCAGCGGGTTATCCAGCTTTTGAATGAAAGACATGGCCGGTGATTTTGGGAACAGTTTATCGTCCCGGCCGAATATCAATGTGCATTTGATATGATACTGATTGATAAGCGTCGCGATCTTATCAAGGTCGGGCTTTAGCTGTTTGATGATATTTAAGGTATAATACACATCCTGCCGTTTCTTTTCCGTGTCGATCTCGTTATAAGCAATCGTATACAGGCTGTCATCAATAAAGCCAACTCTTTTCAGGTTTTTCAGCAACGATGGCGTAAGCCACTTGCTTTTAGTGGCCCGGCGGAAAAAGTATTTACCGGTTGGCCGGTGCATGAGAAAATGGAAGCCTTTGTAAACAGACAAACCATCCGGCGCCATTAAGATGATCTCGTCAACCAGGTCGGGAAATTCCTCCAGCAGCACCAGCGCAAAATTGGCGCCTATGGAGTAGGCCATTAACGATATGCGCTGCCTGCCGTGAATTTTAAACCATTCTTCCAGGTAACTTTTGACGATTTCCCTGGGCATACCTTCCAATATGTCTTTTTCGGTCCAGTTTTCTTCCAGTGTGCTTTCGCCATGAAAAAAATGGTCGATACCGTAAACATGGTATTTTGCAAGGATTGATTTTTTCAGCACATGGAATTGCTTCCCCGTCATCCCATACCCGTGAAAGGCCAGCATCGGTTTATCGCCGCTACCGTATTCGTGATAATGTACTTTGCCTAATCCGGGGATCGTTAAAAAACCCATAACGGGCAATATTAAGGAATTTAAGGCATTACTTTTCCACTACCGGGAATTCCGATATCCTTAGCCTGGTACATCCATATGGCACCAAAGTGACTTCCTCCTCCTTGCCCGTTTCCAGCCCGTAGCCAACGCTATAAGGAATAGGGCCCGTCATATCGTTGTACAACTGCCACGAGGGTATTTTTTTTGCCTTCGCAGTTATGATCACCGGGTTGCTTTCCAGTGTCCATGGGAAGCTGGACACTGTTCCGGTTTCCCTGACATGATATTCATCCCGGAGTTTACTGTCCGGTACTTGAATTAAACCATAGTTCCATGGCGTCGTAGGATAAACCTCGTAATAATAGCCACCATAAGTAACGGAGTCTGTAATATTTGTAACCTTCTTCACCTGCTCGCCGATCTTTAACGCGTAAGTTATCGGCCCGCGTTCAATAGACACCGCGTTTTCATACCAGGTGTTTTTAAAAATGTGCATGGGCAGAGTCAGCTCAACTACATCTCCCTTTTTCCATTCGCGGTCGATCCTGGCAACCCGGTTGCCTTTCACTTCCTGCCAAACTTGACCGTTGATCCTGATGGTTGCCTGCGTACACCATTCGGGTACTCTCAAACTAAACGGGAAAGACAACGGCCCGCCTTTACCAGTCGATGTCAAAGTGAATTTGATATGTTCATCAAAAGGATAATTTGTTTCTTCCTTAAAAGACACTTCAGTACCATGGGCTACCTTCGCCGTAACCTCGCTGGGTGAATATATCAACGCAGCCAGTCCTCCATCAGGAGTGGCGTACCATAAATTTTGCGTGAACTTTGGCCAGCCCTGGTGCATGTTCGAAGTACAGCAAGGGTACCCGGTAAGCAGTCCGTAGCATACATCCGTGCCGCCATTGTCGATATCAAAATTGCGGGTATGGCGCGTGATCATTACCTGGTTGGCCTGTTGGTAATATTGCCTGTCGACAAAATCATTGGATATTTGGGTGGGCAAAGTGTTGAAGGCGATCCGCTCCAGGTGGTCGGCATAATCAACGCCGCCGGTAATTTCAAGCGTGTTTTCGAGGGTGAACATCAACTCGACGGCCGTGCATAGTTCAGCGCCCTGTGTCGGATTATTGCCATGCAAGGCCTCATCGCTGCCAAAAACGCCATGCGCCATTTCATCAAACTTTCTCATATCGGCGTAGCCTTTCACCGTAGCATCCAAAAATTTCGCATCGGAATGCTGCTGGTAATAGATGATAGGGTCTTTCATTCCCTCGGCCAGGTTTACGCCGTGAATACTGCCTGCCGTCGCAAGCATAGTGCCCTGCAAAAAAGCATCTGTATAATCAAAAGTCTGCTTATGGATCAGGTCGGCCAGGTCCAGCAAAAATTTATCGCCCGTAATATTATAGAGCCAGTAAACCACCATCAGGTTATCTCCTCCGCGATATTTGGCCCAAAAGGTCCAATGATCAAGCGGGTGTGCGGGAAGTTCTTTTAACTGGTACCTGAAATAATTGGTCATCAGCGTGAGCACTCTTTTGTCCGCAGTAGCGGAATAGTATTGCTTCAGCACTTTCAGCATCACGATCTTGGGCCACCAGTCATGACTGTTGTTCCGCTGTACGCCGCGTTCCGGGCCATAGTCTTTTGACGGGCCAAAATAGCCGTCAGGCTGCTGGCTGTTCAATGTCCATTCTATCCAGGGTTTTGCTTTCGCGATCAATTCCTTGTCATGTAAAATATATGCGAGCGGCACCAGCCCGTCGAGCCAATACGGACCGCGTTCCCACTGGTCGCCATCCCCGCCCAGCCAGCCATTCCGCTTTCCCATTACCAAAGGATATAATTTATCCAGGTCGCCCGTTGAGCCATTTTTCTGCCGGACAAGCATTTCCTTTAACCAGCCTTCGGGTTTAATGGCGCCAAGTGGCAGTTCGATATAAGGATTGGGCCGCAACGGAGCGCGGTTACCGAAATAGTTTTGATCGGTTTGCGCAGAAGCAAATGCAGAGAACAAAAGGAAGATAGCCGACAGGATAATTATTTTATTGGATTTCATAGTTTATAGATAACTAACGCGGATTCAAATATAGAGGATATGCCGTAGTTGAAATTAAATTTATGCCAAGGTAGAGAAGCAGAATTTTGCGTCTCTACGATGTTATTTTAAGGCTTTCCGCTTCCAAATCCTTGGTTTACCATGGTCGCTCGGATAGAATATCTCGATTCTCTTTTTAAAATCGAGTCCGGCATATACGTAATACTGCTCATTATATGATTTGGTAAGCGGAGTATCGACTTTACAAATATCAAAGACAGGATATACAAAATAGGGAACGTAGGTTCCAACTTCTCCACCCTTAACTGGTTCATAAAGCTCTCCCATATCTTTGTAAACAAAATCGAGCCGTCCGTCATGGTTGAGGTCAGTAAGTGTTGCCGGCCATTCTATATCAGGTTCGCCATTTTCATCATTGAACGGGTCAAAAACCATCTTCATCCTATTATTTTCAATATTGATTATCGAAAATTCGCCCCGATAACCTGCACCGTCTATTTGTCCGAAGAGCAGGATCACGCTATGGATATTCGTTTTCTTAAAAAACAGCAGCTTTGTATGAATAGCGTTTTTGTTTGCGACCAAGAATTCAGAGTCTAATTCGGTCCAGTAATCGCGTGCTTTGAAAACGGTCTTACCGTAGCCGGTGAGCGAGATTGATATCTTATTAAAACTATTCCAGTCATCCAGAGTTGAAAATAGTCGGATGGTATCTGGGCGCTTGTCATTGTTCAGATCGGCGACAAGTGTTCTCGTGAGCCGGTAAGGTCTTTTTTTCCCCTGCTGGGCTAATGCACTGATGGCCATGGCCACAAAAACAATAACTGTAAACCCCTTCATTTTTGTCGATCGACGTAACTCATTATCATCTGCGTTGCTCCTTTATGCTTTTCAACGTATTCCCTTATAGCATCATGCATAATTTGCAGCTTGCCCTCATCCATCGCGATCTCCGCGAAAACGCGCTTTAGCTCATCGGCATTGTTGATACTGAAACCTAATTGGAGTGCCACCAGCTCACGGGCTTCCTTGAATTTCTCATAATTCGGCCCGAAAATTACCGGCAGACCGAAAGCAGCCGCTTCAAGCGTGTTATGTATACCAACGCCAAAGCCGCCACCAATGTAGGCGACATTCCCGTATCGGTAAAGCGACGACAGCATGCCGATGTTATCGATCACCAGCACCTGCGTTTTCAGCAATTGGTGCCCATGGTAGCTTTCGGGGTCAAGCTGGGAGTATCGTGTGGTGAGGTTTTGGGGGAGCATGCCGAGCAGTCTTTCTATCTTTTCTTCTTTGATCTCGTGTGGAGCGATGATGAATTTCCAATTGCCGTGACTCTTGATCAGTTCGGCCAGCAGTACTTCATCCTGCGGCCAGGTGCTTCCCGTGATCAATACTTTGTGCCCTTTGGTAAAATCCTCAACAATATCGAACGATTTTGGATTTTCCGCATTCGCCCATACCCGGTCGAAACGCGTATCGCCGCTAACATCGGCATTGGTAATATGCAATTGTTGCAAAAGCGATTTCGATTCTTCATCCTGCACAAAAAAACGCGTAACGTAGCCCAGCATTTTGCGGTGCAGGCCGCCATACCATTTAAAGAAAACCTGGTCGGGCCTGAATATTCCCGAAATAACAAACAAAGGAGTATTTCTCCCGTTTAACTGCTGAAAATAATGGTACCAGTATTCGTATTTGGTAAAGACTGCAATTGCGGGATTGATGGCGGCAATAAAGCGCCGGGCATTTGCGGCGGTATCCAGTGGAAGGTAATAAACGGCATCGGCATGGGGCGTATTTTTCCGCACTTCATAACCGGAGGGTGAAAAAAAGGTGATCACTACCGGGGTTTCCTGGTGCCGCTGCCTGAAAGCGATGAGCACTGGCAGCCCCTGCTCATATTCGCCCAGCGAGGCGAAGTGGAACCAGGCGCTTTTATCAAACGACTGGTATTTAACCTGTTGCCTGCCTTTAAGCCATAGTTTTGCCTTCTTATTAAAAAATGAGGCGGTGTAGATGAACAAGAAGTAAATTCTTATTCCGAGGTTATAAAGCAGCAGCATTATTTTTTGATTAATTGTTACCTTAGCCGGGCATAAAAGTAAAGAACATAAAACATATATAAGTATGAAACCATCATGAGCTGCCGCTGAAAAACAAAACGGCTCATGATAGCTTCATAACCATTAAAAAACAAATTAAAATCTATGAAAATAGCTGTGGTAGGCACCGGGTATGTTGGATTGGTCACGGGCACCTGCCTGGCCGATACCGGCAACCATGTTACCTGCGTTGATATAAATGAGCAAAAGGTTGAAATGATGAAAAGCGGCAAGGTTCCGATCTATGAACCGGGCCTCGAAATGGTTTTCAACCGCAATATAAACCAGGGGAGGCTGAAATTTACGACGAGCCTTGCCGATGCTATTGCCGAAGCTAAGATCATATTCCTGGCATTGCCTACTCCTCCCGGTGGTGACGGTGCGGCCGACCTGAGTTATGTGCTGGGCGCGGCTAAAGATATCGCTAAGCTGATCACGGAATATAAAGTTATCGTTACCAAATCGACCGTGCCTGTAGGAACTGCGGACAAAGTGACCGCGATTATGAAGGAATATACGGATGTGGAATTCGCCGTGGTATCCAACCCGGAATTTTTGCGCGAGGGCGTAGCTGTGGATGACTTTATGAAGCCCGACCGCGTCGTGATCGGCACCATGGACGAACGCGCCCGCAAACTGATGGGCGAACTGTATTCGCCTTATGTACGCCAGGGGAACCCGATAGTTTATATGGACGAGCGCTCATCAGAGCTCACCAAATATGCTGCTAATTCATTCCTGGCGACTAAAATTTCCTTCATGAACGAGATAGCCAATGTTTGCGAGATCGTGGGTGCCGATGTGGATATGGTACGCCGGGGCATAGGCGCGGACGACCGCATAGGCAAACGTTTCCTGTTTGCCGGCATCGGTTACGGGGGCAGCTGTTTTCCGAAGGATGTACAGGCATTAGTGCGGTCGTCCCAGGAGATCAATTATGATTTTAAAATACTGAACTCGGTTATAAAGGTCAACGAGATACAAAAAAAGGTACTCGTAGAGAAATTAAAGAAATATTTCAAAGGCGATATCAAAGGCAAGCATTTTGCCATGTGGGGCCTGGCCTTCAAGCCTGAAACGGATGATATCCGGGAAGCGCCATCATTATATATCATCGACGAACTGCTGAAAGCTGGCGCCACGGTTAGCGTATTCGACCCGGAAGCGATGAATAATGTGAAAGCCTTATTGGGTGATAAGATCACGTACTGCGACGATCAATATGAAGCATTGAGAGGCGCCGAAGCACTGCTGATCGTTACGGAATGGTCGGCTTTCAGGACGCCCGATTTTGACCAGCTGGACAGCCTGCTGACAAATAAAGTTATTTTTGACGGGCGCAATTTGTACGATCTGCAAAAAATGATCGATTGCGGGTATTATTATAACAGCATCGGCAGAAAAATAGTTGAACAGCATGGTTAACCGAAAACGGGTACTGATCACCGGCGCAGCCGGCTTCCTCGGTTCGCATTTATGCGACCGTTTTATAAAGGAAGACTTCCATGTCATTGGCATGGATAACCTGATCACAGGCGATCTGCGTAATATCGAAACCCTTTTCAAGCTGGAGAATTTTGAATTCTATCATCATGATGTTTCCAAGTTTGTATATGTTCCCGGCGAACTGGATTATATCCTGCACTTTGCGTCGCCGGCCAGCCCGATAGATTATTTAAAGATCCCCATCCAAACGCTGAAAGTTGGTTCACTGGGGACACACAACCTGCTTGGACTGGCCAGGGTAAAAAAGGCCAGGGTGCTTATCGCATCCACTTCCGAGATCTACGGCGATCCGACCGTGAACCCGCAGCCTGAAGAATATTGGGGTAATGTGAATCCGATAGGTCCGCGCGGCGTATACGACGAGGCGAAACGTTTCCAGGAAGCGATTACCATGGCCTATCATACTTTTCACGGGTTGGAAACCCGTATTGTAAGGATATTTAACACCTATGGCCCGCGCATGCGGCTGAATGACGGCCGGGTATTACCGGCCTTTATCGGCCAGGCCTTGCGGGGCGAATCTTTGACCATGTTCGGCGATGGCTCGCAAACACGATCATTTTGCTATGTTGACGACCTGGTGGAAGGTATTTACCGCTTACTCTTCAGTGATTACGCGCTTCCGGTCAACATTGGTAATCCCGATGAGATCACGATACGCGAGTTCGGCGAAGAGATCATCAAATTGACCGGCACCGATCAGCAACTGATCAGTTTACCCCTGCCCACTGATGATCCTAAACAAAGGAGGCCTGATATAACCAAGGCAAGAGAGTTATTGGGATGGGAGCCCAAAGTATCACGCGCCGAAGGACTGAAGATCACCTACGAATATTTTAAATCGCTGCCTGAGCAGGAAATTCAGCATAAAAATTTTACTTACTACAACAAAAAATAATGTCGAAGATATTAGTTACCGGTGGGTTAGGTTATATCGGTTCGCACACGGTGGTCGAACTGATCAATGCGGGCTACGAGCCGGTGATTGTCGACGACTTATCCAATTCGCATCCGACGATCCTGAACCAGATCACCAAAATAGCGGGTAAAAAACCTGTATTTCATAAGCTTGACCTGTGCGACGAAGCTGCGGTAAGGAACCTGGTAACCGCTGAGCCGGGCATCACGGGTATTATCCATTTCGCGGCGTCAAAGGCTGTGGGAGAATCGGTGCAGTTTCCGCTCAAATATTACCGCAATAATATTTATTCGCTCATCAATTTGCTGGATGCGTATTACGGGAAGCCCCTCAATTTCGTATTCTCATCGAGCTGCACGGTGTACGGGCAGCCGGACCACTTGCCGGTAGATGAATGCGCCCCGGTGAAACCGGCCGAGTCGCCCTATGGTAACACCAAACAAATAGCCGAAGAGATATTGAGGGATACCGTGGCTTCTGGTGCTGATTATAAAGTGATCGCGCTAAGGTATTTCAATCCTGTCGGGGCGCATGAATCGGCGTTGATCGGCGAGCTGCCCATTGGTGTGCCGCAGAATTTGGTGCCTTTTATCACGCAAACCGCCATTGGCAAGCGCGAAAAGATAACCGTTTTTGGCGACGACTATAACACACCCGATGGCAGTTGTATCCGCGATTATATCCACGTGGTGGACCTGGCGAAAGCGCACATAGCCGCGTTGAAACTGATGGAGAAGGACAGCTTCAAAGGATATGATGTATTCAATCTCGGCACGGGAAAAGGCAATTCGGTTCTGGAAATTATACATGCCTTTGAACGGGTGACTGGGGTAAAACTGAATTATTCGATCGGTCCGCGCCGGAGTGGTGACATAGAGCAGGTTTGGGGCGATGTTACCAAATCGAAGGAGCAGCTCCACTGGCAAACTGAGCTCGGCATTGATACCATGATGGCATCAGCCTGGGCCTGGGAAAAATATTTATCCAATAATCCTTTGTAATTTAGCATTATGCAGAAAATTATTATTACCGGGGGAGCAGGGTTTATCGGCTCGCATGTTGTGAGGCGATTTGTGAAGAACTACCCCAACTATACTATCATTAACCTCGATAAGCTGACCTATGCGGGTAACCTGGCCAATTTGAGGGATATAGAAGATGAGCCTAACTATCGCTTTGTAAAAGGCGACATAGTCGACACGGCTTTCATCAACCAGCTTTTCGCGGACGAGCAGCCGGATGCTGTGATCCACCTGGCAGCGGAGTCGCATGTGGACCGCTCGATCACCAACCCGATAGAGTTTGTGATGACCAATGTTGTAGGTACTGTGGTGTTGCTGAATGCGGCCAAAAATCAATGGAAAGGCCGTTATGATCAAACCCGGTTTTACCATGTATCAACCGATGAAGTTTACGGCAGTTTGGGCGAGGATGGCATGTTCACAGAAGCTACAGGTTACGACCCGCATTCACCCTATTCGGCATCAAAAGCAGGTTCAGATCATTTTGTGAGGGCCTATCATGATACCTACGGGCTGGATTCGGTGATTTCTAATTGTTCCAACAATTACGGTTCGTTTCACTTCCCCGAGAAACTGATACCCCTGGCCATCAACAATATCAAACAAAATAAGCCCGTGCCGGTATATGGTAAAGGTGAAAATATACGCGATTGGTTGTGGGTTGAAGACCATGCCCGTGCTATTGACGTTATATTTCATAAAGCAAAAGCCGGAACGACCTATAATATCGGCGGGCACAATGAATGGAAAAATATCGATCTGATCAGGCTGCTATGCCGTATATTGGATAGTAAGCTCGGCAGGCCGGCAGGCGAATCAGAAAAACTGATCACCTACGTAACCGATCGCGCGGGGCACGATTTGCGTTATGCGATAGACGCCACGAAATTAAAAAATGAACTCGGATGGGTGCCAAGCATCACATTCGAAGAAGGATTAGAGAGAACGGTAGACTGGTACCTGGCCAACGAAGGATGGCTGAACGATGTGACGTCGGGCCATTACCAGCAGTATTATGACGAACAGTATGCTAATAGATAACAATGTTTAATTTCTTCAAAAAGAAGGAAAGTAAGATAAATGCCCCTGATTATAGTTCTATCGCGGTCGACATGCACTCGCATGTTTTGCCGGGAATTGACGACGGCGCCCAAAACCCGCAGGAATCAATTTTTTTGATCAAAAGGATGATGGAAGTGGGCATTCAAAAGGTAATAGCCACACCTCATATCATGGCCGATTACTACCGGAACACGGCCGAAAGCATTAATGGCGCGCTGGAATTGCTGAAAGCCGAACTGGTGAAGGAGAACATGGATATCCCGGTAGAAGCCGCCGCCGAGCATTATTTTGACGAGACTTTTGAGGACAGGGTGAACGACGGCAGGCTCATGCTTATCGGAGGGAAATACGTGCTTTTTGAGTTATCGTTCATCAGCCAGCCGCCAAATATGCTTGCCGTTATACAGCGCATGATCGAGCTTGGGCACAAACCCGTACTGGCGCACCCCGAACGCTACCAGTATATGGAAGTTGAAGAATTAAGAGGCCTGCGCGAATGGGGCTGCAACCTGCAGTTAAACACTATTTCGCTTACGGGTTATTATGGTAAGAGCGCCAAAGCACTGGCCGAAGCGCTTGTAGATAATAACCTGGTTGATTTTATATCGAGCGATATGCATCATCCCAAACATGCCGAGGCCCTAAAGCATGCTTTGCGGCTGCCGCACGTCCAACGCTTACTGACCGATTACCCATTGAAGAACATCATGCTGATGTGACGTTGGATTTGAAAACCTTCCGGGGTATTAAATACATTCAATTTTGCAAATCCGTATCTTAGAAAAATTGCCGCGAAATATTCATGCGCTATCTCAACAAGATCGGGTACAGGCTTTACGCTGAAATCACCGCTATTCCCGCCTTTTTGGAGGGGAAGAATTATCCTGCCTTGACAGGTGTACGCGGGGTAGCCATCGTCATCGTTCTGCTTTATCATTTGGGCATCAACCGTCTATTGCGGCATTTCGATGGCTGGCTATTCGGCAGGATGGGAGTCGATATCTTTTTTGTACTCAGCGGATTTCTGATCACTACGCTTTTGATCAGGGAAAAAATAGAATCCGGCCATATCGTTTTAAAGCAATTCTATATCCGGCGGGCGCTGCGGATCGTGCCTGTCGCTTACCTGTTCCTGGTAGTAATGATGCTGGTAAATCATTTTTTCCGCTTCGGTATCAATTCAAAGAGCTTCATTTGCGGCTTCCTGTACCTTAAAAATCTGCCGATAAACGGTATCAACGATCATTGGACTACTCATTTGTGGTCGGTATCAGTCGAGGTTCAATTTTATCTGCTCTTTCCTTTATTATTGTGGAACGATATAAACAAGGCCGCTGTGCTGGCGGCGATAGCAGTAATTGGCATAATGATCTTTTCCCTACTAGGCTTTAATCACGCCGGGGTATTCTACAGCAATGCCGGGTTGTACACATTTTGCCGGGCTATGATGGATGCTTTTTGGGCAGGGCCCTTTGCTATCCTTATCGGTTGCTTGTTTTCGATACTTTCATTCAAAGGCATTATCGATACCAGGCGATTTAAGAACCTAAATTTCCTCAGTTGTGCCCTGTTCATTTGCGCGGTCATTATCCGCTCCAGGACTTTTTATTTTTATACCACCTACCTGTCCGAGTTTTTGTTCGACGTGCTGATCGGTTTTGTTATTGTGTTGAGCATCGATTCGCACAACTGGTTTACGCGCCTGCTGAATACCAGGTTCCTGTTATGGATGGGGACGTTATCTTATAGCATTTATATCTGGCAGCAGATATTCGTTTGGATCCCCGCTCCCTGGCCAGATTCAGACTTTGCAGGGCGAAGTGGTATAGCGTTGTTTTTATTTGTCGACGCTCTGCGATTCGCGGGGATGATGTGCACCGCCTGCTTGTCCTATTATTTCTTCGAGAAGAGGTTCTTAAGGCTTAAGGCTCGTTTTGCCTAAGCGTTTTCTATTCATATCTCAGCGCCTCTATCGGGTCGAGCCTGGATGCCTTTTCTGCGGGATAAAAGCCTGAAACTACCCCGATAATAGTACACGCAGCAAGTGCGATTAACAGCCATTCCCACGGAATGGTAAACGAACCGCTTACGCTGACCGCGATAATATTGCCCGCTGCTATGCCTAATATGATACCGCCTATACCACCCATAATACAGATTACGATAGCTTCTATCAGGAACTGTTTGCGTATAATAGACGGTGTGGCGCCGATTGCTTTTCGTATGCCAATTTCGCGGGTCCGCTCTTTGACCGACACGAGCATAATATTCATCAAGCCAATAGCTGCACCCAGAAGTGTAATAATGGATATGGTCAAACCACCGTAAGTCATCCCTGCCATTTGGTTGGATAGCTGTTGTTGAATGGAATCACTCCGCGAAAATTCAAAATTGTCTTTATTTACCACGTTCAGCCCGCGTACATTCCTGAATACTGAGGTAGCCTCGCCAAGCGTGGCGTCAAGCGCCTGCGGACTGGCTGTTTTCACGGTTGCCGTAAAAGAAGGATTTGCGATACTATCGATTTGTTTAGCTTTCGCTACCGGTATCACACAAAATTTGTCGCCAGGGCCGAAACCCCCGCTGGAACCTTTGGCCTGGACGATGCCTATGATCCGGAACCTGTTTTTACCAATAAAAATGTATTTGTTGAGCGGATCCTCGCTTTTAAACAGGCGTTTCCTGATCTCGTTACCGATGATCACCACACCTTCGCCGTGTTCCAGTTCAGCCGAGGAAAAACCACGCCCAAATGCAAGTTTATGCCCGGTATTGATAAAGTAATTCTCATCCGAACCGCTGAAATATATATTGGGGTTGGTTTTCTGGTTTTGATATTTAGCAACTGCTGTGCCCGTGATGGTAAGTTCAACAGTGGTGGTAACCGGCAGGCGGCTCATCTCCTGTTTAAAACGCTGTGCCTGCGCATAGGTGATAGGCGGATAAACCTTGCGGTGCCCCCCGTTGCCGAAATCAAGTCCGTCATTCGTATTCTGAACCGTGAAAGAGTTAGCGCCCAGGTCTGAGAAAGCGTCATTCACGGAGGTTTTGATACCTTCAATGGCCGTCAGGATACCCACCAGGGCCATAATGCCTATAGCAATGATAATGGACGTGAGCGAAGCGCGCAAGCGGTTGCCCGCGATGGATTGCAGGGCGATTGATATATTTTCGCGAAGCGAGGTTTTTACAGCCATTGAAGTAATTTCGGTTGTATGACTAAGGCATATACCCGTTTGTTACAGGAGATGAGTCGAAATTTCGTTCGGAACTGTTTTAATAGTGCGCTTAGTGAGTGAAGTGCACTGTCCCCTGTCGTTATTTTTTCACCAATTGCCCGGCATCTGGTTTTTTGGGCCGGGTAAATGAACGTATGATATTGTTCTGAGCCAAGATGCTCCCTTTTTTATTGATCCAATAAAATTGCTTGGTTACGGTAACTTTATCATTCTTGCTGTCTCCCCGGTATGTCCACGTTTCTGTTGTAGAAAAGTTATTGTCGTCAATTATTTTGTAGTTCCGGACAACTGAATCGAAGCCGTCAACATCGCCATTCATACCAACCATTAAAGTCGCGGTACATTTACCGCTTTGGTTAAAGACCAAAAGAAGTTTTTTATTTACGCTCCTGTCGCTGTAGCGTACAATAGCCAGGGGGTGTTTGCCGCTGCGAAACCAAATGGTGTCTCCTGAAAAATCAATATGCTCCTTATAATTTACCGTGTCGATATTAGTATACTGGTTTATTTGGTCAAATGGCAGATTCATTTTTGCCTGTACACTATCGAGAAAATCTTTTTGATGCTTGCTATTTTTCTTTATAGCTGACGACGAGTTAGCCGTTCCTAAATCGGCGACGGGTTCGCCATCCTTTGAAGAATGCTTGCCGGGATAACCACACGTATAAAGTGCAAATAATAATATTCCGTAAATAACCCTATGTTTTTGACCAAACATCGACGACCAAGATTATTTTGAGTATAAATTGTTAATTATTAGTGAGACAAAAAGACGGGTAGGGTCAGGTCTGCGATAGGCTCACTTTGCCTTTATACGAAAAGCAGGCAGAAAGGATACATCAAAATGGCGTTTATTGGAGCACTTTTGGAGTGTTAAGAACCCAATCAGAATTGACGTAAAACAAAAAAGCACCCATTCTCATGGATGCTTTTCAAAATCTTATATCAAATCTATATTATACCGAAAACGATGTCCCGCAACCGCAGGTACTGGCTGCATTGGGGTTGTTAAAAGTAAAGCCGCGCGCGTTCAGACCGTCCTGGAAATCGATGGTCATACCCACCAGGTACATTCCATGCGCCTTATGCATAAAAACGCGGATGCCGTTGATATCATACTCCTGGTCGCCGTCCTTTTTCTGGTCGAAGCCCAGGATATAGGTCATACCCGAACAGCCGCCGCCTTCAACCCCTACGCGCAGACCGAAATCCACGCCCAACTCCTGCTGATCCTTCAATTTATTCAGTTCCTTAACCGCGCCTTCGGTAAAGCTTACCGGTGCCGCTTCAACAGCTGTACTCATCTTATTTCAAATTAACTATACAAATATAAGGTAAATTGCAGATTTTTGTTCCCTGTCAATTATTTATGACCCTCGCCCAACACAGATATCTATGCAGCTAAATTATTTACTCGATATATTAAAATATACGCTCGCGGGCGTCGGTACTATTTACGTGGCTTTTTATTTGATCAAGCCTTACCTTGATCGTGCGGAAAAGGTGCAGATGGCCGATCTGAAAAAGGCCATCGCCAACCAGACATTACCGTTAAAATTCCAGGCTTACGAGCGGCTGGTGTTGTTCGTAGAACGGGTAAACCCGGCCAATATGCTGATACGCCTGCATGGCACCAACTATTCGGCTCACGATTTGCATAGCCTGGTGGTTAATGAAATACGCGACGAGTTTCAACACAATGTCACCCAGCAGATATACGTAAGTGAGCGTGCCTGGAATGTGGTGAAACGCGTAAAGGATGATACGATGAGCGTGGTGACCAACGCTGCGAAAGCCATGCCCGAAACCGCTTCAGGGTTGGACTTGAGCAAGACGGTGCTTGCGCATCTTGCATCGCTTCAGGACAACCCCTACGATATCGCCCTCAGTATGATCCGCAAGGATATGGAAGAGTTGTTTTGATTTGAAAATTAATAAACCCTCTTTACGCTTGCGTAGAGAGGGTGGTCGAGCGAAGCAATGACCGGGTGAGTCTACCAAGCTACGGGTAAACGAGCGGGTTTAACGTCAATGCATTAGTGGGCAGACTCACCCCGACGGCTCCGCTGGCCACCGGATGGTCGGCCCTCTCCGCCTTTGGCGCAAAGAGGGCTGGCGATGGTTCATTTGCATAACGAAGCGATAGAAATACGTGTCTAACAAAATGGCTAAAAAACTCACCACATCCGGTATCGAAATTAAAGAGGTTTATACCGAACCTTCGGCTATGAACGAGTTGCCGGGTGAGTTTCCATTTACCCGAGGCATACAAAAGGATATGTACCGCGGCAAGCCCTGGACCATGCGCCAGTACGCCGGGTTTTCAACGGCAGAAGAATCCAACAGACGCTACCATTATTTATTGAGCCAGGGCACCATGGGTCTTTCCGTGGCATTCGACCTGCCTACACAGATAGGGTACGACTCGGACAATGCCATGGCCGAGGGTGAAGTTGGGAAGGTGGGAGTCGCGATCGATTCGCTGAAAGATATCGAGATTTTATTTGATGGTATCCAATTGAAGGATATCACCACTTCCATGACCATCAATGCGACGGCGCCGATATTGCTGGCTATGTACATCGCCCTGGCAAAAAAACAGGGTGCTGATCTGAAACAGCTATCGGGCACGGTTCAGAATGATATATTAAAGGAATATGCGGCAAGGGGCACTTATATTTATCCCCCCGGCCCATCCATGCGATTGATAACCGACGTGTTTGAATACTGCAGTAAAGAAGTACCGAAATGGAACACCATATCTATTTCAGGTTACCATATCCGCGAAGCCGGCTCAACGGCAGTGCAGGAACTGGCATTTACCTTAGCCAATGGGAAAGCTTATTTGCAAGCTGCTATTGATAAGGGGTTAGATATTAATGTATTTGCCAAAAGGCTGTCGTTCTTTTTCAATTGCCATAACAACTTTTTCGAAGAGATAGCCAAGTTCCGGGCGGCGCGCCGGATGTGGGCGCATATCACCAAAGACCTGGGCGCTACGGATGCCGGCGCGCAAAAGCTTCGCTTCCATACCCAAACGGGCGGCTCTACCTTGACCGCGCAGCAACCGATGAACAATATCGTTCGGGTAAGCACGCAGGCGCTGGCTGCTGTATTGGGCGGCACGCAATCGCTGCATACGAACGGCTATGATGAAGCCATCTCATTACCAACGGAAGCGGCAGCTAAGATCGCTTTGCGCACGCAGCAGATCATCGCTTTTGAAAGCGGGGCGACAGATACGGTAGATCCGTTGGCGGGATCGTACTTTATCGAGGCGCTTACCGATGAATTGGAAAAGGCGGCGCAATTATACATAGATAAGATAGACGCTATGGGCGGCGCGGTAAAGGCCATCGAGCAGGACTATATCCAGCAGGAAATAGCCCGGTCGGCTTATGAATACCAGAAAGAGATCGAAAGCGGCGACAGGGTGATCGTAGGCGTAAACAAATTCACCCAAAACGATCCTCCGGCAGAAAATGTTTTCCGCGTGGATGATTCGATCCGGGTAGCGCAATCGGATAAATTAAAAATATTGAGGGCCGGCAGAAATAACGAAGCGGTGCAGGATGCCCTGAAGCGGCTTCGCGAAGCCGCTAAAGGAACAGATAACCTGGTGCCTTTTATATTGACTGCCGTGGAATGTTATGCAACGTTGGGCGAAATTGCGGATACTATGCGCGGGGTGTTTGGCGAATACTGACAAACCCTGCCACATGGCGCCTGGCATGACAACAAAACGTGCAGGCGAGAATATCAGAAAATATTATCAGGCGTAATCACAGGCGCTTATATTTTGGGGGGTACTGACATGGGGTTTGTGGCTCAACAATTGTTGGCAAGCTAACGTACAAGGAACATAGACAAGTTGAAAAAAGCGGGAGAAAAATTAAAAAACGATGTTTTTGAGGCGTACAGCTACTATACTGTGTACGTGCAAAATATAAAACTTTTATTTGAGATTTTTGCAATACAAAGCATTAATAAATGATGAAATAATTGAATAAAAATTTCAAATTTTATTTTTTAAATAGCTTTTTTTTTGAATATTCGATGTTCCGTAGCAGCCCCATTGGAAGCTTGCCTGGGGGCTTATAATCAAGATATTAATTGAAACTATATGGATAAAACTTGTACTACCGTTTGGAACAGCTGCCTTCAAATTATCAAAGACAACATACCGGCCCAAAGTTTTAAGACTTGGTTTGAGCCGATAAAAGCGCTGAGGATAGAAGGAAGCGTTTTGACGATACAAGTTCCAAGTTTGTTTTTCTACGAATGGCTCGAAGAACATTATGTGGGCCTTTTGCGTAAAACTATCAAAAAACAACTTGGAGAAGAAGGCCGCCTCGAATACAACATTGTTGTCGAACAGTCGTCCTCGAGTAAACCATATACGCAAAATATGCCCTCGAACGGGAACGGTGCCGAGACCAAAAATCAATCGATGCCTGTGCCCATCTCCATTAATAAGGATATCAAAAATCCGTTTGTTATACCCGGATTGAAGAAACTGAACGTGGACCCTCAATTAAACCCCCAATATACCTTCGAGAATTTCGTTGAAGGCGATTGCAACCGTCTCGCGCGGTCGGCGGGTTATGCCGTTGCGGCAAAACCGGGAGGTACTTCATTCAACCCCTTGATGATATACGGTGGTGTTGGTTTAGGGAAAACTCACCTGGCACAGGCCATCGGGAACGAGATCAGGGTTAAACTGCCTGATAAGTTAGTCCTGTATGTATCCTGCGAGAAATTCACGCAGCAGTTTGTGGATGCCCTGAAGCACAATAACATTAATGATTTTGTGAATTTTTACCAGGCCATCGACGTGCTGATCATGGACGATGTGCACAATTTCGCCGGTAAGGAAAAAACACAGGATTTCTTCTTCCATATATTCAACCACCTGCACCAGTCGGGTAAACAGCTGATCATTACATCAGATAAAGCGCCGAAGGACCTGGCAGGCCTGGAAGAACGTTTATTATCAAGATTTAAATGGGGATTATCAGCCGACTTACAGGTTCCTGACCTGGAAACGCGTATGGCTATCCTGAAAAATAAAATATACCTGGACGGGATCGAACTATCGAACGATGTGCTGGAGTACGTTGCGCATAATATCGATAACAATGTGCGCGAACTGGAAGGCGCCATGGTATCCCTGCTGGCACAATCAACATTGAACCGCAAGGAGATCGACCTGAACCTGGCCAAACAGATGCTGAAGAATTTTGTGAAGAATTCTTCCAAGGAGATATCGATGGAATATATCCAGAACCTGGTTTGCGAATATTTCGAAGTGCCGATCGAAATGGTAAAATCTCAAACGCGTAAACGCGAGATCGTACAGGCAAGGCAGATATCCATGTACCTGGCCAAGGCTCATACCAAAAGCTCATTGAAATCTATAGGCAGTTTCTTTGGCGGACGCGACCACTCCACGGTGATCTATGCCTGCCAGACTGTAGAAGATTTGATCGATACCGATAAGAAATTCAAAGGTTACGTAGCCGATATTCAGAAGAAATTAAAAATGTCGTAAACCTACGACCCCTCACAAAAATTTAACGCCGTCCGCTAACAAGTGGGTGGCGTTTTTCATTTTAGTTTAACAAGAAACTTGTAATTATCGCCTTCTTTGGCTAATACTTTTTCACTCCAGAAGGTATTGTCATCAAGGGTGATGTAGGAGTAATCCCAGGTTGTGAACGAGCTTATGGTATCATATATAGCCGCGCTTTTATTTTTAACCTTATTGACGGCAAAAGGCTTTGTCCAATCCCATTCAAATATTTCGTTGGTTGCGGGCAAAAAAACAAAATAGCGATTAATAATGATTCCCTTTTCGTTTTTTGTTGGCACCGGACTTAGTATGACATGTCTGTCGTTCGGATATATCAATGTCATATCCTCAGGCTTTTCTTCCAAACTGATAAAGTGGTTTATTTTAGATTTAACCTGATCATGATAAAATGGTAAAAATACATCTGAAATGATCTTTCTGCTGAACTCATGTTCAGCAGTCTGCTTATCTTTTTTTAATTGATCCGCCACCATTTCATAGATGCCGACGTAGTCCCGGTTTTCTCGTTCTTCGGTTTCCCATATGTCTTTATATTTCTCCCAATTCGGGTCTTTTCGTTTGTCCTCTATCTTTTTAAACAGACGGCCCTCCCAAAATTGTGCGCCTGGCGCAACCGAATTTTTAGCAAAGAAGTCCCAGCCCTGCAAATTGTTAAGGTATTGAAGTTTACCTTCCTGCAAACTTTTTGCTTCAAAATAAGTTACGTCCGATTTTTCAAAATACCACTTGCCGAAATATTTTACCCCCTTCACTATATAGGCGTATGTGTTTTCACCACCCTCGAAGTAGTCTTTATCGTGAACATCTTTTGACGTAATGATCTTTACATTTTTATCCTGCTTTTGCTGCATTAGATTACCGTTATTTTTGCCATTTACTTGCTTGATGAAAAACCCCACAAACTGTGTATTATCGGTATTATAAAGGCATTGATACAACTTATCAAGTTCAATATTCGAACTGTCTGCCGGAATCACCTGCCCGATCAAACTGCCATCAACCGGTTTAGGATATACCTCTGCGGCAATATAAGCTGCCCGCTGTTGAGCCAGGTCCTTTTCGCGTTTAAGCGTTGAACTGTTTGCGGCCACGGCTCGGATCACGTCAGGCAGAGCTTGCGACAGCGAATTATTAATGGTACATCCAACCGAACCCTGGTCACAGGTAAACTCAAACCCATGGTTATTCCAATCACCTTTGTACTCTTTGTCAACTAATAACGTATTGGACTGCTGGTCGTACAATTGCACTGACATTTTGCAGAAAGTTTGCCCCGCTTCTTTATAAAAACTGATCTGTGAAAAATCCAGCACAAAGGTCATTTTTTCAGACGCTGCGATTCTTTGCATATCTTCCGGCTTTCCGCTCAATGCAGTGTCCTTAAGCAGTATAAGGCAATTGGGCATGTGCTCGTAGAAACGATATAGCAAGAAACTCTGGGCGTAAAAACTGCTCGTCTTTGCGAGATCCATATGTTTCAGGTAACTGGCAACGCTTTGCTGCATCAGTTTGATGTTAGGTGCAGCCCCTTCTTCGACAGGCGGTAAGCCTTGCCCCGCCTTCTTTTTTATTTCAGCATTGCTTGCGTAGATTTCTGCTTTCAATTCGGGAACATAGCTTACTTTTTCAGGAGACAGAATCAATATCTTTGGCTCGAATTGTTGAGCGGCAGCAAGCAAACAGTTGCCAGCGGTAAACAGCATTAGAAAAGCTAGTTTTTTCATATAAGATTTAGGATTATTAAAGTCATAGGGAAGCCTCCCCATGTTGACAATTCGCTAATTTACTTTGCTGCATAAGCACGGCAAGCCAGGATATGCTCCTCACTTAGTTGCGGGAAGTCGTCCATAATCTGGGCATGGTTCATTCCGGATGCAAACCACTGTAAAACATCGTAAACTGTAGTACGGGTGCCTTTTAGAACTGGCTTGCCAAACCTTACATCAGGATTAACTTCAATATATGCTTTATAATCTACTTGAGACATATACAAATTTACTTAAATAGAATTGAATATCATCCTATTATCCGGCGCAGGGAAATCGCTTTTAAATTGCATCACCAGAAGGAAGCTCCGCTGGAGCTCGGATACTTATATTTAATACATGCTATAAACGGGCAACTCCTATGGAGTCAATCATCTGATTTACCTTAGCTCTGTCAGAGCTTCCTGTTTATAGAAAAAATAATCGGGATTTCGGGCTCCATAGGTGCCTCCGCTTTAAAAGCGATTTCCCTGTTAAGAGGTGCGTTTTACAATTCCCCCAACTTCGTCAATCCGTAAAACAATGCCGTGCAATGCATGGCCTGCAGTATTTTATTATCCAGCAGCAACTGCTTTACTTCGTCAATACTGTATTCATGGACGATAAGTTCTTCGTGGTCGTCCAGCGCCTGTTCCTGTACTTTTTTGCCGCCGCGGGCGAGGTAGCTATAAACATAATTATTGGCGGTCGACGGGTTGGAGCATACCACGCAAAGCTGTTCAAAATCGTCAAATTGGTAGCCTGTTTCTTCAAGCAGTTCGCGCCTCAGTGCTTGTAATGGCGTTTCGCCTTCATCAACCACGCCGCCGGGGATTTCCAGCGAAACAATGTCAGCGGCGTGACGGTATTGGGTCACCATCAATATCTTGTTCTCTTCGGTTATGGCTATAGCGTTCACCCAGCTGCCGTATTCCAGCACGTAGTAATCATCGACAATTGTGCCGTTAGGCATCTCGCAGGCATCAATGCGCAGGGTGGCCCATTTGCCTTTATGAATGTATTTTGAGGAGATTAATTTCCAACGCAGAGCTTCGCTGTTCATAGTTGATGGTTAATAGTTCATGGCTAATTTAGCAAAACTTCTTGCTATGAACCATGAACTATGATCCATAAGCCGCTAACCTACCAGCTCCCGCTCGATCCGCCGCCGCCGAAGTCACCGCCGCCGAAGCCGCCGAAACCTCCTCCGCTGTCGCCGCCACCGAAGCCGCCTCCGCTGTCACCGCCGGAGAAACCTCCCCAGCCGCCGCTGCCGCGACCCAATAATGCGCCGCCGAGGAACCACCAGAACGGACTCGCGCCACCGCGGCTATCGATGATCTGCCCGCCGCCACCGCGACCGCGGAATATGACGATAAGAATGATGACGACAATAACAATAACTGCTATTATATTGCCGCCTATGCCCCGGCCCTGCGGTTTTTTGGCCGCTTTATATTCGCCTTTGGTGTATTTAAGCAGGTCATCGACCGCGGCACTCAGCCCGCCGGCGTAATCATTGGCCCTGAAGCGCGGCTTCATATCGTTTTCAATGATCTCGTGCGTTATGGCATCCGGCACCACGTCTTCAACACCGTAACCTGTTTGTATCGACATCTTACGGTCGCCCATAGCTACCAGTATCAGGATGCCGTTGTTCTTGCCTTTCTGGCCGATGCCCCAGCTTCTGCCAACTTTTTGCGCGTAGTCGTTAATGTCATATTGGCCCACTGATTTGATGATCAGTATGGCTATCTGTGTTGAAGTAGAGTCGTCAAAGGCGTCTAATTTTTGTTCCAGGCCTTGCTTGTCAGCATCCGAGAGCGTATTGGTATAATCTGTTACCAATGTGCTCGGTTTGGCCGGGAGTTCCTGTGCCATGGCGCCGGCGGCGCACAAGATGAGGCAGCAGAATATAATGATCTTTTTGAACATGATTTTATCGCTTAATTGCCATCCATAAAGGCTATATCGTCAGGCAGTTCGTTGTTCCCGTCGGTTTGGTGCGGGAAATATTTTTGCAGGTGTTCGCCGGCAATTTTAAGGCCGGTGACGATACCTTCAACCAGGTCGCCGTATTTAAAGTGGTTCAGCATATCTTCCTTCACATCATCCCAAAAATCTTTCGGAACCAGCTTATTCAGGCCCCTGTCGCCGATGATGGCAAACTTACGGTCGACTGTAGCCAAATAGATCAATACACCGTTACGCAGCTTGGTTTTATGCATATCCAGCTGGTGGAAATACTTGGCCGCACGGTCAAGCGTGTTTTCGCTGCAGGTTTTTTCAATGCAGACCCGTATCTGGCCCGAAGTGTTTTTTTCGGCATCTTCTATCGCCTTGCGGATACGTAGTTGTTCTTCGTCGTTGAATACTGCCATATATTTTTTGATTACACCGATATGTTGATGATTACACCGATTTTTAAAGGTACACTAAATTCTAATCGGTGTAATCCCTTCTAAAATCGGTGCAATCGTATTCGTTAGAACTGCACTTTAGGCGCATTGGCCGAAGCCGCTTCTGCCTGGAAGAAACCTTTTTCCTTAAAGCCGAACATATTAGCTATGATGTTGCTCGGGAACACCCTTATTTTGGTGTTGTAATCCTGCACGGCAGCATTAAAGTCGTTACGCGCCACGGCTATCCGGTTTTCGGTGCCTTCCAATTGAGCCTGTAAAGTACTGAAATTTTCGGTGGCTTTTAATTCCGGGTAACGTTCCGAGGCGACAAGCAGCCTGCTCAGTGCGCTGGTCAATTGTCCCTGTGCGGCCTGGAATTTCTGGATGGTTTCGGGTGTCAGTTTGGTAGGGTCGACTTGTATCGAAGTGGCCCTTGCGCGAGCGTTGGTCACATCAACCAAAGTGCTTTTCTCAAAATTGGCCACACCCTTTACGGTTGCTACCAGGTTAGGCACCAGGTCGGCACGGCGCTGGTAGTCGGATTGTACCACACCCCATTGTTTCTGTACGGTCTCGTCCTTTGTTACCATGCTATTATAGCTATTGCAGCTGCCGCATCCGCCAATTACCAGGATAAATAAAATGACGCCTATTACAATATATGAAGTCTTCATGTTTTTAAATATTTTGATTTAAAGGTTGAATTTACAACTTTGATGTCAAAACCCATACCGTTGTTACAAAATGTGTTCGGGAGCGACGTTTTGGCAGGTGGGAATAGAGTCAAGAGCCAGGAATCAAGAGCCAGGAGCGGGTTGGACGTTATACGTATTACGTTATACGTTTAGGTCCGGATACGTAAAACGTACAACGTCGAACGTATAACTTACTGTTTCACCGATTCACACAGCAGCAACTGCAACAAGGTGAAGGATGAAAGGACAAAGGGGAAAGGTTTTTTGTCGTCATTACCTTTAACCTTTCGCCTTTAACCTTTCTCCTTTTGTAAATAAATTGTTGTATTAACACTTTTTTTAGGAAATATCTTTTTTGCCCCTATATTAGGTCGACAATACCCCGCACCAAAATATTGAGACAAAACTACACCCGACGGACGGCAAAAACGTTGCTGCTTGTTATCATCTGCTGCCTTGCGGGCCATTATGGCCTCGCACAAAAGGTCAACGCCAATTACCAATACCATATCAGGCGCGCGGCGTCGCCGATTTCTATTGACGGCGTTATCGACGAACCAGCCTGGCGTGAGGCCGATTCGGCCGCCAACTTTCACATGGTGCTGCCCATGGATACCAGTTTGGCCAAAGTGCGCACCGTTGTGCGCATGACCTACGACGACAATAACCTATATATCCTGGTGGTCAATTACGATTTGCTGCCGGGGCCGTATATGGTGGAATCGATGAAGCGTGACTGGAGCTTTGTTAAGAACGATAACTTTATCTTCTTTATCGATCCCTTTGATGACGAAACCGACGGTTTTACATTCGGCGCCAATGCCGCGGGCGGCCAATGGGACGGTAGTATGTACGCCGGCGGCAGCGTGGACCTGAACTGGGACAATAAATGGTATTCGGCGGTGAAAACCTATCCCAATAAATGGGTATTCGAGGCATCCATTCCTTTTAAAAGCATCCGTTATAAAAAGGGCATCCGGCAGTGGGGTATCAATTTCAGCCGTAACGACCTTAAGGCTGCTGAAAAATCGGCCTGGGCGCCGGTACCGCGTCAGTTCCCCACCGCTTCACTGGCCTATACCGGCACGCTGGTTTGGGATGAAGATCCGCCTACTTCGTCGAGCAATGTATCCATCATACCCTATGCCTTAACCGGCGTCACCAAGGATTACAAGGCCGGTACGGCACCACAATTTAAAAAGGAACTGGGCGGAGACGTCAAAGTATCGCTTACGCCGTCGCTCAATCTCGACATGACCGTAAACCCCGACTTCTCGCAGGTAGATGTGGATCAGCAGGTGATCAACCTTAGTCGCTACCAGCTGTTCTTCCCCGAAAAGCGTCAATTCTTCTTAGAGAACGGCGACCTTTTTTACAATTTCGGCTATTCGGACATCAGGCCATTTTTTTCGAGGCAGATCGGCTTGCAGCAGACCATTGATTTTGGCGCAAGGCTCACCGGTAAGTTGAATAAGGACTGGCGCATCGGCGCGATGGACATCCAAACCGCCAATTCAAGTCAGAATAGTTTGGATGGAGCTAATTATGGGGTTATCACCCTGCAGCGCCGCGTGCTCGACCGCTCAAATATTGGCTTCATTTTCGTTAATAAGGATATTACGGGATCGCTGCCCGGTGTCATCAACTTAAATAACAGCAATATCGGCGCCGAATTTAATCTCGCGTCCGCCAGCAATACCTGGACGGGCAAATTACTCGGATTGAAATCGTTCACTCCCGGCAAAAATGGTCACGACCTGGTGTTGGCCGATCATATACAATACCTGAGCCGGCACTGGCAATTGTATTTGCAGGAAGAATATGTCGGCAAAAATTACACGGCCGCCGTTGGCTTTGTGCCGAGGGTAGGATACGTAAAGATCAACCCGCTGGTGCTGCGCAATTTCTTCCCGAAGAAAGGCAAAATATTGAGCCACGGCGTACAGTTCGCTTCCAATTATTTTTTTAACGAGGGCTTTCATCGCACGGATAACGAAAGTGTACTGTCCTATATCATGACCTTCCGTGACAGGAGTACCATCACCGTTTCCGGCATAAATGATTATGTGCAGTTACAGCAGGCGTTCGATCCCACCAACACGGGTAAAGACAGTTTGGCAATAGGCACGCAGCACCGGTATAATTCGGTAGATATCCTGATCAATTCCAAACCGCAAAGCGTGTTTACCTATTCGATAGAAGGGATCAGGGGCGGCTATTATGATAACGGGCAAAGGCTGACTTTGAGCGGCACAATTGGTTACCGTTTCCAGCCCTATGTCAATATCGCCTTTAACGCAAACTATACTGATCTTCGGCTGCCGCAACCGTACGGCGATACCCGCTTTACGCTGATCGGGCCAAAAATTGATGTTACTTTTACGAATACGCTGTATTTTACCACCTATATCCAGTACGACGACCAGCAAAAAAATATGAATGTGAACACCCGGTTCCAGTGGAGATACCGCCCTGCGTCGGATTTCTTTATCGTGTACGGCGAGAATTCGATACCCTCGCCCTATCAGCCCAAGAACCGGCAGCTGATCATTAAATGGACGTACTGGTGGAATATTTAGAATATCGAACACCGAATACTGAATATCGAATGATGAAGTACTTCGAAATTCGTTATTCGACATTCATTATTCGACATTAATTAATTGATTTGTATACCTAATATTATAAATTTACCATCGATAGTATCTATTAACCTGTTTTAACCAATTATTCCAATGAAAACTTTGCTCAAATTTTGTTTGATACCGGCGGTAATTTGCCTGGCCGGGTTTACATTGATCAAAAGTACCGCCAATCCCACGCAAAAGAAGGGCTGGATAAGCCTCTTCGACGGTAAGACTTTGAAAGGCTGGCACGAATACGGTCGAAAAGGTCCCATTACCGATTGGGCCGTGCAGGATGGCGCGCTCGTCAGCAAGGATCCCGCGAAAAAAAATGACCACAGTTATATTACAACTAATAAGAAATACGCAAATTTCGAACTGAAGTGGGAGTGGAAGGTTGACAAGGGCAGCAACAGCGGCGTAATTTATCACAGCCAGGAAGACGCGAAGCATCATGCGCCTTATGAAACCGGCCCCGAATATCAGGTGATTGACGACAACGGCTTCCCCGAAAAGCTGGAGGAATGGCAAAAAGCGGGAGCCGATTACGGGATGCATCCTGCCAACAACCAAAAAACTTTAAAGCCTGTTGGCGAGTGGAACACTAGTCGCCTCCTTTTCAATCACGGGCATGTGGAGCACTGGCTGAACGGCAAAAAGATAGTAGAGTTTAATGCCTGGGATGCCGACTGGAACAAAAAACGTCTGGCAGGAAAATGGAAAGATTATCCTGATTACGGCAAAGCCAAAACCGGCGTTATCGCTTTGCAGTGCGAAGCGGGCAAGGTCTATTATAAAAATTTGATGATAAAGGAATTGTAGGTTAGTCCGAAAGTCGGAAAGTCCGCATAAGTCCGAAAGACAGTAATGGGGCCAACCTAATCAACCACTTAACTCAATCAACTAACTAATACTGCTCTGATGCAAGAAGAAAACAAAACAAACTCCCGCCGCGAGTTTCTCAAAAAGTCGGCGATAGCTGCTGCGGCGTTCACCATCGTCCCGCGCTTTGTATTGGGCAAGGGCTATATCGCGCCAAGCGACCAGCTAACCAAAGGTATCGTTGGCGTAGGCGGTATGGGCAAAAACCATATCCCTTATGCCGGAACGCGCGTTGTTGCTTTATGCGACGTAGATAAAAACCATTTGCAGGAAGCCGCCAATATGGTGAATAACGGCGCAAAACTATTCGGCGATTACCGCGAACTGATCCAATTACCCGAGGTCGATATTGTACACGTAGCCACCCCGCCGCACTGGCACGGCATTATAGCAGCCGACGCGGCGCGGGCCGGTAAAGACGTTTGGTGCGAAAAGCCCATGACGCATACCATAGGCGAAGGCAAACGACTGGTTGAAGCGGTGCAGCAAAACGGACGCATCTTCAGGCTGAACACCTGGTTCCGCTTTAGCGATAACTTTTATGGGATGGGGACCACGGTAAAACCGATCAAGAAATTGGTGGAAAGTGGTATGCTGGGCTGGCCTTTGACGGTGACCGTAGGCAGGCATACCGGCTTCGACTGGAAGTTTTACTGGGTGGGCAAAACCAACCTGCCGGTGATGCAGGTACCGCCCGAACTGGATTACGAAACCTGGCTCGGTCCCGCCCCATACAAGCCATACCACCCGCACCGGGTGCATCAAACCTTCCGTGGTTACTGGGACTATGACGGCGGCGGCTTGAGCGATATGGGTCAGCATTATATCGACCCGATACAATACTTCTTGGGTAAGGATGACGACAGCCCGATCTCGGTCGAACTGGATGCCCCGCAACAGAATATGGACGCGGTGGGCACCTGGCGTAAGATCACCTACACCTATGCCGATGGCTGCAAGATCATATTGGACGGCGAAGGCAGTGTTGAAGGTGTGCCATACATTGAGGGACCGAAAGGCAAATTGTATCCCGGCTTCAAATCGGATATCCCCGACCTGGAAAGGAAACTGGCCGAATTCCCCGATCCTGAACCGCAGGTCACTGATTTTATCGAAGCTGTAAAGGGGCGCAAGAAATTCGCGCTGAACGAGCAGAATGGATACCGCTCCTGTACCATTGTCAATATGGGACTGGTGGCGCTGCGCTTAGGACGCTCATTGAAGTTCGACCCTGTAAAACAGGAATTCATCGGCGACGAAGGCGCCAACCGTTTAATATTCCCTCCATTGAGAGGCCCCTGGACCATTTAATTAGCAACAGAAAATGAAAAAAATAATTATACCATTTATCTTTTTGCTAAGCATCTCACTGGCAAAAGCGCAAACCGATAGCCGCATCTCCGCTATCCTCGATAAAGAACCGGCGAACAATGCTGCCGGTTTAAATGCAAACGCAGCGGCGACGGCCCAATTGGGTGAAGCCGGCATCGTTAACATGCTTGCGATGCTGCAGCCCAACGGAGTAGCCGATAACACGAAGATCTACGATGCCGTCAGCGGGTTTTCTTTCTACACCACACAAACCGGCAGGGAAGCCTGGCGTACCATGGCGACGAAGGCATATTGCAAGGCATTGACCAAAATAAGCGACCCGTATAACGAGGCATTTGTCATCAGCCAGTTGCAAATTGTTGGCAAAGACGATGCGGTTACGACGCTGAAAAAGTACTTAACGGATAAACGTTTATGCGACCCTGCTGCAAGGGCTTTAGTGAAAGTCAATACCCTTGCGGCCAGGACGGCTTTAAGGCAGGCTTTACCGGCGTCTAAAGATTCGTGCCGCATAACGATCGTCGAGGCTTTAGGCGACAGCCATGATGCTTTGGCGGTGAAAGGCATTAACGCCGTTATCGGCCAGGATAAGAAGATCAACAAGGTTGCCCTTTACGCTTTGGCGCAGATCGCCAGCCCGGTTTCCATCAATTTGTTGGCGAACGCCGCGCAGAACGTCGGACTTACTTATGACGTGACCAATGCGACTTCTTCCTACTTATTGTATATCCGTAACCTGGGTAAAAAGGATGCTGTTACGGCGGTTCGCCTTGCGAAAACATTGATCAGCAAAGCGGGCCTTGCCAACCAGGTGCAGACTGAAACTGCGGCGCTGAAAATTATTGTGGATATACAGGGTGCGAAAAGCATGCCTATTCTGCTGGAAGCCGCGCGTAACAACGATCCGAAATATCGCGCCGCCGCCCTGAAATTTGCCGGACCGTATCTTTCAGTTACCACAGGCGCGCAATGGATCAAAGAATTGAATAAAGCGGACGCACCTGAAAAAGCGGCCATCATCACGATGCTGGGTAATAACCATGTACAGGCAGCTTTACCATCGGTGTTGAAAGGGCTGAAGAGCGATGATAAAACCGTTGTTTTGGCTTCGGTAAAAGCATCACAACAGGTCGGCCAGGACAAGGCATTGAACGATCTGCTTGTTTTGATAAAGACCGCTGATACGGATGAGATCAATGCCATACAAAATGCTCTCCTGGTCATGAAGGGTGCTACGGTAGTGGATAAAGTAGCTAAAGCGCTTCCCGATGCGCCTGCAAAGGTACAACCAGCGTTGATCGCGGTACTGGCGGCCCGCAGGGCGCACAGCAAGGTTGACATGGTAACGCCTTTGCTCAATAGTTCTGATCCCAGCGTTCGTGCCGCGGCTTATGGCGCTTTGGACCAGCTAGCAGGATCTGAGAATCTTGATCAATTGTTCGGTTTGCTGGCATCCTCGGATAAGCCATCGGAGACTGCCAATGTGCAATCAGCTATTATGGCTGTGGCAGGACATGCCAGGGATAAATCGGCCCAGAGTACGGCTGTGCTCGCGCAGATGAATCAACAGCCGTCGGAAAAAAAACCACGCTATTTCAATATCCTGGCTGCCATCGGCGATAAGCCCTCGCTAAAGGCCGTTTCTGCTGCCTATGATAAAGGCGATGCCGCAACACAAAAAGCCGCGGTAATGGCGCTATCACAGTGGGCGAATACAAGCGCAGGGCCGGAATTGCTGTCGATCAGCAAAAATGCTACCGATGCCGGCCTGCAGGACCAGGCTTTCAGGGGTTTTGTGGCGATGATCAGTAAATCGGATTACCCTGATGATGAAAAGGTGATTTACCTTCGTGATGCTATGGAAACGGCACGCACTGTTCCGCAGAAAAAACTGATACTGGAAGATATCAGTGCCGAAAAAACCTTCCCGGCGCTGGTGTTCGTCAGCAGGTACCTGGATGATAAGGATCTGCAGGCCGTGGCTGCTGATGATGTTTCGACCATCGCTTTGTCGGATAAGAACTTCTACGGCGCCGACGTGAAACTGTGGTTGACTAAAAGCTTACAGATCAAAAAGGGCGGCGACGCAGATTACGAGAAAGTGGCCATCCGCAAGTTCATCGCCGAGATGCCGCCGGATGCCGGGCTGGTTCCCTTATTTAACGATAAGGACCTGACAGGCTTGAAAGGATTAGTTGGCAATCCCATTACCCGTTCCAAAATGGACGCCCAAACTTTAGCCAAAGAACAGCAGAAAGCCGATTCCATTATGCGGAAGGGCTGGTACGTGAAAGACAGTGTTTTGAACTTCTCCGGCGATGGAGAAAATATCTGTACGACGAAACAATACCGCAATTTTGAGATGTACGTCGACTGGAAGATCGAATCTAAGGGCGACGCGGGTATTTATTTGCGCGGGTCGCCACAGGTGCAGATTTGGGACACGTCACGTGTTGACGTAGGTGCGCAGGTTGGCTCCGGTGGCTTATACAACAACCAGGCACACCAAAGCAAGCCATTAAAACTTGCCGACAACGCCATCGGCGACTGGAACAACTTTCATATCATTATGAAAGATGACAAGGTGACCGTGTATTTGAACGGCGTATTGGTAGTTGATAAGGTGGTAATGGATAATTATTGGGACCGTAAGCTGCCCATATTCCCTAAAGAACAAATTGAGCTGCAGGCACACGGTACGCATGTGTATTACCGGGATATTTATTTGAGGGAATTGCCGGAATAAAATCTTTTGTCGGGATCAGAATTTACAGAATTAATGAATTTACAGAATGGAAATTAGGCTAAATAATAAATTCTGTAAATTCTGATTTAGACAATTAACTATTATCCACAAACCTTTTATTCCCCTCGCTGTAGCGGTCACCCACGTTTGGATATTTGAGCAATAAAGCTTCTATCTGTTGCTTATCCTCATCGGTCACTACAACATCCACGCTGCCGGCGTTATCACGCAGCTTATCCTGCTTTTTGGTTCCGGGTATCGGGATAATATTATCACCCTGCGCCAGCACCCAGGCCAGCGCCAGTTGAGCCGGTGAGCAACCCTTTGCTTTCGCGATCCCGGCAAAATCCGCGGCAAGCTTTTCATTATTTTCCTGGTGTTCCTGCTGGTAACGGGGGAGGCCTTTACGGAAATCGTTATCGGCCAATTGGTCCAGTTTCAAAGTATTGGTCATCAACCCCCTTGCCAGCGGGCTGAACGGCACGAACGTGATCCCCAGTTCCTTGCAAACGGGTAGTATCTCGGCTTCCACATCGCGTGTTAGTAACGAATATTCGCTTTGCAAGGCACTGATGGGATGAACGGCATTCGCCCTGCGGACCGTATTGGCGGATGCTTCTGAAAGGCCCAGGTATCTTACTTTACCTTCTTTTACTAACTCAGCCATACCGCCGACCATTTCCTCGACAGGCACATTCGGGTCGATGCGGTGAGCGTAATACAAATCGATGGTATCGATACGGAGGCGTTTCAGGCTGGCCTCCACAGCCCGCCGCATATAGGCAGGACTGCCGTCGAACCCGATCAGGCGCGCATTGGCGTCGGTGCGGAAACCAAATTTGGTAGCGATGAATATCTTGTCGCGGTTTTGGGTCAATACCTGCGATACCAGTTCCTCGTTCTTCCCATTGCCGTATACATCGGCGGTATCCCAAAAGTTAATGCCGAGGTCTAAAGCTAAATGCAGTGTACGGATGGATTCCGGGTCGTCTGGTACGCCGTAGGCGTGGCTCATGCTCATGCAGCCCAGCCCAATGGCCGATAACTGCTCGTTTTTTGCAAAAGTTCTGTATTTCATAAATGGTAATGCTATTTTTATCGGGAATACAAATATAACAACTCCGCGGCCTTTGTGCCCTCTTTGTGTGCTCTGTGGTTAATTAGTCGGCTAACCACAGAGGGCGCAGAGGTTTTTCACAGAGGGACGCAGAATTAAGCAATTCGGCGAGTTGACTCATCCCTGCCCCTTTCTCCTTTGGAAAGAGGGGTCTTTAAAGATGGAAAAAGGGAAAACCCTCTTTGCGCTTGCGCAGAGAGGGTGGTCGAGCGAAGCAATGACCGGGTGAGTCTACGAAGCGATTTTTAATTAAGCACTATGAAGAAAATCATCAGCACCGGCCTCATCGGCTTCGGCAATTCGGGACAAACATTTTTCGCACCCTTCATCGCCGCTAATCCCGGTTTCAAGCTGGCAAAGATCAGCACATCCGACCCCGAAAAGGCTGCAAAAGCAAATCAGGTTTATCCCGGCGCCGAGGTGGTGAAAACCGCCGATGATATTATCAGCGATCCGGCTATAGAACTCGTGCTGGTCGGTTCGCCGAATACCTCCCATTTTGATCTTACAAAAAAAGCGCTGTTGGCTAATAAGAACGTGTTGGTTGAAAAGCCCTTTACTATTACGTCCGCGGAAGCGGATGAACTGATCGCCTTAGCTGAAAAGCAGGACCGGGTGCTATCCGTTCACCATAACCGCCGGTTCGATAGCGGGCACAATACCGTGAAAAAGGTGCTGGCAAGCGGCATATTGGGTACGGTGGTAGAAATGGAAGTGCATTACGACCGTTACCGTTTGGGTCTGCGCCCGGCAGCATGGCGCGAGAAACCAATGCCCGGCTCAGGAACCTTTTACGACCTCGGAGCACATCTCATCGACTCGTCCTTAGAATTGTTCGGCAAACCCAAAGAATTGACCTGCATGATGACTACCCAGCGCCCCGGCGGTTTGGAAGTTGAGGATAATTTTGAGTTGATCCTCTGGTACCCCGGCCTCAAAGTGACCCTCAAAGGCGGTATGCTGGTGAAGGAACCCGGCCCGGTATACACTATTTACGGCTATAACGGTACCTTTATCAAATATGGCATGGATGTTCAGGAAGAAGCGCTAAAAGCCGGCCACAAACCAAGCGAGCCCAACTGGGGCGCTGAGCCCGCAAGTATCTGGGGTCACGTTACTTTGGATAAGGACGGTAAAACCGTCACCGAAATTATACCCAGCGAACCCGGCCGCTACCAGGACCTGTTCCAAAACGTATATGAGGCTATCGCCGAAGGCAAGGAGTTGATCGTGAAACCTGAACAGGCGCGAACCACTATCCGCATTATCGAGCTGGCTGTCCAGAGCAGCAGGGAGAAACGGACGGTAGAATATTCAAACTAAATTTTAGCCGCATCCTCATAAGATGCTGATTGTCAATAAACTGCATGGGTAAAGTGTTCATGTTCACGCGCCTTCGCTAAGTTTTATTAATGCAATTGTTTGATAAACAGCAACTTGTATTTTTAGCAAGCGCAAATTTGTCAAACTTCAGGCCTTTTTTGTGAACACCTTTGGCGTAAGCGGGAGATTCGGCGTCAAGATTTTAATGCGCGCCGGTATGCCGATTAAATAATTCTTACCATCCATTGAATATCCGGGCGCAGTGATTGAAATCATAATCTGATTTTGGTCAGTAATGCTAAACTTACGGCTCAAATCAAATTTATGAAGACATTTATCCTGGCGACTGCCCTGCTAACCCTCGCCACTTTCGGTTACGCGCAAACCACCATCAAACCCGGCGACAAGATCATCCACTACGACTGGATACAACCCGGTCATGATTTTTACCGCAACGTGATTACCGATACCGCCGGTAATGTGAAATACGATTACGTATTGGACGATTATATCACCATTAACCCGGCAAATAGACAAATTACTTTTGCCCGCTACCGGCAGGTGCCGGCAGGAAATTTCGCGACAGACACCTCCGTTACCGATCAGTTTTTGAAACCCATCCGCATGCACGAGATATTTTACCAGCGCAATACCACCGTCGATATGCAATTTAGCGATACACAGGCAAGCGTAAAAACGGTTAAGAAAGGCGTGGAATCAAACAAAACATATCCCATGAAGGCGGGTTATTTCGAGGATAATATGATCGAATACATTTTTGGTTATCTTGAACTGAAAAAAGGGGTAACCTACACCCTGGACAATTTCAATAAGGATACTCCCGCGCCGTCTGACCCTTTTATCATTGAATATGCCTTCGATGATGTGCTGGACCTCGCGGCGGGCCAAAAGCTGGGCTGCACCGTACTGCGTTTCATCCACGGGCAAACCTCGGGCTATACCTGGATAGACAACAGCAGCCACAAAGCGATCAAAACTATCGCAAGCTTTAAAGGTGGCAGGTATGTGCTTACGAAGGTTTAAACAGCGCAGGATATCGCGCAGAGGGATGTGCGGTTCCCGCCCTGGGGCGGGTGCAGGGTGGGGTTTCGCCGCTTTCTAACCCCTTCCTCCACCTTCTCCGGGGGAAGGAGTCGCGCATTTCAGCCCTCATTTCAAATTTTTCCGAAAGGCAACTCCGGCGGAGAGCGCGATTGTTCGGGAATATCAAACGATTGCATTTTCATATTTTTTTTGAAAATACCCGATAATTCCCGCTAACTTTATATAACCAAAAGATAAATCATGGAAAATCTGAGCAGCAAGGAAGTATCGCCGCTTACCAGTCTGGATGAGTGGGAAGACGATGTATTGCAGCGTTATCCCGAACCCGGCGAACCCGCCAAACAAAAGGAAGGATTTAGGAATTATGACAGCCCCGTGCGCGATACCGTGCGCGAATTTTACCGGCTGAACCACAAATACCAGACCTACGACAACGTGCTGGCAAAAAAGGCCAACTTCCTCAAGTTCGATAAAAAGGAGATGCCCTGGTGGGATGCGATGGAATTCCTGAATACCCTGGTGGACGATTCCGATCCGGATACGTCGCTTGACCAGTTGCAGCATTTGCTGCAAACCGGCGAAGCCATACGCGCCGACGGTCACCCCGACTGGTTTGTGCTGACGGGCTTTATTCACGACCTGGGCAAGGTGCTGTGCCTGTTTGGCGAACCGCAATGGAATGTGGTGGGCGATACCTTCCCCGTGGGCTGCAAATTTTCCGATAAGATCGTTTACCCTGAATATTTCGCCGAAAACCCCGACTCGTACGACGAGCGTTTCAATACCAAATATGGCGTGTACTCGCCGCATTGCGGGCTCGATAATGTGCACATGTCCTGGGGGCATGACGAATACCTTTACCATATCTGCAAAGACTACCTGCCCGAAGAGGCGCTGTATATGATCCGCTACCACTCGTTTTATTCGCAGCACCGCGAGCACGAATATGATCACCTGCTCAATGATCACGACCAGGCCATGTTCAAATGGGTGGATAAATTCAACCCTTACGATCTGTATTCCAAAAGCGCCAAGCCGCCGGTAGTAGCCGAGTTAAGGCCGTACTATGAGGATTTGATAGCGAAGTATTTGCCGAAGACGGTAAAGTTGTGATAATACCCGGTCCGCTTAGTACCGCTTATTGAGCTTGGTAATGTAAAAATGCCCTTCCGTTACTTTTACCGAGTCGGTCGGGTCTTGGATATTTACAGCGTTGAACCAGAAAGTGCCCGTAATATACCTGGCAGCCGGGTGAAAATTCTCGAGCGTTACGTTTCCGTGCCCCAGGCTGTCGGCCCTATACCTTTTCCCGGTTGCATTATTGGTATAAACGGCCGTTACAAAGTACTTGCTAAACTCATAAACACCCGTGCCCTCAGTTGCTCCCTTTATGGTCATGTCGATCTCGTCAGAACCGGTATAGATATACATGCGGAAGGGCGGCCCGGGTCCGTCGATGGTGGCATTGGCCTGCGCGGTCAGGATAGTCGCCCTGGACAAAAATATCTGACCGTTGATCTTGCACGAGAAGACTTTCGGGTCGGCTTTGGGGATGAAAAAGTCTTTCAGGCACGATGACGTGAGCAGCACAAGCAGGCAAAGGCTGATGCGGTAAAGGTGTTTCATATAGGGATTACGAAACGGTGATGAGAATTGATACAATGAGGACAATAGCTCATCCACGAGTAAAAAAAGCGGTGGGATGTGCGATTCCTTCCCTGGGGAAGGGGAAGAAGGGGTTAACCAGCGTTGCAGGCATGGCGGATAACCCCTCCCTGCAATCGCATTCGGCAACCGCACCCCCAATGTCATTAAGTTAAGGGATTTCATATCGCATCTCTTTGATTTTTAGTTACTTTAGGTCGGGTTCGGGCTCTGTATTTACCGACATTTCTTTCAATAGTACGGTTATTACGTATTGG